>WNGA01010546.1_pt1 | contig 12231 bp, 14 predicted proteins | sample 5400061 | NCBI WGS metagenome assembly WNGA01 (sample SAMN13153366, study PRJNA577476) | soil metagenome | isolation source: 100 cm soil or saprolite under grassland replicate 2 | place: USA:California | collected 2016-06-15
ACATTGGCGTGATCCACGATGTCTTGAATCGTGATCGCATCATAGCCACGCTCGCTGATCAGTTCGATCAGCGCCTTTTGCAGCAGCTCGCGTGTGCGCTGTACCCGCCGGTCGGTCCTGGTCATGAAACTCCCTCCTCAGATGTTCAATCGTACTCTACCATGCACAAAGCGTCGAGGGTGAGGTTTCTAGACAATATGCTCAAACTGTTCACAAACGTGTAAACTTCAGCATTAACTGGGCTCTTTCGCTCTTTTGGTGAAAGCCAATCCGCTCGTTTGTAGGTATACTTCAGAGGTCGTTTTCCATCCGTAGGTTTCCAACCCTAGAAAGTATCTCTGGTCCATGGTTCCGACCATGTTGTTTTCTGGCTTTGCTGAGCTTTGCTGCGAGCAGATTGTGATTGATGGCGAGCGCCACCAGATTGATGTCGTCCTTCGCTCAACTCAGGTAACCGCAGCCTGCCCGCTCTGTCAGGCAATCGCCCACCGTCGTCATAGTCACTATACACGAACGCTGGCTGATCTTCCCATCAGCGACGTGCCGGTTCGTCTGTTCCTCCAGGTTCAGAAGTTTTTTTGTGATCACCCTTCCTGTCCACGTCGTATCTTTACCGAGCGCCTGCCTGCGGTTGTTGCCCCATCGGCGCGACGAACCCAGCGCCTCACTACGCTGCAGACTCAACTTGGCTTGGCCTTGGGCGGCATTCCTACAGCTCGGCTCAGTCAGCCCTTGAAGCTACCTGCAAGCAAAGACACCTTCCTGCGCTTGATTCGTCGCGCGCCGCTTCCCGCCTATCCGACACCACGCATCCTCGGCGTCGATGATTGGGCACTACGCAAAGGGCACCGCTATGGCAGCGTGCTGGTTGATCTGGAGCGGCAGACCATCATTGATCTGCTGCCCGATCGCACCGCAGAGACGTTTGCAGCTTGGCTGCAGGCACATCCTGGCATCGAAGTGATCAGCCGTGATCGTGCTAGTGCATATGCCGAGGGGGCACGGCAAGGCGCCCCACAGGCCCTCCAGGTGGCTGACCGCTTCCACATGCTCCAGAATCTCGCTGAGGCCCTGCGTGATGTGTTTCGCGCGCATGATCAGATCATTCGGGCGGCACTTCGCGGTACTGATGGAGCACCCGCTGCCCCACTGATCCTAGACACGCCACCACCAACTCCGCGTATGCTCATCGCGCGCGAGCAGCGCCGGCAGGCACGGCTGGATAGGTACGAAGAGATGCGCTCGTGTCGAGAGCGCGGGATGACGATCGACGCAATTGCTGCTCACACAGGCCTCAGTCCTCGCACGATTCTGCGCTGGTCGAAAGCGCCATCCTTTCCCGAACGGCAACCACGGGCAAAGCAAGCCAGCCAGCTTGATCCGTATAAAGCGTATTTACTCAAGCGCTGGAATGAAGGCTGCCACAATGGCAGTTTGCTCTACCGCGAGATTAAAGCACAAGGCTATGGGGGCAAGCCGGGCACTGTCCTGAGCTATTTTGTCCAGGTGCGCAAAGCACAGGGGATAGCGCAGAAACAGCGCAGAGCGGGAGGCAGCCACTCAACAACAGCGCCGCTTCCACGGCCCCCCAGTGCCCAGCAGTTAGTCTGGCTCATCATACGCCCTCTGGAACGCCTAAGTGTGGAGGAGCAACAGCAGCGTAAGGCCCTTCCGGCGGTTCATGATGATCTGGCCCAGGCCATTGAGTTGACACACGACTTTACGATAATGGTCCGCGAGCGGAAAGCGGCAGCGCTTGATGCATGGATAATGGCGGCAGAAAGGAGTGGGCTTGCGCCCATGCAACAGTTTGCGACCGGCTTAAAACGAGATATCAATGCAGTTCGTGCTGGCCTATCGCTGGAATGGAGCACCGGGCCGGTTGAAGGCCACATCAACCGACTAAAAATGGTGAAGCGCCAGATGTTTGGCCGAGCCAAGCTCGACTTGCTGAAACAGCGTCTCTTAGCTGCATGACCAAGGAAGGATAGCCTTCACCAAAAGAGCGAAAGAGCCCAGATAATCCTGAAGTTTACAAGCTACACGACGGCCTACCCGTACGCGTTCGGTATCGACGTGCAGGGAATCTACGCCGGGGCGGTGACGAGCCAGCAGAGCTTCAGCGGCACGGCGACGGAGGGCTACACGGCCCGCCAGACGCTCAGCGTGACGTTGGGGAGCAATAGCGTGGACATCGCCGCCGGCCCGCTGGAGACGCGGCGCTATCTGTACCTGCCGCTGGTGCAGAAATAAGCGCAGCTGGCGCCACAGCACCGGACGGTTGCAGCGAACAGGACATCCGCACGTGCATCACCTGATCTCTACGAGAGCGGCCATTCACTGGCCTGGGTGGCTGCTGTGGAGACGCTGTAAACACTCCGTAACTCGCAACAGAAATGGGGTGAGGTTGAGTACCTTGTTCGTGTCGCCGTGGTGAAACCGAGCGGAGCCATCCATGAAACCATCCCTGCCGTATCCCTGATCGATCGTTGGATCCAGTGGCTAGCGACCGATGCGCCCCAACGACTGGCCCCGGCGAGCGTGCAGGAATATCAACGGCAGGCGGACTATGGTCCACAACGAGACCAACACAAGTGAGCATTGTAACCGGTTTGCCAAGCGGAGAGGCGGCCAAATGTCCTAACGTGCGTGCGCTCCCTGCCCGCAAAGCACGATCGGGATGGTGTGGAAACGCAGTGGCCTGTTTGTCGCGAATCCTTACCATCCCTCTAACAGGCCAGCTCGCATCGGATCGACCGGCACACCTGATTTTGATAACTTTTCGTTTTTGACACATTCTCAATTTTGATGTAGCATGAGAACTATGAAAGATGTACGCAACACGTCGCTCGCATCAGATCAGGGCCGGGTCGCACGCCGCCGCGCTCGTGTGCGCGCTGACCTGCTTGCTGCCGCACGGCAGGTCTTTACCACCCACGGCTATCACGACGCCACGATCACCGAGGTCATCCAGCTCGCCGATGTGGCCACGGGCACCTTTTACCTTCAGTTTCGGGATAAAGAGCAGCTCTTCGTCGCGGTCGTCGAGCAGGGCTTTGACACAATCCGTGACCAGATCCATGACGCCTTGCGCCAGCAGCCGGACACGCCGATCTTGCCGCTGATCATTCGCACCTTCTTACGCACCGCCTATGCCCAGCGTGACCTGTTTGTACTGATGAGTTCCGGCGGCCCGCCCCTCATCCAACCGCATACCCAGCGGGCCCAGGCCAACTTCACCAGCCATTTCGTTCCCGCGCTGCAGGCGGCACAGGCAGCCGGGCACCTGGCGTCACTCGATCCGGCGCTGCTGGCGCATCTGCTCTCCGGCCTGCTGCTGCGAGCCGTGACTTGGTGGCGCGAGCATGACGAGCCGGGGCCGGAGGAGATGGCCAACCAGATTCTCGCGCTGCTGGCTCAGGGCATGCCAGCGGCGCTGGTGATCAGCAGCCGTGAGGCCAGCGCAGCGCCGTCAGCGGATGACGACCACGAGCGATAACAGTGCTCAGGAAGGAGATACGGACATATGTATGACTCGATCATTGTCGGTGCGGGTCCGGCCGGGCTCAGCTTCCATTTGTACTGGCAAGGTGCCGGGTGATGACGGAAACGATACAACAATCAGCCGCTGATGTGTTACAAGCTGGCCAGGTGGCGCTGATGCAGGGCGATTGGGCGACGGCGCGTGCCGCATTTGAAGCAGCGCTGCACCAGGCCGAGACTGCCGAGGCGCTTGAGGGACTCGGCCTGGCGGCGTGGTGGCTCGAGGATGCCACGACCGCCAGCGCCGCGCGTGAGCGGGCATACCAGCTTTACCTCGCGCACGACGATCGTCGAGGCGCCGCACGCATGGCGCTCTGGCAGGCCCTCGACTATCTGCACTATCGGCACGAGGTGGCCGTCGCGAACGGCTGGCTGCAGCGCGCCCGGCAGCTCCTGGAGGGCATGGCGCCGACCCTGGAGCATGGTTGGCTGGCCATCTTCGCTGGGCACGCCGCCCTGTGGTTTGACCACGACCCGACCACCACGCGGCACCTGGCGGCCGCTGCGGCCGATCTGGGCCGTACCCTCGGCGTGACCGACCTGGAGATGCTGGGCGTAGCGTTGGAGGGCCTGGCGCTGGTCAGTACAGGTCAGATCGCTGAGGGCATGCGCTGCCTCGACGCAGCCACGACCGCCGTGGTTGCGGGCGAAATGACCGACCTAGCCGCGGCCGGGTGGACCTGCTGCTACCTGATCTACGGCTGCGAGCGTGCCCGCGATTATGAGCGCGCCGAGCAGTGGTGCCGGATGGTGCAGGTGTGGTGTCAGCGCTGGTCCGCCCGCCAGCTGTTTGCCTTTTGCCGGACCCACTATGCGACCGTGCTTATCTGGCAGGGCGCCTGGAGCGCAGCCGAAGCCGAACTGCTGGCGGTCACGCACGATCGGGCAGCAGACGGGTCGCGGGTGCCTGAGGCGGCCCTGGTGCGGCTGGCCGAGCTGCGGCGGCTGCAGGGGCGCTGGGAGGAAACCACTGCGCTGCTCGATCAGGTGGTATTCCATTCGCTGGCCGCCCCCACGCGCGCCGCGCTGGCTCTCGATCAAGGGGATGCCGTGACTGCCGCGGATCTGGTCGATCGCTTCCTGCGCCGGATTCCCCCCGCGAATCGGGCGGAGCGCGCCGCCGGGCTGGAACTCCGCGTGCGTATACAGCTGGCAGTGGGCGATGATGCGCACGCGCAGACCAGCCTCGCCGAGTTGCAGGCGATCGCGACCGCCGTTGCGACCGAGCCACTGCACGCGGCAGCCTGCTTTGCCGCCGGGCTGGTCGCCGCCGCAAGTGGCGAGCTGTCTACAGCCCAGCAGCAGCTCGAAGATGCGCTGGATGGCTATCGGCAGAGCGGAGCCGGCTTTGAGGCCGCGTGCGCGCAGTTGGAGCTCGCGGAAGTGTTGCATCGCCGCGGCCGGACCACGGCTGCGGCAACCGAGGCGCACGCTGCGTTCGATATGCTCGCGCAACTGGGGGCAAAGCCTGCGGCCGAGCGCGCAGCGCAGCTTCTGCACGCGCTCGACACGGCGACCCACACGCCGACGAGCACATCGCCCAACCTGGTGGGCCTGACGCCGCGGGAGGTCGAGGTGCTGTGTCTGATTGCGGCCGGCAAGAGCAACCAGGAAATCGCAGATGTCCTCGTTTTGAGCGTGCGCACCGTCGAGCGGCATATTTCCACGATCTACCAGAAGATCGGCGCCAGCGGGAAAGCCGCCCGCGCCATGGCGACCGCCTACGCCCTCACTCACGGCCTCGTACCCGTTGTCGCAGCATAACCAGTACGTGTTGGCCGCCAAGCCAGCTACGTGTCACACAGTCACATGATTACGTGCTGGCACGGACGCCAAACCGACGCGTTTGGCGTAGAGTCATGCCTGCCGGACGGCTCGCTGGACGCCTTGGTGCACTCCAGCGGCACCCGGCGGGCCGTCGGCGATTCGTCTGAGTATTGCCATCGTTGTGGCAAGGGTGGGCGGGGTGACCTTGTTCAGCCGCTGGATTGCGGTGCTGGGCGCGGCAACGAATACGGAGAGGAGACGGAATGAGACGAGTTCTCGCAATGGTTGGCGCTGCGTTGCTCCTGCTGACGTCGTGTTCGGGGAGAATGCCGACGGTCGATGAGACGAACGCTGTTGTGTCACGCCTTCGTGACTATGACGCGTGGGCATGGGCGTTGGGCATCGGTCTGATATGGGCGGATTTGATCTTGCCGGTACCACAGACGGCGATCATTGCCGCGCTGGGGATTGTTTACGGCACGCTTGTCGGTGGACTCGTGGGCAGCTTCGCGCTCATCACGTCTGGACTTCTCGCTTACTTCCTTATGCGCACCCACGCGCGGCGTTTCCTGGTACGGCTGGCGGGGCAAAGGCTTCTGGACAAGATGGGCGTTTTCTTCGACCGATCTGGTACATGGGCAATTGTTCTGACGCGCAGCCTGCCCTACAGCATCCCGGAAGCAATGACGCTCCTCGCCGGGCTTAGTCGCATGCCATTTGAGAAGTTTGTGATAGCCATGGTTCTTGGCAGTGTTCCCACTGCCTTCGTCTTCGCCGGGGTCGGCGCGGGGTGGGTCGATCAGCCGCTCCTGGCCCTCACTATCAGCTACGTGCTTCCCGTTGCCTTGTTGCCGGTCGTGCTCCTAACGATGCGCAAGAGTGGTGAGTAATATGATGTCGCTCACTGTCGCGCTTCTACGCGCCACCTCGTTGCTGGCCTTGGCCAGCCCGATGTTTATCGGCAAGCGCCGGCCTGCCCCGCAGGACCGACTGATGCCGGACAAGACTGTTCGCGCTCGACTGGCTGTGTTTGCGAATTTCGGCGCTTTGGGCTTGTTCTTCGCCGCGCTATTCGTTTTTGCCGGCAGCACGCACGCCCCGTGGGCGCTGGCTTTGGGAGTCGTGGGGTGCGCGATCGCCGTGACGGGCTCTGTCATGGTTTGGAAATCACGTTTAGCGTTGGGTGCTGCATGGAGCCTGCTGCCGAAGGCTGGGGATCAGACCGGAATGGTCACGAGTGGTCCCTATCGCCTGGTTCGTCACCCGATTTATCTGGGCTGGTCAGTTTTGGCGCTTGGCCAAGCCGTCGCATTTAGCAGCGGGCCCGCCTTCCTAATCGTCTTGGCCTGCGTGATACCGAGTTTCGTATGGCGAGCGCGCGAAGAGGAGAGATTTCTTATGAGCATTTTCGGTGAGTTGTACGTCTCATATCGCAAGAAAACGAAGATGATCGTTCCGCATGTTCTTTAGAGATTAGTAACAACTACGTTGTTCATAAGCATAAGGAGTCTTGGTAGGGAGTTTAGTGAGGAGAAAATGATGCAAGAAGTAAACGTAAAATCGACAAGAACGTGGGTGCTTGCGCTCACCGCGGTCGCGTCGTTCATGGTTGCGCTCGACGCCTTGGTGGTCGCGACCGCCCTGAGTACGATCCGTCTGGACCTTGGCGCTTCAATCGAGGAACTGGAGTGGACGGTGAACGCCTACACCCTCAGCTTCGCGGTGCTGCTGATGAGTGGCGCGGCGCTCGGCGACCGCTTCGGCAGGAGGCGGATGTTCGTCGCCGGCCTGCTCCTGTTCGTGGCCGCCTCGGCGGCCTGTGCGCTCGCACCCACCGTCGGCGCCCTGATCGCCGCGCGCGCCATCCAGGGGTGCGGCGCGGCGCTGATCATGCCACTGGCCGTGACGCAAGTGAGCGTGGCCTTCCCGCCGGAGCTGCGCGGCAAGGCGCTGGGGTTCTTCAGTGGCGTAACCGGGCTGGCCGCCCTGGCTGGTCCGACACTAGGCGGCGCGATCGCCGGCGGCCTGGCCTGGCAGTGGATCTTCTGGCTCAACGTGCCTCTCGGCCTGCTCCTCGTGCCGCTGGTGCTCCGCCGCATCGAGGAGAGCTTCGGACCGCCGACCGCGCTCGACATCGGCGGCCTGCTGCTCATCACCGGCGCGGCCCTGGGGCTGGTGTGGGGGCTGGTGCGTGGGAACCAGGCCGGATGGGGCAGCCTGGAAGTCGTCGCCACGCTGACGGCAGGAGTTCTTCTGGCGCTGGCCTTCGTGGCCTGGGAGCGGCGCGCGAGCGTGCCAATGCTGCCGATGCGCCTCTTCCGCTCGCGCGCCTTCTCAGGGGGCAATGCGGCCGGCTTTTTGTTCTTCGCATCGCTGTACGGCTCGGCGTTCTTCCTGGCGCAGTTCCTGCAGACCGGGCTGGGCTACGGACCGCTTGGTGCTGGGCTGCGCCTGCTGCCCTGGACCGCCACACTGTTCGTGAGCGCCCCGCTCGCTGGCGCTCTGATCAGCCGGTTCGGCGAGCGGGCGCTCCTGGTCGGCGCCTTGCTGCTGCAAGCCGTGGCGATGGCCTGGATTGGGCTGATCGCCAGGCCAGGGCTGGCGTACTCCGAACTGGTCGCGCCGCTGATCATCGCCGGCTTTGGCGCCTCGGCCATCCCCGCAGGCCAGAACGCGGTGGTCAGTTCGGTGGCGATCAGCGAAATCGGCAAGGCGTCGGGCGCGTTCAACATGCTGCGCAACCTTGGTGCAGCGTTCGGGGTCGCGATCCTGGCTGCGGTGTTCGCCACGGTCGGAAGCTTCGGCTCGGCCCAGGCGTTCAGCGATGGGTTCGCCGCGGCGATGGGCGCCTCCGCTGCTCTGTCGTTCGCGGGAGCAGTCGCCGGATTGTGGCTACCGAGCCGGCGCGAAAAAGCCTTAGCGCCGGCAACGGCGAAGGCCTGAGATAAGCGGACAGGCGACGAGACGCAACGCGGAGGCCGTGCGTGCGGGGCGCGTCGTTCTCCGTCTCGGTGCGGCCGAACATCTGCCAGCGTTCGCCGAGCCGTTCGACAAGGTCTTGGCCGTGAACAACATGGGCATGTGGCGCGCGCTGGACGAAGGCTTGAAGGCGCTCCATCGCCTCATGCGGCCCGGCGGACCGATCGCGATCGTCTCCCAGCCGCGCTGCCCCGGCACCACGGCGGAGACGACAGCGGCCACGGGCCGCGAGATTGCGGCCCGTCTCACCGCAGCGGGCTTCAGGAATATCCGGTCGGACACGCTTGTGCTCACGCCCCCCGTTATCTGCGTGCTCGGGCAGGTCCCGTGAAGACCGCTGTGGCGGACAGTATCTACCGCCATAGAACCAATGCACAGGAAAATGATCAAAACACAGACTACCCTTGGTGATTTATCTGGCAAATATGAATTGATGGGACCAGGCGTTCTTTTCAGATGGAGCAGGTTAGGGCTCCATCCATAGTCAGAGAATACGAGGAGAATCGGGTATGACAAAACACGATGATAAGAGAACCAATCCGACGTCTGAGAAGAACCTCAGCGGCTATGGCGCGCCGAACTATACCTGGCGCCAGGTTCGTGAGAGGCTTGAAGCAGGAATCACGCAGCTTCCAGAAACGGGCGGACTGAACCGGCACACGTGCTGGCTGGCACCGGTGCTCCCGGACGGCAGGCCACCCGCCATGCCGCTGGGCGTGCTGTGGGTGGATGACGCCTTCTACTTCAACGCACGGTCCGGCACCCGCAAAGAATCTGGCGCGTGACCCGCGATGCGTGTTCACCGTCGCCACGCACGACTTCGACCTGGTCTTTGAAGGCGAGGCTGTGAAGGTCGTGGACGAGGCGAAGCACAATCGCATCGCCGAGGCCTACGCAAAGAGTGGGTGGCAACCGACCGTGCGCGACGGCGCTCTTTACGCCGAGAATAGCGCGCCAAGCGCCGAGCCGCCTCCCTGGCACGTCTACCAGGTCACGCCCGCGACCGTGTTCGCCCCGGGCACGGCCGAACCGTATGGCGCAACTCGCTGGGGCTTTCAATTACAAGAGTTGGAGGTGAGACATGCTACGTGACAAGAAGGACAATGACGTTTTGATCTCGCAATTGCGCGCGGCAATCAACGGCGCCGTCATCGCGCCGGGCGACGCCACCTATGACGAGGCGCGCACCGTCTTCCTTGGCAGCATCGATCGCCGTCCGGCAGCCATCATCCGTGCTGCCGACGCCGCCGATGTTGTCCAGGTTGTGTCCCTGGCGCGCGAGAGTGGGCTGGAACTGGCCATCCGTAGCGGCGGCCACAGCTGGGCCGGGCACAGCGTCTCCGAGGGCGGCACCGTCCTCGACCTGCGCGACCTGCACGAACTTGACATCGATGTCGAGCACCGCACCGCCTGGGCGGGGGCGGGACTGACGGCAGGCGAATTCACCAAGGCGGCAGGCGCCTATGGCCTGGCGATGAGCTTCGGAGACAACGGCTTGGTGGGTATCGGGGGCATCACCCTGGGCGGCGGCATCGGCTTCTTAGCGCGCAAGTATGGGCTGACCATCGACGATTTGCTGGCGGCGGAAATCGTCACAGCAGACGGCCAGATCCTGCACGCGGACGCCGCGTCGCACCCGGATCTCTTCTGGGCCATTCGGGGCGGCGGCGGCAACTTTGGTGTCGTGACCCGCTTCCAGTTCCGTCTGCACCCCGTGGACGCCATCGTCGGCGGCATGCTCTTCCTGCCTGCTACACCCGAAACCATCGCCGGCTTCATCGCCGCGGCCGACGCGGCCCCGGATGCGCTGACGACCATCGCCAACGTCATGCCCGCGCCGCCCATGCCCTTCCTACCCGAAGCGCACCATGGGCAGCTCATCATCTTCGCCTTGATGTGCTATGCGGGCGACGAAGAAGCAGGCGAACGTGCCCTGGCTCCCTTCCGTTCATTGGCCGCGCCCATCGCCGACAGGGTGCGCCCCATGCATTATCCCGAAATGTATCTGCCGGAGGAGCCTGACTACCATCCAAAGGCCGTCGCGCGTACGATGTTCCTCGATACTGTCAACCGCGACGTAACGCAGCGGATCGTCGATTACCTGGAGGCTTCCGACGCGCCCATGCGCATGGCCACGTTGCGTGTGCTTGGGGGCGCCGTGGCCCGCGTGCCGGTCGAGGCTACCGCCTATGCGCACCGCCAGTCGCCTATCATGGTCAACCTTGCCGCTTTATATGAAACGGCTGAGGAACGAACGGCATGCCAACTGTGGCTGGCGAAGTTCGCCGCTGACCTGGACCAGGGCAATCCCGCGGCCTACGTCAACTTCCTGAGCGACGAGGATCCCGAGCGCGTGCGCGCCGCCTACCCGGGCGCGACCTGGGAGCGGCTCGCTGCCGTCAAGCGCCGCTACGACCCCAGCAACCGCTTCCGTCTCAACCATAACATCACGCCGGCAGGTGAATGAATAGAGTTATGGAGACCGGCGAGTTTCGGTGTATTCGCTTCGCCCAGCACAAGCCTAGCCTCTGGAGAGATAGGGAGATTGAAGCCTGCCCTGGGCAAAGTGAAGGGAGATTCCAGAGGCGCTTCGGATATTCGCCAGAGTCCAGTAGAGTAGAACAAGGAGAAATCATCTGTTTGTCACAGGCTACCACGAGGCATGCTCTGGAGAATCGGTCAACTGCACGCTCAGGCCCAGGCAATCTTCTCGACTTCATTCTGCAAGTCTTTGCGCGTCCCGCGAATGTAGACCAGCGTTGTGTCCAGTGAATCATGGCCCATCATCTGGGCCAGCCGGTGCAGCGGAACCGTTTCCGCCATCCGGTAGCCAAACCGGTGGCGCAGATCGTGTGGGCTCACATTGCTCAGGCGCGCCTGGCTCGCGTACTTCTTGATCAGGTGCCCGAGCGCTCGCTCGGTGAGCGCCTGGCCGGTCTTCGCTGATGGGAACAGGTACAGCGCCGTGTCTGCCAGATCAGGGAGGTAGGCCGTCAGCGCGGCGCGGGCCGTAGTATTGAGCGGGACTTCTCGATATTTGTTGCGTTTGCCGTAGACGCAGAGGAAGCCGCTGCGCTTGCCAATCGTCACATCGTCGCGCCGTAGGGTGCAGAGCTCGTGTGCGCGCAGGCCAGTGTGGAGCAACAGGATGATGATCGTCTGGTCCCGCAGGCTGCCTGTGGCCGTCACCGCAGCGACCAACGCCTCCTCCTCGGTGTCGTCTAGGTGGCGCGGCGCGCTACTCTCAGCTGGAATGAGCTTCACCGGCGCCGCAACATTGCGCCCAATCTGTCCCGTCTCCACAGCCCAAGCCACATACCGCTTGATGCTGATCAGCGCGCGATTCACGGAGGCGGGTTTCAGCTTCTGGGTGTGCTGGAGATAGGCCCGATAGCGGGTGATCAGCGGTGTCGTCAGCGCGGTTGGTGTAAAGGCGGGCGCGTGCTCTTGTCCCGCTGCCCATGTGGTCTCACACCAGGCGATGAACTGCCGCAGGTCGCTGCGATAGTTCCGTACGGTCGCAGTGCTGGTATCAGTGTGTTCGCGAAGGGCAGAGGTGTAGGCGTCCAGTGCCTGCTGTCCCTCGTCTGACAGGGCGGGTATCGCTGGTCGTTTCATCGCCATCCCTCCTCAGGACATTAGCAGACATCGGTTCGCAGGGTTCGACGCTGGATTAGCAGACATGATCGCGTGGTTTGAGGCCGCAGCATGTCTGCTATACTCAGTTAGCAGACATAGCGATACCACTTTTCTACACGAAGTCGTTTATTGCCTATTTTGGTGCGTATCTCGGCTTGACCCGTGTGGTACATTACACGAAGGTTCGAACACTTTTTACATGAATCTTCGAACGTTTCCCTCAATCTTCGAACTGAGGGGGTGTCTACGACTGCCAACTGTGGCTTGTTGGCTTCCCTATGCAGCGGAAGCTCATCCGTTCGA
>WNGA01018335.1_pt1 | contig 12226 bp, 9 predicted proteins | sample 5400061 | NCBI WGS metagenome assembly WNGA01 (sample SAMN13153366, study PRJNA577476) | soil metagenome | isolation source: 100 cm soil or saprolite under grassland replicate 2 | place: USA:California | collected 2016-06-15
TGTGTACATGACCAAGGCCACCCAAGCCCGCCTGACTGAGAAGCGGTTGCTGACCTCAGTGTGGGATCGGGGCGACATCTTATACAATATCACTGGCATCAGCCTGACGCCCGACATCAAAGCGACGGTTTCCAGGATTCGGGTCTTCAACGAGACCCCGCCGTCCGCCGCCCCGATGGGGACGCCAGAACCGGACATCATTCAATTCGGCTACGCATTCCTGCGGCAATACAAGACTGTTTGGGACTTCAGCGAACGTAAGATTTATCTGCTCAACCCTTGAGAAACGAGGCTGTAGTTTTTCAGATCATACGTGTCTTTGCGACAATGCGGATACTGTTAGCGAATTCAGTCTCAGCCGCGTAAGCTCTCTATACTCAGTCGAGTGAAACGCATAAGTTCTTTGTTCGGAGGGCTCGCCAACAGTATCAGCGTTGATACTGTTGGCGAATCCTCCAAACGAAGAACTTATGAGTGTTACTTGGATGAATATAAAGTACTTACGGGTCTGGGACCGAGTTCGCCAACAGTATCGGGGCGGCGTGACTTTGAAAAATAAGCGCGCCTCAGCGGAAAAAAATCTTCCCAATCAGAGGCGGGCTTTGGTAATGGTTGGCCGAAATGATTGTTGCCCAAGAGTAAGAAGGTGATTGATCGAGATTAGCCAGAGGGAAAAATTCCGAAAACCAATCCCGCCGAAATCGAGAACGTGATCGAGCAGATTCGGAGAACGAATCTGGAACCAAGCGCCAAAGAGAAAATAGAGCGACTGCATAGTTCAATAACCACTTACGGGCGCTTTTCTGCTATCTTCAATCTTTCCGCAATGGAGACAGCATCCTTGCCAGGATCCTGTGGTCGCTCTTAAAATGACTACACCACATCAATTCATGTTTTTGTTGACGAAGTCGTCTAGTACCGACTCGTCTTCGATCGGAGCGGAAGAACTATGTCGAAGCGCTTGTTTGCAATTCTCGCTCTCATCCTCATTTGTAGCCTCCCATTCGAGTTCACGAAAGAAGCCCAGGCAATAGGCGCCATGCAAGGTACTGCAACCGTCTCAGGACGCGTCACCATCAAAGGCAAGCCGGCAAAAGGGGTAACAGTCTTTTTGCAGCCGCAGCAGACGATGGAATCTGAATCTGAAAACGACGGAACGACTCCAAGCGCAAAGACAAATGAGAACGGCTATTTTCGAATAACCGGATTGCCGGCCGGCCGTTACGTCCCGATATCTCTTACTCCAGGGTATATCATGACCAAAGGAGGGACCGATTACACGATGGCGCGAGGCGCAGTGTTCCATATAGCCGAAGGCGAGGTCATAGAGAATTTCGATATAGAGTTGATACCAGGCGGTGTCATCACAGGGCGCGTAACTGATTCAAATGGCCGCCCTTTAGTCGAAGAACAGGTTCAGTTGTGGTGGTTAGACAATGATGGAACGCAGCATGAGCAAAGTACGAGACTATTACGAAGGATGCTGACCACCGATGATCGCGGCGTCTATCGCATCTTCGGCCTCGCGGAAGGTCGCTACATTCTTGGCGCAGGTGGGCGCTCAAAGGGAGAGGATGGATACGTTCAAAAGACTTATCATCCGAATGTCACGGATAAATCTCAGGCGAAAGTTGTCGAGGTCGGCGCCGGCGAGGAGGTCGCCGGTATAGATATAAATGTCGCTGAGGTGGAGAAGACCTACCGCATCTTCGGTCGCGTGGTGAATGCCGATGACGGAGAGCCGGTTGGTGGGGCTAAGGTCCAGTTATACTTAGTATCGCCGGGCGGTAACGACTTTGGCGGAAAGGGATTCTCCGACGGTAACTCGAATTCGAAAGGCGCCTTTCAACTTTCAAATGTGCCGCCGGGAAAATATGTAGCGTACGCGGCGGTTGATTTCGAATCTGACAATGCCTTCAACCAGTATTGCGAGCCGGTCATTTGCGAGGTCACCAATAGTGACGTGCATGGGATAGAAATCAAGCTCCGCAAGGGAGGGTCAATCAAAGGTGTTGTAGTTCTCGAGGATCCAACCGACCCGGCAATGTCAGTAAAGAAAGGGACAATTCTGTGTATATTTTACAGCAGGCCTGGAGAGTTGAGCAGTCCCTATATCAAACGCGTCGAAGTGGCTCCGAATGGCAGTTTTAAAGTTGAGGGGACGCCTAAAGGTAAAGTACGCGTCATAACGTTCAGCCCTAATTCTGACGAATCATCTCTGATTCGAATCGAGCGAGACGGCGCGCCTCTGCCGGGAGACAGCATCGAGGTCGGCGCAGGAGAACATATATCGAATCTTCGTCTGGTTACCGCTACTCCAAATCTGTCACTGCCTGGCGTCATCAAAGTAGTCGGAGGATATTTGCCGCCGGGCCTGGCGCTGTATGTTTATGCGTCAAGAGTGGATGGCGCACTCGGCGACATCCGACCGTCTCAGGTCGACCCCAGCAATCATTTCTTAATTCAATACCTGGCGCCGGGGGAATATGAGTTGCGATTGCAAATCAGGGACTATTCGGTCAAACCAAATAATTTGGATCCACAACTGAGCCGGGCGATTTCACAGGCCAGACAAAAAGTGGTCGTCAGCCACAATAATCAACAGCCGGTCATCATGACAATCGATCTCAGTCGGGGAGGCGCCAAATGATGAGGATCTGCGACCGATTTTATCGCAAGACCATATTGTCTGGCGCAGCATGCGCGACGCTTCTTCTGATCGCGGGATTCATCAACTCAAACGCGCAGCAGGGCGGGACGATCACTGGCCGCGTCATGAATGACGAAGGAGCAGGCGCGCCAAACGTAACCGTTCACATTATCAGGGCCACGTCAGGGCGCAGCGGGGCTTCGCCTCGTGGAGATACACAGGTCGTCACGGATAAGGATGGTAATTTCCGCGCCACCGGTCTCTCGCCGGGTCTCTATGCGGTCGATGTGTTCCGCGCTAAAGAATATGTGATGAGACCATTAACTGCGGCCGAGAGCCGTGAGCGAAGGTACTATCGTGTCGGAGATAGTATCACTATAACATTGGTGAAGGGTGGAGTAATTACTGGCAGGGTGACTGACTCAGACGGACAACCAATGGTCGGATTGCAGGTCAGCGCGACGATGGTGCGAGACGCGGAAGGTTATTCTGTTCGAGCGGCGCCTCAAGGAGAGCCACGAATGACTGATGATCGCGGTATTTATCGTATATTCGGTCTACGGCCGGGCTCCTATATAGTCGGCGCCAGTGGAAAAATGTATCTCGCTAGTTTCTCGCCATACGCGGGTAGCGCCATAACCTACCACCCATCATCCACGCTCGATACGGCGGCTGAAGTGGCAGTCGCGAGCGGCGCCGAAGCCAGTGGGGTTGATATCCAGTTCCGAGGCGGGCCAGGATACGTTGTCAGCGGGACTGTGACAACAACTTCTGCGACATTGGCTTCAAGGCCCACCGTAGTCTCTCTCACAAATACCGATATCAACTCCGTTACTGGATTTGCATCCGTACGCCACAATGACCCCAAGAAGGGATTTATGATAAAGGGGGTTAATAATGGGAATTACGAAATTGTCGCCTACAGTTCTGGCGATCAAGAGCTTGACGCCTCCTCTGCCCCACGCCGTGTAACAATCAGCGGAGCTGATGTTACCGGACTCGAACTCAGAATATCGCCTCTGGCTTCGGTCTCGGGGCAGGTATTTATCGAAGCGTCGTCCAAATCATGCGGGAATAAGAGCAAGCGCGCAATGGAAGAGATTATGATATACGCGCGCAGCGACGATCCAGCTGCCCTGGACGCCCGGGCATCGTCAGTTCCCCACTTCTTCAGATCAGATGCGGTTGTAAACGAAAAAGGGGAGTTTGCAATACATCCTCTGCGTCCGAGCCGGTATCATTTCGAGGCAAGTCTCCCTGATGAGAACTGGTATACCAGATCAATCACCATTCCAGCTCCCGCAGCCGCTCGGGAGCCACAAGCGCTCATGAACTTGAGAGATATCTCGCGCGCGGGCCTGGAGATCAAACCCGGCGATAAGGTGACGAGAGTGACGGTAAAGATCGCCGAGGGCGCGGCAGGTCTACGTGGAAAGGTTGTCGCTGAGAACGAAGGCGCAAGTTTACCTTTACGGTTACGCGTGCATCTGGCGCCGGTCGATGCGGCTCTTGCAAATGAAGTTTTGCGTTATGCCGAAGTGTTGACGAGAAATGATGGGAGTTTCGCATTCAACAACCTTGCGCCCGGTAAATATTGGTTGCTTGCGCGTCCTGTCCCGGATGACGAGCCTGTCGATCGCCCGCCCAGGCTATTGTCCTGGGATAGCGACGAGCGGGCAAGGCTCAGGATGGAAGCCGAGAAGAAGAAGATCGAAGTCGAATTGAAACCCTGCCAGCGTTTGAATGATTTTTCTTTCAAATTTTGATCCGTCGTTACAGTACAAAGGGGGATGACCGGGCACGCCCTTCACCCACTCGGCAATCATTTGTGTCTCCCTTTCATTCGAATTTCGGTATCCCTTCGTTGACGTGAATCACTTGCTCCCATTGACCTCTTCCAGCGGCCCTGCCATTAAACACTCTTTCGGTGGACGCCACTTGAAGAGATCGGTTTCGGCCACAGGCAGACCTCCGAGCAAGATTCAGGATCGGGACAGTCTACCATCATTGATACGAGACATCCGTTTTTTGCAACACAACCCCCTACCATCTTTCAGCGAACCTTGGAACGCAGACTATCAACGATAGCCTCCAAGCCAGGGCGAGCGCTGGCGGTTTTCCCTTTGAGATCAAAAAATGGGCTCTTTGGGAATTGCCGTGAAAGTCCTCAACATCTGGTAGTCAATTCGATCTCTCGGAGAAACCACGGATTTGACGGATTGATACGGATCGGGACGGATCAAGATCCGTGAAAATCCGTTTTCAATCCGTCAAATCCGTGGTTTCTCCTTCTTTTTCTAAACCGCAAGATATTGGGGTGTCTCACGGCAATTCCCAAAGAGCCCCAAAGTCTTTTCACATAGTAACGGCAAGCCCAATCACTGGCAGCGGCCCGCTGCGCTGCGCGAAGTCGAGCCAATCACGGTGAGGCCTACCTGCGAAGGATCCAACTGTTGTTCCGCCCTCGTATTCTTGGCGGCGCGCGCAGAGTTGGTAATGACGGGGCGTCACCCAGCAGGGACGGGGGACACTGAACGGGGCAACGCGCGGAATATCACGTTGTCACGGGTAGCACACCTGGTAGGGCGTATACCCCTGCGCCTCAGCTTCGGCTCGCGTCGCGGAGTAAGCCGAGTAGCGCAAATGGCGGCAGTCGGCTCCGTGATAGCGCGCGCCGGTCCTGGCGATGTAGAAAGTTTCCTCCCACTTACACTTCGGGGAGAGATTGCGTACGAGGAAGGCGCTCTCGCCACTCGCTGATAACGCAGATACCGCTGTGGAATCGAGCCGCAGCGAGGAGGCCCCGGATAGAGACATCACCGACGCGTCGGTTTTGCTTGAAGTCTTGGAACGGCGCTCGGCTGCTGGCGTCGCGGCTATGGCGGGCGTCGAGAACTCGAGAGGCGTGGCAGTCGGCCCCGACCTCGTGAGTAACGCCGCAGACTGTCTTTGGCCTGTGTCTCTCGAAAAGCCGAATAGAAGCGCGACGAAGCAGGTCAAACCAAGCGCCAAGACGGAAAGAATCATCCGCGTTTTTCGACCTGTCGGTCGTAGTGGAATAGCTTGCTGGATCGCAACAGGTCTTACGCAGTGCAGGCAAAATGCCGAGTGCAGAGGGGTTTGTTTCCCACAATTATTGCAATACATGTCCTGGGGGCTTTCTCGGGGCGTATTTGGGGTTCGAGATCAATTTGGTTCAGCCTGCGCCGGGGTTTGATTTATCTAGAGGTCGGCTCTCTCTCAAAAACTGAGAAGGCTGAATCCAAGCGAATACTACATCCGGCGATTGCCTGCAGGCAATAAAAATCGCGCTCGCAGGCGGCCAAATATTGCCGTCAGATGCGCGTGGAAGCCCTCTCTAGCTAGTCACAGAAAATCAGCTCCGTAGTTCATGCCAGAACCAAGACTGTTTTAGCCAGTAAATTTAATAGGGGTTAGTATGAGGCTGAATCACGAAAAGCGTCCTTAGAGGTCAACACTTGTCACCGATTTCCAACCCTCAATTCGGTTTTTGTGGGAACTGTGAACCTAGCGCGCATGTCAAACCTGCGAGCAACGCTTCCATATGCCGCCGCGCCTTCCATGCGCCGTTGCGACTGGCCGCCTCGATGCCTTCCGTCCGCACGCGCCGCAACGCTGGTTGAACGTCTTCACGCGCCGGTCGCTCATTCCATGGCTGTCGAGGGACAGACATCTGATCAACCGTCGACAAACGATCGACGAGAAATAATGATCGACGAGTTGATCTCCAACCTCGATGCGGAACTATGGAGGGAGGATCGATGAATCTCACTACCCACCTGGCACGACTCCGTTTACTCCAAATGAGATCGACGGCCTCACATTGACAATCTGATTGAAAATTTCTCTTCGAGCTGTCGCTATGTGAACAATGGGTTTCAATGGGCTGAATATCGCATTGGTGATGAAGAATGCATGGCGGAATGAGTCGTCAGCACCCAACGATTCAGTTCTGCGTCCCGATCATGCTGAACTCAGTGGTGTAATTGGGTTGTGACATAATTCAGAAACCGGCGAACGGAAGTGTGTCTGGGGGCTCAACTAGGACTATAAGAGCGTCAGGAACGCCGGCGGCTTTGGCGGCGGCATGGACATCTTTGGCCGAGTGACCGGCGCTGATTAGTCTATCTTCGTCCAAAGCGACCCACTGATTAGCATATTCAGCGCGGTGCTCTCGCAACCATTTCATTTCCTTCTTAATGCCTCTTTCGGGGGCGATCGGCGGGACGCGCCGCATCACGATTGGTGGAATCTTGTTGTTATCCACCTCGTTCCGAGAGACGCCGTTTGAGACGCCGCCTTGATCGAGTGCTTCATTGTCTGCGACGCTATTCAGCCATTGGCGTAGCTTTACTCGCTCCTGTGGCGGCAGTGCGCCTATCGCTTCGACGATCTGGTCAAATGTTAGCAAAGACATGAGAACACCTCCGCTGAAATTCTAGCACGGACTCGACGAACAACTCCCCCATGGGATCACACGAATAGACTGGATGGAGTTGAATGGATAGTCGGGCGTCTGCGGTTAGCGTCTCCGGCAGTTTACTGCGCTCGCAAGAGTGCGCCAAGTCGCCCGACGATCACTCCAAGGAATCGAAAAAACAGGCATTTCTCGCCAGAAAGTAGTAAATCCCTCCGGATGACGACAACAAATACTGATGTTCTTTCGATAGCCCGATTGACCGAGAAGGGCGAGTTTACAATTCCTGCAGAATATCGTCGCGAGCATGGACTGGATCGTGATTCGACAATAGCTATTATTCAAATGGGGGATGCGCTGATTTTGACCCCGATTGATAAGATGTTAGCCGAGATCACGGAGCGTATGGAAGCTGCCATCCGCGTAGCTGGCGTCACCGTCGCGCAGTTAATGGAGGAGACTTTCGTCGTCAGGGACGAGATCGCGCGTGAAGAATTTGGCGAGGAAACCTGACCTAGGTCGAATCTACCCACGCGTCCTTCCCGGCTCGAACGTGTCGGTCGAGGGACCTTTTTCTCCCTGAAGCGTGGCCGGTCTGCTAACGCTCAGCGTCGAGACTTGAACCGCAAATGCCGGGGGGTCTGGGCAGATCAGCTTTCCTGCTCCAGCGCTCGCTTCTAATGCAAGCCTTCTGGGAGCAAGTCTGGCATCACCATTCTTTCGCGGATTTGGATAAACTCGGCTCCACCTGCCCCCAACATATTCCGTCGGTCTGGCGCGCTCCCCCAGACCTATTGGTCAGTTTTGCTCAACTGCTCACATGGATTATGTATGTTAATTTTTGTTCTGCTACTTATTTTAATCTTGTAAACTGTTTATTTGCCTTACCTTAACTACTTATCTTCTATCACCGCTGCCAAACTTGTTTCGCTCAACTGCACACCTTTCTTCGTCACTCCAACCAAACTTGTTTCACTTAACTGTTCCCTCCATCTCACCTGTAACTTATTGATTCCATTGAATCGTTTTGCTCAACTGATCACCCACAACCTGCAGATCAAAGCCTGACTCTTCGCTTACAACTAATTAGTTTCGCTCAACTGCTCACCCCATCCCCCGATAACTTATTGATTCCATTGAATTGTTTCGCTCAACTGCACGCCCAGGTCGAGACGTAATTACGCCTCTGCGTTGATTCCATTGAATTGTTTCGCTCAACTGCTCACCCAGACAACCAGGGGTTTGTTTAGCAGGAGGACAGAAATCAACGGTTTTCCATGATTCGTATTGAAAGGAAAAGCCTTATCGAGATTACTGCTGATCGATGCCGTAGCATTTATTGAAGCCTGTAAGCCTTGTGTTCTCAATACCTGTAAATTTATTGAAGCCTGTAAGCCTTGTGTTCTCAATACCTGTAATCTGAAACCGTTGTTTTTTGTCCGTTTGCTAAACAAACCCCAATGAGCGCTGCGGATCGCTCCTGTTCAAGGTTCGCTTGTGTCGCGCGGCGATCGGCTTCGGCCTCCGCATCGATGTCGCCGGCGCGGTCCTGGTCCTCGGGCGTTATGAATGCTTCCTTGTAATAGCCTGTCGGTCGCACATTGTGGGGCCAGTGGGCGCATGACGGCAGGTCCTTTTCTAGCCCGCGGGCTTTGGCGACTCTGACAGTCGGCAAGCCGAGCTGCTCCCCTAACTCGTTGCATGTATCGCGGAATGCGGGTCCGTGGCCTTTGTAGGACTCCTCGGCCTCGCCCGTGACCTCCTGGTGGTACTGGTGGACCGTCTCGTGGAGCAGGACGTCGGCCACGAACAGAAACCTTCCTTCGGCGTAGCGCGGTATTGGGGAGCAACGGAACAGAAAGTTGCCTTAAGGCGCAAGAGTCACTTGTAAGTTATTGATTCTTCGTCCTGTGGGGCATGAATCTCTCATATAGAAGATGCTTGCGGAGGCCTATCACTCTCTGTACTTGGATTATCGTAACCCATTGACTTTGAAAGGAGTTTCGGGCAGTTCCGTTTCTTAAGCGGGTTTTCTGTTCCGTTGCTCCCCAATACCCTTCTTCCCACGGTTAGTTGGGGGCCCGACGGGCTATCTTGCTCCTTCAGCCGTTAACCTTCCAAGTCGTGTGTGGATCCCAAAGCGGGTCAACGGCTGTCCGCGCCGATTGAGAAAAACGTGTTCATGGGGTTCTTTTAGCAAAAGGACAGAAATCAACGATATCGATAAACTTCAGCTGAAAATAAAGGTCTTACGATTCTTGCTACAAGGTTGAGTCCAATACAAGTACTGAGCTGATAAATCCTTTCTTTTCAATCACCAGGTTCTGAGAGCGTTGATTTCTGCGCGTTTGCTAAAAGAACCCCGTGATCGCTGCCGGGTCTTGTCTGTCAGGGGCAGCCGGTCTGGGAGGACCAGCTGTAGATCCGCCCATTCGTGCGGGGATCCGTGTTGTCCGACGTCGAGAAGTAGAGCCACGGGCCGTTCCAGTCGCTGAACCGGCCTCCCCCGTACGCTACGATATCGGCATGCAGCGCGTGCGCTGGCTTGAGCTCGACCCCGTTCTCGAAGAGGCGCACGGGCGAGGCGAAGCCCGAGGAGGGGGAATCCTGCAGCACCCCGAAATTGCGCGTTAGGACATAGAGGTACCCGGACCACGCGAGCGCATCCTCGACGTGGAGGATGCCGCAGGCGGGCACGTTATCGCCCTCGATCGCCCAGGTATAGTTGCGCCCATTGGTGCGGGGATCGCTGTTGTCAGAGGCTGAGAAGTACAGGGTGCTGTTCCAGTGGCTGTAACTTCCCAGCCCCGTCGAAACGATGGTGGCGTGTAGGGTGTGGGCCGGGCCGAGTGGAACGCCGTCCTCGTACAAGCGCAGCCTGGAGATCGTCCCAGCGGATGGTGAATCGCCGACTGTGCCCCATTCGCGGGTCAGGGCATAGGCGTTGCCCTGCACGGCCTGAAGGGTCGATGGATCGATCCGTCCGTAGAAAGTTAGCGCCGATGAGGGGATAGCGATCGAGTAAGAGCGGCCGTTGGTCCGTGGATCGCTGTTGTCCGATGCAGAGAAGTAGAGAGACTTGTACCAATGGCTGAAGCGCCCGCCCCCGCTTGCCTGAATGGTGGCGTGCGGCGTGTGGGCCGGGCCGAGCTCCACACCATTCTCGAAGAGCCGCAGCTTGGAGTACGAGCCATTCTGTGCGGTGTCGCCGCCGTGGGGGATGTTGAAAGGGTAGATATAGTAGGCGTGACCCGCGTTGGGATACCCGTTGGTGTCAGCGTGGAGCGGGAGAAACACCCAGTCCTTGTAGGGATCGCTCCCGCGATCCACGCCGGGAGCACGAAAGAACCAGACGGAGTGGTCGTTTCCGCTGGGTGACGTCTTCGTGAAATGGCCGAGGATGTCCCCCGCCTTGGTGAGGAGCTTGTTTCCGGAGAGGCCATACAAGCCATATCCCGAAGGCACCGCGGTGGAGCTTTGGGCGTGTTCCTGCCAGGAGGAGCCGCTGTCGGTGCTCTTGAGGATGCCGACATAGTTGCCGAAGTGGTTCACTGCAAACAGGGGGATGGAATCGGCTGGCTCGGTGGAGAAGAAGCCGTCGCCGCCAGCGAGGGTGATGCTGCCGCCCTGCCACGTGGGGGTGATGTCGATGTCGCGCACCCCGGAGCTCGGCGAAAAGCGCATGTAATGCTGAATCCACTGCGGGTTGGGGTCTCCGTCGGGGGGAAAGGACATGTACATGAAGTGGAGGAAGCCGTTCTTCAGTACGAAACTCGAGAGCCAGTTGTTGCGACCCAAGTCGGATCTCGGCGTGACGAGCTGTCCCGGGCCGGTATCATCGCCCACGATGGGGGTGGTCACGGTCGAGCGGCCGGGGGCCTTCCACGAGGCGCCGCCGTCTTCGGAGTAGATGTAGAGGGTCGCGCGATGGACGTGCGGGACCACGACGTTCGGGGGAGGGTTCGGGCTCGTGCTCCACGCGAAGTAGAGCGTGGACCCCATCATATCGAGATAGGGGTACTGGAGACCGTAGGTGACGTTGTAGGGCGGGAGGGGGGTGGTGCCGAAAAGGGTTAGACCTTTCTGGAAGATCACGTTGCCCGAGAGGTCGAGCGCAGTGAAGTTCGGGAACGTGCAGACCGATACGGACTCACAGTTCGTGAACGTCGCGTAGTAGAGGCGCTTGCGCAAGCTATCGTAAGCGCTCGTGAACTTGCCTGCCCAGCCGAAAGGGATGGTCTTGACGAGAGGGTCGCGGAAGCCTTTTTCGGGGTCGAAGCGGAGGAAGGTCGCATCCACCGCGCCAATCGTGAAGTCGGGGTGCATCACGTAAATCGAACCATTCTCATCCGTGTCGAGAGTGGGGGCTTTGGTCGGGATATTCGAGCGGTAAATCGTGCCCCAGGACTTTCCGCCGTCGATGCTGCGCACAAGGCGCCACGTCCCGAACTCCGAGGGTTCGGTGCTGTACATGTACGTCATGAAGATGCCGTACTGGTTCTGGACGACCTTCTGATTGTGGCTCTGGAAGGTCGCGTATGGATTGATAACGTCGTCCACCTTGACGACATCGAACTGGGCTGCGTGGGCCACGCCAGGGGCTCCGACGGCGAAAAAGACAACCAGACAACTCAACCTGATCCATCCGGCGGTAACATTGCATGCGATCGAACTGATCAAACGCGAAAGCGGCGCCAACTTCGAGAAAGACATATGGGACCCCTCCTGACCGGGTTTGCAGTCTTCGTTAATCGTTATATGTTTTATGGAGATTTCCGATGAGTCAGTACCGCTGTTGATCACCGATCAAATCTGCCATCGACTACTGATGTAAAAATCGGAAAAGTGTTTCAAGAATTTCCTCAAACACTTTTCCGCAGATGTCGGTTTTCGCATAAATTGACCAACATTCGCGTATAAATTGGGACTCCCGCACTTTTGGTGAAGACGGCTGCAAAATACACAGGGACGGCCATTTATGAAGATGAGGCGCTTTTGGCCAGCAATTCTCAATACGAAAAATGAGTTTTGCAGTAAACTTGCCGAATGGCAAAGAGTTACGCACAACTCCAAGAGTCTCTGACATTTGACGAACTGATGCGCTTCCTGGATGAGCAATTTCAATCCTTTCCCGACCA
>WNGA01019693.1_pt1 | contig 12226 bp, 14 predicted proteins | sample 5400061 | NCBI WGS metagenome assembly WNGA01 (sample SAMN13153366, study PRJNA577476) | soil metagenome | isolation source: 100 cm soil or saprolite under grassland replicate 2 | place: USA:California | collected 2016-06-15
CGAAGAGATGCGACCCACTCGACCGGGCGGAAGGTACCCCAGTAGCCCTCGAAGCACGCGAATCGCCTCGAAGGCGAACGCCTGGGTCAGCATCGTCAGCACGGCAACCGCGATGACGAGCAGCACCGCCCCACTGACACCGATCCTTCCCATGCCAGCCACAGCCACCCCGGTGATGTCGGCCGGGTTGTGCGGCTGGGAGCCTGAGTCGAGTACCGCGCCGAGATGGAAGGTGAAATCGAGCAGCAGGACCAAGGCGGCGGAGGGCAGCCAGGCACTCAGCGACAACTGGTCGAGCACCCGGGCGACGAACTGGGACAGCGTCTGGGTGGCGCTTGCCACAGGGCTCGCGGCTTCCGCACCACCCTCCTGAGTCGCCATACGCCAGTCCTATCGGATCTGTCCTGCAAACCGCGGATGTCGCCCCATCACCCGACTGACGTGTCGCAAGCGACCCGCGGTTATGCCAGATCAGGCATTTGCTTGGTCTTAGCTCTCCGGTCAACACCCGGCGCCATTCACACCGCGGCGAGTGGCAGCGTTGAGGAATACAGGCACTCAGGGTCGACCAGCAGGATGTTCGGGTGCGGCGAACGCGCCCTTGGCGGCGTACGGTGAGGTCTGAGGTTCGGCGGCTAGGGTCGCCGGTACCGGCTGCCGCCGCGCCTTCAGCCAGTCGCGATGGCCGCCAGGACCTGCCCGGAGGCACTGGCGTCCGCGGCGCGGCGCATCAGCAGCTCATACGCCGCGATCAGCGAACGACGGTCACGCCGCGATCACCCGCCCCGCGTCGGCTGGGCAACAGCCACGTTAGCAGCCAGGCTCGCCACGCTGCCCACCGCCAGCAGCGCCCGCGGCAGGGCCCGCCGCGGCCGCCGGACCGGGAGTCGGCGATCAGCGCCAGCATCGCGACGCACCCGATCGTAACCCGGGTGATCCACCGGTCCCCCGGCCGGTCACGCCCTACCGCCGATCGCGAACTCACCCGTCAGCACGCATTGGCTTTTCGGCGCGCTCGCTCCACGGACACAGCCGACACCTTGAATCTGGGCCGGACATTAGTACCGTCCGGCGGGTATAGCTGGCCGGCTCACGTTTCCGTAAATGCTACGGTCGCTCGGGCCATCCGCGGCTCGGTCCGGTGATGGTCGGCGAACTCACCCGCCAGGCCTGCCTCCTTGACGAGCCGACCCCAGCGCTCGTGCCGGCCGAATTTGCCGGCAATGGCCTTGCCGCTGAGAAGCGATCCGTCGTTCTCACGATGCGCAAGCGCCCACTCCCACGCTTGCCCGCGCAATTGCCGCCCGCGAGAGGAGGTGCCAGACGGGAGGGCACCACGCTTCGGTAGGGCTCGGCCTGGTGACGCACCGTTGGAGCCGGACTCACAGCGGGGGCATCACCTGACCGAGCGGGAGGTCTATGAGTTCATGGCCCGGGTGCCGGCAGCCGAACTGGCCGCCGAGATCATCGGCCGGGTCCGGCTGACCCTGCACTGGGTGAAGGAGGAGGGGCGCGGGTAGCGCGGCTGGGCCCGGAGCCGTTGGCACAGCAGTTCGAAGAGTTGCCGGTAGCGGTGAGCGACGCATCCACCGCCCAGATCAGCCCCGGCAACGTCTTGGCGCCAGAGGGACCGGACACGGGTCATGCGAGCAGGTCCGCCACTAACAACCTGACCTGAGGCCCCATTGCGTGTTCGCCAGGCCCGCGGACTTGCCTGGCGCCCGGTTCTGGTTAACGGACGAAGATCGGTGCAGGAGGCGATCGTGCTGGCCAGGGGTGCGGCGACCGGTCCCAGCCGAGATCCTCGAAGGCCCACAAAACGGCTTGATCGTCAGCTATGGTTCCGTCGTATGACCTGGCAGGCGTAAGTCAACCGAGCCGATGGCGGGTTGACGATCCGGCCAGATCCAATCCGACCGGCCGTTGCCTCGGCCCCACGAGACCGCCAAAGTGTTGCGCGACCTTTGTGCGCATGGGGTTATCTGGAAACGTCCACGGTGGCATAACGTCAGATGTACTGGGGAATCGGGGATAGGAGCGATTTTATTGAGCTCGAGCGCGACGCCTCTCCTCAGCATTGTCCTGCCCGCCTACAACGTCCAGGCGTACCTCCACCACTGTCTGGATTCCATCCTCAGTCAGGCCGGGGCCGATATCGAAATCGTGGCTGTGGATGACTGCTCACCCGACGCATCCGCGGAAATCCTCGATGAGTGCGCTTCCCGCGATCCACGCGTGCGCGTACTCCATCTCGAGCAGAACGTTGGACTGGGACCGGCCAGGAACGCTGGGCTCGAGCAAGCCCGCGGACAATACGTCTGGTTCGTGGACAGCGATGACTGGGTCTCCGACGGCGCAATCGCTTCGATCACCGCCCGGCTGCGCGAGACGCAGCCCGACGTTCTCATCTTTGATTACGCACGCGCTTACTGGAATTATAAAATCGAACGGAACACGTGGAACTACCTGTTTCGTGAACCGCCTCCGCCAAAGGTTTTCAATCTCCATGATCGCCCCTCCGTGTTGTCCACGATGATGACGGCCTGGAACAAGGCGATCCGGCGCGACTTTCTGCTTGAGTTAGGCGTTCGTTTCGGACAGGGATACTACGAGGATATTCCCGTTACTTACCCGATCCTGATGGCCGCCGAGCGGATCAGCATGCTCGACCGGGTGTGCTACATCTACCGGCAGCGCCGGCGTGGTTCCATTACCCGGACCACCGACTCAAGGCACCTCGGCGTATTTCCTCAGTACGAGAAGGTCTTCTCTTTCATGGATCAGCGAGGACCTGCTGTAGACGAGTTTCGGCCGCCGATGTTCGACCGGATGATATGGCATTACGCCATCATCCTCGGGCTGGGAGACCGGGTATCACCACATGATCGTCGGCGCTTCTTCGGCAAGATGAACGAGCACTACCGGCGTTTTCGGCCCACTGCCGGTTACGCCACGCCGGGAGGCCAGCTCGGGATCAGGTATCGCCTCATCGCCCGCAATGCCTACATGTCATTCATGACACTAAAAGTCGCCAACACCACGCAGAAGGCGATGCGTCGCCGACTACGCGCGACGATGGCCGGCGGTCGGCGCGTCGCCGGTCGAGTACTTTCGACGGCGCTTCGTGGCTACTATCGCATGCAGTTGCACCTGCCTCTCAACGAGAACCTTGCCGTCTACGCCGCCTACTGGTACCGCGCTTACTCATGCAACCCGGCGGCCATTTATGAAGCGGCCCGCGGACTCGTGCCATCGGTGCACGGCGTGTGGATCGTACAACGAGGCGCGGAGGAATCCATGCCCGAGGGCGTGGACTACGTTTATCCGGGTACGATGCGCTATTTCCGGGTGTTGGCCCGGAGCAAATACTTGATCAACAATGTCAACTTCCCCGATGACATCATCAAACGCACTCGGTCAATCCATCTGCAGACCCAACACGGCACACCACTTAAGAAGATGGGCCTCGACCTTCAGGACTATCCAGTCGGCGCGAATGGGATGAGCTTCAAGAAACTGCTCGAGCGCTGCGACCGGTGGGACTTTAGCCTGTCTTCCAACCGGTTCTCCACGCTGATTTGGGAACGCGTCTATCCTTGTTCCTTTGAGTCCCTGGAGACCGGCTATCCCCGCAACGACCGGCTGTGCAACGCCACCGATAGCGATGTGCAACTGGCCAGAACAGCGCTGGGCATCCGCCCCGGCCAGACAGTCGTGCTGTATGCCCCGACCTTCCGCGACTACCAACGTGGGCTCCGGCCGATGCTGGATATCACCCGGCTCGCTCGGGAGCTAGGGCCAGACACTGTTCTTCTAGCCCGGGCACACTACTACTTCAAGGATTCCCTCGTGGCGAGTGATGAGGCGCTCGAGTTGGTGGAGAGCGGGCGGATCTTCGATGTCTCGAAACAGCCCTCGGTCGAAGAACTGTTTCTGGCTGCGGACGTGCTATTGACAGACTATTCGTCGGTAATATTCGACTATGCGATTCTAGACCGGCCGATCGTCATTTACGCAAACGACTGGGAGACGTATGCCGACTGCCGCGGCGTATATTTCGACATTACGAAGGATCCGCCGGGATTGGTCGCCACGACAGAGGAAGAGCTGGTACAGGCATTCCGTTGCGGTGCCGTCTGGGGCCCAGCGGCGAGCGCCGCCCGGGCCCGCTTTCGCCAGCGCTTTCGTCAGTTCGACGACGGCCTGGCGGCGGAACGAGTGGTTCGGCGAGTGTTCCTCGGCGAGCCCGTGACGTCCGCAACTCCCGATGCTGGCCAGGCGGCGTCCGGCGGCGCCAACGGGGCACCCCAGGCACCCGGCGAAGAAGTCGCGACGCCACCCACGTCGGCGCATTCCGGAGCGGGCGGTGCACGCGGGACCAGGATAAATGGAGAACCCTCGCCAGTGTCGCATTAGTGATCCCTGACAGGAAGGCACTCCTGAGGTGAAGCGTAGCGGCAGGCGGCACAGGGTCAAGGTCAGCGCGGATGGGCGTGGCGTGGTGTCGCATGCCGGGGGTGCCCTGCTGCGGGAGCTGGCCACCGAGACCGGGCTGGCGGGCGCGGTGACCGGGGCGCTGCTGGACACCTACCGGGGGTTTCCGGTGCACATGCCGGGCCAGGTGTTCGCGGATCTGGCGGTGGCGATCGCCGACGGCGCGGACGCGGTGACCGGGATCGAGGTGCTGCGCGACCGGGAGGCGCTGTTCGGGCCGGTGGCCTCGATGCCGACGGCGTGGCGGCTGCTGGACCGGATCGACGAGCCGCATCTGGGCCGGGTGCGGGCGGCGCGGGCAGCGGCCCGCGAGCGCGCCTGGGAGGCCGGGGCCGCCCCGGAGCCAGGCCAGGAGCTGCGGATCGACTTCGATGCCACGATCAGCCTGGCTTTCAGCGAGAAGGAGAACGCCGCAGCCACTTGGAAGAAGACGTTCGGTTTCCATCCCTTGCTGGCGTTCGCCGACCGGCCGGAAGTCTCTGGCGGGGAGGGGCTGGCAGGGCTGCTGCGCGCCGGCAACGCGGGCAGCAACACCGCCGCTGATCATGTGACGGTGCTGGACATGGCGCTGGCGGCGCTGCCGGAGCACGCCCGGCCGCGGCCCGGTGACCCGGACTCGCCGCTGGTGCTGGCCCGCTCCGATTCGGCCGGGGCCACCCATGTGTTCGCGGCCGCCTGCCGCAAGCGGGGCGTGGGGTTCTCCTTCGGGTTCCCCGTCGATGAGCGTATCCAGGCCATCGTGGACCTGATCCCCGATCAGTGCTGGCACCCGGCCATCGAAGACGACGGGCTGCGCGAGGGCGCGTGGGTCGCCGAGGCCACCGGGATGATCGACCTCAGCAACTGGCCGCAGGGTTCGCGGCTGATCCTGCGCAAGGAACGCCCGCACCCCGGCGCCCAGCTCACCTTCACCGACGTGGACGGGCACCGGGTCACCGCGTTCCTCACCGATACCCCGCGCGGGATCATCCCCGGGCAGATCGCCGGGCTGGAACTGCGGCACCGGCAGCACGCCCGGGTCGAAGACCGCATCCGCGAAGGCAAGGCAGCCGGGCTGCGCAACCTGCCCTGCCGCGGGTTCGCCGAGAACGCCGCCTGGCTGGAGGCCGTGCTGGCCGCCGCAGACCTGGTCTGCTGGGCCAAGCTGATCTGCTTCGCGCACGTGCCGTCGCTGGCCCGCTGCGAGATCGCCGCGTTCCGCTACCGGGTACTGCACGTGGCCGCCCAGCTCACCCGCTCCGCCCGCCAGGTCCGCCTGCGCATCGACCGCTCCTGGCGGTGGGCCGCTCAGATCGCCGAAGGCTTCCGGCGGCTGCGCGCCGCATTTGCCTGACCCGCCCACCGTCCTTTGCCTCGCGCCGTCACTGCCTGGTGCCAGCCTGCCCGCCAGCAGCGATCACGCCCGTGCCGAGCGTCATCCCGGCCCCGCCATGGCCAGGACGTCGCCTGGTGCGGCCTGGGACCGCCCGCCAGCACGACACCAAGATCAAATAGTGCGCGGGGACGGCCGCTCGGGAGCCGCATGAAAGAGGGAGGCTAACTTGGTGCCCGCGGCGGCCGGGCTGCCGAGGCCGCACCGAAGGACGATTTGCGCGCGCCGTGTGGTCGAGGAGCCGGGTGGTGATCTCGCTGTCCAGTTGCTGGCTCGTGACTCGCGGGTCCGCGTCGGCGGCTGTCTGGATGTGTCGATGTGGATCGTTGACGGCAAGCATGTCATCTTCGGGCCTATGTTGCCTGGGTTCTCCGATGCGGCCTACATCCGCTCGCCACATATCGCTGGCGCGCTGCATCATATTTTCTGCATGCTGTGGGAGAAGTCGGTTCCGGTGCTGCCGTCGAAGCCGCCGGGTGGGTTGACGAAGGCACAATGGCGTGTTCTTCGGCTGCTCGCACTGGGCCTGGACGATATAGCGGCGGCGCGAGTCACCGGGACGACGGTCAAGACCGTGCGTGCTCATGTCGCCGCGCTTATGGTAGCGCTGGACGCGCCGACCCGGATCGCGGCTGGCGCCGAGGCGGCCGCCCGCGGCTGGCTAACGAAGTAGCGTGGCACATGATTGAGGGTTTTCTCTCATACGAGGCGGCAGCGCTGTATCTGAGCGTCACTCTGGCCGCGGATGCCGCCTCACCAGACGGGAACGCCGACATGCGCGCCCTGGCTGAGCTACAGGAGATGGGTCTGGTGTTCCGCGTACCGGGGCCGCCGCCGCGTATGGTCGCAGCGTCTCCGGATGAGGCATTCGACCGGATGCTCGCGCTGACCCGGCGAGACGTGAAGGCGGTGCTACTCAACCTGGCGGGTCTGCTCAAGGAAATGGATGCGATGCAGCGTGAGCACCGCACCGGGCCGATGATTGGCGGCGCCTCTCCCATCGACTTGGTTGCCGACGTCGCCGACATCCGCGGCGCAGCAGAACGACTGATGACGGAGGCGACTGAGGAGTACCTTGCCGTAGTCGGCAGCGGCAGTTCGCTCCTCGGCTGGCCGTGTCCACTAGATTCGAGAGCCGTTCTCACAGCCGGGCGCGTACGGTTGCTGTATGCGCGGGCTGAGACACCTGCCGTGTCCAAGGTCGAGTCGCGAATCACCTTCGCCGCCTGGATAGACGCGCGGATCGCTGATGGCACCAAGGCGCTCATCGCCCTGCCCGGGAATGCTGGGCCCGCCCTGTTGATCCGCTCCCCCGCCGTCGCCGCGCTTTTGCGGCGGTGGTTTGAGCTGCTGTGGAACCACAGCGTGCCGGTCGGACCCGCAGTTCCGCTTACAGGGCCCTACCGGCAGCGCATTCTCGCGTTGCTGGCGGCTGGCCACCGCGATGCAGAGGTGGCCCGGGCGACCGGCACGAGCATCCGTACCGTGCGCCGACACATCGCCGCGATCATGGAAGAACTGGGCGTATCCTCTAGATTCGAGGCTGGCATAGCTGCACAGCAGCGGGGGTGGCTGGAATCGCAAGCTTCTGCGCGGAGACCCCCGGAGGGCCGCGCGGTAGGCTGCGCTCCCGACGCGGGGTTAACATTCTGCCAAGGTGAGTGCGCTGAAACCTCGGGCCTCAGCGCGTGGCGGCGGACGCGAGTACGTCGATCGCGACCACGCCGGTCTCAGTTACTATCAGCGGGTTGACCTCCAGGTGCTCCAGTGGCCCGCAGAGGTCAGCGGCCAGTTCTGAGATCGCGCAGACGGCGGCGCAGAGGGCGGGCAGGTCTTTGGTGGTGGTACCGCGCGCCCCGGACAGTAGCGACGCCCCCCGCAAGCCGCTGATCAGCGACTGCGCCTGCGGTTGCGTCGCCGGTGCGAGAGCGATGACAATGTCAGAGAGGATCTCGGCGAAGACGCCGCCAAAGCCCACAACAACGTGAGGCCCGGCGTCGCGGTCCGCGCGGGCAGCCAGGATCAGCTCACAACCCGGGGTCGCCGGCTTCTGCAGGACTACATGGGCCGTGCCGTCTCCGATCCGCTCCCGCGCTGCGGTCAGCCGACGAACGGCGTCTTGCACCGCGTCCACTGTCTCAAGGTTCAGAAAGACCAGGCCGAGATCGGACTTGTGGGGCAGGTGACGCCCGGTCAGCTTAGCGACCACAGGGTAGCCGAGCCACTCGGCAGCTGCGGACGCGTCGTCCAAGGTGACCGGGTGCTCGGCCAGCGCTGGCACGCCGTAAAGCGCCAGCAGCTGCCAAGCCACGTTACCTGGCACGATGCCGGGTCCGATCTGCTCGATCAGCCGCAGAGCCGTTTTGGTGCGGGCAATGGCCGCAGGCCGACTGCGCCTGCTGGCTGATGCGCTGGGCGCGATCCGGTCAAGGGTCTTGCGAATGCACCTGAACAACGTCTCGGCCGATGGGACGACGGGAACGCCGGCGGCTGTCAGGATCGGCTCCTCGATAGCCGTTGTTCCGCCTGCCGACCACACGAGGACGTCTTTTCCCGCCTGCGCAACTGAGGCGAGAGCTTGGTGGACCGGGTCTGTGATGACCGTGGGACCGGACTGGATGCCAAAGACAACAAGATCGATATTCGGATCCGCCGCCAAGGACGTCACGGCCAGTTGGCTCAGCTCCGCGTCGTGCACCGCGAGATTCAGTGGGTTTGCCATGCTGATCCCGGCGCCCGGGTCAACAGCGCCGGTGGTCGTCGCGTCGAGCGGCGGTACCGCGAAACCGTGCCCGCGGGCTACATCGGTAAGCATGGCGCTGATCGCGCCGGAACCGGCCGCGATCCCAACGCGGTACCCGCCGGGCCCGGGGGTGCGTCTGCCGCGGAGCACCACCGGAAGGGTGACGAATTCCTCAAGGTCATCGGCGACGATGATGCCGCAGTGCTCGCAGGCTGCCCGGAACGCCTCGCTTGCACCGGCGAGCACGCCGGTATGGGCCTGGACGGCGGCATTGCCCTCCAGGGAACATCCGGCTCTGAAAACGACCACCCGCTTGCCAGCGGCGATGGCCGCGTCGGTGCCGGAGAAGAACGCCTCCCGGTCCGTGAGTCCCTCGGCATACACGAGGACCGTCCTCGCGTTCTCGTCGGCGGCAACCAGATGGAGGAAGTCCGCCACACCCACATCGACGCTGTTTCCGATTGCGCAGGTGTAGCTGAGGCCGAGGCCGTTGCGCGCCAGGCGCGTCACAAGCGAGCTAACCAATGCGCCGCTGTGTGACACGATGGCCACGTCACCGCGCGGCGGGTCGGGCAGCGCCGCGAACGGCGCCGATGTGCACGCAATCAGATCGGTCACGTTGAAGAAGCCGTTGCTGTTGGGGCCGCAGACGGCCATCCGTGATTCTCGGGCGAAATCCCGCAGGTCGGCCTCGAATGCCGCGCCGTCGCCGCGTGCTTGCTTGGAGCCGAAGACCACCGCAGCCGCGGTACCCATCGCGTCCGCGTCGTGGAGCGCCGCAAGCACTTGGTGCGGCGGAGCAGCGGCTAGGACCAAGCTCGCGAGACGAGCGCAAGTATGACAAGCGCGGTATCATCTATGTATGACTAGTGCCATGACTGTTCGGCTGGACGAAGAGACCGCCCGTCAGCTCGCCGAACTTGCGGAGCGCTACCGGAGCCGGTCCGCGGCCGTCCAGGATGCCATTCACCGCGCGTGGCGGCAGCTCCAGGACGAGAAGCTTGAAGCCGGGTACGCCGCTGCGGTCGCCGAGAACCCGCACTATCCGTACGAGTCCGCCGAGGAGGCCGCCGCAGTGCGCGCGCGCCGCCGCGCCCGGCAGGCGCGGGACGATGTCGCGTGAGCGTGTCGCCCCAGCGGGGCCAGGTCTACCGGTGCGACCTGGGCTATGGCCTCAAGCCGTGGCTTGTGGTATCCAACAATGTCCGTAACCGTCTGCTGTCTGATGTGATTGCCATCAGGCTCACTACAACGGCCCGTGACCTGCCAACCTGGGTCAAGCTCTCCCCGGCCGATCCGCTGACTGGCTACGCCAACGCCGATTGCATCGAGCAACTGGGCAAAGATGAGCTCGGTGAGTACCTCGGTGCCCTGTCACCGGCATCGATGCGCAGCATCAACCAAGCTTTGGCGATCGCGCTCGCTCTCGTTTGAGGAGTCGCACGATGCTCTCACGGTCACCGCCGAAGGGTGCTATCAGTAAGATCGTCCGCTCCACGTGCGCGCTGGCGGTGTCGGCACCTCGCCAAGAAACGATGAGATTGTCATCATTTGAGTCAATGAGCTCGGCGAGCAGCGCGCCCACGCGGCCCTTCAGCTCCCGCACTGGAATCCGAACGGCAGCTGAATGCCAGCTGTGGCGGTTACCCGCGGCGTCAGCATGTAGGTGCCTATCGCATAAACTAGCACTGCGGCCATGATGATTACGCCGTCGGCAAGTCCGATCCAGGCGGCTTCCTTAACTAGGGAATCGAGGTTCATAACGGCTGTCTCCTTAGATTCAAAATCGTCGGGGGAATGGCCGCTGCGCGAACCCCGCCTTCCCCGGGTTCCATCCAGCCGAAGCCGATCGATTGCGAGGCTGGTCAGCCCTTGCTGGCCGCGAGGAGCGCTCCTCCGACAGCCAGCACCAGTCCAGCGGTTACAGCTCGCTCTCGCCCCGCGTCCTGTTGCATCTTGGCGGCCAGCGTCACCGCCTCGACCAGCAGCTGAATGTCTTCCCGATAAGGGGGAGGCGTGAGTGCTTCGACGGCGGCCGTGATCAGCTGGCCGTTCGGCGTATTGAGCCATGTTCCAAGTTGCAGCGACCGGAACTCGGCGTCAGCGAAAAGGTGCGCCGCAATCTCTGCGGCGGTGTGCCTGTCAGCCATTAGAGGCGGACGGAACCTGCTGGCGAGCGTGTACGCGGGGGAGTAGTACACGCGGGGCCAGCCCTCAATGTAGCTGTCAAGAAAACTGGTGATCTCTTCTTGAGTTGCCACTGACGTGGACCCCTTCTGCACACGATTCTTCGGAGTCGGCTCAGCGCGCTCGACGAGCTGCTGAGCTCGCGCCCTGGTGAACCCTATTACCTCCGCTATCCGCCCATAGGACAGCCCGGCGTCATGCATGTCGGCCACCGCACGTGCCCTCTCAGCAGCCACCCGTACGGTCACAGCGTCGTACACAGCCTGCGCGCGCGTCAGGGCCTCGTACCGGATCCAGGGGTCACGTTCCTTGATGAGGCTGGCCACGACTCTCTCAACAACATCGTCGAGAGGGCTGCTCTGCACCTCATCTTGGCCCTGCTGCATAGGCACCACTATGCAGCAGGTTAAAAAGATGTCAAGGATCCCCTATGCAAGAGCGCGAATCACCGCAGACCGGTCACCCAGGCGCCTGTGGGGGGCGCTGTGGCGCACCCAGGTGCACCTGGACGGTGCCGTGTTCGATGAAGAACAAGAGCTCGTGCGGCGAAGCCTGAAGACCTGGCGACCTGAGCGGTCGCCCAGATCGCCCAGAGACTGCTTGGTTCGGATGGCTTAGCGGTCGCAGAAGGACGATCGGTACAGATGTATGAACGAATATTAAGTGTGGCCTGGGCGGCCTCGACGTACCGCGCAGGCGAACTGGTGAAGCCATGACGCGCACGGCATGGTGCCCTCCGGGTTGCCCATCCGCGCACCAGGTCGGCGGGCAGGGCATGCAGAACATAGAATCCGCACCAGGAACGGCCGAAATGCCATGTGGGCGATGTTGCAGGTTGAGCAGGTCGTGTGCCCGGCCGGGCCGGAAGATCTTCCTTGAACGCCGACATTGGAGTTTGATGAGGCCCCTCGAATAGGATCTTGGAGTGCATCATCGGGTCACGGCACACCCTACACCTCGACCAGTTGTACCGCACTCGAGAGGGCTCGCTGCAGATCGTCCGCGTCGGCCTCCCCAGCACATACGCTGCATGTGACGAGGTCGCGGCCGAGGAGTGATCGAGTGATGGACCTGAGGATCATTCCGTGGATTAGAGGTCTCGATGAGGGTGATGCGGTTGCCCTTGCCCGTTCGCTGATCTATGCGGAGGCGGGACGGCTTGGCCTTCCGCTCTCCGACTTCAGGATGTCGGGCCGCGTTAAGGCGGGAGATCAGGGTGTCGATGGCCGAACCCACTTCCCAGACGGCCGCGGTTCGCTCCTGCCCACGGGTCGGCAGGTCTGGCAGGTCAAGAGTCAATGCCACTTAGCCAAAGTTGATCTTTTCTTCGCGGCGTGTCGCTCCGTGGTGTTCTGGCTGGTGGCCGGCATGATCGCGGCTTATGGCAGACAATGGCGTAGTGGCTGTGGGCGGTCGGCTGACGGACTGGG
>WNGA01025697.1_pt1 | contig 12225 bp, 10 predicted proteins | sample 5400061 | NCBI WGS metagenome assembly WNGA01 (sample SAMN13153366, study PRJNA577476) | soil metagenome | isolation source: 100 cm soil or saprolite under grassland replicate 2 | place: USA:California | collected 2016-06-15
AGAGAAGGCCGCGGCCGACCCCGCGACGGACACTCGCCGCGGCCCGATCCCGGGGCCGCTCGACCGCGATCGCCGACATCGGACGATGCTTACCACACTCGGGTTAGAGTCGGCGCGTGGCCGCCCTCGACCCCAGCAGAACCGTCGCCGAGCTGAAGGAGCTGCGCGAGCTGACGGGGGACGAGAACGGGGCCCAGCGCGTCGCCTGGACCGACACGTGGGAGCGGGCGCGCGAGTGGCTGCGTGGGAAGATCGCCGAGACCGGCGCGGAGGAGACGATCGACGCGGCCGGGAACCAGTGGTTCACGCTGCCGGGCGGCTCTGAGCACGCCGTTCTCCTCGGCGGCCACATCGACTCGGTCCCCAACGGCGGCTGGCTCGACGGCTGCCTGAACGTGCTGGCCGCCGTCGAGGTGCTGCGGCGGATCGCGGCCGAAGGTCAGCCGCCGGTGACGGTGCGACTGGTGAACTGGGCCGACGAGGAGGGGGCGCGCTTCGGCCGCTCGCTCTTCGGCTCCTCGGCGGCCGCCGGCTCGATGGCCGACCAGGACGAGCTGCGGCAGCGGAAGGACGCAGACGGTGTCGCGCTGCCCGATGCCCTGAAGGAGCACGGCGTCGAGCTCGACTCGGCGCTGGAGGCCCGCTCCGAGCTCGAGGGCGCGGTTGCGTACCTGGAGCTGCACATCGAGCAGGGGCCCGTGCTCGAGTCGATGGATCTCCCGCTCGGCGTCGTGCTCGGCACCTTCGGCGTCGAGCGGCACCAGGTCACGTTTCGAGGCCAGGCGGCTCACGCCGGCTCGACGCCGATGGAAAAGCGGCGCGATGCGCTCGCAGGAGCAGCGAGGCTCGAGCTCGAGATCCGCGAGATCGCGAAGCGGACCGGGGAGGGCGCGGTCTGCACGCTGGGCGGAGTCGTGACGAAGCCGGGGATCGTCACCTCCGTGGTCGAGACCGCGGAATGCCTGCTCGACCAGCGGCACCTGAACGCGGGGAGACTCGCGTCCATGCTGCAGGAGGCGAAAGAGTCAAGTGAGCGGTTCGCCGCCGACGAGGACATCGAGGTCGAGTGGGACCGGATCTGGAACATCGAGCCGATCCTGTTCGACGAGGGGCTGATCGAGCTCGCGGACGAGTCGATCCGCGAGGTCGCCGGCACGTCCCATCGACTTCCGAGCGGGCCGCTCCATGACGCCGCCGAGGTCGCGCGCGCCGGTGTGCCAACCGTCATGCTGTTCGTGCAGAGCCTGCGCGGCCTCTCCCACACGAAGCTCGAGGACACGAAGGAGGAACATCTCGAGCTGTCAGTCCAAGCGCTCGATCGGCTTGCCGACAAGACGATCGCGCGCGTAGCGTCATAAAGAACGACAAGGAGGCGAACGATGGCTGGACTCGAGATGAAGAACTTCGATTCACCGGACGAGACGCGGCCCTTCCAGGACAAGGGGCAGGCCGAGGTCGTAAACATCGGCGGCGGCTCCGTCCTCTACGGCACGTTCGAACCCGGCTGGCGCTGGTCCGAGCACGTGAAACCGCTAGCCGGGACGGACAGCTGCCAGTCGCCGCACTTCCTCTACGTCCTTTCCGGGCGAATGAAGGTCGTCATGGACGACGGCACCGAGGGCGAGGTCGGGCCGAACAGCGTCGCCCGGATCGAGCCGGGTCATGACGCCTGGGTCGTGGGCGAGGAAGCCTGCAAGGCGGTCGATTTCGGGCCGTCGCCGTCGTACGCACAACCGCAGGCGTAGGCCAGCTTCTTCTAGAAGATCCGCACCAGCACGACGCCGGCCGCCACGAGCGCCATCCCACCGAGGCGGCCGGCGCTGAGCTGATGCTGGTCGAACCCGACCCAGCCGAAGTGGTCGACGAGGAGCGACGCGAGCGACTGCCCGGCCATGACGAGCGCGATCAGGGTGGCCGCGCCCAGGTGAGGAGCCGTCACCGCGGCCGCGACGACGTAGAACCCGCCCATCAGCCCGCCCAACCACACCCACCAGGGGTGCGTCGCCGAGCCTCGCGCGAACTTCGCTTTCCTGAGGCAGATTCCCCTGCAGATCGCGGCGAACGGCGACGAAAACCGGAAAGGAGTGGAGCCGATGGACATCTGGCATGCGTCCGCGGGTGCCGAGCAGCGAGTCAAGGCGGCTGAGCAACTGTTCGATGACCTGGTCGACCTCGAAGCGACGCGCCGCTTCCTCGAGAACGAGACCAATCACCTGCTGATCGCCTATGTCGACGGTCAGCCCGCCGGCTTCGTCTCCGGCACCGAGCTCACGCATCCGGATCAGTCCGAGCCCGAGCTCTTCCTCAACGAGCTCGGCGTCGGCGCCGCCTATCGGGGTCGCGGGATCGGAAAGGAACTCGTGGCGAGGCTCTGGGAGATCGCTCAGACCCGCGGCTGCGGTGGGATGTGGGTGCTTGCCGACGACTCGAATCCTGCGGCGCTGAAGGTCTACGCCGGCGCCGGTGGCGTCCGCCTGCCGGAGCAGGTGATGTTTCAGTGGGGCGAGACGTGATGGCGGCCTCCGCTACAAGGAGCTAGCTCCGACGACGCTGCCACGAAAGGCTAGGGCGAGAGGACGACGCGAGGGCCGGAGACTAGAGCGGGCGAAGCCGGTCTAGGCTCCGGCCGAACTCATGCGGGCGGGGACGCGGAGCGCCACCGCCCGCACGACGCGGACAGTCGCCGACCGAGACCTACTAGAGCGCGGGGCTTTGCCCCGCGCGTTTCCCGCGACGAGCGGCGTACCTGAACCCGAGCGAAAGCGCGAGCTTTCGCTCGGCTCTAGCCGACGGCCGCGACGATTTCGTCCGAGAGGCTCGGGAAGTCCTGCAGGAACCCGGTGCGCTCGGACTTGAACCGCTCCACGAGCGACTCGTACTCGTCCAGGCGGCCCTGCGCCTCGTAGAGCCGCTTCGGCTGGAGGACGTCGATGTCGTCCGCTTCGATCCCCGGCACCGCCGAGGCGACGAGGTAGCCGAAGTCGGGATCGCGCTCCCACTCGATCGTCCCCTCTGCGATCCCCTTGACGATCGCCGAGGAATGTGGGATTCGCACCTTCTTCGCGCCCTCGGCGCCGGCCTTGCCGCCGATTGAGCCCGTATTCAGCACGTAGACCTCCAGCGGGTGGTCCTCCAGCAGTTCCAGGAAGCGGTTCCCCTGCAGGTCGTGGGGCATGGGGAAGAACGGATTCGTTCCCGGCACGCGCAGGAACTTCCCTTCCTCGGCCGCACCGCCCGCGGCCGTGCCGGTCGTCTCCCCGAGCATGAAAAAGGCCGCTGCTTGCGGCCCCTCGAGCTTCGCCACGGCCGGGACGATGTTCTCGTTCCGGTTCAGGATCAGGAGGAAGTGCGCCTCGTCGATCGCGCGAGTCGCCGCCGACTCGATCACCTCGAACCCGAAGGTGGCGCGGCCGTTCTTGGTGTAGCTCTCGTCGTAGAAGTCGACGTCGTCGCCGTGCTGCGACACGTTCTCGAGGTACGAGCGCGGCTGCGTCACCGCCTTGTAGATCGTCGGCTCGTCCTCGGGATTGAGCCCGTAGGTCTTGGCGAAGCAGCCGTTCTCCGTCGCGAATACCTTGCCGTCGGACATCCACGCGACGAAGTCGTCCTGGACCGGCAGCGAGCCGTTCTGCCGCGTGAAGGTGGTCGTCGTCTTGCCGGTCCCCGAGAGGCCGACGATCAGCCCGACCCGCTCGCCGCGATCGGTCGGGATGATCTTGCAACCCGCGTGCAGCGGGATCCCGCCACGGTCGTAGACCAGCTTGTTCCACATCCGCAGGAACCCCTTCTTCGACTCGCCGAAGTAGTCGGAGTTGAACACACGCGTCACGCCCTGCTCGAGGTCGACGGTGATCAGCCGGTCCTCGGGCTTGCCGGGGGCGGTCAGCCCCGGCGTGTAGATCACGGTCAGCTCCGGCTCGAAGTGCTCCGGGTCGTCCACGTGGAACCAGAGCTGCCGCTGCATGGCGGCGATGTTGGCCCAGCGTGCCTCGATGTAGAGCTGGACCGGGATACGCGACTCGGGCTGCGCGCCGAGCCAGCCGTCGACGAGGACCATCTCCCGGTCACGGATGTACGCGTCCTGCTTCTCGGCCCACTCCTCCGCGTCCTCGCGCGACATCGTGCGCGCGAGCCCGGAATCCGGATCGTTGCTGACCACGAAGGTCGAGGGGTTCGAGCGCGCGAGCACCTTTGTCTGGACGTTGAGATTCCCGTACTTGGTCGGACGCGCCTCGGGCATCTCGGCGGTCAGCTGCTTGAGCTCGTCTTCGCCCGGATTCTCGATTACACGGGCCGCTTCAGGCAGCCGGAACAGCATCTTCGCCAAGGAGCTCGCCTCCGTTCGTCACCGCGGGCGGAGGAATCCGTCCGCTCTGGCCAGGTGCGGACTATACCGCGGCTTTTGCGGCGTTATGCTCGCTTTCCTGCCACGCGACCGGGGAGGCTCCATGCTCAGCTTTGGCGTCACCGTCCTGCCCGACCCGCCCGTCAGCCGGCTGATCGAGCTGATGCAGATCGCCGAGCAGCGGGGTTTCGAATACGGCTGGACCTACGACTCGCACATCCTCTGGCAGGAGTCGTACGCGACGCTTCCGCTCGTCGCCGCGCAGACGGAGAAGATCAAGCTCGGCCATTTCGTCACGAATCCGGGCATCCGCGATCCGACGATCGCGGCGAGCTGGTACGCGACGATGCAGGACCTCTCGAACGGCCGGATGGTGATGGGGATCGGCCGCGGCGACTCCTCGCGGCGCGTCGTCGGGCTCAAGCCGGTGAAGGTTGCGGAGTTCGAGCGCCGGTGCCGGATGATCAAGGATCTGATGAACGGTCGCCAGGTCGACTGGAACGACAAGGAGCTCGAGCTCACCTGGGTCCGGAAGGAGCTGCCCGAGATCCCGATGTGGATCGCGGGCTACGGGCCGAAGGCGCTCGCGATCGCGGGACGCGTCGGCGACGGCGTGATCATCCAGCTCGCCGACCCGGTGATCATCCAGTGGATCATGGACACGGCCCGCCGTGCCGCCGAGGAGGCCGGCCGCGACCCGTCGGAGCTGAAGTGCATTGTCGGCGCGCCGAGCCACATCTCGGACGACATCGCCGACGCGCGCGAGCAGTCCCGCTGGTTCCCGGCGATGGTCTCCAACCATGTCATGGACCTGATCGAGCGCTACGGGGAGGACTCCGAGATTCCAAGCGACCTCACCGACTTCGTCAAGGCGCGCAAGTTCTACGACTACAAGGAGCACTCGCGCGTCGGGGCCAAGCACGGCGAGTTCGTCACGGACGAGATCGTCGACCGCTTCTGCGTGCTCGGCACGGCGGAGGCCTGCGCCGCGAAGCTGAAGGAGTTGGAATCGATCGGCGTCGACCAGTTCAACATCTACCTGATGACCCACGGCCAGGAGGAGACGCTCCAGGCGTACGGCGACGAGATCATCCCGCAGTTCACGAGCGTCGCCGCCTGACCGCCATGCGGCGGCTGCTCGCGTCCTCTCTCGGGCTCGTCGCGCTCGCGGCGGCTGCGGACGCGGCAGGCTCGACCCCCCACCTCACGATCTCGCCGGCGGTGGTCGCCCGCGGCGGCACGGTTCATATCCGCGGGAACGCCGACGGCTGCTCGAGGGGAAACACGGTGTTCGTGATCTCGCGGGCGTTCGTGCACACGCACGACTTTGCTGGCGTGTCCGCCGTGCTCGCGGGGCGGGCGAGGCGTCGGCCGGGTTCGCTAGGCGGATCCCCGGCTTGCGCGGGGGAGATCAGCAAAAGTTCACGAGCCTCGCCGCTCAGTCCGACCGTCGGTCGAACTCGACCAGGGCGGTGACCGCAGCCGCCCCGAGCAGGATCGGCGCGCCGAGCAGCGTGAGGAGATTCGTCCACTCGTGCCACGCTGGGCAATCGCCGTCGCCTCCACAGGTGCTCCACGAGGCGATGAGCGCGACCACATCGAGAACGCCAAGGCCGGCGCACGCGAGCGCAATGCGACCGAGGCGCGATGAGGTCCAACGTCGTCTCGGCACCGACTGGAATCATTGCAAGCGTGGTCAGGAACGCCATTCCGGCGGTCGGCGTGGTCGTTGTCGTGCTCGTGCTCGCGGGCTGCGGCGGCTCGGGAAGCAAGACGGGAGGTGCATCCGCGACGACGGTCGTGCCTCAGACCACGACGGTCGACAAGTGCAAGGGGTCGAAGTCGGCTGCAGTTCGGGCGCGGAAGATCCGTCGTCTCACCCGTGACTTAGCGCGACTGCGGGTGCTCGCGGCGCCGATCCGGAAGAAGACACTCGACGGGACACCGGCGCTCTCGCGCGCCGTCGATCGGTTCCTGCTGGATGTTGTCGACCGCGACGTCCCGGTTCATATCCGGTCGCGTTTCATCGACCGTGCGGCCGCGATCGTCTCGGCCGTCTGCGAGCAGTGCTTCCAGGCGCTGGAGGCGTCGCGGCCCATAGCCGGCGGCGCGAAGATGTCCTGCGGCTAGTGCGCCTCACGGACCTCCTCGAGCTCCGGACTGCAGCTCCGGTCGACATCGAAGCCGACACGCTGCTCGTCCGGTCGGACCTGCCCGGGACGATGCAGCTGTTTCGCGTCCCGCTCGCCGGCGGGAAGCTCGAGCAGCTCACCTCGTTCGCGGATCCGGTGACCGGACACTTCGTCCCCGGGTCGGAGACGATCCTGCTCGAGCACGACGACGCCGGCAACGAGCTGACGCAGCTGTCGCTCCTCGAGGCGCATCCGGGCGCGGAGCCGAGGCCGCTCGTCCACGATCCGGCCTTCGTCCACCGTGACGTCTCGCTCAGCCGGGACGGCTCGCTGCTCGCCTACGCGACGAACCGCGACAACGGCGTCGACTGGGCGGTCTACGCCCGTTCGCTGCGCGACGGGAGCGAACGGTGCGTCTTCTCGCGCGGCGGCGTCTGCGGGAGCGCCGGCTTCTCTCCCGACGGGCGCATCCTCGTGGTGCAGCACGACAGCGGCCGGCCGAGCGACAACGACCTCTACCTCGTCGACCTCGAGACGGGCGAGGCCGAGCACGTCACGCCGCACGACGACGATTCCTGGTTCGGCGAGCCGGTGTGGGAGCCGGACGGCGCGGCGTTCTTCGTCGCGACCAACGTCGACCGCGATACCCGGGCGATCAGCCGCTACGACCTGGCGGAGCAGGAATGCTCCGGCCTGATCGACTCCGAATGGGACCTGGAGTGCAGCGGCGACGACGCCGGTCGTTGGCTGCTCGTCCACGTGAACGCCGACGGTTACAGCCGGCTCGCCGTCCACGACGTCCGCGGCGGCCACGCGATCGCCGAGATTCCACTTCCGGGAGAAGGCGTGGTCGAGGAGCTCGTGTTCTCGCCCGACGGGGCGAAGCTGGCGTTCAAGTTCAGCTCCCCGGTCGAGCCCGGGGACGTGTGGGTTTGCGATCTGGCGACCGGCCGCGTAGACCGCGTCACCGAGCTGCCGAGGCCCGTGGCGTTGGACGAGCTGCGCGAGCCGGACCTGCACCGCTTCGAGTCGTTCGACGGCGAATCGGTGCCGGTGTTCCTCTGGGAGCCGGAGGGAGCCGGCCCGTTCCCGGTCGTGGTGATGGTGCACGGCGGCCCGGAGTCGCAGTTCCGCCCTGCGTTCCAGCCGAGCTACACGCCGCTGCAGCAGCACCTCGTCTCGCGGGGGTATGCGGTCGCGGCGCCCAACATCCGCGGCTCGACCGGATACGGGAAGCGGTACGAGCACCTCGACGACGTGCGGCGGCGGCTCGACTCGGTTCGCGATCTCGCAGCGCTCCACGACTGGCTCGGGACGCGGCCGCGGATCGATGCGTCGCGTGCCGTCCTCTACGGCCGCTCGTACGGCGGCTACATGGTGCTGGCCGGCCTCGCGTTCCAGCCGGAGCGCTGGGCCGCGGGCATCGAGTGCGTCGGCATTTCGAACTTCGTCTCGTTCCTGGAGAACACCGCCCCCTGGCGCCGCGCTGTCCGCGAGCCCGAGTACGGGTCGCTCGAGCGTGACCGCGACTTCCTCGTCGAGGCGTCGCCGCTCACCCATGTCGACCGGATCCGGGCACCGCTGTTCATCCAGCACGGTGCGAACGACCCGCGGGTGCCGGTGAGCGAGACGCAGCAGATCCACCGAGTGCTGACGGAGAAGGGCATCCGCTGCGAGTTGCTCGTCCACGAGGACGAGGGGCACGCGATCGGGAAGCTCGAGAATCGGATCGAGACGTTCGAGCGGGCAGTGGCCTTCCTCGAGGAGGTCTCAGGCCGCTAGCGCCTCGGCAATCCGTCGCCGCCCCTCGACCAGAACCGGCTCGCCGTGCGCGACGAGGACGCGCTCGATCGGCAGGTCGAGCAGCCTGCGCAGCGAGCCGTAGAAGGCTTCCAGATCGCCGATCGAGGGCGACGGGCAGACGCGTAGCCCTTCCCCGGTGCCCATGAGGAACTCCGCCACGACGAGGGCTTGGTAGGCACGGAGATACAAGGCGACCTGCCCCTCCTCGTCGCTGTCGGGGACGAACGCCTCGACTCCCTCCGGCAGCGCGTCGCTCCGGGTCGGAAAGGAGAGCCGCGGAGCTGCGAGCTCGTGCGCCCAGACGGTCGTGCCGTACCGCTCGGCGACGAGCTGGGCGTCCCGTTGATGCCATGCCGCCGTGAGCAGAACGGCTACGGGCTGCCTCAGTCTGTCGACGAACGCCCAGAACTCGGCCTCTTCGTCTTTGGGCAGCAGTGGGTCGATCAACACGGCGGCATCCGCGGTCCTGCAGCAGACGCAGCCGACGTCTTCGGGCCAGTCGGCGGCGCCGCTCCAGCTCGGATGCGGTGCCGTCCAGTACCAGAGACCGCGAGCGATCTCGCGCAGGTCCACGAAGGCGAGCCTACGGAATCGCTCCGGCTACGATGCCCGTCGCGGCGCCGTGGCCGAGTGGTTAGGCAGAGGCCTGCAAAGCCTCGTACAGCGGTTCGAATCCGCTCGGCGCCTTGGCCAGGCGCACTCCCCCAGAAGGGGGATGGCCGCCGATTCCGCCGTGTCCCAAATTGAGGGCGTCAGGTTGAACGGGGGTCAGCCGCAGTGCCGCACGGAAGTCCACAACAGGGTCCCGCAGGAGCCTCCGGTCACTACACCGAGCCTGACCCTCCGACTCTGCCGGTGCCGTGATCGTGGCATCCCTCGATCGAGGGATCCGCGGCGCGAGGCGCAAGTTCCGCTGCACAGGGGCACCTAAAGATGCGACGAACCTCGATCCGGGGGACGAGGCATGGGCGGCGCTGAGTTGAGAGGAACGACGAACGCCGGGTCCGCCCGCGCCCCGTGCGTCGTCGCGCGCCTCACGGGGGCTGGATGAGCGCCCTCGCCGACAGCGGCAGCGCGCACGTTGCCCGGGTGGATGCGGCCGCGCGTGCGCTGTACGAGCACTACCACCACCGGATCCTCAGGTACTGCCTCCACCGTCTCCGATCCAACGAGGAGGCGGAGGACGCCGCACAGACCGCCTTCCTCTACGCCTTCATGGGCCTCCGGCGCGGGGTCAGGCCCGAGTTCGAGGTCGCGTGGCTCTACAAGATCGCCGAGAACGTCTGCCGGACACGGCTCCGTTCGCATGTGCGCCGCGGGCAGTTCGAGACCGGTGGGGACGTCTTCCAGCTGCAGGACCTCCTCCCGGCCGCGGAGCAGGTGCGGGACGAGAAGGTCGACGCCCTGCCCGAGATCCTGGCGAGCATGCCGGCAAGCCAGCGCCGGGCGCTCCTCCTCCGAGAGGTGCGGGGTCTGTCCTATCGAGAGATCGCCGAGCAGCTCGAGACCTCGGTCTCGGCGGTCGAGACGCTGCTCTTCCGCGCCCGGCGCTCGTGCGCACGCGAGCTGAAGCGGGTCGGACAGCCGCTGCCGGGGATCCTCACCGCCGGTTCGCTCGTCTCCGGGCTCAGGTCGCTGGTCTCGAGATACCTCGCCATGGGGAGCGGCGCGAAGGCGGCAGCTGTCGCCGTCGTCGCGGCGACGGGCGGCGCGCTGGTGATGACGACTCCGAACCTCGTCCACGGTTCCGGCAGCCGCGCGCAGGTCGGCCCAGATCGTCGACCTGCCTCTTCGGCGGCGCTCCCATTCGTGGCCGGACGGCGCGCCTCGGAGGCCGGCACCCGTCTACGCGTTCACGGTCCGCATGACGGTCACTTCGTGCCGAAGAAGGGCGAGACGGCGGCAGTGCTGCCGGCCCCCGCGACGCAGGCGGCGGCCGATCCGGAGTCACCGTCGCCGTCGCCGGAGGCGTCCACAGCGCCAGCGGCGGCCCCGCCGGCGACGCCGTCCGAGCCGACGTCGAAGCCGCCTCCGCCTCCTCCGCCCGCTCCGACCGACCTGCCCCAGCTGCCGGTGACGACACCGTCGACCCCCTCGCTGCCGGTCCAGCTCCCGCCGACGCCTGCGCTACCGGTGCTGCCGCCGCCGCCGTCGGTCCCGGCGCCCCCCGACAGTGGGCGTCCCCTCGGTTCCCTAGCCTGTCTCCGGAGAGGGCCCCGCCGCCCTTCAGGTGCTGCCGGCGGGACCGCTCTGCCGTTTGGGGGGAGGAATGGGGACCTCTCGGTCATTTAGGGGTGCGAAGGCCGGAAAACTTGCGCTAACCGGCGTCTCGCGATGACGGTGAAGATCTCCCTCCGCGAGCAGGCCTCGGTACTCGTAGTCCACGAGCGAAGTCTCGCTGTCAGATACCCTTGGGGGGTATGCCGCAGACTTTGGAACGGACGGAACTCACGCTCGAAGGCATGACCTGCGCGTCGTGCGCCGCCCGCGTCGAGAAGACACTCAACCGGCTCGACGGCGTGGACGCGACTGTGAACTTCGCCACCGAGCGCGCCGCGGTCGCCTACGACCCGGCACGCGTCGAGCTCGAAGACCTGCTGCACGCGGTCGAGGGCGCGGGCTACCAGGCCTCGCCGTTGCGATCGGAGGATCCGGACGCAGTGGCGCCGATCCGACGCCGACTCATCGGCGCCGCCGTGCTGACGGCCCCGCTCATCCTCATCGCCATGATCTCGCCGCTGCAGTTCGGGGGGTGGGAGTGGGCTGCACTTGCGCTGGCGACTCCGGTCGTCTTCTGGGGCGGACTCGGCTTCCATCGCGCGGCGGCGCTGAACCTGCGCCATGCGAACGCGACGATGGACACGCTGATCTCGCTCGGCACACTCGCTGCGTGGACGTGGTCGACGGTCGTCCTGCTCGGCGGACTCGATGCGGACACCTACTTCGAGGTCGCCGCGGTGATCACGACGCTGATCCTCCTGGGTCGTTTCCTCGAGACACGGGCGCGGCGCCGCTCCGGCCACGCGATTCGGTCTTTGCTCGACCTCGGGGCCAAGCAGGCACGCGTCCTCCGGGGCGGCGAGGAGGTGCTCGTCGCGGTCGAGGATCTGCACGTCGGCGACCGGTTCGTCGTTCGTCCGGGCGAGAAGATCGCCACGGACGGCGTCGTCGAGCAGGGCGAGTCTGCGGTCGACCAGTCGATGCTGACGGGCGAGTCGATGCCGGTCGAGGTCGCGCCCGGCTCCGAGCTCGCTGGCGCGACGATCAACACCTACGGCCGGCTCGTCGTGCGGGCGACGAAGGTCGGCGCGGAGACGGCGCTAGTGCAGATCGCGCGGCTCGTTGCCGAAGCCCAGTCCGGCAAGGCGCCCGTGCAGCGCCTGGCCGACCGCGTCTCGGCGGTCTTCGTGCCGGTCGTGATCGCGCTCGCGCTCGCCACGCTCGCGGGCTGGCTCGCATTCGGCGGGGATGCCTCCGAGGCGTTCACCGCCGCGGTCGCCGTGCTGATCATCGCGTGCCCCTGCGCGCTCGGGCTGGCGACGCCGACGGCCCTGATGGTCGGCACCGGACGCGGCGCCCAGCTCGGGATCCTGATCAGAGGCCCGGAGATCCTCGAGCGGACGCGGCGGATCGGGACGATCGTCCTCGACAAGACCGGCACGGTGACTGAGGGGCGGATGCGCCTCGTCGACGTCCAGCCGCTCAACGGCACGACGCGGGTCGAGGCCCTGCGCCTCGCCGGGGCCGTCGAGGACGCGAGCGAGCATCCGGTCGCGCGGGCGGTCGCGGACGCGGCGCGGGCAGAGCTAGGGTCACTGCCGCCGGTCACGGACTTTCGAAGCGTGCCGGGGTCAGGCGTCGTCGGCATCGTCGAGGGCCGGCGCATCGAGATCCAGCGGGGCGTCGTCTCCTGGGAGGGCGCGGAGCGCGCCCGTCTCGTCGTCG
>WNGA01032456.1_pt1 | contig 12223 bp, 10 predicted proteins | sample 5400061 | NCBI WGS metagenome assembly WNGA01 (sample SAMN13153366, study PRJNA577476) | soil metagenome | isolation source: 100 cm soil or saprolite under grassland replicate 2 | place: USA:California | collected 2016-06-15
TGGATTCTCCAGATGGCAGCCTGGTTTTTAAAATCGGCTACACGCGTGTCGAATACGCACCGCCCGGCTACTTGCTCTACGCCCGTGAAGGAAGTTTGTTGGCCCAGCCTTTTGATGAAAAGAACTTGCGTGTTACCGGGGAACCGTTGACGGTCGTTACGCGAATGCCTTACTTCGATAAGACGGGTTGGGCCGAATTTTCTGCGTCTAAAAACTCTGTTCTCGCTTACGCAAGTAACCTTTCAATCTCTCGGTTAGTTTGGTTTGACCGCAATGGACGTGAAGTAGGGCAAGTCGGCGTGCCAAGCAAGTATTATGCTTTACGACTTTCGCCGGATGGACAACAGGTTGCCTTGGCAGTCAGTGACGAGCGGACCGGTACCTCCGACATTTGGATACATGATCTCGCACACGAGACACGCACGCGTTTCGCCTTTGGTCCTACGGACGATGCTGAAGCCGTCTGGTCTCCTGACGGACGCCGTCTCGCGTTTTTCTCGTGTTGTGAAGGCCCCTCAACTTTATACATCAAAGAACTGAACGACACAGGAAAAGGACAATCACCACTGCCGGCAGGATTTCGTGGGCCATCGGATTGGTCGGCTGATGGAAAATTTATCCTTTATGATGAAAATGAACCGACCACGAATCGTGATATCTGGGTCCTACCGATTGATAGCCAACAGAAGCCTTATCCGCTTTTCCAAACTCAGTTCAACGAATCATTCGCTCAATTCTCGCCCGACGGACGGTGGGTGGCATACCTTTCCAACGAGACGGGCAACGATGAGCTCTATGTGGCCCGTTTCGATAACCCACGCGAGAGACGGCGCATTTCGACAGCCGGCGCCGCTCAACCTCGCTGGCGACGTGATGGCAAGGAGCTGTTCTATCTGGCAGCAGATAAGAGGCTGATGGCTGTTCCAGTGAAGGCTGGGGATACGTTTGAAACGGGTGAAGCAGTTTCGCTTTTCAAAGCAGATTCAATTGTTGAGAACTCCTACGACGTCAGCCTTGAGGGTCAACGCTTCCTCGTGAACGTCGCTGAGCGCAGGACGGAGTCGATGCCATTTACGGTTGTGTTGAACTGGACTTCCGATTTGAAGCGCTGAACCGAACGCCTTGATACTGAACGCCAACGGCGTTGGACACTACGGCTATGCCGTCTGATGTGCGGAGGGTCTATGACCTTCCATCATGACTGCCGGTTTAACTTGGGCTACACTCAACCTTCAGGCCGCAGCCCCAATCCTTGAGGTAATTCTCCGGAAGATCGGAGACCTTCCGTACATCAAGCGGCGTAGCCGCACCTGCATTCCGTCGACCGGCGATCGTGATCGTGTTGGGCAATGATGCTGAATGCGACTGCGAACACATCAAAGACTATCGATTCGGTCGAACTCCAAATCCACCCACTCTTCCTTACCCTTTCCCCCTTCCCCTTTTCCCCGTTCCCCTCTTCCCCTTTTGCCCTTTCCCCGTTCTAATCTTACCGTTGCCTGGCAGGTGGTCGTGGCAGGACAGTCGAGTTCCATTTCTTAAACTCGTCGCGGAGTTGAGTGAACATCGTTGGATTCTGTTCCCGGAAGTTGGCTTGCTCGCGTTGGTCAACTGAAAGATCAAATAGATACTCCTGCGAGCCATCCTTGAGATACTTCCAATGTCCTTGCAGGGCCGCGTCCTGGATAGAGGTGCGCCAGAAAAATGTGCGTTCGTAAATCGGTTGGCTTCCACGGATCACCGGTAACAAGTCACTACCATCGAGTGGATAGCCGGCATCAGCTTTAGCATTCCCCGCAGCAAGCATCGTGGCTGTCCAGTCCATCGTGATCGCTGCCTGCTGCGTTACAACACCAACAGGAACCACACCCGGCCAACGGACGATGGCCGGCACTCGAATGCCGCCTTCCCACAGCGAAAACTTCTCCCCTCGAAACGGCCAGTTATAGGAAAAGCGCTCACCGCCGTTGTCACTCGTGAAAATCACCAGGGTGCTGCGAGTCAGACCTGCTCGATCCAACGCTCGCAAAACTTCTCCAATACCATCATCCAAACTCTTCATCATTGCAGCGTAAGTTTTCAACGAACCGCCGGCGGTGAAACCATCGTACCCTCGTCCTAAGGCACGGCTTACGTCCTGATCACGCGGTCCTTCCCAGGGCCAGTGCGGCGCCGTGTACTGCAAACTCAGATAGAACGGACTCGCAGTTCCCGCGCCCTTACGACGATTGGAAATATATTCAACAGCGCGCTGCGTCAGCATCTCGGTCGTGTAGCCGATGCGTTCGACGGGAACTTTTCCCTCGTAAAGATCGCTATCGCCCCGCATGTCCTTGTGTGTAAAGAAGTCAGCTGCGCCACTCATAATTCCGAAGAACTCGTCGAAGCCACTTTGCGTGGGTCCGAAGTTGGGTAAATAGCCCAGATGCCATTTGCCGATGAGCGCCGTTTGATAGCCGCTACGTTTTAGCAAGGAAGCGATCGTCGGATGCTCAGGTGGCAGTCCGAGAGTCTTCGCTCGTTCACCCAGGTCGCCTTTTTCGGTCAAAGGTTCTTCAAGCCCAACGCGAGTTCGCGCCGGGTAGCGTCCGGTGATGAAAGCGCAGCGGGTGGGTGTGCAGACGGGCGAAGCGGAATAGGCGTTGACGAAACGAACACCCTGTGCGGCAACACGATTGAGGTGTGGGGTTTGATAATCAGGACGACCGTAGCAACTGAGGTCGCCATAACCAAGATCATCGGCGAGGATGAACAGAATGTTTGGCCGAGTGCTTCTCGATTGAGCCAGACTCGGTATTCCGGCGGCGATGGCGGCGCCCGTTAATGCGGTGCTGACAAATTCGCGACGAGTGACTTTGGGTGACATGCGGCGCATGTTAAGTCTTGCGACGACCAAAGACAACGGAATGGATCCACGTTCACCGATTTTCGTCATAATCCTGCCCCGACCAAAAACTTTTCCTGAAAACCTGGTCCCGCCGGCTCCCTTTTTACGCGTTTAGAAGTAAGGCGGGCGAAATCGCTGAGACAGCTAGTTGGAATCGAAGGGGGTGTTCCGAGATGAATCACGGATATACGTATCAATCGACTTTTACGGTATCGGACGTTGTACACTGGCGTATCGAAGACATTATTGGTGGCGACAAGCGGCTCGATTTTTCTAGGGCCTTCATGCCTGAGTCTTTTGCCCGCGTCGAACCGCTCTCGTTTCTAAACCAGGACGAGAAAAGAATTTTGAATCAGATTAGAGGAAATGCTTACCTGTGCATCTTCGGTTTGGTCGAAGAGTTTATTCTGCCTTTCGTATTGGACCATGCCCGAACGCAGATCCATGGAGACGACTACAGAGTGCGCGCCTTGTTACAGTTTGCCGGTGAAGAAGCTAAACACATCCAGCTCTTCAAACGTTTCCGCGCGGATTTTGAGGCAGACTTCGGAACGTGGTGTGCGGTCATTGGCCCGCCCGAAGCAATCGCGAGCGCAATTCTTGCTCATGATCCTTTGGCAGTAGCGCTGACTACGCTGCACATCGAGTGGATGGTGCAACGCCATTACGTTGACAGCATCAGAGACGATCAGGATCTTGATCCTCAGTTCAAGAGCCTGCTAAAGCATCACTGGATTGAAGAAGTTCAGCACGCCAAGCTCGACACGTTGATGGTCGAAGCGCTTGCCGCAGGCCGCAATGAAGAACAGATAATGCAGGCTGTGGAAGAATTCATCGAGATCGGCGGCTTCATCGATGGTGGCTTGAAACAGCAGGTGGAGTTTGACCTTGAGGCTTTCACCAGGGCCACCGGTCGTGAGCTCAACGAAGCGCAGCAGCAGCAATTTCGTAAGGTGCAGCTGCAGGCGAATCGCTGGACCTATCTGGGCACTGGGATGAGTCACGAGAAAGTTCTCGAGACGCTGGGCGGCTTAACACCCAAAGCGCGCAAACGCATCGAGAGCATTGCACCGGCTTTCTGTTGAGTCTCATGGTTGCTGAGCACCCGGGTTGATAGAAGCGCGAGAAGCGCGTCGCGTCAAAGCGCCGAAGGCGCGCAATTCCAACACGACGCATCTCCTATCCCAAAGAGTAGGTGGATGCAAGAACGCTTGTATCTAATAAATGAAAGACTTCTTTTATCGGGATTAGAGGTGTGCCGGACTTCACTTTGAGGCAGGTTAATTAGTGGAGACTACCCAAAAATCATTTCGCGCCTTTGGCGCGTCAGCGCGGCTCTGCCGCCGCACAGTGCGGACTGTAACGCAAACTGTTAGTTTGCGTTCGCATGTCAGTGGCGACAACAGTAGGCGGCGAAATGTTTCCCCGTTCACTGTTCCCTGTTTCCAGCGTTCCTGCTCACCAGCCGATCATTGACTTTTGTGAATGTGTGGCGTAGAAGCGGCCTGCAATCCCAAGTCCAGATGCCCCAAGGAGCCGCACCATGTCCCTTAAATTTTGTTTGTTGTTAGTTTCGATCCTAGCGACTGTGGCGCTGCTTTCGTGCCAGCAGGCGCAGCCACCCACAAATTTAGCTGAGAACAAGACCATTCCGGCACAAACGGAAACGGCGAAGAAGGCCGCGCCGACAGATCTCGAAACGCTCTCGAATCGGCTGGTCACTCAGGTTGCCGGCGTCAAGGAAGGGGAGATCGTCTTCGTCAGGGGCGGCGTTCGCGATCTGGAGCTGTTGGAAAATATTAATACCGACGTGCGAAAGGCCGGAGCTTTTCCACTATTAACAATCGGCAGCGATCGCATGTTCAAGAAATACTACGAAGAAGTACCTGAGAAATACGATTCCCAGCCTCCCGATCTGGATCTCAAATTGGCCACCCTGCCTGCAGTCACGATTGCTATCGACACCAACGAGTCGGACGAGGTGGGCAACGGCATCTCGCCCGCACGCCTGGCCGCAGTCGGAAAAGCCGGAGAACCGGTGGCTGAACTATTTCTGAAGCGCAACGTGAAACAGGTGAACGTCGGAAACGGACTTTATCCCACTGCTTATCGCGCCAAACAATTTGGCATGTCGCAGGACAATCTCGCAAAAACTTTCTGGGAAGCGGTGAACTCTGACTATACAGCCGTCCAAACCGCCGGTGAAAAAGTGAAGGGCGAACTTTCGACCGGCAAGGAAGTGCACATAACAAATCCGAATGGCACTGACTTGAAAGTGAGCATCGCGAGCCGGCCATTCTTCGTCAGCGATGGAATTATCTCCGCCGACGATGTCAAAAAAGGTGGCCCAGCCGTCTCAGTTTATTTACCGGCTGGTGAAGTTTTCTGTGCTCCCGTTCCCGGGAGTGCAGCAGGCAAGGTTGTCGAGTCGCAAACTTTTTTCCGTGGCAAGGAAGTAAACAATCTGACGTTGACCTTTGCCGCAGGGAGGTTGACGCAGATGACGGGTTCAGGTTCCGGCTTTGCCGATCTTAAAGCAGAATATGACGCCAGCGGAGACGGCAAAGAGCTTTTTGCCTTTGTCGATTTTGGCATCAACCCGAATCTGCACATCTGGCCCACAAGCAAACTGGGAAACTGGATTCAGTCGGGCATGGTCACGGTAGGAATTGGCAATAACGCCTGGGCCGGCGGAGACAACAAAGTTTCCTATGGCATGACAAACTATTTGCCTGGGAGTACGGTCACTGTGGATGGAAAGTTGTAGTCAGCGTGAGCCAGAAGCTATGCAGTGCAGGCTAGGACTTCCACTTTAGGACTTCATTGATTGAGGCAACGGAGATAGAGCGGTAGTCAGGACCGCGACGGAATTGCAAACTAACAGTTTGCGCCATAAGGTTGGCCACCTCTTCGTACAACGGTTTAATGAACTTACGGCGTCCGATTGACATGAGAAATTCTTCGAGACGCGGATACGCAGGTTCGTAGCGATTGCGAATCGACATTATCAGCCACTGAATTAGCAAGCAGTCATCAGCAATCAGCAGTCAGCAATTAGTAATCACCAGTCAGCAATTACGAATCAGCACCCAGCATTTTAAGCAACCCAGTGGGTTGACCAGGTGGCGAAGGTGAGCCAGGCGTGGGTGCCGCCGAGCATTAGGCGGAGCGGCTGTGAGGCAACGATGAAGAGGCCCGCTAAGGCCGTGGCGCGATGGATACGCTTCAGCGTAACGAGGTCGTAGAGAACACAAGCCACGACAAATAAGTCTGTCAGACCAAAGAATGCGGGTGGGCCTGCCTGCATGATCGCGAAAGGCAGTCGAGCAATTGCCGCGGCCAAAATTGATATCGTTGCGAGCATCATCAGCCGCTTGTGCACGTCGGGCCGGCGCCGGAAATAAAAGCCTGCTCCTATCAGTATCGCAAACACGAACATGTCGCCCAGCGGTATTACCAGAAACGCAAGCGGAGATATGTCAGGCAGCGGGGTAGCTCCCTGCTTCGCCCTGATGACAGCCGTGCTGACGCCGATCAGAATCATCAGTGTCGCTATAATCCCACCGAGAATTCCCAGTCGACGATGAATATCAGTGCGATGCGCGGCGACAAGCGTGGTTTGCGTCACGAAAAGCACCAGCCAGGACGTGAACACCAGGCCGTGCAGATGAAGCAGCGGCATTAGCGGCGCGCTGGTGAAATACGGCCTGAGATAATAGGTGCGAGAAAAGCCTGCGAAGACAGTGATCACGACCGCTACGGACATGCCGATGTAGAACGTGCGCTCGCGTCGCTTGCGAACGAGTGCGGGGGCTGCTTGCATGGTCTTAAGTCTCCAGTCTACAGTCTACAGTCGGCGGTCGACTGATTTTGCAGCAGCTTTTAGCACAAGAGGGAGCAGACAGTAAACAGCAAACAGTAGACAGCCGGAATCAGTGCCGCTCAAATACAGAACCGGGAGCGATAGCGACCGGTTGGTGGTTTGATTACAAATTTCGTTACAAGCGAAGCGATCGTGTATGTCGCAATGTGATCCGGTCGCTACGTCGCACAAATACGGAACCGGGAGCGGTAGCGACCGGCTGGAAGGTTGATTACAAATTTCGTTACGAGTGAAGTGGTTGTGTATGTCGCAATGTGATCCGGTCGCTACGTCGCACAAATACGGAACCGGAAGCGGTAGCGACCGGCTGGAAGGTTGATTACAAATTTCGTTACGAGTGAAGTGGTTGTGTATGTCGCAATATGATCCGGTCGCTACCGCTCCCGGTTCTGTATTTGTGAGCGTCACCGTTGAGTCGCCGACCTGGGGCTGACACCCCAGGCTTTATGCTTATCGCCTTCTTCGCAGGCTGAGAGCTTGGGCGAAACGATAATCGCAAACTAACAGTTTGCGTTACAAGGGACTACTACTTCCACTTCAGGACTTCATCAATCGCGGCGACTGAGATGGGATGGTAGGTGGGGCGGGCGCGGCGGTAAATCGCGAGCGCGCGTTCCTTTCCTTCAGGTGTTTTGGCCAGCTCTTCGTACAAAGGTTTGATGAACTTGCGGCGTCCGATTGACACGAGAAATTCTTCGAGACGCGGATACGCGGGTTCGTAGCGAATGCGAATCGACATCAGCAACCATTGAAAGGCAATCTCAGAATTTTCCGATTGCGTTAAGTGAAACGCCTGGTCCAGCTCTGCCATACGCTGATGATCCAGAACAACCACGCTATTGTCCAAATCGTTCCGACCAGGACTGGTCGCGGTGGTCCGATTAGGACTGGCAGTTCTGGACCCAGCATCCGACGCGGCAGGCGTGCCAGTAGTGTTACCAGTGTTAAATTGGGTCTCAGCCTTGTCTCTCGGCAGCGGCAAAGACCTGAGGAAATGCACCCACTCCTGCGTCGTCCACTTAGCAGTCGGAATTGCGGAAGCCGAAATCTCGCCACGCAGCCAGCGCTTCGCTTGTTCTTCAACTTTACTGAAAGCCGATGACGTCGGATTCGGCGCGTTCCGAGGAATACCTGGCTGGTTAATCCATTCATCAACCGGCACCTGTGCTGCCAGCGATGGATTCTCATTCAACAGGTTAGTCTTTAAGTAATCGAGAAACTGATCTGTAGTAATGCTCTGGAACGCAAAGTGATCGAAGTAACTGCGCAGGAAACGATCGAAGCGCGAGCGACCGAAAGTTTGTTCGAGATGGCGTAGAAACAGAGCGCCTTTTTCGTAGGGCACATCGCTAGAACCTTCGTCGGGATCCCGGCCGGTTAAATCAATGTGCAGGATCTCGTCCTTGTCTTCCAGACGCGCGAGGTCGTCACGCAAATCCCGCAGGCCTAAAGCAGCTTCCATCTCCTCGCGCGAACGGCCGTAGACAGCCTCCAGAATTCGCCGTTCCAGATAAACCGTAAAACCTTCGTTCAACCAAAAGTCGCGCCAGGTGGCGTTGGTAACGAGATTGCCCGACCAGGAGTGGGCCAACTCATGCGCTACCAGCGATACGAGACTCTTGTCGCCGGCAAGAACGGTCGGCGTTGCAAAGGTAAGTCGCGGATTCTCCATGCCGCCATAGGGAAAGCTCGGCGGCAGGACCAACAGATCGTAACGTCCCCAGCGGTATGGACCATACAGTCGCTCAGTCGCTTCGACCATCTTTTCTGTGTCGCTAAACTCATTAGCGGCTTTATCAACGACGACGGGCTCCGCATAAACGCCGGTGCGTCGCCCTAAAGATCTGAAGCTGAGATCGCCGACTGCCAGCGCGATCAAATAGGAAGGAACCGCTTGCGGCATGCGAAAGCTGTAGTCGCCATCATGCGGCGTGTTCGGCTCATTCTCCGCACTCATAACCGCCAGCAAGTTGCGCGGCGTGCGCACTCGAGCGGTGTAAGTCACGCGAACCTGCGGCGTGTCCTGGAGCGGAATCCAGCTGCGAGCGTGAATTGCTTCCGACTGCGTGAACATGAAAGGGTTCTTCTTGCCGGCCGTTTGTGCGGGTGCGAGCCATTGCAACCCCGAAGCGTCAGGGTTCGTCGAATAGGTAATGCGAACAAATTTGGCGTTGTCTGGTAACTGGATAGTCAGCGGCGCGCCGAGGATGGCATCGGCCTGGCCGACACTGAATTTGGTCGCAGCGTAGCCTGATCCAGTCGCAGATGCCTCGACCTTATCGATGTTGAGATGTCGCGTATCGAGGATGAGTGGCGCTTGTTTGTTCAGCCGGGCGATGGTTAAAACCGCCACACCCTGCAGAATCTTTTTATCGAACGAGACGTCCCAGTCAAGGTCCAGGTGCCGTACACGAACGTCTTGCGGATTTGAATACGAGTGGAAATCTTTGGCTGCGGGTTGGGAGTCGACTGTAGTTGCCACGCAGAGAATAAATAAGAGCAGGACGAGATTCTTCATAAGACTTGTGTACTTTAACCGATCTCGGTTCCGAGTTTCGGGTTCCAAGTGGGGGAATAGTCCGCAGATTGCTCAGATTTCACAGATTCGACAGAAATGACGTGAGAAATTCTTCGAGCCGCGGACGCGCGGGTTCGTAGCGCGTGTAATTAGCCTGTGACCACCTGACTGAAGTCAAGTGCTAATGAGAATTTCAAACAGCGGCAAAAAAAGAGACCGCCGGCTGGCGATCTCCTTTAGGCTGATCAACTTGTTGTTGGTTATGCGGCTGGTTGAGGCATGGGCTCCAATTGCGGAGATACGCTGGGGATAAGACCAGGCTGACTAGTCTCTTCCGCGACAAAGCACTGCTCGATGCCATCGGCTTCGACGGTGTCGTATTCCAGCAGCGATTCCACCAGGCGTGCGATCGAATCCTGTCTCGCTGTTACCACTTCGCAGGCTCTCGCAAGTTGAGCATTGATGATGTTGTTGACAGCTTCCTCCACTCGATCGAGGAGGGTCTGGCTGAGTGGCGCTGAGTTGGACTGGCCGCCGGTCTCGCCGATATAGATCGGACCGAGCGGGCTCATGCCAAATTCGCTGACCATGCTCCGCGCAATTTCAACCGCGCTCAGGTAATGCCTGCGTCACACCCAATGCGCGCCCGCGCGGCAGAATGGAAACTTTGTGAATCGGATCGCCATTCTTTACCGCCAACCCAACGGCGACGTGACCTGCTTCGTGGACGGCCGTCGCATAGCGCTCGTCCTCGTCGATCATGAAGCCATGACGTTCGGCGCCCATCAAAATTCGATCGCGAGCGAACTCGATGTGCGTGCGGCCGACTGCCGCGGATTCGTCTCGGGTGGCAGCAATCGCTGCCTCATTCAAAAGGTTCGCAAGGTCCGCGCCGGAGAAGCCCGGCGTGCCGCGCGCTACCCAGTTAAGATCGAGTTCCGGAGCGAGTTCCAACTTGCGCGCGTGCACTCGGAGTATCGCCTCGCGGCCGCGCACGTCTGGCAGGTTAACCGCGATCTCGCGATCGAAGCGGCCGGGCCGTGTGAGTGCTCGATCCAAAACGTCGGGGCGATTAGTTGATCCGATCACGACGATGCTTGAGCTTTGATCGAACCCGTCCATCTCAATCAACAGTTGATTGAGTGTTTGATCCTGATCGGCGCTGGCCGAGTCGCTGCCTCGTCCGCGTTGCCGGCCCAGGGCATCAATCTCGTCAATGAAAATAATACAGGGCGAAACTTTTTTGCCCTCCGCGAAGAGACGGCGCACACGCGAGGCGCCGACACCGGCAAATTTTTCCTGAAAGCTCGAACCTGACGCCAAAAGAAACGGCACGCCTGCTTCCCCGGCGACCGCGCGCGCCAACAGGGTCTTCCCAGTTCCCGGCGGGCCGTAAAGCAAAATACCCCGAGGAGCACGACCGCCCAGGCGGCCAAAGCGCGCCGGGTCGCGCAGGAAATCAATGGTTTCGGCCAGTTCGGCAGTGGCCTCATCAACGCCGGCGACATCGGCAAACGAAACGTTTTGTTTGCCATTCTGGTCGCCCATGTTAAAGCTGCCAACGCCGCCGTTCATGCTGGCGTAAACGCGCCAGCCAATAAAACCGAGAAACACTACCGTGATAATCGGCGCGCCCCAGGTCAACAACGTTGCGGCCCAACTTGCCTCCACCGGTCGAAACTCAATCGGCACATTGTTCCTGCGAAATTGTTCGACCAGTCCCTGGCGAATTGCGTCACTCGAAACCGTAGCCTGAAGCGACGTTCCCTGCTTACTCTGAACAACCAAAGTGTCATTCTCGATAACCACTGAAACCGCTGATCCCGTTTCAGCAATCTGGTAGAGCTCGGAATAATTGATTTTGGTAAACCGCAGCGCGCGACTTTGGGAAAAGATTATGGCAGTGGCCGCGATTAGCAGTGCTGCTGTGGTGACAACCAAAATCAAAGTGACTCTTTGTGAGCCAGAAACGATTTTTCTAATGCGGGAAGGCATAACAGTAACTCCAAAAACTCTCGCCGGGGTTTCGTTAACTGGCGTTCGTTAACCCAGCCTGGCGAGCGTTAATTTAGCGACGGACGGGTAGGTCTGTCGGATTGAATTTCAATTGATCAGGATTGGAGGCGGCGGAGTGTCGGGGGACATCGACGCAATACAAAACCCGAGTTCATTAACGTAAAGCGCTCGCCGCATTTGGGAGCAGCGAGCACAGGCTTACTTTAACAGCCTGCGGAGAGAGTTGTCCAGATAGAGACCGAATGCTAAGAAGGCAGGGAGCAAGGAAAAGGTTCCAGCTCCGCCAACTGCAATCAGCCAAATTCCCTCATTCAGATCCGTCTCATCCGCGTTAATCCGTGGCTACCTATCTGAATCAAAAACTGTCGCCGAATTTCGAAATGGCGGGTTTCCATACGCCCACTTAGTACCACTGGAACACGCGATGCACGCTGGAAAGTCAGCTTTACACAACACTTTGCCGTGGCCGCTTCGCAGTTGGCACAAGCATTGCGAATTTACCGGCAGGCATTGAGGCGAACTGCCTGCGCATTAGGGCCGGGCACAAAAGGAGGAACAGATAATGCTTTGGACAATCTTCGTGATTCTCTTGATCTTGTGGTTAGTAGGCGTGGTTTCGAGTTACACGCTTGGCGGTTTTATCCACTTGCTGCTCGTGATAGCGCTGGTCGTGTTGCTCATTAATCTCATCAGCGGCCGCAGACCTGTGGTTTAGACTAATAGTAGTGAACCCTTTTCATCTCCTGCCCAGTGGGATCGTTCCCGCTGGGCAGGAGGTGGGTTTGCTCACCGATCATTCGCGGCCAGCGAAGCGTCTTCCGCGGCGTAGTCAAAGTCCTCGGGCGAGATTTGCTCGGGAGGATTCGTTCGTTCCCAGGCAATCGTTCGCCGCAAAGCTTCATCGAATGACATGATTTCA
>WNGA01019773.1_pt1 | contig 12222 bp, 8 predicted proteins | sample 5400061 | NCBI WGS metagenome assembly WNGA01 (sample SAMN13153366, study PRJNA577476) | soil metagenome | isolation source: 100 cm soil or saprolite under grassland replicate 2 | place: USA:California | collected 2016-06-15
AAGCTGCATCAAAACTTGAAGTGCCACAGAATCCACAACTAAAAGATCCAAAAGATTTTAAAATCCTTGGAAAATCAACGCCGCGTGCTGATGTGCCGTTGAAAGTTTCAGGCAAAGCTGTTTTTGGCATTGATGTGGAAGTGCCGGGAATGGTTTATGCATCTATTGAAAGAAGTCCTGTGTTTGGCGGTAAACTCATAAGCTATGATGACAGTGCAACGATGAAAATAAAAGGTGTTCAAAAAGTTGTAAAAGCGCAACGCGTAATTGGTAACTACACTTATGAAGGTGTTGCTGTGGTTGCGGATAATTACTGGTCTGCATTACAGGCAAGAAAAGCATTAAAAGTAAAATGGGATAACCAGGGTCACGATACATTCAACACAAAAGATTATGAACAAAAATTAAGAAACATTAGTAAAACGGATGGTTTCATTGTTCATAATGATGGTGATTTTGATAAAGCTTTTTCAGAAGCACCGGTGAAACTTGAAGCATTATATGAAACGCCGATAGTATCTCATTCTACTATGGAACCTATGAATTGTTTAGCGCAATGGCATGAAGGAGATATTGTTGAAATTTGGGCTTCCTCACAGGGGCCTTCTCTTGTCAAAAGCCAGTTGGCAACTGCATTTAATATTCCTGAAGACAATGTAAAAGTGCATATCTTTTTCAACGGCGGTGGTTTTGGCAGAAGACTGTCACAGGACTTTGCAGTTGAAGCTGCGTCCATTTCGAAAGCTGTAGGCAAACCGGTTAAACTTATATGGACAAGAGAAGATGATACGCAGCAAGGTCCATTTCGCCCGATGACTTTTTCTTCTACAAAAGCAGGACTTTCTTCAGATGGTAAACCTGTTGCCTTTCAGCATAAAGTAATTTCACCATCACTTGGTGCTTCAAGAAATCCAAAGTTTGACAATACCAAACCTGATGGAAGTATGGTGGAAGGAATCAGTGATCAGGATTATGAATTACCCAACATGAAGAATCATTATGTGTTTGCGGAATTTCATATTCCTGTTGCTCCGTGGCGCTCTGTAACAAGCTCCACCGTTGCTTTTGCGCATGAATGTTTTATTGATGAAATGGCAGGGAAAGCAGGAAAAGATCCAATGGCATTTCGTCTTGAGTTGCTTACAAAAGATTCAGATACTAAAAGACTTTTAAATAAACTAAAAGAAGTTTCCAGCTGGGATAAGCCTTTGCCAAAAGGCAGCGGTCGTGGTGTGGCTCAATATAAATTCTTTGCAGGATTAGCGGGATACGTAGTAGAAGTATCTGCACAAAAAGATAATGGAGTGAAGATTGAAAAAGTTTATGCAGTGATTGATCTTGGAACCGTTGTAAATCCTGACACAGTGAAAGCGCAGGTAGAAGGCGCTATGGTAATGGCACTAACAGCCGCTACAAAAACGGGGATTACTTTTGAAAACGGTGCAACAAAACAAACCAATTTTAATAATAATCCAATTTTGCGCATCAATGAAATGCCCCCAATAGAAGTGCATATTCTTGCAGAAGGTGGATCCACTATCAAAGGAGTTGGTGAGCCCGGGCTTCCTCCTTTTGCACCGGCATTGGCAAATGCAATTTTTGCCGCAACTGGCAAACGGATCAGAAAGATGCCTTTTGATTTGAGTAATGTTTAATTCGAGATTGATTATTTATTTTTAATAAAAGATTTATTGTATCATCTGTAATGCAATAAATCTTTTTTGTTATCACACTTTTCAATTTTTTATAATTATCAATAACAATGATTTTATTTGTTCCATTAATTGTTGTTGTTTAAGTGTGCGACAATCCGTGTAAAATGAACTTGCGAAGCGCGATTTTAAATGATGCCATTTGCAATGCAGATGAAAGAAATGCGACGCAACTAAGATGCTGTAAAAAACAAAAGCCTGTACAATACAACAAATTACTTGGATAATTTTTTTGACCATAACAGTACATGACAGTTAAATAATTTTCCAATTATACTTTTATCTTTAGTTATTTACTACAATAAATTCAGATTGCATGCAGGTAATACTCGGTATTATTTTTCATTTTATTGGCGGCTTTGCTTCGGGAAGTTTTTATGTTCCGTTTAAAAAAGTAAAAGGCTGGGCATGGGAAAGTTACTGGATCATTGGCGGTTTATTTTCATGGCTTATCGTTCCGCCTCTTGCCGCGTCGCTTACTGTGCCCCATTTTTCAGAAATCATTGCACAAACATCTGCATCTACTTTTTGGTGGACATATTTTTGGGGAATACTTTGGGGAATCGGCGGTTTAATGTATGGCCTGGGTATGCGTTATCTCGGCATGTCACTGGGTAATTCAGTACTGCTTGGTTTTACATCTGCATTCGGAGCACTTGTTCCTTCTATCTATTACAACTTTGTTCCAACGCCGGGTAAAACAACATTTAATGATTTGCTTACCACTCCATGGGGACGCATTGTATTGGTGGGTGTGGTATTATGTTTGATTGGAATTTATATCTGCGGCAGGGCAGGGGTTTTAAAAGAGAAGGAACTTTCTGAAGAAAAAAAGAAAGAGAGCATAAAAGAATTTAGTCTTGTAAAAGGCTTGATTGTGTGCATCATTTCCGGCATTCTCAGTGCATGTTTTAATTATGGTATCGAAGCCGGCACGCCAATGTCTGAAGTTGCTAATCAAATATGGAAGAATGCGCATCCGCAGGAGACAATTAATTTTCTTTACCGCAACAATGTTACCTATGTAGTGTTATTATGGGGAGGGCTTACAACGAATTTTATTTGGTGTATGATATTAAATGCACGCAATAAAACTTTTGGTGATTATACAAACAGCAAAGCACCTTTAGCAAGAAATTATTTCTTTGCTGCACTTGCAGGCACCACATGGTTTTTACAGTTCTTCTTTTATGGTATGGGCGAAAGCAAACTCGGCAACGGCGCCAGTTCGTGGATATTGCACATGGCGTTCATAATTCTTGTTGCAAATCTCTGGGGCTTTGCATTGAAAGAGTGGAGAGGTGTAACTCCAAAAACAAAAACGACAATCATTGTTGGCGTTATTACAATCATATTATCAGTGATACTTGTTGGGTATGGTAATGCGATTAAGTAAAGCCCCAACCCTAAAGGGAGTTATAAATAGAACATTGAATATTGTGTATTGAATATGAAAATTTTTTTTGAGCCAACCAGCAAAATAACAATAAGACTGTGGTTGCGTCGCACTCTTGTGCTGTAACAATTCCGTCAGCACGAGGAAATCGATCTAACTGATTCAGTGCAACCTTCTGATAACTGCGTCAGTTGATGGTAATCAGGAAGGATTGCAAACAAAATAATTTAAACATAATTATGAAAACAGAAAATATAAACGTTCTTCAAAACTCCCCTTTAGGGGTGAGGGGGCACTACGTGAGTTATTTATGGGATGAAGCAAAAGCAGCTTCAATGAAAGGTGATGAAGTAGCGCTACTCATCTACCGTTCTAATTTATTAGGAGCAGATTTGAGATTGACAAATTATGGCGGTGGCAACACGTCGTGCAAGGCAATGGCAAAAGATCCATTGACAGGAAAAGAAGTAGAAGTGATGTGGGTAAAAGGTTCAGGAGGTGATTTGGGAACGTTAAAGAAAAGTGGTCTCGCTGCATTATATGTTGATCGTTTCCGCAGTTTGAAAAATGTATACCGTGGGCTTGAACATGAAGATGAAATGGTGGAATTATTTAACTACTGCATTTTTGATCTTAATTCAAAAGCGCCATCTATTGATACACCGTTGCATGGTTTTCTTCCGTTCAAACATATAGATCATTTGCATCCTGATGCAGCCATTGCAATAGCGGCGGCAAAAGATGGAAAGAAAATCACGGAAGAATTATTCAACGGAACAATCGGTTGGGTGGAATGGCAGCGACCAGGCTTTGATTTAGGTTTGAAATTGAAACAATGTGTTGATGAAAATCCAAACATTCGTGGCATCATGCTTGGTTCACATGGATTGTTTACATGGGGCGATACTGCTTATGAAAGTTATATCAATACTCTCGAAGTAATTGAACGTTGTGCCCAATATCTCGAAGATAATTATCGTAAGAAACGTCCTGTATTTGGCGGACAAAAAATTCAATCATTACTAAAAGAAGAACGTTTACAAAAAGCAGCAGCACTTGCACCAATACTTCGTGGCTTTTGTTCAAACAGTGATCTAAGAACCTCTCCTTCAAGGGCTGGAGGCAAATACTCCCCTTCAGGGGCTGGGGGCATGATTGGTCACTTTACCGATGATGAAAGAGTTCTTGAGTTTATTAATTCAAATGATTTGAATAGACTTGCACCGATGGGTACCAGTTGCCCCGATCATTTTCTCAGAACAAAAATGTAAATAATGTTGCTGTAATCAAAGAAAAACTTTCTCCACAGTTTGAAGCATACAGAAAGATGTATGCTGAGTATTACAATACTTGTAAACATCCGAACAGTCCTCCTATGCGTGACCCTAATCCTGTTGTGATTTTATATCCGGGTGTTGGCATGTTTACGTTTGCAAAGGATAAACAAACTGCAAGAGTAGCTGCAGAATTTTATATCAATGCGATTAATGTAATGAAAGGGGCGGAAGCTGTAAGCGAATACACTTCATTGCCAAGACAGGAAGCATTCAATATTGAATATTGGCTGCTTGAAGAAGCAAAGCTGCAGCGCATACCAAAACCAAAAGCATTATCAGGAAGAATTGCGTTGATAACAGGAAGTGCAGGAGGTATCGGTAAAGCAATCGCAAAAAAATTCGCAGATGAAGGAGCTTGTGTTGTGATCAATGATATCAATGAAGAAAGAATGCAAGGTGCAATGGAAGAATTTCAAAAACAATTTGGGAGAGATACAGCAGCCTCAGTAGTGCTTGATGTCACAAAAAATGATTCAATAGAAAAAGCATTTGCTGCTGCAGCGCTTGCATTTGGTGGTGTTGATATTGTAGTGAACAATGCAGGTATCAGCATTTCAAAATCAATTGCTGAACATTCAATTGAAGACTGGGATAAACTTTATGATATATTGGTAAAGGGGCAATTCCTTGTTTCAAAAATCGGAATTCAAATAATGCACAAGCAAGGATTTGGCGGCGACATTATAAATATTGTATCAAAAAATTCTGTTGTTGCGGGTCCAAACAATGCGGGCTATGGTTCTGCAAAAGCAGCACAGGCGCATCTTTCACGTTTGCTTGCAGCGGAACTTGGAAGCGATAAGATTCGTGTGAACACGGTAAATCCTGATGCTGTTATCGCAGATTCAAACATTTGGGCTGGCGGTTGGGCAGAGGGAAGAGCAAAAGCTTATGGTATAACAGTTGAGGAACTTCCTGCTTATTATGCAAAGCGCACTTTGCTCAACGAAACTATTTTGCCTGAAGATATTGCCAATGCATGTTTTGCATTTGTAGGAGGACTATTGAATAAATCAACAGGAAATACATTGAATGTTGATGGTGGAGTGGCTGCAGCTTTTTTGAGATGAAGTTTGAACGGGGATTTATTGGATTTGAGGGATTGTGAAGATATTTTTTATGAACCGAACTTTAGATTTTTGCTCATGGTTCCTTGCGTCGCACAGTTGTACATTCTGTTCTTTATTCAATAAATTTCACCACATAGAAACGTAGGCATATAGTTGTACATAGACTATATATTTTTCATGTGAACTTTGTGCCTATGTGGTAAAAAATAAATTATGCAACGGGTTGCTTTTAAAATGAAACTATTCAAAGGCTGTAAAGACGAATACAGAAAGCGTCATGATGAGTTGTGGAGTGAGTTAAAACAATTATTGAAACAAGCAGGTATTTGCGATTATTCTATTTTTCTTGATGAAACAACAAATGATTTGTTTGCTTACCTTATGATTGATGATGTGAAAAAACTGAATGAATTACCTGATGAACCAGTTATGAAAAAATGGTGGAGCTATATGAAAGATATTATGGAAACAAATGAAGATAATTCACCGGTAAGCGTTCCGTTAAAAGAAGTTTTTTATTTGCCATAAAATCAAAAAAGTCGATGCAAGGTTCATTGTACATAGATAACAACATTTTTAAAAAATGTTTTTTTGTTTTGCTCTTTGTTTTTACAAATATTTTTGTGTGGTCGCAATCATCCGATAAAAAAAAGTATGAAGTAGCGGTATATTATTTTCCAAACTATCACGTTGATTCTATCAATGAAGAGTGGCATGGTAGAGGCTGGACCGAATGGGAATTGGTGAAGGCAGGCAAGCCAAGATTTGAAGGGCATCTTCAACCGAAAATTCCAACGTGGGGATATTTTAATGAAGCCAATCCAGAATGGACTGCAAAAGAAATTGATCTTGCTGCTGACAATGGCATTGATGTTTTCATTTACGATTGGTATTGGTATGAAGCAACTGGTCAATATTTGCAGGAAGGTTTGGAAAAAGGTTTTTTAAAAGCGCCGAACAACAAACGTTTGAAGTTCGCATTGATGTGGGCAAATCATGATTGGATGAATATTCATCCAACACCTTATACGAATGTGCAGGAAAAATTAACGGATGGCAGAGTGAGTGAACAATTGTGGGACACAATAACGAGTTACATCATCACTCATTATTTTAATCAACCCAATTACTGGAAGATAGATGGCAAACCCTATTTTTCTATTTTTCTTACCACTAAATTTATAGAGAGTTTTGGAAGTCTTGAAAAAGCAGCTACGGCAATGAACATGTTTGAAGAAAAAGTAAAAAAAGCCGGCTTTCCCGGATTACATTTGAATTGTATAGATCAGGGGATAACAGATAATGAGCTTCGACAAATTTTACATTCTCCTGTAACTACAGAAGATGCTTTGAGCGCATTACATGCATCCAGTATTACCTCTTATAATTTTTTGTATGCGTTTGATCTCTCAAAAGCAGGTTGGCCAACCGCGAGTTATCAAAAAGCGATTGATGCAAATATTTCCTATTGGACAACGATAAGTAAAAAGCTTCAGGGTGTAACATACTTTCCAAACGTTACAATGGGTTGGGATGTTACGCCACGTTTGATACAAACGGATAAATTTGATACATACAAAGGTTATCCGTGGACTCCTGTTTTTAACGGAGATAATACGCCGGACGCTTTTCAATCGGCTTTGGTGAAGGCAAAACAATTTCTTGATAATTCAAACATTCAGCATGAAATTGTTATTCTGAATGCATGGAATGAATGGACTGAAGGGAGTTATTTATTACCGGAAAAGAGAACCGGCACAAAATATCTTGAAGCAATAAAAAATGTTTTTGGAGAAAAATAATTTTTATTGCCCGATATAACTTTTTCAAACTTTATGATATTCTGATTATGCGAATTGAAAAATATAAAATTGAAGAACACAATCAATTTCTGTTGAAAGAACACAAGCGCAGATTTGATTTCATTGCATCTGATATTAAAAATATTGAAGACATTTTGCAAAAACTGATAGAGTTCCAGGTGGCTATTCCAAGCTGGGCTTTAGGTACAGGAGGCACTCGCTTTGCTCGTTTTAGTGGTGGCGGTGAACCAAAAAATTTGGAAGAGAAAATTGAGGACATCGGATTGCTGCATGCATTGAACAGATCGAGCGGCGCAATCTCTTTGCATATTCCCTGGGATATTCCAAAGAATGCTGCGAATATTAAAGCATTGGCTGCACAACTTGATATTCGCTTTGATGCGATGAATTCAAATACATTCCAGGATCAGCCTGATCAAAAATTGAGTTATAAGTTTGGCTCCATGCAACATGTAGATAAAGCGGTGCGTAAACAGGCGGTAGAACATAATATTGAAGTAATAAAATATGGAGTGGAACTTGGTTCAGAATCACTTACAGTTTGGTTAAGTGATGGTTCCTGTTTTCCCGGTCAGTTGAATTTTAGAAAAGCATTTCAAAATACTTTGGAAAGTTTGCAGGAGGTATATGCGGCATTGCCTGACAACTGGAAAATGTTTGTAGAATATAAACCTTATGAACCGAACTTTTATTCCATGACTGTTGGCGATTGGGGGCAATCATTATTGTATGTAACAAAGCTGGGCATTAAAGCTTATACATTGGTTGATCTTGGTCATCATCTGCCAAATGCAAACATTGAACAAATTGTTGCATTGCTATTAATGGAAGGAAAGCTTGGTGGTTTTCATTTCAATGATTCAAAATATAGTGATGATGATTTAACAGTTGGCAGTATTAAACCTTACCAATTATTTTTAATTTTTAATGAGCTTGTTGAAGGGATGAATGCGAGAGGCATGCATCATGCAACAGATTTAGGATGGATGATTGATGCATCACATAATGTAAAAGATCCTTTGGAAGATTTGTTGCAATCTGTTGAAACGATTATGATTTCTTATGCGCAGGCATTGTTGGTTGACAGAAAAAAATTAGTGGATGCTCAAAATAATAATGATGTTGTTGCTGCGCAGGAGATATTGCAACATTCATTTCGTACAGATATGCGTGTACTTATAGCAGAAGCAAGGTTGCGTGCAGGTGGAGCATTAAATCCATTGATTGTTTATCGCGCTGAAAAAGTGAGAGAGAATTTGATTAAAGAAAGAGGAAGTAAAACGGTAGCGACGGGATTGTGAAAGTGAGTGGTCAGTGGCGAGTAGTGAATAAAAATGGTAGATTGATTTTACAAGTGAGATGGAAAATTGTAAATTTATTTTTTACCTAAAATTTATTTTATGTTCCTGCGACTTGCACATACCAAACTTAACGTTTATCAATTTTCACAAGAATTGGCTCTTGAATGTTATAAAATTACAAAGCTGTTTCCTTCTGATGAGAAATATGCAATGGTACAACAAATAAGAAGAGCTGCCTTATCAGTTCATCTAAATATTGCAGAAGGAAGTTCTAGAAAATCGGACATGGAAAGGAAAAGATATTTTGAAATTGCAAGAGGTTCTGTTATCGAAATTGATAGTGCAATTGGCATCGCGCATAAGTTATTGTACGTAAATATCGAGCAGTTGCAACAGCTTGGTGACTTAATCATAAAAAATTTCAAGTTATTAAGCGGCATGATTAATCTAAACGAAACTCACAACTGACCACTCACTACTCACAATGTCACTTCCCGTTATACTCATATTCGATGTTGGTAAAACCAATAAAAAAATTTTGCTGTTTGATGAACAGTATAAACAAGTGTATGAAGAATCTGTTCAGTTTGAAGAAACAGTTGATGAAGATGGCTTTCCCTGCGAAGATGTTAATGTATTAACGAAATGGGTATGGGAAAATTTTTGGCAACTCGCATCGAATAAAGATTATACAATACGTGGTGTAAATTTTTCTGCTTATGGTGCAAGCCTTGTGCACCTGAATGATTATTATAAACCGTTCACACCTTTATATAATTATTTAAAACCTTACCCTGAAGAATTAAGAAAACAATTTTATGATACTTATGGCGGAGAAAGTTTGGTAGCAAAACAAACTGCTTCACCGGTGCTTGGCAGTCTCAATTCTGGTATGCAATTTTATCGTTTGAAATATGAAAAGCCTAAAATATTTCAGCAAATAAAATATTCATTGCATCTTCCGCAATATTTAAGTTTTATTATTTCAAAAAAAGTTGCTTCAGATATTACAAGCATTGGTTGCCATACCAATCTCTGGGATTTTCAAAAGAATAAATATCATGAATGGGTAAAAAAGGAAAAGATTTATACAAAGCTTGCTCCAATTTTTAATGCCGATAAAATACTAAGAAGAAATGATGCCAAAACAATACCCACAGGCATTGGTTTACATGACAGCTCTGCTGCCTTGATACCTTATCTCTCTTCATTTCATGAGCCATTTATTTTATTATCAACAGGTACATGGAATATTAATTTGAATCCTTTTAATCATCAAATGCTTTCGGATTATGAATTGCATCATGATTGTTTATGCTATTTAACTTACAAAGGAAACCCTGTTAAAGCTTCAAGATTGTTTGCAGGATATGAACATGAGCAGCAGGTAAAAAAACTTGCAGTGCATTTTAATAAAGCAGTTGATCATTACAAAGGTATTCACTATAATGTAACGTTATTAGGTACAAATGAGTTTCTTCAATTGAAACAGACCCGAAGCATTGCTATATTACAACAATCACATTTTGCAGAAAGAGATTTGAATGATTTTAAAACTTATGAAGAAGCGTATCATCAATTGATTGCAGATATAATTACACAGCAAGTAATATCTACAAAACTTGTATTACATGGCACTCCTGTCAAAAAAATATTTGTTGATGGCGGCTTTGGCAAAAATCAAATTTTCATGAACCTGCTTGCTGCTGCTTTTCCCGATATAGAAGTTTATGCTGCCGCCATTACGCAAGCATCTGCATTGGGTGCAGCAATGGCTGTTCATAAACATTGGAATAAAAATATATTACCATCAAATATTATTGAACTAAAATATTATGCCGCTGCAAACAGTGTTCGTTTATAAGGTAGGATATTGGGATATTAAGGTATTGCATTATTCATTTAATAAATATTTTTATGTTACAAGCTTTTATTCTTTGTGGCATCATTCCTTGTGTCACTCACTTGTACTGATATCATTATTCATCAACTTTTAACTTCACTATCAAAGCATATTGTCAACAAGCATCATTTACTATTCTCTATTGATTTTATTATTAAGTTCATAAGCTCTCCAATCTTATCAGAATCTAACCATCGCACCGCCACAACTAAATCATGGTCGTTATCAATCATTATAAAATTGCCACCAAATCCTTCAGCATAATATACACTGTTTGGAACACCTGCCATTTTATTCTCCAGGTTTGTCCACCACATGTATCCATAAGATTTATTTGCAGATGATGGTTCATGCACAGCATTAACCCATTTTTCAGAAACGAGCTGTTGATCTTTCCATTTACCTTTTCTTAAAAATAACAACCCAAATCTTGCCTGGTCAAGAGTATTGATAAATAAGCCACCACCAAAATGACCGCCTCCACTTACAGACTGTATCATAATGCCATCTATGTTCACAAAAGAATTATCATAACCATGCCATCGCCATGTTGATGACGCACCAATTGGATCCATAATTTTTTCTTTCAGCACAACGGGCAATGGTTTTCTCCAAACTTGTAACAACGAATAAGCTAATAAATTAACACGCACATCGTTGTATTCAAATTTTGTACCCGGCTCCAATAATTTTCTATTTCTCCAATCATCAATTCCACCTTCTTTTGGTGGACGATCAGCCCAATCACATAAATTAAACATACACCCCGACCAGTCTGAGCTTTGGGTTAACAAATGCTCCCATGTAATTTTTGAATTGTGCTCTCCCTCAAATGCATCATCCAACACATATTCATTTACTCTGTCCTTTACACTTTTAATTAATCCTGCATCTGCAGCAAGACCTGTAATTGTAGAAAGATAACTTTTTGTAACACTAAACGTCATATCAACTCTTTTTACATCTCCCCATTGCGCAACGATATATCCATTCTTTACAATTATTCCGGCAGGTCCTCCTCTTTGTTTTACAGGCCCGATTATTTTATAAAACGGCTCATTTGAATATGCTTTTAAATCAGCAATTCGCAAATCGCGGTCAATTTTATTTTCATTACTAAGAGCAAATTTTACAGCACTATCAAGGAGTTTGCTGTTCATTTTTAATTCACCCGGTTTTTTTATTTGCCAGTCAGCATCGGGATAGTACAATTGTTGAGCATGAAGTGAAATGAGATTGGTGCACAGGAAAAAAATTATCAGTGTTTTTAGAAAAATATATTTATTCATGGTGTTGTTTTTAACAGTGCTAAAAATATTTCAAAAATAATTGATTAAAGATCGTTTCTTGTTCATATAGTTGGAGCACGTTGCTTATTACTTTACTCATCAGTCAATGCTTGCTATGAAAATAATTGATCCATTAATCCCTTAACTTATGCGGTGGATGCAATGCGGGGCGGTCTTGTTAACCAAAGTCATTTTGGATTACCAATGGATTTTGCAGTAATGTTTACAACGATGATTTTGCTATCTGGTTTTCTACTTACCGTTTCAAAAGGATAAGGCGTAGATGTTGTGAAAGTTTTTTATATACCAACTTTTGTATTTTATGTCATCGCATCTTGTGTCACTCTCTTGTACATTCTATTCACCATTGATCAAAATATCGTTCATCCAA
>WNGA01039806.1_pt1 | contig 12222 bp, 13 predicted proteins | sample 5400061 | NCBI WGS metagenome assembly WNGA01 (sample SAMN13153366, study PRJNA577476) | soil metagenome | isolation source: 100 cm soil or saprolite under grassland replicate 2 | place: USA:California | collected 2016-06-15
CCGTCGGCGCTGAAGACCGTGACGCTGCTGACGACGCGGACCCAGCAGCTCCCGACCAGCCGGCCGCCGACCTCGGCGACCCGGGCGTCACGGGCGGGATCAAGGGGCGCGACCACCTCCACGAGCCGGTCGAGCCCGAGCTGCTCGGCAAGCTGTGGCAGGTCGTCGTCGCGTGGTGCCCGCAGGACAATACGCACTGTGCCTGCACCGTCTTTCCTGAGCGGTGGGGTTCTGGTATGAGCTTGGCTGAAAGATAATTTTTGATTATCGAGCGGGAAGCTCCTCCCTCCGGGAGCGTGGGTGCATCCGGCATACTCCCTGCAAGACGTGCACGCAAAAGGACACCAAGGCGCATGACGACGTTGCCGAACCAGCCGGTCTGGGAGCTGGAGGCGGACCCGGGCCTGCTGGAGCCGGGTCCTGGCGCGCTCGACCGCCGGCCCGACGTGCTGGTGGTCGGCGGCGGCGTGGTCGGCCTCGCCACCGCCGCCCTGTGCCGGCGGGCCGGGCTGGGCCGGGTGGAGGTGGTGGAGCGCGGCCGCCTGGCGGGCGGGCCGTCCGGCCGCGGCGGGGGCATCCTGGCGCCGGCGCCGCTCCAGTGGACCGACCCCGCCAGCCTGGTCAGCTTTGGCCGGGCCAGCCTGGACCTGTGGCGGGAGCTGGACCGGGAATGGGAGGGTGAGCTCGGGCTCGCGCCGCTGGACTGGCTCCTCACCCTGCCGGGCGGCGAGCCGCCCGGGTTCGACCCGCCGCCCGGCGCCGAGCTGCTCGGCCCCGAGGACGCGCGGAAGCTGGAGCCGCGCCTCGAGCCGGGCAGCGGCGGCCTGCTCCTGCGCGACCAGGCACGGGTGCACCCGCTGCGCCTGGCGGCCGCGCTGGCGCGGCGGGCCGGCACGGTGGTCACCGGGGTCGAGGTCACCGGGATCGAGCGCACGGCCGCGGGACGGCCGCGGGTCCGCACCAACCGCGGCGACCTCGACCCCGGCGCGGTGGTCCTGGCCACGGGCACGGCCCCACCGCTGCCGGGAGTGCCGCCGGCGGCCGGCCAGCGGCTGGTCAAGGGCAACCTGGTCGCCACCGCGCCGGCGCCGTTCCGGCTGCGGGTGGGCGTGGCCGGTCGCGGCGGGCTCGTCTTCCAGCTCCCGGACGGCCGGCTGGTGTTCGGCAACACCTTCGACCCGCTGGACGCCTCGCCCGAGGCGCGCCCGGAAGTGGTCGAGGCCACGCGGGCGGACCTCGGCGCGGTGGTGCCCGACGCCGCGGGGCTGCCGCTGTCGCACGCCTGGTGCTGCTTCCGCCCTGCCACCGCGGACGGGCTGCCCCATCGACCGGCTCGAGGCGCTCGGCGACGTGTGGGTGAGCTGCGGGCACTTCCATACCGGCTTCCTGGTGGCGGCGGCCGGCGGGCGGGCGCTGGCCGGCTGGATCGCGTCCGGCGCGCCGCCACCAGCGGTCGCGCCGTTCGCCGCCGGCCGCTACCGGTCCTGACCGCCGAGGCGGGCGCGGCCGCTCGGGCCATGGCCCTTGCCGGGCCGAAGATGCGGCAGGCGCGGCAGGTGCCAGCCCACACCGCGCAGGAACAGGCCGGCGCCGCTCACCTGGGCCGGCTCGCCGCGCAGGCGCGCGCCGGCCAGGAGGGCGGGGGCGATGAAGCGCCAGCGCGGCGGCATGAGCGGCCGGTCGTGCCGCATCGTCCAGCAGACCGCGCGCAGCGCCAGCTCGTGGCGGGCGCTGTGGCGCACCTGGTAGAGCTCGCGCAGCTCCGGCGGCAGGGTGTGGAAGGCCAGGAAGCTGATCAGCCGCCACAGCCAGCGCCGCGGCACCTGCTCTGGCGGGTCGCGCACCAGGCTCGCGACGGACATGGCGTCCTCGGTAGGGCGCAGGATGCCGCTGGAGACGACCTCGCGGATGTAGGCTTCCAGCGCCTCGACGGTGGGCGGGACGCGCTCGCGCGGCAGCCGCAGCGGCTCCGCCGTCAGGGCCTGCTCCTCGTGGAAGCGCTGCCGGGTCTGGGGGCCCAGCTTGCCGATGGTGCGGCGCTCCAGCTCCAGGAAGCTCGACACCAGGCACGCGTGCACCCACAGGAGCAGCTCGGGGTCGCGGGCGTCGTAGGGCAGGCCGGTCACCTGGTCGATGCCCTTGACCACGCCGTGGACGTCGTCGATGCGCCTCGACGCCTGCTCGGCCTCCTGCCTGGTGCCGAACACGACGGTGAAGGTCTGCCGCAGGGTCCGCTCCAGCCGGCGCCACGGGTCGCGCTCGTACATGCCGGTCTGGCGCGCGCCCGCAACCACCAGAGGGTGCGCCGCGTGCATGAGCAGCGCGCGCAGGCCGCCGACGACCACCGAGCTCTCGCGCAGCACCCTCCAGGAGACGCTGTCAGGGCCGAACAGGCCGGCGTCAGGGCCGGGACCCACCGGGCCTTCCATCCCGACACGATAGCCGCGGCCAGCCGCGAGCGGGTCCCGCGCGCGGCGCCGCGGGCTGCGCCCGTGCCCGGCTCTGCGCGCCGATTTGCGCTCCCCACCCCTCGAAGGGAAGAATCTCCCTGGTCAGCAGGGCTGTCGACGAGCCCCCCAGCTCGTGGCGCCTGCACATCGCCTTCCCCCAATAGCTGAGCCCGGCCAGAACCGGGCGGAAAGGACCAGAAACCCCATGTCGTTCGTGGACAACGAGCTCGCGACCCTCCGTCAGGGCCACGCGCGCGGCCTGGTCACCGACGAGGAGGCCAGCCAGCGCATGGAGGAGCTCGAGCGCCTGCTCTGGCACCAGGTGCTCGATCGTGCCCACGGGGTCGCCCCGCTCGGCCGTGCCGCCGGCATCCCCGCCGCCGAGGTCGCCTGAAGCAGCAGTCCGGCGAAGTCCCTACCACCGGTCCCAGTGGACCAGCGTGTCGAGCGGCTTGCGCGCGCCCGGCTTGAAGTCGGTGCCGATCGTGTAGGCGACCGGGATGAGCGCCGCCTGCATCACCGCGTCGAAGGGGATGCCGAGGATCTCGGCCGCCTCCCGCTCGCGCCGCAGGTGGAAGGTCGTCCAGACGGTCCCCAGCCCGCGTGCGCGGGCGGCCAGCATGAAGCTCCACGCCGCGGGGATGATCGACGCCCACCGCGACGCCTGCGCCCCCACGGGCGCGTGCTCGGTCCTGCCCTCCACGCACGGGATGACGTGCACGGGCACCTCGTGGATGTGCTCGGCCAGGTGCCGGACGGCGTCCCCGATCCGCCCCACGCGCGGGTCGGCGGCCGCGGCCGCGGCGCGCTGCTGGAGGTACGAGCCGGCGACGCTCCGCCACAGCTCGCCGAGCGCCGCCCGCCGCTCCGCGTCCGTCACCACGACGAAGTGCCAGTTCTGCGCGTAGCTGGAGGTCGGCGCCTGCTGCGCCAGCCGCAGGCACTCCACCAGCACCTCCCGCTCGACCGGCCGTGTCAGGTCGAGCCGCTTGCGGACGCTGCGCGTCGTCGCGAGCACCTCGTCGGGCGTCAGGTTGAGCATCATGCACGACATCATCCCACGAGCGAGCGGGCGGGCGGGTCAGGGTGGCTGGCGGACCGTGCCGGACAGCAAGGCGAGGAGGGCCTGCTCGGCGTCGGCCCGCGCGGCCGTGGGGTCGGCGGCGTGGGCGATCAGCAGGGCGGCCTCGATCATGGCGCCAAGCACGAGCTGCGCGAGCACCGGCACCGCGACGGGCACCAGCAGCCCGTCGCGTGCGGCCGCCTGGAGGGCGTCGGTGATCACGCCCAGTCCGTGGCGGGCCTCGATCGCCCGCCAGGTCCGCCGGCCCAGCACCGCGGGCGCGTCGGTGAGCGCGATCCGCGCGACCTCGGGTCGCTGGCAGACGTCCAGGAAGCGGCCCAGCCCCACGACCATGCCGGTGGGCCGGTCGGGGGCGGCCGCGATGGCCGCGGCGATCTCGGCGGTCACCTCACCCTCCAGCTCCTCCAACACGGCGCGGAACAGCTCCTGCTTGCCGGCGAAGTGGTGGTAGAGCGCGCCGCGGGTGACGCCGGCCGCGGCGACGATCTCGGCGGCGGGCACCTGCTGGTAGCCGCGCTCGGCGAACAGCCGACGGGCGGTGGCGACCAGCGCGGCGCGGGTGGCGCGGGAGCGGTCCTGCTGGCTACGTCGTGGCATGCGTGCGCGCGAAGTCGACCACCAGTCGGGCGAGCAGCGCCGGCTGGTGGTCGGGGACGAAGGCCCAGGAGTCCTCGATGGTCGCCACGGTCGCGTGGGGGAGCAGCCCGGCCAGCCGATGGGCGAGCGCGAGGGGGAACAGCCGGTCGTCTTCCGCCCAGGCCAGCAGCACGGGCTTGGCGAACTGTGGCAGTGCGCGCGCGGCGGCCTCGTGGGCGCCGAGCGGCCAGTCCGGCGCGATGCAGCGGAAGCCTGCCGCGGCGACCGGCGGGACCACGGCACGCCAGAGGTCGGCGTTGACCAGCAGGCCGTGCACGTACACCACCGGCGGGCCCTCGCCGCGCTCGCGGTAGCGGACGCGGCCCGCCGGCAGGGTCACCTCGTGGACAGTTCCGAGCGCTTCGCTGCGTGCCATCGGGCACCTCCCAGGTCGCTGCCCAAGACATAAACATACGTACCGTATGCATGTCAATGCCCGCGCCGCTCTCTACAAGGGCCGCGACGCTTCGGACGGCTTGGGGTCGGCTGGAGCCAGGCTGCGGAGGCGGCGGCGCAGGAGCTTCCCGGAGGCGGTCCGGGGCAGCGCGTCCACCAGCACGAGCTCGCGGGGCGCCTTGGCCGCGGCCAGCCGCTCCCGCGCGAACCCGCGGAGCCCCTCCAGGGACGGTGGCTGCCGCCGGTCGAGCGGGACGACGTAGGCGACCAGCCGCTCTCCCCACTCCGGGTCGGGCGCCTCGGCGGGGTGCACGCTGACGCCGCCGGTGATCACCAGGTCGTCGCGGCGGCCGAGCACCTCCAGGCGCCCGCCGGGCCCGAGGCGGCCGACGTCGGCGGTGTGGAGCCAGCCGTGGCGCAGCGCGGAGCGCGTGGCGCGGGGGTCGCGCCGGTAGCGGCGCAGCACCATCGGCCCGCGCACGGCGATCTCGCCCCCGGGCCCGATGGCCAGCTCCACCCCGGCGATCGGGTGGCCGTCGTGGACCACCCCGCCGAACGTCTCGGTCAGCCCGTAGGTCGTGACCACCGCCGCCCCGCGTGCGGCGGCGCGCGCCAGCAGCCCGGCGGGGGCGGGCGCGCCGCCGAGCAGGATGCGGCGGAAGCGCGCGAGGTCGGCGCCGCCGTCCAGCAGCCGCGCCAGCATCGTCGGCACCAGCGACACCAGCGTGGCGCCGCCGCCGGTGGCGGCGTCGGCGGCCCTGGCGACGTCGAAGCGCTCGTGCACCTCGAGCGGCAGGCCACCGTGCCAGGCCCGCGCCACGATCGCCAGGCCCGCCACCGAGTGCAGGCCCACGCAGGCGAGCCAGCGGTCGCCGGGGCCGGCGCCGAGCGCGGCCGACACCGCGCGCGCGGACGCCTGGATCCCGGCGGCGGTCAGCTCGGCGCCCTTGGGCGTCCCGGTGGTCCCCGAGGTGGCCACCACCGCCGCGACGCCGTCCTCGACCGGCTCCCCCGCCGGCAGCGCGACCCGGCCGTCGCGGTCCACGAGATGGGTCGGGCCGAGGGCCTCCAGCGCGCGCCGCAGCTCCGGGCCGGGCGCGGCAGGGTCGAGCGGCAGCACCGCCTCGCCCGCCTCCCAGGCCCGCACGACCGCGGCGGCGGCGGCCGGGCGGGGCAGCACCACCGCCAGCAGAGGGGTCGACTCGGACATGCCGGGGAGGCTACCAGGCCCGTGGGCGGCCCCGGGGATTCGCCTCGGGGGTGTGGACAACGGTCCGGGACCGTCCGCGGATACGGGTAGCATCACAAGCCGCGGGGACTGGCACCGACCTCGAGGGGAGCGGCACGTGGACGTGGCGTGGCAGCGGCACGGTGAGTACGGCGACATCCGTTACGAGACTGCCGAGGGGATCGCGAAGATCACGATCTGCCGGCCAGAGGTGCGCAACGCCTTCCGGCCGACGACGCTGTTCGAGCTGTCCCACGCGTTCGAGGCTGCCCGCAACGACCCCCAGGTCGGGGTGGTCGTCCTCGCCGGCGAGGGCACCGAGGCCTTCTGCTCCGGCGGCGACCAGCGCATCCGCGGCGACGACGGGTACGTCGGCGACGACGGGGTCGGCCGGCTCAACGTGCTCGACCTCCAGATCCAGATCCGCCGGCTGCCCAAGCCGGTGATCGCCATGGTCGCCGGCTACGCCATCGGCGGCGGGCACGTCCTGCACCTGGTGTGCGACCTCACCGTCGCGGCCGACAATGCGCGCTTCGGCCAGACCGGCCCCAGGGTGGGCTCGTTCGACGGCGGCTACGGCATGGGGATGCTGGCCCGCACGGTGGGGCGCAAGAAGGCGGCCGAGATCTGGCTGCTGTGCGACCAGTACAACGCCCAGCAGGCGCTCGAGATGGGCCTGGTCAACACGGTGGTGCCGCTCAGCCGCCTCGAGCAGGTCACGGTCGAGTGGTGCCGCAGGATCCTGCAGCACAGCCCGCTGGCGCTCCGTTTGCTCAAGGCGGGACTCAACGCCGACACCGACGGGCTGGCCGGCGTCCAGCAGCTCGCCGGCGACGCCACCCTCCTGTACTACATGACCGAGGAGGCGCAGGAGGGCCGCGACGCCTTCCGCGAGAAGCGCCGGCCGAACTTCGCGAAGTTCCCCCGCAGGCCCTGACGTGGACGGGGCGCTCGGCAACTCTCGACCCGGCGGCGCCGGGGTGGGCGTGTGGCTGCGCGGGGCCCGGCCGCGCACGCTGGTGGCCTCGGTCTGCCCGGTGCTGGTCGGGACGGCGGTGGCCGCCTCCGCGGGCCGGCTGGTGGTGTGGCGGGCCCTGGCGGCGCTGGTGGTGTCGGTGGCGATCCAGGTCGGGGTCAACTACGCCAACGACTATTCCGACGGCGTGCGGGGCACCGACACTCCGGCCCGTCTCGGGCCGGCGCGCCTGGTCGCCTCGGGGCTGGCGAGCCCGTCCCAGGTGAAGCTCGCGGCGGCGCTCGCGTTCGCGGTGGCGGGCCTTGCCGGGCTGGCGGTGGCGGTCGCGGTCGACTTGCGGCTGCTCGCGGTCGGCGGGGCCTCGGTCCTGGCCGCCGTGCTCTACACCGGCGGGCCCCGCCCCTACGGCTACGCCGGCTTCGGGGAGCTGGCCGTGCTGGCGTTCTTCGGCCTGGTGGCGACCACCGGCTCGGCCTACGTCCAGCTCGGGCGGGTCTCGGGCCTGGCCGTGGCCGCCTCCGTCCCGGTCGGGCTCGGGGCGGTGGCGATCCTGCTCGCCAACAACATCCGCGACCTGGACGGCGACCGGGCGGCCGGCAAGCGCACGCTGGTGGTGCGGCTCGGGCGCGCCCGCTCCCGGACGCTGTTTGCGGCCACGGTGGCGGGCGTGTTCGCCATGGTGGGGCTGATCGGCCTGGCCCGGCCGCCGGCGCTGGCCGCCCTGCTGGCGGTGCCGCTGGCGGTCGCGCCGGTGCGGCTGGTGCGGCGCCGCGAGGACGGCCCTGGCCTGGTCGCCGCGCTGGCCGGCACCGCCCGCCTCCAGCTCGCCGTGTGCGCGCTGCTCGCCGCCGGGCTGTGGGTGTCGTGAGCGCCGTGTCAGCCGCCGCGCGCGCCGTCGAGGAAGGCGGCGACCAGGTCGGCGACCGCCTCCGGGCGTTCGAGGTGGACGGCGTGGCCCGCGCCGCCGACGAGCGCGACCTGCGCGGTCGGGCCGGTCGCCGCGGCCATGCGCCGGGCCAGGGCGGCGAACTTCCCGTCGCGGGCGCCGGCCACCAGCAGCGCCGGCGGGCGCAGCGCGGCGAGCCGCTCCCACAGCGGCTCCTGCGCGCCGGTCCCGTTCAGGCGGAGGCTCGCGGCCAGCCCCTCGGGGGCGTTGGCCAGCCGCTCGGCGCGGCCGGCGCGCTCCGGGGGCAGGGTGGCGAACAGCGGCTGGGCGAGCCAGCGGTCCAGGAAGCGCTCCAGGCCTGCGCGCTCGAGCTCGGCGGCGAGGGCGTCGTCGGCCGCCCGGCGCGCCGCCCGCTCCGCCGGGTCGGCGAGTCCGGGCGAGGCGCCGATCAGCACCAGGGCCCGGACCAGGTCGGGCCGGTCGAGCGCGAGCCGCAGGCACAGCCTGCCGCCGAGCGAGTAGCCGACGTAGGCGGCCCGACCGCCGGCCTCGCCGAGCAGCGCGGCGGCCTCGGCGAACCCGGCCCGGACCGACGCGGAGCCGCCGTGGCCGGGCAGGTCGACCCGGATCGCCCGGCGGGGGCGCAGCCGCGCCGCCAGCGGCTCCATGGACACGAGCGTCTGGGTGAACCCGTGGACGAGCACGACCGGCCCGCCCCGCTCCCCCGGCCCGCCCTGCTCTCCCTCCACGACGCGGTGCAGCATGGGGTGATCCTATATGGGTGATCTCGACGTGAGCGTCGCCGGCGCCAACCGGCGGCTTGCGCTCACGCTGGTCGACGAGCTGGTCCGGGCGGGCCTCGCCGACGCCTGCCTTGCGCCGGGGTCGCGCTCGGCGCCGCTGGCGCTGGCGCTGGCCGAGCATCCCGCGGTGCGGCTGCACGTGCACGTGGACGAGCGCTCCGCCGCGTTCTTCGCGCTGGGGGCGGCCAAGGCCTCGGGCCGGCCGGCGGCGGTGGCGTGCACGTCGGGGACGGCCGCGGCCAACCTGCACCCGGCCGTGGTAGAGGCGGACCACGCCCGCACTTCGCTGCTGGTGCTGACCGCCGACCGGCCGCCGGAGCTGCGCGGGACCGGCGCCAACCAGACGGTCGACCAGGTCAAGCTCTACGGCGGCGGGGTGCGCTGGTTCTGCGAGGTCGGCGCGCCGGACCCCGCCGCGGGCAGCGGCGAGGACGGTGGCGCCGGCGCGGGCCGTGGCGCGGGCCGGTACTGGCGATCGCTGGCCAGCCGCGCCTGGGCGGCGGCGACCGGCCCGCCCGACCGGGGAGCCGGCGCCGGGACGGCCGGACGGCGCGCCCTGGACACGGGTGCCGCGACCGCGGCTCCACCCCGCCCCGGCCGAGGTGGCGGCGCTGGCCGGCGCGGTCCGCTCCAGCGCACGCGGGCTGCTGGTGGTGGGCTGGGGCGCCGAGCTGCGCGCCGAGGCGGCCGACAGGTTCGCGGCCGCCTCGGGCTGGCCGGTGCTGGCGGACCCGCTGTCGGGAGCGCGGCGGGGCCCGGCGGCGGTCTCCACCTACGACACCCTGCTGCGCCTGCCGGACTTCGCCGCGGAGCACCGGCCCGACCTGGTCGTGCGTGTCGGTGCCGGGCCGACCAGCAAGGCGCTCGCGGGCTGGCTGGACGAGTCGGTCCCCCAGCTCGTCGTCGACCCGGAGGGCGGCTGGCTCGACCCGGGGCGGGCGGCGGGCGGCCGGCTGGTGGCCGACCCGTCCGCCCTGCTCGGGGCGGTCGCCGCCGCGCTCGGCCAGGACGCGGGGGCGGCGGGGGCCGGGGCGAAGTGGCTGGACCGCTGGAGGGCGGCGGACGCGCTGGCGAGGCGGGCGATCGACGAGCTGCTGGACGGCATGGAGGAGCCGTTCGAGGGCCGCGTCGCCCGCGACCTGGTGGCGGCCCTGCCGGCCGGGGCCACCCTGCTGGTCGGCTCCAGCATGCCGGTCCGGGACGTGGACGCCTTCGCCGCGCCCCGCGAGGGCCTGCGGCTGCTGGCCAACCGGGGCGCCAGCGGCATCGACGGCCTGGTCGCCACCACGCTCGGCGCGGCGGCCGCGGGCGAGGGCCCGACCGCCGCCCTGCTGGGCGACCTCGCGTTCCTGCACGACGCCACCAGCGTGCTCGGCGCGGCGCGGCGGCCGCGGGGCGCGGCGCTGGTGGTCTGCGACAACGACGGCGGCGGGATCTTCTCGTTCCTGCCGCAGGCCGGCCTCCCGGCACGGTACTTCGAGCCGCTGTTCGCCACCCCGCACGGCCTCGACCTCGCCGACCTGGCGGCGGCCGCGCGGCTCCCCTGCCAGCGCGTGACCAAGGCGTCCGAGCTGGTCCCCGCCCTGCGGCGCGCGCTCGCCGGCGGCCGCACCAAGGTGCTGCTGGTCGCAAGCGACCGCGACGCCAACCTTCACAGGCACCGCGAGGTGACCGAGGCGGTCGCGACCGCGTATGCTCGCGCCATGCGAGGCACCGAGCGGGCCGGACGTGGCTGACAAGCCGCCACGCGCGGGCCCTGGCCGGACGTCGCTGCGCCGCCCGCGCGCAGCGCTCGCGCTCCTGGTCGGGTGCCTGGTCGTCTTCGTGCTGGTCGCCGGCTGGCTGCGCTTCTACGCGCCCCGCTCCGCCCCGGCCGGCGTCACCATGACCGACCTGCACGGCGTGGCCGACCTGCGGGCCCGGTTCAACGCCGACCGCGGCCAGCCGCGGCTGATCGTCGTCTTCTCGCCCACCTGACCGGAGTGTCGCAACGGCGCCAGGCTGGTGCAGTCAGAGATCCTCGCCACCCGTCCCCAGGCCAAGCTCCGGGTGTACGCGATCTGGACCAGCAAGCTGTTCGGCGATGCCCGCGACCGCTGGGACGCCGCCGGGCTGACCGACCGGCGGGTCGTCCACCTGTGGGACGGCGGTGACCAGTCCGGCGACTGGCTGGCCGGCAACGTCAGCGGCTATCAGGGCGGCGATTGGGACACGTACCTGCTGTTCGGCCCAGACGCCACCTGGGCCGGGGCGCCCGGCCCGCTGCGGGGCTGGGGCAGCCCGGTCGACGACCACATGACCGATCTGCGCGGAGCCATCGCCTCCCTCGGCGCCGGCCCGTGACCCGGCCGCGGCCCGGGGCCGGGGGGCCGGGGGCCGGGGGCCAGTGGACCGCCGGTCAGGCGGTGAGCGGGGGCGGCCGGAGTACGGCGGAAACGGGCAATAGACTTCGCTGGCGAGGCGCACGTCACCGACGTCGCCGACCTGCGCAAGATGAGCGCAGCGCGGCGGCTGGCGCTGGTGGTCTGCCTGCTGCACCAGGCGCAGGTCCGTGCCCGCGACGAGGTCGCGACCATGTTCTGCAAGCGCATGGCCGCCATCACCAAGAAGGCCAAGGAGCACCTCGTCCTGCTGCGCGAGCAGCACCGCGCCGACGCCGAGCGGCTGCTGGGAGTGTTCGGCGACGTGCTGGGCGCGGTCCGCGAAGGGTTGAGCCCCAGCGCCGACGAAAGCTCGTCGACGTCGACAACGACGCGACGGCCGGGCCGGTCGACGTCGCTGCCGACCCCATCCCGGCGGTGTGCGAGCGCACCGGGCGGCTGGTGCTGGCCACCCTGCACGACGCCGGCGGCATCCGCCGCCTGGCCGCCGACCACGAGACCGTGTCCGCCCACCACGGCAACAACCACGCGCCGCTGATGGAGCGGTTCTACCGCAGCCACCGGCCGGTGCTGTTGCGCTGCTGGACGCGCTGGAGCTGCAGCCAACCAGCGCCGACCGCACCGTGCTGGACGCCGTGGCGTTCCTCAAGGCCAACCGCCATCGCATCGGCGAACTCGTCGCCGACCACCAGGCCGACGGGACGCCGCTGGACCTGTCGTTTGCCGCAGAGCAGTGGCAGCAGGTCCTGCGCAGCCGCCGCAAGCCCGGCCGGCTGCACCGCCGCCACCTTGAGGTGTGCGTCTTCAGCGCCCTGGCCGCCGAGCTTCGTTCCGGCGACGTCGCCGTGGTCGGCTCCGACGCTTACGCCAACCTCTACGACCAGCTCATGAGCTGGCGCGAGTGTCAGCCGCTGGTGGCCGACTACTGCGCCGAGGCCGGCATCCCCGCCGACCATGGCGCGTTCGTCGCCCAACTCCGCGGCGAGCTGGCCACCGCCATCAACGCCTTCGCCCAGCTCGACCTGAACGGGGTCGGCTGATGCTGGCGGGACTCTTGCCGGGACTCCTACCGTCGAGCAGCCCGACGACCCGATGATGCCTCGACTTCCGAGAAGTCGCGTTCTCGGAAGTAAACTCCCGCCATGACTTCCGAGAACGCGCGACCAGCGCCAGCCCAGCACCCCGGATCAGCTTCCGAGAACACGACCACCCCACCGAGCCGTCGTGGCGCGACCCCGACCACCCTCCCCGCCACGCTCGCCACGACCCTCGAGGCGTACGCCGCGGCACTCGCGCACGCGCCGCTGTCGGACCAGACCCGCCGCACCTACGCCTCCAAGGTCCGCCAGTACCTCGCCTGGCTACAGACCGCCGTCGTCGAC
>WNGA01018609.1_pt1 | contig 12219 bp, 10 predicted proteins | sample 5400061 | NCBI WGS metagenome assembly WNGA01 (sample SAMN13153366, study PRJNA577476) | soil metagenome | isolation source: 100 cm soil or saprolite under grassland replicate 2 | place: USA:California | collected 2016-06-15
CGATCGTGCACCTCGCTCGGGCGCATCGGATGACCACGGGCGCGCTCGCTCGTTTGCGCGACCAGCTCGCCCCCAAGCAGCTCATGCTGACGGTTCCAGTAGTCGGGGAGGGCGCTATGTCATTGGCCCTGCGACTCGCGTCCCTGGGCGATTACCTGCTTCTCGACACGGCACATCCGAAGACGGGCGTCGTCGGAGCTACCGGACTCGTCCACGACTGGGACCTGAGCACCCGTTTGGTGGAAGCCGTCCGTTGTCCCGTAATTCTCGCTGGTGGGCTCGGTCCGGACAACGTGGCCGATGCGATCACCCGAGTACGCCCGTCGGGCGTGGACTCCGAGACGCGCACCAGCCGGGACGATGACCGCCGACGGAAGGACCTCGCCAAGGTGGAAGCGTTCATCCATCGAGCAAGGAACGCGGCCGTCCTCTAACACCGGTCTGACCACAGCTTGCGAAGCCGGGCAAAGGTTGCGTTGACGCGGCACTAGGCGAGGTCGATGCTCTTGATCAACGTGCCGGCCAGTCGCTTGCTCGCCGCACCCGGCCGTAGTGACCTTGACGCGGCCCGCCGCCTTGCGCCCGGCGACACCGTCGATCTCGACCGGCGCGATCTTCGGCGCCTTCGCCTTGAGGTTCTTGAACGGCGCCCGGAGGGCCTGGTCGAAGTCGGTGATGGTGCGGTTCAGGAGCGGACCGCGCACGACGTTGAGGTTCGCGTTGAGGCCGTCGTGCTGCTTCGGGTCGACGGCATAGAGCACGCCACCTTGCGCCCGCAGGGTCGGGACGATCGCGGCGAGCTCGTCGGGGTGCTCGGCTCCGGCTCGCTTGAGGGCGCGTTGCACGCCGGCCTGGGTCTCCTTCGAGAGATCGAACGGCGCCCAGTCCTTTGGGATGCCGATCGTGAAGCCGGCGGCCGCGGCCTCGAACGGCTCGAACGGCGGGGCAGCTGCGCGGGCGACACCCGCCGTCGCGACGGCGAACGCGATGACCACGACGACCGGCTGGATCGCGCGCTTCACGATGCCTGCTCCGCAGCCCGGGACTTGCGCCGCCGGTGCCAGCGGACGCCGCCCTCGATGGCGGCGAGGATCGCGTCGTTGTCGCGCGAGAGGCTGCGGTGGACGTACCGCTCGAGCCCGATGCGCCGCATCCACGGGTTGAACGCCTCGTAGCGTTCGGTGAAGTGGATGCGCGTCCGCCCGTCACCCAGGTCCTCGAAGCGGGTGTGGCCTTCGGCGCGTGACCACAGCGGCTTCCCGATCGCGTCGTAGCGCCAGCTGTCGTACGGGCGCACGTCCGTGAGCCATTCCCACGACTGGCCGACACCACCCGAGAAGAGGAAGCGGGGGACCGGGAACGTGCAGTGCCGGACCAATCCCTCGCCGACCTCGTCGCCGGGATGGAGGATCTCGATCGTGCCGATCTTCGCCTGCGGTCGATCGGGTGCCCGGTACCAGAAGACCTCCCACACCTCCTCTCGCGGTGCGTCGACGTCGACCGAGAACGAGTGCTCGTGCACGCGCCGGAGTCTAGGAGGACGGAATACGCGCCATCCGGGCGTGCTCAGACCCTCCGGCGAGGCCGTTCCGAGATCGAGTACGCGACTGCTGCCCCGATCACGAGCACCGCGGCGACCAACGCGAGAGCGAGTGCGGCCGTGGAGTTGCCGTGCGCGGCGTCTGACGCGAACGGCGTCGCGCTGCGCGACCCGACGACGATGACGCCGGCCATCCCGTAGCCGTGGGAGTTGCCGTGGAGGCTGCAGTAGTAGTGGACGACGCCGGCATGGCCGAGCGTGATCTCGTAGGTGTCGCCCGGGCCCAGGATCCCGCTCGCGAACGAGCCGTCGACCGCGTTGACGTCGTGGTTCATCGTGCCGTTGTTGACGATCTCCAGCTTCGTGCCCGGCTGCGCGAAGTGAACGACGCCGTCGAAGCACACGTCTCGGAGCGAGACGACCCGTCCGCTCGTGTACGCCCGGCACAGCTCGCCGCCGCCGCCTCCGCCGGCATGTGCCGCCGGTGCCGACACCATGAGGAGCAGCAGCGAGAGCGCGAGCGCGAACCTGAACCGCATCTGCGCGATCGACGCTCGAGCGCGGGACTCGGTTGCCTCCCGGTTGCGTCAGTAGCGAGCGCCTCGTTGGACGCTGCGCCCGGCGGTGCGGTTCCCGACCGGCACTACCGTTGCGCTCGTGCCCGACGACCAACCCGCCATCGCGGACTCGCTGCTCGACCTCGTCGGCAACACGCCGATGGTCCGGCTCGGCCGCGTCGGGAGCGCGTTGTCGTGCGACCTCGTCGCGAAGCTCGAGATGCTCAACCCCGGCGGCAGCGTGAAGGACCGTCCCGCGATCGCGATGATCGACGCCGCCGAGCGCGAGGGACTGCTGAAGCCCGGAGGCACGATCGTCGAGCCGACCTCGGGCAACACCGGCGTCGGGCTCGCGATCGTCGGCGCGCAGCGCGGCTACCCCTGCATCTTCGTGATGAGCGACAAGATGAGTGACGAGAAGGTCGCGCTGCTCCGCGCGTACGGCGCGGAGGTCGTCGTCTGCCCGACCGCGGTCCCCCCGGAGCATCCCGACTCCTACTACTCGGTGGCGGACCGGCTGACGCGCGAGACCCCCGGTGCGTACCGCCCCAACCAGTACTACAACCAGGCGAACCCCGACGAGCACGAGCGGTCGACCGGCCCCGAGATCTGGCAGCAGACCGCCGGCCGCATCACCCACTTCGTGGCCGGGATCGGCACCGGCGGCACGATCACCGGTGTCGCGCGCTACCTCAAGCGCATGAACCCCGACATCCAGGTGATCGGCGCCGACCCGGAGGGCTCCGTGTACTCCGGCGGGACCGGTCGCCCTTACCTCGTCGAGGGTGTCGGCGAGGACTTCTGGCCACCGACCTACGAGCCGTCGCTCGTCGACCGGACCGTCATGGTCAGCGACGCCGACTCGTTCGCCGCGGCGCGGCGCGTCACCCAGGAAGAGGGCCTGCTCATCGGTGGCTCGTGCGGCACCGCCGTGCACGCCGCGTTGGTCGTCGGCGCCGAGCTCGGACCCGGCGACCTCGTCGTCGTGCTGCTTCCCGACTCGGGGCGCGGCTACCTGTCGAAGGTCTTCAACGACGAGTGGATGACGCGGTTCGGCTTCCTCACGACGGCAGGCCCGACCGCCGGCGACGTGCTGCGCGCGAAGGACGGCTCGATCCCGAACCTCGTGCTGATCACCCCGGAGGAGCCGGCGCGCCGCGGCTTCGCGCTCATGCGCGACCTCGGGGTGTCACAGCTCGTCGTCAGCGTGACGAAGGAGCAGCCGCTCGCGGCGAAGGAGGTGAGCGGGACGCTCAGCGAGCTCGAGCTGATGGACAAGGCGTTCCGCGACCCGTCGGTGCTCGACCGACCGGTCAAGGAGGTGATGGAGCCCGCGATGCCGATGGTCGGCATCGGCGAGACGGTCAGCGACGTCGTGTCGTACCTCGACCGCGCGACGTCGGTGCTGGTGCTCGACGGCGGCCACCCCGTCGGCCTCCTCACGCGCCAGGACGTCCTCCAGTTCCTCGCCTCGCGCTCGCCCGGATGAGCCGATTGACCCCCGGGGACGGGTTCGAGACCCGCGCCATCCACGCCGGGCAACCACCCGACCCGGTGACGGGCGCGGTCGTCCCGCCGATCACGCTGGCGACGACGTTCGCGCAGGACGAGGTCGGCAAGCACGCCGGCTACGAGTACGCGCGTTCCGACAACCCGACGCGGCGCGCGCTCGAGCAGTGCGTTGCGTCCCTCGAGTCGGCTGCACACGGCTTTGCCTTCGCGAGCGGCATGGCCGCGGAGGACGCAGTGCTCCGGCTGCTCGCTCCCGGCGACCACGTGGTCATTCCCGACGATGCGTACGGCGGCACCTACCGGCTGCTGGCCCGCGTGCTCGGCCCGGCCGGGATCGAGTGGTCGGCCGTGAACCTCACCGACAGCGAAGCGCTCGACGCCGCCTGGCGCGACGAGACGAGGCTCGTCTGGGTCGAGACGCCGACCAACCCGCGGCTCACGATCGTGGACATCGAGGGCGTCGTGGCGGTCGCGCACCAACGCGGTGCGCGGGTCGTCGTCGACAACACGTTCGCGACGCCGTACCTCCAGTGCCCGATCGAGCTCGGCGCCGACGTCGTCGTGCACTCGAGCACGAAGTACCTCGGCGGCCACTCCGACGTCGTCGGCGGCTTCGTCGCGCTCGCCGACGCCGCGCTCGCGGAGCGGGTCGCGTTCGTGCAGAACGCGGTCGGTGCCGTCCCGTCGCCGTTCGACTGCTATCTCGTGCTGCGTGGTCTCAAGACGCTCGCGGTGCGGATGGACCGTCACTGCGAGAACGCACGCGCCGTCGTCGCGCTGCTCGCCGAGCACCCGGCGGTCGCGCAGGTCCTCTACCCGGGGCTTCCCGGCCATCCCGGCTACGACGTCGCCCGTCGTCAGATGAGCGACTTCGGCGGCATGATCAGCTTCGTCGCCGCGGGCGGCGAGGACGCGGCGCTGGCGATCGTGGCCCGCACCCGCTTGTTCACGCTGGCCGAGAGCCTCGGGGCCGTCGAGAGCCTCATCGAGCACCCGGCGCGGATGACGCACGCGTCGGCGGCCGACTCACCACTCGCGGTCGATCCCGCGCTCGTGCGACTCTCGGTCGGTCTCGAGACGACCGACGACCTGGTGCGGGACCTGAAGGGCGCGCTCGACGCGGTGACGCCGTGACCTCGTCGAACTCGACGGTTTGAGGCTCGCCGGTCGACCTGGGTACGCTCCCCGAATGTTCGGATACCTCGACGCCGGTTCGGTCAGCGTCGTCCTCGCGGCCATCGCCGGCGGCATCGCCGGGGTCGCCGTCTTCTTCAAGATGTTCTGGCACCGGATCCTCGGTGTCTTCTCGCCCAAGCACCGCGAGAAGGCGAAGGAGGCGCGGGGGCAGCTCGTCAGCAAGCCCGACGACGCGCCCAGCTCCACCAAGCCGTCCTGACGGCGCGCCCCGCAATGCCCGGGCCCGACCCCGGCTCGTTTCGCGATCCGGCCAGCCGTGTCTTCGACCTGGACGGTCGGGTCCTGCGAGCGCTCGGGGAGGAGGCGGCCGACGACTTCGCCGCGCTCGAAGGGTCCCGTCTCTACGCGGACGCGCTCGCCACGGGCGATGTCGTCGCCACCCACCGGCTCGACGCCGTCCCGGACGGCGTCGACGGCGAGTGGGTCGCCGCGCTCGAGCACGACCGGATCCCGGTCATCTCGTACCCCTACGAGTGGACCTTCGAGATGCTGCGCGACGCCGCGCTTCTCACGCTCACGCTGACCGAGCGCGCGATCGACGAGGGACTGATCACGAAGGACGCGACGCCGTACAACGTGCAGTTCGCGGGTTGCCACCCCACGTTCATCGACGTCGGGTCGTTCGAGCAGCTGCGGCGCGGCGAGGTCTGGTTCGGCTACCGCCAGTTCTGCCAGCTCTTCCTGAACCCGCTGCTGCTCCAGGCGAAGCGGCGCATCCCGTTCCAGCCGTGGCTGCGGGGCTCGCTCGAAGGCATCACGCCGGCCGACGCGGCCTCGACGCTGCGCACCCGCGACAAGCTCCGCGGCGGCGCGTTCACGAACGTCGTGCTCCACGCACGTCTCGAGCAGCGGTACGCGGCGAGCGACCGCGATCTGCGCGCGGAGGGGAAGGCGGCGGGGCTGGGCCCGGTCATCCTCAAGGCTCAGGTGCGCAAGCTGCGCAAGGCGGTCACGAAGCTGCGGTGGAAGCCCGGTGAGAGCGAGTGGTCGGGATATTCGGAGCGTGCGCACTACGGCGACGACGACCTCGCGGCAAAGAGCGACCTCGTGCAGCGGGTCGCCGCGCAGCGCCACCGCGGTCAGGTGCTCGACCTCGGCGCGAACGACGGGTACTTCACCGACCTCGCGCTGCCGCACGCCGACTACGCGGTCGCAGTCGACGCCGACCCCGTCGTGGTCGACATGCTCTACCGTCATCTGCGCGAACGCGACGAGCGCAAGGTGCTGCCGCTGACGGTCGACCTCGCCGATCCGTCGGGTGGCATCGGCTGGCGCGGGCGGGAGCGATCGCCGTTCGCCGAGCGCGTGCAACCAGACCTCGTGCTGTTCCTCGCGGTCGTCCACCACATGGCGATCACGCGCACGATCCCGCTCGACGAGATCGCCGAGCTGCTGGCCGGGTGGCGCTGCGAGGTGGTCGCCGAGCTCCCGCTCCCCGACGACCCGATGGTGCAGCGCCTCATGCGCTCGAAGCGCGACCGGCGATTCGACCGCTACCGCCGCGAGGAATGGGAAGCGGCGCTCGCGCCTCGTTTCGAGGTGGTCGAGCAGCAGACGCTGCCGTCGGCGACGCGTGTGCTGTACCACCTGCGACCCCGCGGGTAGCGCGAGGCGCCGCGGTCAGGCCCCGCGCAGCTCGTGCAGCGAGCGGCCGTCCGCCCCGATCAGGTACACCTTGACGGCGTTCTGGCCGTCCTTGAAGTACTGCGGGTCGAGCAACACGTTGAGCGTGTCCGTGACGATGACCGGCCCGTCGCCGGCGATGGTCCCGTTGAGTGACACGGCAACCCATGCGTCGGGTGAGACGTTGCTCACGGTTCCCTGGTACATCGCGGGAAGCACCCCCGACTTCGTGTCGACGGCCGAGTAGAAGCCGGGGAACTTGAGGCTCACGCTGCCGCCTGCAGGCGCGCCTTCGAGCGGGGCGGCCGGCTGCGCGACGAGCGAGCGATAAGGGCCGAAGGCGTACAGGTCGTGCGGCCCGCCGCTCTTACCGAACACCCCCTCCATCTGGCGAGCCATCACCGCGGGCTGGATGCCGTCGGGCACGTCGACGAGGCTCTTGTCGGCCGCGAACGCGATCTGGTGCTCGGCGCCGCGGCGCGGCTTCAGGATCGACTGCCCGTCGAACTTCCAGTCCTTCGGCAGGTTGAGCGAGAGCGCGTCGGCGATCGTGGGTAGCACGTCGATCGTCTGGACGTGCTTCGCATCGACCTTGCCCGCTGTCTCGCCCGGGTACTTGATGAACAAGGGGACCGGTAGCACCTCGTCCTTGTTGATGTCGTCGAGCGGCAGCGCGCGCCGATGGTGACCCGGCTCGAAGCTCCCGCCGTGATCGGAGGCGACGACGACCATGGCGCGGTCGAGCACGCCGCTGTGGCGCAGACGGTCGACCAGCCGACCGACGAGCAGGTCGGCCCACTTCAGCTGGAGCATGAACCTCTGCCTGCCGACGTCGGTCGCGTCCTTGTCGTTGCCCCAGTGCGAGAAGTCCGGCGTGCCGGGCATCAGCTCGCCGCCGTTGTACTGGGTGCCGTCGGGGAGATAGCGCCACGGGACGTGCGGCATGTTGAGGTGGAGGTACGAGAGCTTCGGCGAGCCGTCGATCGAGCGCGCGAAGCGCCGAAACCGCGCCGCGTTGTCGCGATTCCCGTCGCCGCGGATCTGCGCCGCCCACTCCCGCGCGCTCACCGGCTGGTTGCCTCCGGTCGTGCCGACGTTGTCGCCGAAGCCGCCCCAGCCGCTGTCGATCGCCGGGAGCCCGAACCGCTCCGCGAGGCCGTTGGGGAGCACGGTGTGCAGGTAGACGATCGCGGCGTCCTTGCTGAGGCTGCCGCTGTCACCGGTCGAGTAGTTGGCGCTGTTGCAGAGGTTCTTGGGGCACATCCGGGTGACGGTCTCCTGCACCGACAGCGGATGCGTCCCACCCAGCATCGTGAACAGCGAGCGTGGGATGGTCGCCGCGACCGGGAGCTCGTTCGCGCCGTGGAGGGTGCCCGAAATGAGGGCCGGCGTCGCCTGGTTCGTATAGGCGGCGACCGTGGTCGCGTTCGGGTACCACGTCGAGACCGACGCGAGCTTGGCGAAGCCGGGGAAGCGCACGCTGTCGAGCTCGCCCTTCGAGTTCAGCAGGCCGCCGAGCGGCAGCTCGTCGAGGATGAGCATGACCACCGGCGTGTTGCGGCCGCCCGATACCTCGGCCGCGGCTGCGGTGTCACCCCCGCTGATCAAGGTGTTCACCGGGCTCGCGAACAGGAACACGAACGCGAACAGCAGCGGCATCGGCGAGAGATAGGTGGTGAACGTCTGTGCCGCAGTGAAGCGGTGATAGAGGAAGCCCGCGGCGGCACCGACGACCACGAACAGCGCGAGGAAGACCTTGGTCGACAGTCCTTGGGACCGGTCGATGATCGGCACGATCGTCAGCGCGACGAGGCCACCGACGACGACCGTCATCGCCCAATGGCCGACCTGCTCGGAGATCGCCCGCGCGATCGCGACCACGCCGAAAACAATCGCCGGTGGCACGAAGAGCAGCACGAGCGTGAAGAAGATGATCGTGCCCGCCCCGGCGTCGTGCGCGACGAAGAACGTCGCGTTGTTGCCGAGGAGGTCGAAGACCGGCTGCGCGACGGCAAAGCCGCACAATCCGAAGATCTGTGCCGCTTGCACGAGCCATCGCGGGATCCGTCGCGACGTGGGCTCCGTCTCGACGCTCGGCGTGGGCTCCGGAGACCCGTCGGGGCCGTCTGCTCCGTCCGCCACCAGGGGACCAACTCTAGACGTCGTGCCCGTCGGCCCTTCTGTCGCCGATCAGGCGACCTGACCAGCCAGTCGACGCTGCTTGAACTGGGCCTTGAACCAGTCGCGGTTGAGCAGCGCGATGAAGTCGATGCTGATCTCCTTAGGGCACGCGGGGGCACGCGGCCTCGCACTCGCCGTGCATCGTGCACGACCCGAACCAGCGCTCCATCTCGTCGACCATCGCGACGACACGCGACCAGCGCTCGGGCTGACCTTGCGGCAGCAGGTTGAGGTGCTGCGCCTTCGCCGCGGTGAACAGGTGCGCCGCGCCGTTCGGGCAGGCGGCGACGCACGCGCCACAGCCGATGCACGCGGCGGCGTCCATCGACGCGTCGGCCACCTCCTTCGGGATCAGGATGAGGTTGCCGTCGGGCGCGCTGCCCGTCGGGGCGGTGATGAAGCCGCCGGCCTCGATGATCCGGTCGAACGGGCTGCGGTCGACGACGAGGTCCTTGATCACCGGGAAGGCCCGGGCCCGCCAGGGCTCGACGGTGATGTGGGCGCCGTCCTCGAACTTGCGCATGTGGAGCTGGCAGGTGGCGGTGCCGCGCTCGGGCCCGTGGGCGCGGCCGTTGATCATCATCGAGCACGAGCCGCAGATGCCTTCGCGGCAGTCGTGGTCGAACGCGATCGGCTCCTTGCGCTCCGCGATGAGCCGCTCGTTCAGGACGTCGAACAGCTCGAGGAACGACATGTCGGGGCTGACGTCGTCGACCTCGTGGGTCTCGAACCCCCCGTCCGTCTCGGGTCCGCGCTGTCTCCAAACCTTCAGCGTGACCTTCATGGGCTGCTGCGCTGCTCCTTGCTGCCGGCTACTTGTACGAGCGCTGGGCGAGCGCGACGTGCTCGAACTCGAGCGGCTCCTTGTGGAGGATCGGCTCCTTGTCGACGCCGGCGTGCTCCCACGCGGCGACGTACGCGAAGTGCTCGTCGTCGCGGAGCGCCTCGCCGTCCTCGGTCTGGTACTCGACGCGGAAGTGCCCGCCGCAGCTCTCCTCGCGGTGCCGGGCGTCGTAGCAGAGCAGCTCGCCGAACTCGAGGAAGTCGGCGACGCGGCCCGCCTTCTCCAGCGACTGGTTCAGCGTCTCGCCCTCGCCGAGCACGCGCACGTCGCTCCAGAACTCGTCGCGCAGCGCCGGGATCTCGCCGAGCGCCTTGTCGAGGCTCTCGTGGCTGCGCGCCATGCCGCAGTTGTCCCACATGATCTTGCCGAGCTCGCGATGGAACCAGTCGACGGAGCGTGACCCGTTGATCGCGAGCAGCCGGTCGACGCGGTCCTGCACGTCGGCTTCGACGTGGGTGAACGCCGGGTCGTCGACGGGTACGGGCTCGGTGCCGAGTATCGACGCGAGGTAGTCGCTGATCGTGGCGGGCAGCACGAAGTAGCCGTCGGCGAGGCCCTGCATGAGCGCGCTCGCGCCGAGGCGGTTCGCGCCGTGGTCGGAGAAGTTTGCCTCGCCGAGCACATACAGCCCGGGGACGTTGCTCATCAGGTCGTAGTCGACCCAGAGCCCGCCCATCGTGTAGTGGACCGCCGGGTAGATGCGCATCGGCACCGAGTACGGGTCGTCGCCGGTGATGCGCTCGTACATCTCGAAGAGGTTCCCGTAGCGTTCTCCGATCACGCTACGGCTCAGCCGCAGGATCGCGTCGGTGAAGTCGAGGTAGATGCCGTTCTGGCGCGGCCCGACGCCGCGACCCGCGTCGACCTCGCGCTTCGCGGCGCGCGACGCCACGTCACGCGGCACGAGGTTGCCGAACGTCGGGTAGCGCCGTTCGAGGTAGTAGTCGCGCTCGTCCTCGGGGATCAGGTGCGGCGGTCGCTCGTCGCCGAACTCCTTGGGCACCCAGATGCGCCCGTCGTTGCGCAGCGACTCGCTCATGAGCGTGAGCTTCGACTGGAAGTCGTCGCTCGCAGGGATGCACGTCGGGTGGATCTGGGTGAAGCACGGGTTCGCCATCAGCGCGCCGCGCTTGTGTGCCCGCCAGATCGCGGTGACGTTGCTGTTCTTCGCGTTCGTCGACAGGAAGAAGACGTTGCTGTACCCGCCGGTCGCGAGGACGATGGCATGGCCCGAGAATGACCGGACCGCGCCGGTGACCAGGTCGCGGGCGACGATGCCGACGGCGCGCCCGTCGTCGAGCACGACGTCGAGCATCTCGGTGCGCGGGTGCAGCTGCACCGTGCCCAGGCTCACCTGCTTCATCAGCGCCTGGTAGGCGCCGAGCAGCAGCTGCTGACCCGTCTGACCACGCGCGTAGAACGTGCGGCTGACCTGCGCCCCGCCGAACGACCGGTTGTCGAGCAGCCCGCCGTACTCGCGCGCGAAGGGGACCCCCTGCGCGACGCACTGGTCGATGATGTCGAGGCTGATCTGGGCGAGCCGGTAGACGTTGCCCTCGCGCGACCGGTAGTCGCCACCCTTGATCGTGTCGTAGAAGAGACGGTGCACGCTGTCGCCGTCGTTGTGGTAGTTCTTCGCCGCGTTGATGCCACCTTGCGCGGCGATGCTGTGCGCGCGGCGTGGCGAGTCGTGGTAGGTGAGCATCGTCACCTCGTAGCCGAGCTCGGCGAGGGTGGCCGCGGCCGACGCCCCCGCCAGGCCGCTACCGACGACGATGATGCGGAACTTCCGCTTGTTGGTCGGGTTGACGAGCTTCACCGCGAACTTGTGCTCGTCCCACTTGTCGGGGAGTGGCCCGGGCGGCACCTTCGACTCGAGCTTGATGTCGCTCACCTCCTCCGCTCCTGGCGCTTCGCGCCGGGGCGCTCGGCCCCCGCTCGCTGCCGGCCGGGATACCCGGCCGCCTGTCGCTCGCTCATGGGTAGATCCTCGTGACGATCAGCAGCGGCATCGAGATCTCCCCGACGACGATCACGCCGGCGAACGTCGTCGCGAAGTACCGGCGCCAGCGGTTGAAACGCGGGTTGTTCCAGCCGAGGCTCTGGAACATGCTCCACGCACCGTGGAAGATGTGGAAGCCGAGCGCCAGCATCGCGACGATGTACGCGATCGCCACCGGCACCCGATGGAAGCTCTCGATCATGTTGTGGTACGGGTCGCCCCGCACGAAGTGGGAGTTCCCCGGTCCCCACGTCTGGTCGAGCAGGTGGAAGATCAGGAACAGGCCGACGATCACGCCGGTCCAGCGCATCGTTCGCGACGCGAAGTTCGCCGCTGCGTAGTCGCGCCGTGACTGGTAGTGCGTCGGCCGCGCCCGGCGGTTCATGCGGGTGAGCTGGTACGCGGCGAGGATGTGGAAGAAGAACGCGCCGATGAGGGCCGTCCGCATCGACCACAGCACCCATGTGCGGGGGAACACCGGCTCGCCGAGGTCGCGCAGCCACTCCGCGTACTCGTTGATGTGCTCCTCGCCGAGGAACACTTTGAGCGTCCCGATCATGTGTGCGAGCACGTAGCCGAGCAGCACGATGCCGCTGACGGCCATCACCCACTTCTTGCCGATCGACGAGCGCCAGAAGCGGACGAAGAAGGGCACGCGGCGCGCGGGCGCCGTCACCGGCGGGCCCGTGTAGCGCGCCAGCAGCTGCGCGGCGTCGGCCCCCTCGCGCTGGTCCTCGGTCGAGACCTCGTCGACCCTCGTCAT
>WNGA01024707.1_pt1 | contig 12218 bp, 26 predicted proteins | sample 5400061 | NCBI WGS metagenome assembly WNGA01 (sample SAMN13153366, study PRJNA577476) | soil metagenome | isolation source: 100 cm soil or saprolite under grassland replicate 2 | place: USA:California | collected 2016-06-15
TGACGGTGAAGGCCTTGCCAGGATCGTCCCTCGAAGTGATCGAGACCGAGTTCTTCTTTCAGCTGCTGGTGAGCCTGCTCGCAAATCCATCGCGCCTTGATGGTGGCCGCCAAGGTGCGCAGGTCCATCTTTGCCGGCAGGTTGGCGAGATAATGTTTCTTCTCCCCCGACATCCTGTGTTCGCCGATGAGCCAGGCCTCCTCGCCTGGCAGATGTTGCTGGCCCTTGTCCCGAATTCGCTGTGGTGGTCCATCCGCTATGCGCACACGGATGGCGGCGAAACGAGCCTTGAGCTTTCCCTTCGTGCCAGTGCGCCAACTGATGTTCTGCCATGTGGCGTCGGCCAGCATGTCTTCGGCCGCCATCGATAGAATGTCAGGAACGTGCCGCTTACGGGGACGGCCGCGCCCAGCAACCGGCCAGATCATCTGCACATCGGCAGGGTACACTTTGAGGTGGCGCGGAATACCGACCGCCCAGGCAAGTTTGCGAGCTGTGAGCCCCTGCCGGAACGGCGCGCTCAGCCCATAACCGGCATCCGCCAACACGCAGGCAAAGCGCACACCGGCTGCGATGACACGATCGATTTCCGCTAGGGCCATCTCCGGCTTCGTCCGTGCCGTTCGATATTCGGTCGGAACACCTGCTCGCTCCAACCGGGCCCGCTTGCTCGTCCAACTCTCGGGGAGAAACAACCGCAACGCCAGCATGACCGGTACTTCGCCTCGCGCAAGCGTCAGCGACACCAGCGTCTGGCAATTGGCGGTCTTGCCTAGCGCCGAAGCATATTGCGCAGCGACACCCACCGAATGCGTGCCCTTCTTGGGAATCGCGGTGTCATCGATCACCAGAACAGCATCGCTGCCGCCGACGAGCCTATCCGCTTGAACAAGCAGTTCTGTCTCTACCGGCGCCGCATCCCAGACCCCGGCGGCAATGAAGTGGTGCAACTGATCATATTCGCCAAGCGCAAGCCGCTCCGCCATCGGCTGAATGCTCTTGCGGTCGCCAGGACCGATCAGCCCCGACACGTAGAGCGGACACATTTGTCGCCGCGCTTTATGACCCAACCGATCCAGAAACGGCTTGAGCCAACGTCCAAGCTCTTCTTTCCAGTCCAACATCTTGCCAATCATGGTCGGCCCTCCAAAAGCCGACCACCCATGAATCATTGAAAAACTGATTTGGGAATCCCCTGCCGCTCAAAATCTGCCAAAGTAGTGCTAGTTAAGTGTTAATACGTCTGTGCGTCTCTATTTGAGGCGGGATGGCCAGTGGTTGAATTGATGATCCCGGCCGCTCTTTTCACCGCTGCTTAAGGACACCGGCAGCGTGTTCTAGCGCCACCTGAAAGTCGGCAAGCGATAAGCCGCTGTCGAAGTCCAGGCGCTTGTTACAGAGTTCACTCTCGATTTGCTCCGCGAGGCCGCGACATCTTTTCAGCGCGGCTTGAATACCCGCCTCGTGTTGCCTGTCGAACTCAGCCCTAGTGCGCCGCTCGCTCTCCGACGACATCGCCAAGCCTCCTCCCGGTCCAAAGGAACTTGGATCAGAAACTTGGATCAGAGCACTGAGCGGTGTCTGAGCAAAATTTCTCACTGGAGACAGACAGTGAAGCGAACAGACAGTGAATCCAAAAAATGGAGGGTCAGGCGAACAAACATAGTCCCTTTCGGGCGGGGTTCTCAAAAAAACGCGGTTGCCTTAGACCTTTTTTAAGGCCCATGTAAGCTTTACTGGGAGTGCAGTCGTTGAAGGAAATCGAGGCTGAGGCGGTGCTCGAAAACTGTCGTGCGCTGATAGAGCAAATCAAAGCCGGGCTTTCTGCGGAAAAGCCCTTCGTCAGCGCCTCATCGGCGGCAGATCTTCTGTTGCATCTTGAGTCTGCCGCTGCTGCTCTCAAAAAAAGCTTCGGACCACGCCCGCCAGAGCATTGAATTAATCTCTGGACGAAGATTGCCCTCAATTAACGGTGGCGCTGACGGCCCTTGACGGCGGGAGCAGGCGTGTCCTCGACCGGCTTTTGGCTTTCCTGTCCGAGGACATCGGCGGCGCGCTCAAGGGAGGCGTAAAAGTCTGCCAGCGCCAACTTGTCAACGAAGTGCTCGGGCTTCTTGTTATGGAGTTCGCTCTCAACTTTGGCCGCAAGGGCGCGACACCTCTTCAGCGCGGCTTCCAAAGCGGCCTTCTCTCCCTCTCCCGCATCTAGGCTACAAAACTCATCGGACATGGTACGCCTCCTGACACCGCGCGGAGTTTGCCCCACATTCGGTTGGTCGCCCGCCAGCGCACCCGGTTCAACGGTTCCATCGTAGGAAATCTCGTTTTGCCGAATGATACGCCTGTGACAGCCGGTGCTGTCTGTTGTGAATTTCCCCTAAACTCGAAGCGCCGCCCAGAATGGGGTTCTTTGAGCGCCAGTATTGCCGCACCGTGGCTTCGGCCGATGTGATGGCCGTCACAAAATGTCTGAAAAAGCCCCATGCGACAAACTATCGCCCGCGAATAGTTTTGCCCTGGTCCTGTGAACTCAATCTTTGCTCCTTTCAACAGATTGGTCTTGCAATGCCGCGGCCACCTCGCGTTGGGACTGATAGAAACCAAGGCGACAGCCCGATACGAGAGACAACGCGACCGAGGCGCAAAAGGACAAAGCGTGCAAGGGGTGGAACGTGTGGAAAAACGACAACGACAAGGCACGACGGCAAGCCCGCTAGCCCGCGTTACGTAACGACGGGGCTCACTATGAAGGGGCTCACTATGAAGTTCACCGCCCGCGAGATCTGGCTCCGACAACTACGCGAAGCCAAGCTCAAGGCCGCTGAGGAAAAGGTCCCCGGACCTGATCCGGGGATGCGCGAGGCTGCGCGCCACGGCCGCCCGATAGGTCCCGCTCCAAATGCTTAGCCATGGTGCGGAACTCGTATGCAAATTCAAGCAAGGCAGCTCTTGTGTCGAGTTCCTTAGTCTTGTGAGCAAGGGCTAGGCACACCTCAGCGTTTTGTAGACATTCCTCTGCCGTTAGCATGGCGGCACATCACTGCGTTCCGTCAGCATGCCTCCAGCGACTGCAACTAGCTTGACTTCCATCTCAGTGGAGAACGCAGGCGAGCTGCGTCGGCGGCGGCCCGTCGTTGTTCGACATCGTATAGAGCTTCAGCGTCCTGGGATTTGTTATTCCGCGCCAAACATTTGTCCTCAGCCGCCAAAAACGCAGGTTCGGTGTTTGTTCGCCTGACCCTCCATTTTTTGGATTCACTGTCTGTTCGCTTCACTGTCTCCAGTGAGCAATTTTGCTCAGACTCCGCTCAGTGCTCTGATCCAAGTTTCTGATCCAAGTTCCTTTGGACCGGGAGGAGGCTGGCGATGTCGTCGGAGAGCGAGCGGCGCCCTAGGGCTGAGTTCGACAGGCAATACGAGGCGGGTATTCAAGCCGCGCTGAAAAGATGTCGCGGCCTCGCGGAACAAATCGAGAGTGAACTCTGTAACAAGCGCCTGGACTTCGACAGCGTCTTATCGCTTGCCGACTTTCAGGTGGCGCTAGAGCACGCTGCCGGTGTCCTTAAGCAGCGGTGAAAAGAGCGGCCGGGATCATCGGCCAGATTTCGACATGGCTATCGTCGAGCCCGCCAATTAGCAACGCCCATGGCGCAATTGATGGATCACCAGTCCGCGTGCTTCCAAACCATCCAAGGCTCGCCAAGCTGCAACTCGCTGAGCCGGCGCTAAAGATCGAGAGCGATACACACACACGGCCAACTCGGTCGTGTCAGTCGCGGCACGGCGAATCGCGTAGGAACTGCAGGAGCTGGCGTTGTATCCGACCAAGACCATGGCTCATGACATACACACAGAAGTACATCGTATAGGCCAGCAGCTCGATTGGGCAATCGCCATCAGCTCTTCGGTCGTTAATTCAGTACCCATGCTGTCTTGCTGGATGAGGGCGCGTTTTCAATTTGTTATTGTAGCGCCGCACAAGCGATGAAAGCCAGCGCGGCTATGAAAGATAAGCTGAGCCCGAGCGTGAGCACCTCGTTCAGTCGGAGAACGAGCTTGTCGCGTTCCCATTGCTCGATATTGTCGGCAAACTTTCCGGCTGAAGATGTTGACGCTTGATTGGACATGTAATCCCCCGTGTACTCCGATCCTGCGCTTTACTCTGAATTCCCGTCAAGCAGACCGAGAAAAACCCTTGCCGGTGTTGCCTTGAGGCCACAGGGGGAGCCCGCATTTAGCACCTAAGACAAGAACTCCTGGAACTCCTTCAAAGCTTGGGATGCGCAGCTCGATGCTCGTAGGAGGACAATATGTGGCTAGAGGATCACTTCGGAAGCGGTTCGGTGTTACAGCGCAATGAGCGCGTCAAATTGGCGGCCTCATTCTGGAACAACATAGGGGCAGGTTTCTTGGACCAAAATCGGTATTGCGATAGCGGGACTTGTGCTTGGCTGGGTTTGCTACTCAATCGCCAGCAACATTTTAACTTATATGCACACAGCGCCCGAACAGCGGCGCTAGGCAAACGACGTGTACAGATTGCGCTTGGTGCTCAGGCGGCAGAAAATCGGGGCTGGGTAGGATGGCAATTGCCAAAAGTATCGGCTGGGCGATTTATGCGGCCGGCATTGTGATTTGGCTTTTTGGCTACTTGAGCGCAGGCCACGCCTCAGCATTTGATTGGGACGTGGCCACGCCGTCGTGGATTGCTAGTTTCGTTCCCAACCTCGAAGCAGAACTCGGACTTGCGCTCATGTTCGCGAGCATGATCCCGATTTATTGGCGCGCAGGACGGAAGCGAGCGTAATGCGGGGGATGCTACGAGCGGCGGCCTTCTCGGCTGGTGGCCGCGACGTTGCTCGAATAAATGCGGGCGGCGAGTTGGGCCAAGACAATAGTGCAGGCTACAGTGCTGCCTAACTGGCGTGGGGATCGGCGTCAGCGCCCTTATTGTCGGCCTGTAGGAATGACCCGTTGGAAGGGGGCCGTCACCCATTGGTGGCGTTTAAGGTGAACCTACACGGCAGTTCGAGTGACGAACGGATATTGCAGGCACCAAGCTAGCCGGGCCGACAACACTGCGTCCTGGCTGGCCATTAGGAGTGTGCATGGCCCCCGTGCCCCTAACGATGGGCAGGGGCCACTTATTCTTCGTGAGGCGGAAACCCGCTGTGTGGGCTTCTGGCGGTCCAGCCAAGTTGGCGAAGATGGCGGCGACGAACAAATGTTTGGCGCGAAGTAACAAGTCCCGCACGGGGGTTCCGGCGACAAAAAAAGCACAGAGGATCCAAAAATGAATCAGATCGCGGAGCTTCGCACTCAGGTCGTAACTCGTGGGAGGCGGCTCAAGTTTACCCCAGAGCGAATACAGCAGATCAAAAATCTGGTGGAACGAGGCAAGAGCAGCGGGGAAATTGCCGAGTTGGTCGGCGTGACCGTTGGTTCGCTGCGAGTCACCTGCTCCAGGTTGGGCATCAGTCTGCGGCAACCCCGTTTCAAGACCGGAACCGGCCCGCTGCGGCGAAACGGCAGTGCGTTGCTGCAATCGACCGAATTACCGCTCGCTCAGGACGAGCCGGTGCCCGGCGACGAGCAGGCCACCTGGTCGCGCTCGCAGCTCATGCTCATGGACCGGCGCTTCGTCGAGAGGCTCGCTCGTGCGCTGCGCACCGGCGGCGAGAGCGCGGCCGCGGCAACCGCAACGACGAACGCGCGGCGGGATCGACGGCCACGATGGCAGTGACGAACAAATGTTTGGCGCAAAGTAACAAGTCCCAGACGGGGGGCAAAGCGACCAAGAAGCGTGAAATCCGGCAACAGGGCTGATCCGATGGGTGCAGATCATCGCATTGTGCTTGCGATCAAGCAGGCACTTTCAATGTTGGGGCAGGCGCGTGAGGCATTGCTTTTCGCGCAATGTCCCACCGCCGTCGCCAAGGTCCGACGGGCAGTCAAGTCAACCGAGGGCGCGCTTCGTACCGCCAAGCGACGCACGCAATCCAGCCGGGTCGCCCGTTCAGTCGCGCATCCGATGGCACAACTCCCCTGTCTCCTGACGACGAACGGCAAGCGATGACGCTCCAGCAAGCCAAATCGATCGCGCGCCATCTCGGGCTCACTCTGCGCCAGGTGCGCTCCGGCGACTATCGCGTGAACTTCCGCGATGGAAACGAGATCACGGCCTACTACACGGACAATCTCGAAGACGCCGTCAATACTGCGGTTGAGATGGCCGCGAGCGTTGCGAGCTGCACCGTAAAGTAAGCTGGCAGGTGATCTGGTCTCATCGGAACTTAATGTAATTGACGAGCCGGCCCGTCGGTCGCGCTCGCCGCGTGATGACTGCAACCCATGTCACGCCATGGCAGCGATGAACAAATGTTTGGCGCACTTTAACAAGTCCGGGACAGCGGGCGCGGCGACTAAGAGGCGCGTCCCGGTCCCGCGTCCAAATACGGAGTCCGAAATGTCCGAACGCCTACACCTGCTCGATGACCTCGAGAGCACGGACGTGCAGCCGATCGATTGGCAAACCGTGCGCAATCTTGAGCGCAACGCGGCCAAAGCGAAAGGCGATCTAGCGGCGGCGGCCGCGTTGCTTGAACAATTCAAGACGACCGGCGCTGACAACGGCGAAATCGTCGGCACTCGTTTGCGCAAAATCATCGCCGCACGCGCGCTATGCGAAGCGGAAACCGCGCTTGATGGAATTTTCAACGGGCGGCAGCGACTAAGGGGCGCGTTCCGACCAACAGAGTGACTCCCCATGTCGAATTTTCTGAAACCTATCGACCTAACCGATCGCGCGATCCGTCGCGCCGTCTTTGCCGTGCTTGACAGACTTTCCGCCGAGCATCGCGCCAACCGCAAAGGAAGCGAGCGGTTGCGTACCGATGCGCAGGGCGATGCGCGACAGGCTTCCGAAACCGTCGCCGAAGCCCGGGCCTAACAGGTGCAACGATGACGCCGGAAAAAGTCTGTTCGATTTGCCACGGCACAATCGTCGGCTTCGGCAACATCGCCGAGCCGATCAATTCCGGGCGTTGCTGCGATCGCTGCTATTGGGAAACGGTCGTTCCCGAACGGGTGCGGCGGATGCAAGAGCGCGATGCCAAGCCGGAAGGCTTCTTTTCTCGCCGTTGACGCGCCGGGTGATGCGCGCACCGATGCGCGCGCGCAACTCATCATTTGGCGTCTGCGCGCAAATCATTGGCGCGGAATCGCAAGTCCTGCACAGGCGTTGCAGCGACTATGGGACCGTCACCCCGGCTTCGCCGCCAGGGTGATGCTTGTCTCTGAGTCTGAGCGGGGACAAGCCAACTTGGGCCGGGACCTCACTCACCTCGGGTCCGGCCTCTTTTAGAGGAGCGAACGAAGGATGGGTCGATGCAAGGACAAACTTGCGTAATATGCAGCGCGCTATTTCAAGAGTTCGGTCACAACGCGGAGCCGGTCAAGCGCGGACGTTGCTGCAATCTATGCAACGACGCTGTGGTGATCCCGGAGCGCATCCGCCTCATGCGGTTGCAAGATGAAACCGTGCGCAAGGTACAACGAGACAGGGAGCCGTCCTGATGCTGTGCGACACGGCTGATCGGGCCCGGCATGGGTCCCCCTCCGGCGAAGAATGGAGGACCGCCCCCGCCAGCACCACCGAGGGCTTTAGGCAGGTTATTGGCGCGTAATTGAATTGCCCCATTACTAATGACTCAATCAGCAATTAAGCCCCATTGCTTGCTATGCTAAACTGCCCGCATGGATGCCCCGCGAAAGTCAGCCGCCAGTCCAAAAGCCGCGCGCCCCGTAACGATCCGTTAACCAAACCGGCGGCGTAATCCTACCCGACCGGCGGCCAGCTCGCGACACCCCACGAGCAAATCGCACCACACCAGGCACAGGGCTGACCGCCGGTCCCCAATCCCAACCCGCCGCCACTCCAGTCGCAGCGGCTCGCAAGCCGGGCGGAGGGGGCAGAAATCTCTACCGATAGCCAGCCCGCACCCACCGCAACGCGCCACGCGCAGCCAGAAACAACAGCCCGAGCAAGTTCACGAGCAGGAAAACCCCGAGGACTGCTCGGAGTATCAGTACGGACAGCATCTGCTGAAGGGCTTCGCCATACTTGCTCTCGGGGGGAGGGCTGCTGACTGCGGCACGGATTTCATCGGGGGTCGCAAGGAAACGGCCCTTATACGAACAGCCAGCGGTGCCAATATCGATCAGCCCGTACTGGTTCGTGTAGTCGCCCATGTCCCGGTTCAGGAACATCTGGCCACAGCGCAACGCGCGCCAGCTCTCCGCGGCTTGCTGCTCAGCATCCAAGGCTGTGAAGTGGGCGTAGACTGCGGAGCAGAGCAGGGCCACGAGAGCAATCACGACGGAAAGTCGGAAACTGCCACGCAGCACGCTCATTTGCCGCCTCCGCGACGTTGCCGCTGGGCCAGCCCGCCGCGAATGGCGCCCGGTCGGGCTCGGCTCGCCCTATGTCTCCGGCCGCTCACGGCACTGGATCAAGAACAAGAACCCACAGCATCCGGCGGTGAAGCGCGAGGCCGAGGAGGATTGGGGCAAAGAGAAATGGCGCTAAAAGGGTCCGCCTCTAAAATACCCCCGCGCGGCATGGATGCTGCTTGCCGCAGACGGTGATTACCGCAAAGTCGGTAACGGCACGACGACCCGCGCCTTGCGCTTTGTTTCTATCCTCAAGTCCCACCACTCGAGCAACCGCTCGCACCAAGGCCACGGCAAGCGCCGAAAGGCGTCCGGGCGCTCCTGCTTAAGCGCTTTCGCAACGGCTTGCACGACGGCCGGGTGCACGTCCGCGGGAATATGCGCTAGTGCAGCTTCCAGCCAGTATGCAGAAGCTAGTGCACGCTGCCTGTCGGCTCGCTCACGCCGTTCCGGGGTCAGACGAACGACGTTAAATGAATCACTCATGGCGCGCCAGACTGTACGATGTGGATTACGCGCGCTTCCGTCCTGCGCGCCAATAAATCGGGATCATGCTCGCGAACATGTGCGCAAATCCGACTTCTGCTTCGCGGTTGGGAACGAAACTAGAAATCCACCACGGCTTGCCAAGTCCCAATCAAATACGGGTGCGTGGCCTGCGCTAAAGTAGCCAAAAGACCAATCACAAACCCGCCTGAGCGATCACGGTCTTTAAGGGACCGCTCCGTGTTTCCGAACATTTTATTTTTGGATGGCCGCAGCATTTTTTGGATATGGCCGCAGGCCATTTTGCCGACATGTATACAAGTGCCGACTTCCATCTATGGGAGGATGCGAATGGTTTGGACTTCAATCCGCGAGTGGAGCCAAAAGCGAACGCTTCGTGCGATGCTGAAAGACCCCCGAGCTGCCAGGGGGTTCCGGTCAGCCGGGCAGCTTGAGAAAGCAATCGGTGCCGACCGATCCACGACGGAGCGCCTGCTTCTCGCAGTAGGCGCAAGAAAGTCCGACCTGGCCGAAGAATGGACGCTAAATCCGCTTTAGGGCGCGTAACCAGCGCGTTGCGCGTAGGTGGTTACGAGGCGACCCGCGAGGCCGCGATGGCAGCCTTTGCCAAGAGCTGGCGGCAAAACGAACAAATGTTTGGCGCGAAGTAACAACTCCCGCACGGGGGCGGAAGTACCAACAAGCGACCGGCAGCGCGGCGCAATTTTCTGGGCACCGCCAACTGGCGAGACCCCGTTGGAGGGTCAGCGGTGCCGGTCTTCACCCGCCGCAAGAATTCCCCATCAAATGAGTTAAGCCCAAACCAAACATACAGGAGAAATGATGTTTCAGAAATTCATCACCGTTTTCATTGTCGCGGCTGCAACCGCCTTTGCTGCGTCCGGGCTCCCGCTCTCATCGATTTCAAGAACTCACTAGCAAACGCCCAGGAGAGGTCCCGAGACCCCGTCCTTAGTCCCTTTCGGGCGGGGTTCTCGTTTTGGTGTCCAAAAAAAACGCGGTTGCCTTAGACCTTTTTTAAGGTCCATGTAGCTTTGCTGGGAGTGCAGTCGTGAAGGAAATCGAGGCTGAGACGGTGCTCAAAAACTGTCGTGCACTCATAAAGCAGATCAAGGCCGGCCTTTCTGCGGAAAAGCCCTTCGTCAACGCCTCATCGGCGGCAGAACTTCTGTTGCATCTTGAGTCTGCCGCTGCTGCTCTCAAAAAAAGCTTCGGACCAAGCCCGCCAAAACGAAGATTGCCCTCAATTATAGGTGGCGCTGACGGCCCCCCGCCCGCAAACACTTGACGGTGGGAGCAGGCGTGTCCTCGACCGGCTTTCGGCTTTCCTTTCCGAGGACATCGGCAGCGCGCTCAAGGGCGGCGTAAAAGTCTGCCAGCGCCAACTTGTCAACGAAGTGCTCGGGCTTCCTGTTACAGAGTTCGCTCTCAATTTTGGCCGCAAGGACGCCACACCTCTTCAGCGCGGCTTCCACGGCGGCCTTCTCAATCGCGTCTAGGCTGTGAAACTCATCAGACATGGCGTATGGTCACTACCTCGGGACGATACAGGTTGCTTTGTCCTCGTTTGCGGGACTGTCGTTGCAGGTGCCCGCGTTTAATCAGTTCCGCAACTCGCCGTATGTACGCTTCCAGACATCGCGGAGCCGCCCCACATTCGGTTGGTCGCCCATTCAGGTTCAACGGGGATCGTTAGAGGCAGGCCCGTATCATCGTGGAAGTTGGGGCCTGCCCGGCAGCTACAGAAAACCCATGGGGGCGGGGGGTGCTTCCGTATCTACCGTCCGAGCAGCGTGCCAAGCTTCGGCCTCGGCAGATGTGACCGCCGTCACAAATTGCTCTTTGAGTACCCCATCATTTTTTGGACACTCGCCTTGCTCGGCTTCCGCTTCTCTCGCCGCGCAAGCTCCCGTTCGACCGGTGTGGAGGACTTCGAGTTGGCGACGGCAACGTACCGCGCCGCCTGCAAGCGCTGGCCTGACATTCCCATAACATTGCGTCAGGGCGCGCGAGTGATCGAGGACAGTCGGCACCTGCGCGTGGTGTCGAGTCAATAAGAGCGCCGCTGGCTTCCAGGAACGTATGGTCCTGTGAGCTGCTCGTGCCGGACGTTCCGTGAGGTAAAGAAAGCCCCGGCTTCTCTCTACCGGGGCTTTAAGTGCCACTCATTGGTGAAAGGTCTAAGGGATCGATCCCCTAGACGCTCTGATTTCTATCCCAAAGCACAAATCCATAAATGGCTGTCCAAAAAATGCAGGTCGTTGTCCAAAAATGTCCCAGCGTCGAGACGATTTTTTGCTCATAGCTTTAGCGAGCGGTCAGCCATGGCGCTTCGCTATACAATTGCCGCGAAGAAGGCCCCGAACCCCACCGACCAGCACGTCGGCAGGCGGGTGCGGATGCGCCGCTTGATGCTTTCAATGAGCCAGGAAAAGCTGGCTGCCGCACTCGGCCTCACCTTCCAGCAGGTTCAGAAATACGAGAAAGGCACCAACCGCATCGGGGCGAGCCGATTGCAGCAAATCTCCCATATCCTTCAGGTGCCAATAGCGTTCTTCTTCGAGGGCGCGCCGAACGCATCAGCGCCACACGGCTCCAATGGAAGCGCGTTATCGATGGCCCAGATTGATGACTTCGTCTCCGATCTAGGCGGCTTAAGGCTGATCAGAGCGTTCATGCGAATTGATAATGCCGCCCTGCGGCGCAAGATCGTGATGCTCGTGCAAGAAATTGCCGGTGACGACGACTAGGATGCTTGGCTCGGAGACTTCGAGGGGGATATGGCATCCGTCCAGCAAGTCATAATAGGCAACCAGAAAAACCAATAAGGCCACGGAAATCCGAGAGACCTAATCGAGTTCGAAACTTTTGATCAGTTTTTCACCGCTGAACGACTGCAAGACGTACGTTGGACCGGTCGCATATACCAAACCAAACGCAATCAGCGCCACAGCGAAGATCGCGGCCCAAATCAGTGCTTCAACCTTGTGCATGACACAGCGGTCTTCGGCCAGAAAGAAGCCCCGACTGAGCCGGGGCTTCATAGTTTACCTACTCGCGAGCGCGGGCGAGCGGCCAGGTAGCCGCCGCGCCGCCGAGCCGCGTGATGAACTTGCGCCGCTTCATGTGTGGATGGCCCCCGCCTGGCAAGAGAAAATGTAGCGTGCCGCACAGAAGTCGCTTGCAGTCATGTGTCCGGCCTGTTCACGCAGTCCGGATGGACTGCTGGCCCTGATGGAGTCCGCGAACCGAGGCCTCAT
>WNGA01010564.1_pt1 | contig 12214 bp, 11 predicted proteins | sample 5400061 | NCBI WGS metagenome assembly WNGA01 (sample SAMN13153366, study PRJNA577476) | soil metagenome | isolation source: 100 cm soil or saprolite under grassland replicate 2 | place: USA:California | collected 2016-06-15
AGCTCGACCCAGCGGCCACGGAGGCGGACCAGCGGGACCTTGAGGCGGGCCAGCTCCTCCAGCTCCTCGGCGGTCAGCCGCTCGTCGCCGAGCGCCAGCTCCCACCGGTAGTCGACCAGGGTGTCAAGGTTGAGCCCGCTGGGCTTGGCGACCGCGCCGGGGGCGGCGGCGCTCCCCGCGACCAGCCGCAGGCCGACGCGGGCGCCGCGCTTGTCCCACCATGATGGCAGCAGCACGCCGAAGCCCGTCTGCGCGAGCAGCGGCGCCGCGTCGCGCAGGAACCGGTGGGCCCCGGCCGCGTCCAGCGCCAGCGCGGCGGGGCGTGCGGAACGCAGCGCCCGCTCCAGCTCCGGATACAGGCGAATCGCCCGGCCGAGGTCGGTCAGCAGCAGCTCCTGCGGCTGCTCGACCCGCCGCGCGAGCGTGTTGAGGGTGCCAGCCGCCCGCCACACCTCCGCAGCCGGCACCAGCAGGCTCGGCTCGTCGGTCGCCTGTAGCAGGAACTCGAGCCGCCAGCGCCGCCTCGGCTGGTCCTCGGGCGGCTCGACCAGCCGGAAGCAGGTCCGCAGCGGGCCGGCGGCCTCACTCGCCGAGCGTTGCCAGGCGTCGAGCGCCTCGCGCAGGCCGGCCAGGTGCGCGGCGTTGGCATCGAAGCGCCCGTCGTCGCTGGCGAGGGCCTCAAGCCAGGCCTCGACCGCCAGGTCGGCGGCCGCTCCCCGACGGCCGCGCCGCGGCGGCAGGGACGGCCAGGTCGCCGAGCCCCCGGGCCTGGCGCCGACGGTGGCGGCCACGCCGGCAAGAGCGCGCCTGGTAGCCGCGTCGGCCAGGGCGTCAAGGACGCCGCCGAGCAGCGCCGCCGAGCGTCGGCCCTCGAGGGCCATGCCGGTCTGCTCGGCACGGCAGGCAGGAGGCATGGCCGTGGCGAGCGCTCGCAGCCGCTCGGCGTCATGGCCCGTCACCACCGGGCGCCAGCGGGCGGCCAGGCGCTCGCCCTCGCCGGCCAGACCTGGCAGGACCCGGCCCCGGCCGACCAGATCAAGCACGAACCAGGCCAGCTCACCCAGGAAGCGCAGCGACGCTCCGGGCGGCGCGCCGCCAGGGGCCATGGCCCCGGCGGCGGGAAGGTGAAGGAGCAGCTCGAGGGCGCTGCGGGCGTCGAACCGGAGCGTCGGGACCCGCCACGGCGCGAGCGCCGGGTGCTGCCCGCTCGCGTCGGCGCCGGTCTCGGCCAGAGCTTCCGCCGGGTCGTGCACCAGCTCCGGTGAGGCGAGTGGTCCAGACGCGAGCGACGGCAGCAACAGCGCCAGCTCGCCCGCCTCCGCCTTGTCGACCAGCCCCTCGACCAGCGGGGTGGCCGCCGCGACCATCGCGATCTCGCGCAGACGGTCGGACGGGCAGGCGAACGGGTGCGGCCGGGCCCGCGGCTTGCGTGGCGGCCGGCCGCGCCGGCGCGCCGCGGTGGCCGGGAGCGCCGAGTCCTCGGCCCAGACGCACAGCTCCCCGGACGCCGACCAGATGCCGTGCAGGACGTTCACGCCAGAGCTTCCCCGAGGTCCTCGCCCTGGGCCCCCAGTGCCTGCTCCACCTCGTCGCCGTGGAGCTGCCGACCGGAGTCCACCGGCGCCTGCTCTGCCATCGCCTTCCTCTGTTCAGCCGTATCCCGCCAACCGAAAGGAGAAGCATGCATTCCGTGGTTCTCCCCCGCAAGCGACACGTCCTCGCACGTACGGGCGAACACATCCAATCCCGCAGGCAAAGCATACGGAGTCACAAGTCCAGCGAGAGCGCGCGCCGATTCGAACATCCGTTCGGTGTCGGAGGGGGGGACTTCAACCATATGCCCACCGAAGTTCACCAAGATGCTGGTCACGTGAGGCTCGCGAGGAACAACCATACTTCCCCGGCACGGAACTGGGCATGCAGACTCAGTTGACTACAGTAGCAAGGGACACGTGACTGATTCCCTCACATATACGGCCAACAGTCCGGCCCTGAGCAAGGCCAACGCATCCAGCTCAGCTCGCCGACAGCTGACTGAAGCGTCTGTCAAGTCGGGCCGCACAGCTTGCGGTCACCGACGCCAAGGACGAATCATTTGGCTCCCCAACCTACTCTAAGAGATCGCATCATGACCGCTGCGGCCATTGCGGCATTAGGCCCACTCCGGAGGCAGTTCGATGATCTCCGTCGAAGCCGCTCTCCGTTCACCTGCTGTCTGCACGACTAGCACGATCGATTGATTGCCGAAGGCGGGGTGTTTGGCGTGGAGATAGGCGTAGGCGGTCCCGTCAACAAAGAAGTACTCGCCCCCCTCACTGAGAAGAAACTCCTCTTCAGTGTAGTTCATGCGGTAATCCACATAGAGTTCGTCGATAGCCCTGCGCACACTCCCGAACCTAAGATCAAGTGAGAATCCGTCTGGCCGAGGCATTCGGAGTCGGAACTCTGTGCGAAGGGACCGGTCTTCCTGTCGAGCGTGCCGCCAGACATCTATGGGGATTCGATCCCGCAGGTCGGCCGGGTTCAAGGGTGCATCAGAGCGCACGTCAAAAAGCACAGCATCCCCGAAGCTAATCCCGCGAGGTATTCCGTCTCGGATCTCAAGTGGAGTGATTCTCAACTGCTCGTTGGTAATGACGTGCACCTTGGGGAGCTTCCAGAACGCCCGATTCGGCACATCTGCTGCTTCAACCGAGGCAAGCGTGCGGAGCTCGACACCCTCACGAGCGGCAAGCGAGATGGCACCACGGGTGAATCCCGACGCGCTCACTGCGACTGCGACGTGAGCCCTGACATCCCGTCGCTTGGCGCTCACCTGCTCGATCCAAGCTGGCCCCTGAGGACGGTTGTGATCTCGCACCTCGACGATCGCGAGAATATCGCATGAGCCGATCGTACTGACAATGGCTACGTCTATCTCACGTTTGCTTCCGGAGAGGTGCCCATACAGGTACGCAGGGGCCTCAACCCTGACGCTGCGTCCTCCGAGCACAGCCTCGATGGACGCCACAACCTTCTCTGTGAGATAGCCGCGACGTGGCACTTCACCAGGATACTGTAGCTTACGTATGCGTGAAAGCTCGGCCGGGTTGGCCAACGTGCGATGTTGGCGTGTTGATCAGGGCTACGCCGTGATCGTGACTGGGTGATGATGCGCTCCTGGCGGCTCGTGCGAGTCTGACGTCTGCTATGGGCGTCGGTGCTGCCAGGATGGAGCGGGGCTGCCATGCGTCGAGGCGCTGGGACCGACCAGCGCGGTCGGGAGCACCTGGTCAGGCAGGGTGGGATCGACCTGCCCGGGCGGGCACGTCCACCCGATCGCGCGGGGTTGGGTCGGTCAGACGCCGAGCAGACCGAATGGGCGGGCAGGAGCACGACCGGTCCAGCGCACCGCTGTGGCGATGGTGCGGTGCCCGGCCGGGCGGAGCAGGCTGATCGCCAGGTTGCGCAAGGTGGCCATCACCCGGGGGCCGTGCCCGGCACGGATCCGGCTGGCGTCCTCGCCGAAGGTCACGTCGCGGACCCAGTGCAGGCGGTTCTCGGTCTGCCACTGGCCGCGGACCAGCCCAAGCAGCCGGGCAGGGTCGGCCTGGGTGGGGGCCAGGCTGGTGATGCCGTAGGCCAGTTCGGTGAACCGTGGCTGGCCGCGCAGGTCGGCGACACGGCGTTGGATCACAAACAGCTGGGCAAGGTGCGGGAAGGTGACGCCCTGGGGTGGGCTGGCGGTCTGGATCGTGCGCCGCTCGATCCGCCCGTGGCCGCGGTCAGTCTCGGTGTGCGCAGTCGGTCACCACGCCGAGTCGTTGCAGCAGCCCATCCGGCCCGGTGACCGAACCGTCGTCCACCTCCATCACAGCACCACTCCCGCCTGCCAGGACCGCCAGACCTGCCCAGCGGCTACCAGCACCATCCAGCACAGGTCTACCAGAACCATCCCGATACAGACAGCAAGCGAAAGCCACCATCACCGCAAATACAGGACATCAACGAACGCAGCGAAGCCCTGGCGTGTTGATGGCCTGATCCGTGTGACCGCTGTAGTAGTGACCGGTCATAGAAGGTCAGAAGTGCGCGATCGTTGCCGGCCACAGCTCCGCAACGCCGCTGTTGGCGCCCGAGTCGGCAGAGGTTGCGCGGACTCCCCTCTGCTGGCCTGAGTGTTGCCGGCAGGTTTGTTTGGTGATGGTTCGGCGTGATTGCGTGGGGATGGTTCGGCAGCATTTGGTGAGCAGGGCCGAAGGCACGGCAGCGCCGACCGGTGTGGGTCGGCGCTGCGGGTGGCGGGTCAGTCGCGGGTGAGCTCGGCGGCGGCGCGTTTGGCGCAGGTGTCGTCGACCAGTGCCTTGCCGTCGGCGGCGGCGGCGATCAGTGCGGCGGTGGCGGCGTTGTTGAGCTTTCTGGGCAGCCCGCCGGCGACGCGGTGCAGGCGGGCGATGGCGTCGTCGGCGAACAGTGGCTCGGTGCGGCCGGCCAGGTGCAGGTGGTGGGCCAGGTAGGCGGCGGAGTCGGCCAGGTCCATGGGCGGCAGGGTGTAGCGGGTGGCGATGCGCTGGTCGAGGGCGGCGAAGACGCCGAGGCGGAGCTTGCGGGTCAGGGTGGGCTGGCCGAGGAGGATGCCGGCGAAGGGGCTTTGGGCGTCCATGTCGGTGTTGGTCAGCAGGCGTAGCTCTTCCGGCTGTTCGGGTGAGAGCAGGTGTGCCTCGTCGATGGCGAGCACGACGCGGCGGCGGCGTTCGGCTTGCTCGGCGGCGAGCAGGTCGGCGGCTTGGCGCATGACCTCGGCCTTGTGGAAGCGGGGGTTGCCGCCGAGGTGGCGGACGATCTCGGCGTAGAGGCCTCGGGTGCCGATGGTGGGGTTGGGGATTTATGCCGGTGATCTTGTCAAGGCGATCCTGAATCAGGCTTGGCTGGGCGGCCGTCAATGGTGGGCTCGGCGTGGGCGTAGGCGAGGGCGGCGCCAAGGAACCGGTAGGCCCACTCCTCGGCCAGCGGCCGGGTTTCCAAGAAGACGATCGGCACGCTCGGGTAGCGGACCTGCACGGTGGCCAGCAGCTCGGTGACGAACCCGGGGCTGGTGTGCTCGAGTTTGAACAGCGCGGAGTAGCGGTCCTCGACCACGACCGCAGCGCGTGGCAGGGCGGCCAGCTCTGCCAGGGTGTAGGGCAGGCTGCCGTCGACCAGGCTGCTGGCGAGGTCGGCCAGGGTCTTGCGTTCTACGCAGGCGACCAGCATGCCGTCGAGTTCGACGCCGTAGTCGCCGACTGGCAGGGCGCGCCGCTGGGTGGTGGCCTGCTGGCGGGCGAACCGGTAGGGGTAGTGCTCTCGGGTGTCGACCAGGATGGGCAGGTCGGCAAGGCCGGCGACGCGGCGGGTGGGGACCCGGATGCCGGGGCGGGCCTTGGCGGTGGTGCGGGCGGACTGCCAAAAGATCGCCTCGCGCCCGTTGACGCGGGTGAACACGAGCTGGGAGCGGTTGTGCCTGGGGCGGTCCAAGGACCAGGTCGATGGCGACGCCGCGCCGCGCGCAGGCGCGCACGGGGACTTCCTCGAGGACCTCGGCGTCGGTGGGCCAGTCTGTGGTGTCGGCGCGGTGGCAGTAGACCTTGGCGGTTCGTGGCCAGGGCTCGCGCGTCTTGAGGACCAGGTCGCCGTTGTTCAGTGGAAGGCGGATGAGGTAGGGCAGGCTGGAGCCGGGCTCGGGGTTGCGAGCCACCAGGAAGGCGGGGGCGGTCACGATGCCTCCTCGTCGAGCCCGGCGAGGACGCCGTCGAAGAGCTTGCGCCGGCCGACCTGGCCCTTGCGGGCGGCGTCGTCGCGTTGGCGCTCGAGGGTGGGGCGGAACTCGATGGTGGTGTGGAAGAACGTGCACGACTCGCAGATCGATTCGAAGGTGCAGTCGAGCTCGGTGGGGCGGGTGCAGTAGCCATTGCCGAGCATCCGCTGGGTCATCTCCTTGCGGAGCCGGAGCATCTCGGCACCTTCGGCGTCGGCGGGGAGGGTCTTGGGCTGATCGTAGAGCGCCTCGACCTTGGCGGAGACCGTGAAGTACTCGTCGGCGACGGTGCGGTCGGCGATGCGAGCGTAAACCAAGGTCATGCCGAGCGTCTTGTGGCCCAGCAGGGCAGCGATCGCCTCCAGGGACATGCCGCGGTTGATGGCCTGGGTGGCCAGGGTGTGGCGGAGCTGATGGGGGTGACGTGCCCGATGCCGGCTGCGGCGGCGACCTTGCGCAGCGCGGCGTCGACGCGAGCGGTGGTGATGCGCCGACCCTGGTCGAGGAACAACAGGTTGGAACGCAGCCCCTGGGGCCTGTGGGCGAGCCACTCGTCGAGCAGGGTCTTGAGCTGCGGGTGCAGGGGGATGTAGCGATCGTTGTGGAGCTTGCCGACCGGGATGCGCAGCCAGTAGGCCGCACCGATCTGCACGACTGCGTCAACGGTGAGATCGACGAGCTCGCCTTTGCGCATGCCCGTGCGGGCGAGCAGCTCGATGGTCAGGCGGACGAACGGGTCGGGGTCGGCGCGAGCGGCGACCAGCAGTTTGGCGGCGGCACCGTCGTCGAGGAACCGCGGCAGGCGCTTGTCCAAGGTGGGCAGGTCCCCGTCAAACAGCAGCGGACCGACCGGCGCGTCGGTGACGCCCCACTCCAGCAGCCGGGCAAAGAACACGCGGAGGGCGGTCAGGCGGTTGCCGATACTCGCCCGGTCCAGCGTGCTCTGGTCCTGGCCTTTGGCCTGGCCGCGCTGCAGCGGCCGAGTCACAAGCCACGTCTTGTAGGCCTCGAGGTGGCCGCGGTGCAGGTCGGCCACGCAGCCCACCTCGGGTGCCTGGTGGGCGAGGAAGGTGCCGAGCTCGCGCAGCGCCGCCTCGTTGCGGGTGGTGGTCGCCGGGCGTTGGACCAGCGCCATCTGCGCCAGGTAGGCGCGCATGGTCGCGGCCAATCCGGGTGCCGCCTGGGCCCAGGCGGCTTCCCGCCTGGCCGAGCGGGCCAGCGCGGCCGTGCGGGCGCCCTTGGGGAGGATCTGGTCGATCACGCCCAGGTGGAACAGGGTGGCGGTGGCACCGTGCAGCGCCTTGGTCGCCTCCCGCAGCCGGCCGATGCGGTGCCGCTCCACCGCCGCCTCCAGCACCGCGCGTCCCTCCTCCAGCATGGCGGCGGTCACCCGATCGGGTGTGACCTGGTGCAGGGCGGCCACGCGCACCATCGCCGCCCACTGGCGCACCGCGGAGGCGCGAGTGAACCCCAGCGTGGTCGCGGTCTGGGTGAACGCAGCATGGAACGCCGGATGGTGGTGGGCGGCGACGTCGCCGAGCAGGTGCGGGGCGGCGGCCAGGTAGTCGGGGCTGGCCGCCAGCCGCCCGGCGACCAGCAGCCAAGCCACGAACGTGCGCACCCGTTTCGGCAGCGCGAGCTGCTCGTCCAGGGCGAGCGCCGACCAGTCGGCAGGCAGACCGACCCGAGCGCAGAACGCCTTGGCGCCCCACAGCCGCTCGGATCCCGAGCCAAGCCCAACGGCAGCCAGCGAGCGGGCGAAGGTGTCGACCAGCGCCTGCTGCTCGGCCGACAGCACCAGCGGCGGCGGCAGCAGCGCACCTCCCACTGAAGTCGGCCGGCGCCGTGGGGGCATCAGCGTCGCCCTGGTCGGCGCTGGCAGTGCTGGCGCGCAGGTCGGCCTCGATTGCCTCGGCCGCCTGGGCGTACTCCGCGGCGAGCCACGCGTTGGCCAGGTGCAGATAGATCCGGGTCGACTCGATCGAGCGATGACCGGCCTGAGCCTGCACCGCCTCCAGCGCCATGCCCGCCTCCCGCAGCCGCGTCAAGTCGGATGCCTGCACCTGGGTGCACGCGGCGCTGGCAGACCGGCTGGCAGCCTTCGAGGCACAGAAAGACGTGGCGTACTCCACCGACGCCGACGACTCCCAGCCGACGACGGCCTGAGCGGAGAGCGCCATGTCCCAGCATCGTTTCGACAACAAGACCGTTATCGTGACGGGCGCCGCCGGCGCGCTCGGCAGCGACCTCGTCCGGCGCTTCGCCGACGAGGGCGCCAACGTCGATGTGTCGCCGGCCGGAGACACCGACGTCGACGCCCCGGAGGCTTGAAACCTGCGCGCGACACCGCGCTCAACTGGTCTGCGTGAACGGAGCCGAGCCAGTCCGACAGCGGTTCGGTGCCACGGTCTCCCGGCCGAGTCCCTCCTCGTTGTACCGCAAGGGTTTCCGCAACTCCGCGCGGCTGGAGGACCTGATACTGTTCGACCGATGTCGTGAGGCAGAGCAAGGCAGTCGTATCCCACCACGATCGCCGGGCGGAAGGCCCCTCGCAGGCCGGCGGACAAAACCGCAGGCAGGGGCGGGTGCAGGCCTGATCATCAACTCCGGTCGACCGGTACCTCAACTCAATTCCCGCACCGGGAATCGAGGCTAACCCCTCGCCTCGCCACCGACCTCGACCACGCTGGCTGATCGAGCAGCAGCGGATCAGGCCGGTAGCTCGCCGAGGCTGGCCAGGGTCCGACGTGGGCCAGCCTGGCCGGCAACAAGCCACACCCGCCCCGCCGGGTGACCGGCAAGACGAGCAGTGGCGGTTGCCAGCGTCACCGCGGGGCGGCCGAGGGTCTGGTGGAGGGCGGCTTCGCGGCCGTAGCCGGGCAGCCAGAACAGCACCGGGGTGTCGATCTCGGTGGCGCCGGCCAGCTCGCCGTAGGCGTCGACCTTGGCCAGCAGCCGCTCCAAGGGTTCGGTGCCGGTGTCGTACTCCAAGAAGAAGTCGACCTCCCCGCCGGGGTCGCGCCAGCGGCCGTAGCCGTCGGGGCGGACCACGTGCCCCCACCGCTCCGCACACGCCCGCTCCGACAACCACACCAGCAGCTCGGCATCGGGGTGGCGGCGGGCACGGGCGGCCAGCGCGGTGAACAAGCCGTTGACGCCAACCTGGTGCGCGAGCCGTTGGGAGTGCGCGATGGCCAGCACCCGGTCGCGACGGTAGCCAAGCTGCGCGGGGGTGGTGGCCTGCTCGGCGGCCAGCACCGCTGCGCCGGCGGGGCCGAGCACGTAGTGCCAGGGCGCTGAGCCGCCGCCGTGGGGCCACACGGGGCGGAACCGTTCCAGCACCCCAAGCCGGGCCAGGGCCACCAGGCGGTGCTGGGCGACGTTGCGCGACCCGAACGCCAGGTCGCGGATCTGGCTGGTAGTGAGCACGCGGTGCTCACGCAGCAGCCGGCAGAGCCGGCGGTCGCGGTCGGTGAGCCGGCCGGCCAGCAGCGCCAGGTCGGCGCTGGCCGGGGTGCGCGGCAGGGCCTGCTGGATCGGACGCTTGGACGCGGTCACCGCTGGTCCTGCCTTGCTTGGCCGCCAGCGCCCTGCTGGCGGCGCGGCTCCACCCGGCCGGCGGCGGTGGTCGTGGCGGCACCCGCGCCGCTGGCGTCCGGCCGAGCGGCCGAGCGGGCCGCGCGGCGGGTGCGGGCCGAGCGTGGGCGCCTTGGCAGGCGGGGCTTGTCCTCCACGGCCTGGCGGCGCTGCTGCTCGGTGCGCCGCTGGGGGTGGGTACGGCCGACGCGTGCACGAGCGACGGCGCGCAGCTCCTCCGCCCGGCCTGGGACCGCGTTGGGCAGGGGGCGGGTGGTCAGGGTGCAGGCGGGCACCTCCACCCCGCCGACGACCAGGCGGGCGGCGGCCTGGAACGCGCCCAGGTGAGCAAGATCGTGCGCGCCAAGCTCAGGGGCAACGTGGCGCTCCAGGATGTGGGCGTCTTCGGGGGAGACGGTGAAGTAGACCTTGGTGCGGGCGTTGGCGCTGACGGCCTCGCGGAGTTCGCGGGGGAGTTGGGCGAGGTTGTGGTGGGCCAGGGTGAGGGCCAGGCGGTAGCCACGCGCCTCGGCCAGCAGCTCCTCGTAGGGGTAGGGCAGGTGCAGGACGTTGTGGAACTCGTCCAGGTACAGCGCCGCGTCGGTGCGGGCCTGCTCGCCTTGGCTGGCGCGTTGGGTGGTGGCCTGCCAGGTCTTGGCGATCACGAAGGCGCCGAGCAGCCGGGCGGTGTCCTCGCCCAGCACGCCCTTGGGCAGCCGCGCGAGCAGGATGCCGCCGTCCAGGACGTCGGCGAGCGAGAGGCTGGAGGTGGTGGAGCCGATCACGTCCCGCACGAAGGAGCGGAGCAGGAATGCGCGTAGGCGGGCCAGGGCGGGCCCGACGAGCTGGGCGTGCCCGGAGGGGGTGAGCTGGTCATAGCCGTCCCAGAACCCTTGGAGCAGGTCGTCGCCCAGGCTGGTGGTGATGCGGTGGCGGAAGCCGGGGTTGGTGAGCAGGCGGGGCACGTCGGCCAGGGTGGCGGGGCCACGGGCCAGCAGGGTCAGGCAGGCGGTGCGGAGCACGTCGTCGGTGCGTGGCCCCCACGAGCTGGCGAAGACCCGTCGCAGGCTGGACAGCAGGTGGTCGGTGGCGAGCTCGGGGTCCGGGCCGTCGAGGATGTTGAGGGTTGGTGGGGCGGCGCGCTCGTCGGGGTCCAGCGGCACCAGCCTGTCCTTGGCGCTGCGGGGCAGGCGGTCCAGCAGCTCGCGGACCAGGTCGCCCTTGGCGGGGTCGACCAGGACGACCCCGCGGCCGGCGTCGACGTCTTGGAGGACGAGGTTGCCGAGCAGGGTGGACTTGCCGGAGCCGGTCGCGCCGACCAGGTGGGTGTGCTGGCGCGCATCGGCCGGGTCCAGGGCGATGGGGCGGGTGGGGCCGGTGTCGGCGTCGCCGAGCACCTTCCCGTCCCGTGGTGCGCTGGGGGGTGGGGCGACCGAGCGGGCCCCGGCGCGTTCCAGGCCGGGGACGCCACGGTCCCAGGGTAGGTGCGCCAGGGCGGCCAGCTCGTCCAGTCCAAGCAGCATCCCCTGGCCGAGGCGCCGCCCGCGGAGCGCGCGGACGGCGAGCCGGCTGGGGTGGTGGGTGCGGGTCAGGCGGTTGCGGCCGGCGTAGATGGCGAAGGCGGCGGCAAGCGCGTGCGCTCTGGCACGCAGCCGTCCCCGCGGGTTGCGGTCGACGGTGGTGGCCACGCCGTAGCGGATCATCACCTCGAAGCCGGGACCGGCGGCCCTTCGGGTGATAGCTTGCACGTCGGCGTGGCGGGCGGGGTCGTCGGTGTAGGCACGGCGGCTCCCCATGCGGCTGGTGGTGGGGTTGAGCGGGTCCAGCAGCCGGCCGGGCCGGGTGGGGTGCTGGCCGCGTCGCAGTGCCCGCGCGACCCTTCGGCAGCGGGCCAGCCGCCTCCCTCTGACCGGCCGGACCAGCACCTGGACGATGGCGGACTCGCCGGCGCCGAGTTCCTCGGCCGCGCCGAGCAGCGCTCGCAGCGGGTCGGTGGGATGCTCGGCTTGGCCGCGCAACCCATACCACTCGGGCTGGGCCAGCCGCAGCGCCCCACCACCGACCCGCTTGCCCACCGGCAGCGGCGGCGGGGCGGGCGTGATGGTGCGGGTGCGTGCCCCCGGCCAGGCCGCCTCGATGGCCCGTTCGACCAGGCGGGGGGCGACCATGCCGGGCAGCCACAGGGCGATGGTGAGCCCGTCCGGGGACCAGCGGTACTCGAACGCCACGTGGGGGCGGCCTTGGAGCGGGCGGCGTTGCCGGAGCAGCCCGGCGAGGTTGCGCCACAGGGCCGCTGCGCCGTCGGGGTCGACCTGGGGTGGTGGGAGGATCTCGACCAGCCGGGCGCCATCATGCAGCCGCGCGGCCCGCCACCGCGCCAGCGCGATCCGCGCGGCCAGTACGACGACCGCCAACAGCAGGAGCCACAGGCCGTAGCGGTGAATGGTCTCGGCGGCGTGGTGGGCGAGCGTCTTGGCGATGGCGGCGAGGGTGCGTTGGGGGTGGAGCAGGTAGCGGCCCAGGGGGCTGCGGTCAAGGTCGGGCAGGGTCGTGGACGGCACCTTGGGTCGGGTGGTGGTGGGCGGCGCTCCACCCGCTTACGGCTACACCTGATGCCCTCGCGGCGCAGCTGCGCATGGACCTTCGGCGACCCATAGGTCTCACTGGACTCCTTGTGGATCCGCTGGATCTGCTCGCCAAGCCAGGTCTCCTCGATGTCGCGTGGGCTGGGCCGCCGCCGGCGCGCCACCCACCCGTAGAAGGTCGAGACGGGGACCTCCAGCACCCGGAGGACGGGCTCGACCCCGAAGCGGTCACGCAGCCGGTCAACCAGCGTCATGACCGTCGCCGGGTCGGGTCGAGCTC
>WNGA01014463.1_pt1 | contig 12214 bp, 7 predicted proteins | sample 5400061 | NCBI WGS metagenome assembly WNGA01 (sample SAMN13153366, study PRJNA577476) | soil metagenome | isolation source: 100 cm soil or saprolite under grassland replicate 2 | place: USA:California | collected 2016-06-15
GGCCGGGCAGCCGCAGCCCGACGGCTCGGACGCCGAGGGTGGCAAGCCCGGCGAGACCGCGCCCAAGCCGGGACAGCCGCAGCCGGCGACCGCCGCCGCGCAGGCTCAGCCCGCGCAGGCCAAGCCGAACGGCGCGCCTTCCGAGGAGAAGGAGGCCGTGGCCGCCGGCGACGCCGGCAAGTCGCAGGCTGATGCCGCGCCGCAAGCTCGGCCCGGCGCACCCGCGCTGGCTGCGAGCGCCGGTGCGGCGGCAGCCGCCGTGACGCAGACGAAGCCGGCCCAGGCCGACTCCGAGCCAGGCGAGGCCGAGCCCGCGGAGGCCGGCGCCGACGCGAAGTCGGGCGCAGCGGCGCCCACGGCTCCCCCGGCCGGACCGGGTGGCCCATCCACCCCCGCGGGCGGGCGCCCGCCCGCCGCCCCGCCGCCCGTGCCCGGGGGGCAGCGCGCCCCCGTCCGGCCCGTTCTCCCACCGCGGCCGATGCCCCAGCAGACCGCGATCATCCCGCCACCCAGGCAGCCGTGGTACCGGCGTCTCGTCGCCAGCCCGCGCTATCTGGTGCTTGTCGTCGCGGGGATACTGATCCTCGGCGGCGCCGGGGCGTTCGGCATCGACCAGCTGGCCAGCGACGACGGCACCGGGGGGACCCCGTCCGCCGGCAGCAACGCCGCGCCGTCGGGGAACGGCGACGACGGCGGCGGCGAGGCCAAGAAGAACCGCTCCGCGGTCGTTCCCGGCAACGTGACGGTCGCCGTGCTGAACGGCACGACCGTCCCCGGTCTTGCGAAGCAGGTGGGCGACCGTGTCGAGGCGCAGGGCTTCCGGCTCGGCACCGTCGCGAACACGGCCGACCAGGAGCAGCAGCGCGCCGAATCCGTCGTCCTGTTCTCACCGGGCCACAAGGACGAAGCCAGGGCCGTGAGCCGACGCCTGTCGATCATCCAGCGTCAGCCGATCGACCCCGCCAGCCAGGAGCTGGCGGGCGACGCGACGGTGGTCGTCATCGCGGGCGCCGACTTGGCGCAGTAGGGCGCGCCGGGCTCGTCAACGACGGGCATTGAGGGAGGGGCCTGTCTGGCAGCCCGTCGGCGCCGGACCCGCGACTCCGTCACCGCTGCCGTAGACGCTCGCCGCCGCCCGCGGCGATCGCCCGCGCCTTCTCGGCGAGGTGCGCCACCCCCAGGGCCTCGCTCTGCTCCGCCGCCTCCTCCAGGAGCTCTCGCGCGCGCTCGTCGTCGTGGCCCAGCAGCAGCTGGCCGGCCAGCAGGTGCGCCCTGGTCGCCTCCATCGGCCGGTCCAAGGCCCGCCAGGCCTCCTCGGCCTCTGCCAGCAGCTCGGCGCCCGCCGCCGGGTCCTCCTCGGCCACGCCGCGCGCCTCCAGCGCGGCCGCGACGCCCACGGGGTAGTGCAGCCGCTCCGCCATCTGCGACGCCATCGCGGCGGCCTCGCGCGCCGCCTGCGGCCGGTGGGCCAGCGCGAGGATCACCGCGCGTGCTCCGGTCGCCTGGATCGACTGCGCGATCAGCCCGGCGCGCTCGCAGACCTCGATGGCCTGGTCGAGCGCGGCGGTCGCGCCGTCGAGGTCGCTCTGGTCGCGCAGCGCGATCGCCAGCCCGAACAGCGCCTGGAAGGCGATCTCGGACCAGCCGACCTGCTCCGCCAGCTCGTGCGCGCGATGGAACAGCACGGTCGCCTCGCCGATCCGGCCCTCGCGCCAGCGCAGAAGGCCGCGCAGGGCGTAGGGCAGGCACAGCTTGCCCACGAGCCCCTCGCGCTCCGCGAGCGTCGCGCTCGCCTCGGTCGACTGCTCGACGCGCTCCCAGTCCGCCCGGTAGGCGGCCAGCTGCGCCAGCCAGGCATGGAGCTCCACCTGGGCCGGCAGCATCCCCACCTGCTCCGCCAGCGCGAGCGCCTCCGTGTACGCCGCCCGCGCGCCCCCGACGTCGGCCTCCGAGATCTCGAGCTGCCGGCCGAGCGCGGAGAGGGCGAGGATCGTCTCGCCGTCGTCCGACCCGCGCGCGAGCTCCACGGCGCGCTCGAGATTCTGGCGCGCCTTCTCCGTGTCGCCGATGCGGCCGAACACGCGGCCGAAGATGCCGTGGGCGCGGCTGGCCGCGCGCGTCTCGTCGAGCCGCTCCGCGAGCCGGAGCGCCTTCTCCGATGCGTAGATAGCGAGCATGTTGTCGCCTGTGTGGAGGTAGAGCCAGGCGGCCTCCTCGTAGAGCCGCACGAGCTCGATGCGCGGCGGGCCGTCCTTCAGCAGGTTGATGCCCTTCTGGTAGTGCTCGATTGCCGCCTTGCGCTCGCCCTTGTGCGAGAGCGCCGCGCCGATCTTGCGATGCAGGTCCGCCACCCGCTCCAGGTCCAGCTTCTCGCCGATGCGCACGCCGTCGGCGCGCCCGTCCTGAGGGCAGATCGCCCGCGCGTGGCGATAGTGGGCGGCCGCCTCGCGGTTCGCGTACAGGAGCGCCGCCGCGTCGCCGGCCTCCTCCAGGAAGCGGAGCGCCCTCGCCCGCATGGCGTCGAGCTCCTGCGGTGCCACGCCGCTCTCGCGCCCGAGCGCGGCGGCGCGTCCGTAGTGCTCGGCGAGCAGAGCGACCATCTCGTCGCTGCGGTCGCCCGCGCGCTCCTCGAGGAAGGCGCCGACCTCGAAGTGCTTCCGTGAGCGGACGGCCTTCGGCAGCATCCCGTAGGCCACGTCGCGGATCAGCACGTGCTTGAAAGCCATCTCGCGCTCGCCCACGAGCGGCCCCTGCATGGCCGGCCCGAGGATGTCCTTCTCCTGCAGCGAGATCAGCGCGCGTTCGAGGTCGCGTCCCTCGGCGTGCGCGAGGCTCGCGAGCGCGCCCTCCGGGAAGGTGCGCCCCACCACCGACGCCTGCTGGACCAACCGGCGCTCGAACGGCTCCAGCGAGTCGAGCCGCGCCGCCAGCACCGCCTGGACCGTGTCCGGCAGCGAGGCGGCCTCGATCGTGCCCTCCTCGGCGATCCGCCGCGCCATCTCCTCGGCGAACAGCGGATTGCCGCCGGACCGCTCGGCGACTGCAGGCACGACCTCCTGCCCCTGCGGAAGCAGCGCCCGCACGAGCGCGCGGCTGTGCTCGTCGGACAGCGGGCTCAGCATCAGCTGCGTGGCGGAGCGCCGGCCGCCGCCCCAGCTCGGGCGCCTGTCGAGCAGCTCGTCGCGCGCCAGGCAGACGAGCATCAGCGGCGCGCGCACCCACTGCGCGAGGTGCTCGATCGCGTCGAGCATGCCGTCGTCGGCCCAGTGGATGTCCTCGAAGGCGATCACGAACGGTCGCCGCGTCGCGATCGCCTCGATCCCGCGCCGCAGCGCCGCGAGGAACAGCTCGCGCATGCGCTCGGGGTCGTCCTCCTCGGGCACGAGCTCCGCAGGGACGTCCACCCCGAGCAGCCGGCCGATGAGCGCCGCCTCGCGGTCGGCGTGGGTGCTCGGCTTGCCCATCAGCTCCGTGACGTAGGAGCGGAGCTTCCGCCAGGCCTCCTCGGAGGAGTCGGACTCGACGATCCCGCATTCGGCGCGCAGCACCTCTCCGAGCGCCCAGAAGACGATGCTGCTCCCGTAGGGGAGGCAGCGGCCGGTGCGCACCGTCGGCTTTGACGGCTGCTCCTCCAGCCGTCGCTCGAACTCGCGCAGGAGGCGAGACTTGCCCACGCCCGCTTCCCCGACGACGGTCACGAGGTGCGAGGTGCCCTCGCGCACCACACGCTCGTAGAGGCTGTCGAGCGCGCCGAGCTCCTGACGGCGGCCCACGAGCGGCGACTCGCTCGCCGGCGCGACCCGGCGGACCGCGTGCTCGGCGATCAGCCCGACCGCCTCCCAGGCGGGCACGCGCTCGGCCTTGCCCTTGAGCTCGAGCGGGTCGAGCGCCGCGTACTCGATGGCGGCGTCCGTCGAGCGCATCGTGCGCTCGCCGACGGTCACGCTGCCGGGCCGCGCGGCGCTCTGAAGCCGCGACGCGACGTTCACGGTGTCACCCGTCACGGTGTACGCGGCGCCTACCGCACCCGCGAGCACCTCGCCGGTGTTGACGCCCACGCGCAGGGCGAAGTGCGCGCCGTCCGGGAGGCCCTCGTTCACCTCCGCCATTGCCGCCTGCATCCCGAGCCCCGCGCGGACGGCGCGCTCGGCGTCGTCCTCGTGCGCGACCGGCGCGCCGAAGATCGCCATCACGTTGTCGCCGATGTACTTGTCGACGGTGCCGCCGTAGCGCTCGACCTCCTGCCCGAGCCGGAGCAGCGCGCGGTCCACGAGCGATTTCACCGCCTCCGGGTCCAGCCGCTCGGCGAACGCCGTGTAGCCGGACAGGTCGGCGAACAGCACGGTCACCTGGCGGCGCTCCTCGGGCGGGATCGAGACCGACGTGGGCGCCGGCGGAGCGGCCCCGGGGGGCGCGGGCGCGTCGAGCGCGGACCCGCAGGTCATGCAGAAGCGCGCCTCGGCCGGCGCGGGAGTGCCGCAGCTCGGGCAGCGCCGCTCGAGCGCGGACCCGCAGCTCATGCAGAAGCGCGCCCCGGCCGGATTCTCCGTTCCGCAGGACGCGCAGGTCATCGGTCCAGGTTAGGGCACCCGGCCGGAGTCCCGGTAGGCGTTCGCGGCGTCTGCAAGGAGCCCGTCGTCGACCAGCGTGAGCTCGCGGCCGTCCACCTCGATCAGGGCACCCGGGTGGGGCGGGTACCAGAACGCGCGCAGCTTTCGGCCGAGGTCGTCGCCCGGCCGCACCCGCCGGAGCGCCTCGAACTCCTCGCGGTCGACGTAGCGGCCCCGTCCCTGCGGCGTGCGCGGCAGCTCGTCGCCCGCAAGCGCGCGCCGCATCACGCGCTGGAAGAGCCCGAGCAGCCGCTCCTGGCTCTCCAGATCGACCGAGAACGCCGTGGCCGTGTCCGGGTCGATCGCGAACCGCTCCACCTCGACCAGGTCGCCGGTGTCGAGCTCGGCGTCGACGAAGTGGCATGAGACCCCCCACTCGCTCATCCCCTCGAGCACCGCGACGTTGTAGCCGCCCACGCCGCGCATGTCCGGCAGCGGCGCCGGGTGGAAGTTCAGGCAGCCGACGCTGCCGAGCGACAGGAGCGGCTCGCGGATCCGCTTCCAGAACAGGAACGAGACGACCACGCCCACGCCGTCCGGCGGATCCGCGTAGAGCTCGTCGTCGCTCACGAGCGGCAGCCCGTGACGCTCGGCCACCAGGTCCACGCGCTGCTCGTCGCGCGTGAACTCGTCGGGCTCCGAGGCGACCACGGCCACCACGTCGGCGCCCTCGCCGACCAGCCAGTCGAGCGCCCGCGCCGCCGAGCGCTTGCACTTCGCCATGTACACGACCCTCACGAGCTCACCTGCTCGTACAGACTGGCGGTTTGCGCGGCGATTCGGTCCCAGGAGAACGGTCCCGCGGCCGCGGACGCGGCCCGCTCCTCGAGCCGGCGCCGCTCGCCGGGGTCGGCGAGGAGGCGGCCGATGGCCGCCGCGAGCTCGCCGGGGTCGCCCGGTGGGACGAGCACGCCGGCGCCGTGCTCGTCCACCAGCTCGCGGAAGCCGCCGACGTCGCTCAGCACCATCGCCTTGCCGAACGCGAGCCCCGCGAACAGCACGCCTGACACGTCGACGTTCCGGTGCGGCAGCACGAGCACCTCGGCACGCCGGAAGAACGCCGGCAGCTCGGCGTCGCTCACGTAGCGGTCGACGAAGCGGACGCGTCCGGGCGGCGCGATCCGGCGCAGGTGCTCCATCGAGACCTCGAGCGGCCGCCCGACGACCCACAGCTCGGCGCCCTCGACCTCCCGCAACGCCTCCACCAGCACGTCGACGCCCTTGTAGGGCCGGATCACCCCGAAGCACAGGACCACCGGCCGCTCGACGGCGGCGAGCTCGGCCGGCAGCGGCGCCTCGGCGCGCTGGCGCGTGAGGTGCTCGAACGCGCCGTGCGGGATCACGTGCACGCGCTCGCCGCCGCCGAGCAGGTCGGCGCCGTGGCGGGTGTGGACGATCACCGCGTCCATCTTGCGCGCCAGGCGCAGGTCCACCGCCTCGCGGCGGATCACGTTGTGCATGGTGAGCAGGCGCGGACGCGCCGCGGGCAGCAGGTGCGAGTCGATCCGCTCGACCGGGAGCCACTGAAAGTGGCGCACGTCCGCGGCGCCGGCCCGGCGCCGGTAGCGCAGCATGTCCGGCACGTGCTCGGCGAGCTTCACGGCGCGCCGCCGGCGCGGCGCCCGCTCGCCGAAGCGCGTGGCAAGCCGGTAGAACGACTCGCTCACGCCGTAGCCCACCGGCGCCGGCGGCGGCCCGTGCACGAAACGCGACGTGACGAGCTCCACGTCGACCCCCCGCCTGGCCAGCGCGGCCGCCAGGGCGTGGTCGTACGGCAGCACGTCGCCGGAGGGGTCGATCAGGTGCACCCGCACGCAGGCATTCTCTAGGGTCCGGCCCCCGATGACCCGGCTCCGCCTTCGATGACCCGGCCTCTGGTCCGGGCGGTGTTCGCGGCCACGGTGATCGCGACGATCGGCGCGTTCTTCCTCACGCAGCAGCTGAAGGGCGACTTCCCGCTCGTCATCCGCTTTGCGACCAACCCCGCCCACTTCTCCCCGAACGGCGACGGCTACCGCGACTCCACCCAGATCGGCTTCGACCTGTCCGAGCCGGCGAGCGTGTCGTTCATGGTCATCGACGCCGAGGGCACGGAGGTGCGCCGCATCGTCTCGGGCCGCCGCCTGGCCGGCGACGCGAAGCACCGCTTCGCCTGGGACGGCCGCGACGACGACGGCGAGGTCGTCCCCGACGGCACCTACCGCATGCGAGTCGTGCGCCGCGACGAGAGCCGTGTGATCGACTCGGTCAAGGAGATCACGGTCGACCGCGTGCCGCCGCGCGTGACGCTCGTCTCAGCGCAGCCGTCCGTGATCGCCGCCGGACTGCCCGGCGAGACGCCCAGGGTGACGCTCCGCTACCGCGGGCCGAAGAACACGGCGCCCGTGATCCGCGTCTTCCGCACCGGGGAGGGCGAGCCGCGCATTGTCAGGCGCTTCCGCGGCGGGCCGAACCGGACGGCGACCTGGGACGGGCGCGTGAGCGCCGGTCCCGGGCGCACCGAGCCGGCACCCGAGGGCGACTACGCGTTCACGGTCGCCGTGCGCGACAAGGCCGGGAACGTGACCGAGGCGCCGCTCCCCACGCCGCGGGCGTCCGTCGCGCGGCCGCGGACCGGCGTGTCGGTGCGCCGCTTCACGCTGCGCGGGCCGCTGTCGGCGGTCACCGCGGGGGCGCTCGCCCACCTCGAGGTGGGGCCCGTGGACCGCAGCTTCGACTTCGTCGTCTCGCGCCTCGGCGACCCGAAGCCGGTGATGCACGGCGGGCGCGTGGGCGGCCGCTTCCGGATCCACATCCCGAGCAAGATGCGCACCGGCGTCTACGTCGTGCGCGTGAGGTCGGGCGATACCCAAGTCGGGGCTGGCGCCCCTCGCGGCACAGGCGACCGCGCCGTCTGGCCGCTCGCCGTCGCGGGCCTCCCGCCGCGGAGCGCCCGCGGCGAGGCGCGTCCGCTCGTCGTGCTCCCCGCGCTCACCTGGCAGGCGCTCAACCTGGTGGACGACGACGCCGACGGGTTCGCCGACAGGCTCCCGTTCGCGGCCTCCGTCCGCCTCGACAGGCCGTTCGCGGGCGGCGCCCTGCCGGCGCGCTTCGACGCCGAGGTGTCGCCGCTCCTGCGCTGGCTCGACCGCGAGCGCCTTCCGTACGACCTCACCACCGACCTCGCGCTCGCCCGCCACGAGGGCCCGGCGCTCGGCAACGCACCGGGCGTGGCGTTCGCCGGCAGCGAGCTGTGGCTGCCCGAGGAGCTCCTGAAGCGGCTACGCGACTACGCGGCGGACGGCGGCCGCCTCGCGGTGTTCGGGGCCGATTCGTTCAAGCGCTCGGTAAAGCTCGAGGGCGCGGTGGTGAGCGACCCGTCGCCGCCGCGGCGCGAGAACGCGCTGGGCGAGCGAACCCGGCTGGTGCATACGAGCGAGGCACCGCTCACGGTCTTCGACGACGGGCTCGGCCTGTTCGAGGGGGTGTCGGGCTTCGTGGGCGACTTCACGGAGTTCGAGACGTCAGCCGGGCTGCCCGAGTCGGCGCGGCGCATCGCTGAGGCCGGCCGCGACCCTGGTCAGCCCGCCTTCGTGGCGTTCGGCCTGGGCGGCGGCATCGTGCTGCGCGCCGGAACGCCGCAGTGGGCGCGGGAGCTCAACGAGTCCGCGCTCAGCCTCGAGCTCCCGCAAGTGACAAAGCGCATCTGGAAGCTGCTCTCCGAGGGCGGGGGCACGTGAGCCGTTTGCCATCCTCAGGCCCGTGACTCGACGACGCCTGCTCGTGGGAGGCGGGCTGGTGGCGATCGCCCTCGCGGTCGCGATCGGCCTGTACGTCCGCAGCCAGAACCAGCCGCTCGAGAAGCGCGGCTCCGCGACGGAGGAGTTCGTGACGACCGAGGAGGACGAGCCGAAGCCGCCTCCCAAGAACCGGAACCCGCGTCCCTGGCCGACCTACGGGTACGACCACGCGCGCCAGCACGTCTCGCCGTACGGCCACCGGCCGCCCTACAGGCGCCTCTGGACGATCGACGCGCACGACACGCTCGAGTTCCCGCCAACGCTCGGCTACGGGCGGATGTACCTCGCCCAGCAGAAGGGGCTCTTCTTCGCCCTGAACGCCGAGACCGGAAAGGTCTCCTGGCGGAAGAGCCTCGGTCGCTGCGCGGCCTCCTCGCCGACGGTCGGGAAGGGCGTCGTCTATCAGGCCTACATGCACCACGTCGTGTGCGCGCAGGACCAGCCCGGCGCGGACGGCTTCGTGGTCGCCTGGGACGCGCAGACGGGGCGCGAGCGCTGGCGCTACAAGACCGCTCCGGTCGAGTCGTCGCCGCTCCTCCACGGCAACCGGCTCTTCTTCGGCGCCTGGGACAACGGCGTCCACGCGATCAACGCGACGAACGGGCATCGCATCTGGCGCTTCCAGGCCGACGACCAGGTCAACACCTCCGCCGCCTACTGGCACGGCCGGATCTTCATCGCGTCGGATGGCGGGACGCTCTACTCGCTCAGCGCGAAGAGCGGCAGGCAGCTCTGGAGCGCCCAGTCGAAGTCGCGCTTCGGATCGCGCGAGTTCTGGTACGCCACGCCCACGGTCGCGTACGGGCGCGTCTACATCGGGAACACCGACGGCACGATGTACGTGTTCGGCGCGAAGAGCGGCAACCTGCTCTGGGCGCGCCCGCTCGGCACCTATATCTACGGCGCGGCAGCCGTCTACCACCGCAAGGTGTTCGTGGGGACCTACGACGGCAAGTTCTACGCACTTGACGCCGCCACCGGCGACGTGCGCTGGCAGATCGACGCGCACGGCGCGGTGCACGCCGCCCCGACCTTCATGGACGGCCTCGTCTACTACGCGGTCTGCTCGACCTGCGGCGAGGCGGCGTCGCGGGCGGTGGCGCGCGGTCCCGACGCTACCTACGCGGTCCGCGCGCGCGACGGCAAGCAGGTCTGGAGCTTCCGGGCGGGCAAGTACGCGAACCCGGTGGTCGCCGACGAGGACCGCATCTACATCACCGGCCGCGCGCACGAGTACGCGTTCGCGCGGCGCGGGTCCAAGACGGTCAGGGAGTACCTGCGACGCGATCGAGAAAAGCGCCGAACCGATCGGTGACGGTCCGGAGGGCGTCGAGAGAAGCGGAAGGATCGCCGCTGACCTGAAGCGAGTGGTCGAGCCCGGGCAGCTCGAGCACCTCGAGCGCCGGGTTGTCCGGCAGGGTCCCGTCGCCCCAACTGGAGTCGGCCGGGCTGCCCACGAGCAGCGTCGGCGCCCTCACGGCGCCTAGCGCCTCGCCGATCTCCGGCCGGGTCAGGAGCGGTGTGAGCCAGGCGGCGGGCCCTTCGACCAGCGGCGCGGCCGCGCTCCCGAGCGACTTGCCGACCACGACGACCAGCTCGGCCCCGCCGGCGGCGTCGATGGCGCGCCGCGCCTGGCCGCGCATCCACTCGAACGGCTCCTCGTCGCCCGGCGCCCGCTCGTCCACCTCGACCACCGACCACCCGCGCGCCTGCGCGACCTCGCGTGCGAACCACAGGAGCGGCGCCTGGCTGAAGTAGCGGATGCCCGGCAGGAGCACCGCGCAGTGCGACGGGTCACCCTCGTGCTGGAGCACGCAGCGACCCTAGCGCCATCAGCGCGGCGACGAGCGCGCCGGTCATTGGCCAGACGAGGTAGTAGTTGTTGAAGGTCCGGCCGATGAACATCAGCCACAGGATCGAGACCGCGAACGCGGCCGCCCCCACCCACAGCTCGCGCGCGCGGCGCTGCGCGAGCAGCAGCCAGATCGTCAACGGGACCCAGGTGAGGAGCGCGACCAGGGCGAACGGGTAGCTGCCGTCGCGATCCTCGAGGATTCCGAGCCGGATCAGGATCGCCGAGAGCCCGTACCCGACGATCTTGTAGGTGCCGGCGCCGTATTTCACGGTGTCGTCGTAGAAGGCGCCCGGGTCGGCGATCAGGAAGGGCAGCACGCCGGCGGCCACCACGCCGGCGAACATCAGCCCGGCCCGCTTCAACTCCTCGCGCGGCACCATCAGCGCCATGAACGGCACGGCCACGACGGCGAACTGCTTGAGGAGGACCGCGCCGGCAAGCGCGGCGGCGGCCCAGGCGAAGCGGCGGCGCGTGACCAGCGCGAACGCGAGCACGAGCAGCAGCAGGCTGGGCGCGTCGTTCTGGCCGAACCACGCCGAGCGGACCAGGATCGGGTTGCAGACGAGTACCGCCCCGAGCGCGAGGCGTAAGCCGACCGGTCCGCGGAACAGAAGCGCGGCCGGCAGCAGGGCGAGCGTCGCGAGCAGGACCGGGAGGCGGTAGTCGTCGAACGGGCCGGGCAGGAGCCGCCAGACGGCTGCGCTCACGACGGCGCCCGGGAAGTACGCGAAGTGCCGGAGTGCCACCTCGTGCTCGCGCACGCGCTCCGAGACGCTGCCGTCGCGCGTGTAGAAGCGCTCGAGGCCTGACCTCCGGTAGTCGTGGCCGTAGGGGTTGTCGAGGTCCAGCAGCAGCTCGCCGCCGAGCTCGGCCTGGTAGGTCGAGTCGTTGGTGAAGAACCACGGGGCCGTGGAGTCGCGCAGGCCGAGCTGGAGGAGCGTGGACGGCGCGGCCAGTAGCACGCCGACGGCGAGCACCAGCGCGATGCCGGTCCAGCGCGGGAGCGCCGGGCGCGGGCGCGCCACAAGAAACGCGGCGAACCCGCCGCAGAGGAGCGCGGCCACGAACGCGGACGCACGCGCGATGCCCACGTCCCATTCCTCGCCCGCGGCGCGCACGAGCGGCGCGAGCGCGCCCCGCGGGTCGACGCTCGGAGGCCGGAAGTGCCAGGGATCGGACCCGAGCTCCGGGAGCGCGATCGCCACGAGCGCGAGCAGCACGCCGCTGAGTACGAGGCCGTCGCGCTGCGTCACGCGGCCGCGACCTCCCGGCGGCGCTCCGGGACGGGGTGCGCGCAGTACGCGGCGGCGATGCCGAGCACGAGCCATGTGAGCGGGTCCTCGAGGAAGCCGCTGTAGAAGAGCGCGTGGACGAAGAGGCCGACGAACGTCGCCCCGAGCGCGAGGCCAAGGGCCTCGTCGCGCCGGCGGACGCGCAGGATCAGGCGGGCGCCGCCCACGAGCAGCCAGGCGTAGAGCGCGAGCCCGACCGCGCCCAGCTCGGCGAAGACGGTGAGGGGCGTCGTGTGGGACACGAAGTTCGGCGTCGGCCGGTCGCTGTGCGCGAGGCGGCGGCTGGCGCGCGGCTGCCCGGCGATGCCCACGCCCACGATCGGGTGCTTCTCGATCACGCGCGTCGCGTCCTGCACGCGCTCGGTCCGGTCACTCGTGATCCTGTTCAACGACTTGCCGTCGGCGACCTGCACCGCGACGTAGGCGCACGCCGCGACGATCGCCAGTGCCGCGAGCAGGGCCACGGCGCGCCTGACCCGCCCGTCGCCGGTCGCGACCGCGAGCACGAGCGTGATCACGAGCAGCGCGATCATGCTCGACTGCGAGTAGGAGAACAGGAGGCCCGCCCACATCAGCGCGAGCAGCGCGATCAGCGGCCAGGTCCGCCAGCGGCGCGTGGCGAGCAGAGTGAGCGCCACGCCGATGCCGAGCACCACGTGGCGCCCGTACAGGCTGGGG
>WNGA01023366.1_pt1 | contig 12214 bp, 15 predicted proteins | sample 5400061 | NCBI WGS metagenome assembly WNGA01 (sample SAMN13153366, study PRJNA577476) | soil metagenome | isolation source: 100 cm soil or saprolite under grassland replicate 2 | place: USA:California | collected 2016-06-15
ACAACAGTGCTGATAGCTGTGCTGATAGCAGCAATGACTACAGTGCTGACAGCAATGACTACAGTGCTGACAGCAGCAATGACTACAGTGCTGATAGCAGCAATGACAAAAGTGTAGATAGCAGCAATGACAACAGCAATGACAACAGTGCTGACAGCAGCGATGATTAGACTACCAATAGTAGACACCAATAAGATCCCCTCCATTTCTTTTTTATCTCACAATATTATTTCTCTGGGCAGTTCGTTTTGGTCTCAGTTCAACTAATGATTAGTTTCCATGATTTACTGCTAATACATGTTCTAATCTTTAATCTAGTTAATTCTTCTAGATAGTAACACATATTTATTCCACAAATCTTAGAAACTATTTGTCCAGCTTACTCACCTATTAGTGCGCTACCTAACCTTTCATAAGTACATAGAATGGTTCAAATGGTATCTAGATTAAATTCTGTTGCATAATAGTTATAATAGCCTACTTCTACAATGATATGATAGCATGGAGCAACTTCAACCGAATCAATTTGATAGATTTCTCTCTGAAGGGAAAAAATCTTTGGTCATGTTCTATGCAGATTGGTGCCCCTTCTGTCAGAAGTTAAAACCAAGTTTTGAATCCTTGGCAAATATTGCTAATAATAATATCAGTTTTTATGCTTCTTTGATTAATGATGATGATAACCCATTGTGGGATAGATTTTCAATTAATACTGTTCCCACACTTATAGCATTTGAGAAGAGCAATATCATTTCAAGAAGAGATGCAAAAATAGGTCTTGGTTTAAGTAAATCAGACATTGATTCCATACTAAAGGAGATATCTGAATAATAATTCCTGCTAGTCCTTGACCATGATTATGATTAAAAGGTCACGAATAAATGACGGGTGAATTTCTAGCCGGACTTCATCATTGCCAAAATTACCCAAGTTTTTGAAAGTATTTCAACTGGAACATAAGATACTAAAAACTTTGTACCATTAATTACTTCTGCAGTATTTCCACCTTTTCCAGATTTTCTATTTTTGAAGCTAATTAGATCCACAAAAGATTCTGACTTGTTTGAGACAAGAGAATTTGAATCAGCTATTTTCTGCCCGTTACCATCAACATAAACCACTCTTGTATCATCCGGAAGACTCAAAGTTTGAAGGATGTTATTAAATTTACTAACATTCAATACACCGCTCCATATCCCTAACAGTGATTTGTCCTTAATATATTGGAACAGAGATAAAAGCTGCTCTCTCGCCAGTCGCCACAGATACTATTGCATCTCCAAGAAATGGTTGAGTTGTTTTGTTTCAATAACCCCTTTATAGTAATCTCTGAATGCAAAAGCTATTCTAGTGAGATCTAATTGACGTTTACGTCGCTAGCTAGGATCATAATAATCCTGATCATTATTATCTTTTTATTTAGCAACGATATATGAAATATGTAGGTAATAACAACAATGGGGACAACTTAATTATCAATCGAAGGGAAAACTTGCTATCCTTTGCTTACATATTTCCAAATATCTCTTGTCTATGTCAAAACCTATGCATGAAACTCCCAATCTGATGGATGCCAATGCAGTTGAACCTATTCCAATGAATGGATCCAGAACGACATTGCATTTGCTAACACCATGTAATTTGATACACATTTCTGGAAGTTTAATCGGAAAAGTAGATGGATGAGGTCTCTGTTCTTTATCCCAAATAGTCTCATATGGGATGAACCAAGTGTTACCACGATCTCTTAAATCTCGAATTGCACTTTTCCAGCGGCCAATATTTGTTTTGTCTTGATAAGGAACGCCAATGGAAAGTTTATCCAATTTAACGTTTCCGTGTTTAGTAAAATGAAAGATGAATTCAAAGCAATCATTTACAAATCGATCACTAACTAGTGGTTTAAAATGTCCAACGGCTATGTCTGCTGTAATAGTTGGATAGCTTCCTACATCTGATTTTGGAATTGCTATGGATTTCACCCAAACAATGACGTTTTGTAATGTGAAATATTCCCTCAAAACATTTGCTACATCTAAAGCAATCCAAGGATCGGAAGGTTTGCTTCCAACGTTTATAAAAAAAGAACCATCATCAGTAAGAACTTTTTTAATTGCTACACTCATATTAGATAGGAATTTCAAGTAATCACTTCTGGGTAGGGTGTCCTTATAACGATTGTAGCTTACGCCTATGTTATATGGAGGTGATGTAACAACTACATCGATTTTTTTCTCCAATAATTTATTTTTAATTCCACTAATACAATCGCCATGGTACAACTTTACGGAGATTTTTTTTCTCTTTAATTCTGCAAATTTTACTGGTTCATCTTGCTTAATTTTGATTCAACTTCTTTGTTAGATTTAGAAATATGAAAATCAAAAGTAACCTGAATGAGAGGATAAAGTAGAAGACGAAAAATTTTGTATCAAATAGTTTAATATGTATTTTCAGATCATTACAAGATCATCTACAGACGATATCATAACAACTGCCTTATTTTCTCCCAGACTTTTTTTCATTCTGTTTACCACTTCCTCAACATCAGAAGAATTTACCACAGTAGCCACAACTTTTCTAGAATTGTATGTAAGTTCAACTGTACCACTTCCTCTGCCTGACGCAACCCTCTCTTTATCTTTGGTTACCCCCTTTACGTCGTAAATAGTAGCTTCAAGACTCAATTCTTTGAGCGAAGAGATAATATCCCTAACATTTTCGGCTTTCACTAGTACAGCAAGTCTCTTCATCGTCCTAGACTTTTCTCCGGGCGTTTCTGTATATGTTACTTCAAACGGCAAGGTTGTGTTGTCTTTAACCATTTCCCTAAAGTAGAGATGCAAAGTATAAAAAGCTGATGTAAATATAGTATTGTAACTAAATTCTCGCTAAACGAATGATACTTTTTTTGATATAATTTTTCTTTAGGTATTAAAACATGGAATTATAATTGAAAATATTTATGAACGTTGTTGCCATTACTACTTTAATGGAAAGAAATAATCTTATCAAGTCAATGATTGTAACGGGTTTTATATTCGCAATCGTTTTGGCAAACGTGAATTTATTGGCTAAAGTGACAGCAGAAACAGGAGCCGGTAAGGATGTATTTAAGGTGATTGTCACCCTATTTGGTATAACAAATTCAACAAAAGACATTGTGACAGTAGTTAACGTAAATGATCAGACGAAAATAAAACTATTCAATGCCCAAAACCCTGAAAGCCAGGACCAGGACAAAGTGAGTTACACAATGACATTCCCAAATTTGACGGTAAATGATGGAGATCCCTATACTGTATGTACAATAAGCATGGAAAACTTTAAAGAGGATTGTACTAAAGGAAAAAATTCTCCTCTAAGTAGACCAGAATTTGTGGATGTTGATGTATCGAAGGGTTCTAGTGAGGTACAAGGGGGTTCTAGTAAAGAGTGAATTCTTCACTATAACTAACCAAAATAAGAGTCGAAAATGAATTTATTCCCACTTGTACAGATATAGAAATGTGTGGGAATAACAATATTTTGACAGACAATATTTTGACAGACAAGCTATTACTTTATGCTGCTGCAGCGTCCACATTTATAGCTGGTATATTGCATCTTGCAATTATCCCAATGTTTTTCAAGATAATGCCATTGAATATTACATTATTCTTTCTAATATCAGGACTAGCTCAAGTTTTCTGGATTATACCCGTGCTAAGGAGATGGAGTAATCTCTGGTTTTATGTAGGTATAGCTGGAACACTAAGTTTGATTATAATGTGGCTTGTTGCTGTGCCTGGCAGTGGACATCCGGTAGATGCAAATCAAGCTGCAGTAGAAGTCTCCCAGATCGCTTTCATCATTTTATCTATAATAATAATTAAGAAAAATAGGGCGGAAATAAAATCAAGCAACGTAGAAATGTAGACTAGTAATGTGTCTTTACTCCAAGCCAAAACAATATTATTCTTGCAATACCAAAAGTACTTACTGCGGAACTCACGATGATATCATTAGATGCTCATACTCATATGAGTATTATAGTCATAGAACCAAAATATTATTTAATTTCAAGTATCGACAAAAAATTTCCAGAAGGATCCTTAAACCATGCTATCTTCGGTTTACCATGAAAAACACCCTTGTCATCCGTTTTTAGCACACCTTCCTTATAAATTTGAAAACGTACTCCCAATTTACTTAGTTCGTCAACTGTCTGGTCAACTTTATCAACTATAAAATTAAGTATGGTAAAAGTTGCAGGGCTGTGATCGGGCTTTGGATAGATGAATACCTCGTTACCACCTTTGAGACGCAAATTTAGTCCTTCTTCCGATTCTGATATCTCAAGTCCCAATGTTTGGCCATAAAACTTTTTGGCCTCTTCGATATCTTTAACGGCAAAACTTGAAAAAGCATTTGCATTTTTGAAATTTGTCATATCGTATTGAATACAGAAGAATAACTATTAAGGGTTATATAGTTTGGATAGAAATTGGACTAAAAAGTCATTACTCATATAGTAAACTAAATTCTAAACTACTTCGTTAACCTGAATAAGTGGGTTGATTTGAATTTTCTGGATCTAGATTTCTAGATAGTGGCTATACTTTAGTCTTGAAGATTGCTTACTAAAATTGTCTGTGGATTTGATCTCTGCGAATCGTAACACTTTGGACAAATCATACTTCCAAACCAGTACATGATCGAGTTCGTTTTCTTTTCGCACAACTCACACCGGTCAGACCTAAACATTTCTTTGATATATTAGATATCATATTATATAAAACTTTTCTAGTAGATTTAGATTGATGGAATTCAGCAAATTGGTTCAGGCAAGCAACCTAGGATATATTGGCTTGTATTACCGTAATATGCCTTTAATAACCATTACATTTTGCATATTAAAACCAAAAAATTGAGCCTACACTTGGTTGTATGAATTTTTCGGGCATTGTGTTAATGATCTCGTTTGCTGCTTTCCAACCTGTACAATGACATGGAACAATATATCGTGGATTTTCTCTTTTCAGTTCAGCTACTGTAAATGGAATCGATTCTTCATATCCCTGTCCTGATAAATGAAACCCGCCAAGAACAGAAAATATTTTTGTAACACCGGTCATTTTTTTTGCATATTTAATGGTGTTTATTATTCCAGCATGGCCGCAACCGGTCAGAATTAGTAATCCCTTGTCTTTTATGTTCATTATCAATGCTTGATCATCCTTGACCAATGGATCTTTTTTCTTCTTTATACTGCAGCGGAAATCCTTTCTCAAATTCAGTAACTCTTGGAATTTCTGCTGTAATCATTACCCTGTTATTGACAATATTGCTGCCCTTTTTGTCCGGTTTGTTTTCATCCCTAGGAAGGAAACTAATTTTGTCTATTTTTCTTATTATTCCACCGGCCTGAAGTATTTCCTCCTCATCTAAAAAATCCATCCTTGCTTTATTACCATTTGGAAATATAAGCCAGCGTTTTAGGAAAGCTTCGGGATGCACTATGATTTCAATTGGTTTTTCTATTCTTTTCAGAGTACTGATTAGTCCTGAAATGTGGTCAAAATGTCCATGACTTAATATTATTGTCTCAATATCTGTCAGATTAGCTCCTAATACATCGGAATTATGAACTATGCCATCTTTACTAACTCCAGTATCAAATAGAAACTTGTTGGTCTTGATCGACTTACCATGGGTATAAGTTATTTCCAGTATCGATGAAAATCCATGTTCGGCTATAGGAGACTCGGCGATCCTTTGATTACTTATCATGGAAGGCCTTTTTACTATGGATGTACTAGGAAGTAACCTATCAGTAATATTGTCTACTAGGATTGTTATTTTTACACTATCAATTTCTTGTAGATTCATTAATTATTAGTTATCAAGTAATGCATCATAAATAATGTAACCTATTGTTAGTTTTCTGATGCTGTAATGCCAGCCAGACCTCTGCCGTAATGTCTTTAACAAAATTTAAAGGGACTAAACCTTGTACATTCATTGTGTTGCACAGACTTAGAATGTCAAAACAGATTTCTAGGGCGTTAACTGTGAGCGTGTTCTCTCTAGTTCTCGTTTTGACGTATGTGAAAATTGATAGTATGGCAAATCCATTGGGACAAGTGGTAAATGCACTATCAGATGAAGTATTGTCAATAAGACCTGTTCAATTTGGCTTTTTGTCGGAACTTTCTCCATCTGAAAAAGCTGCCTCAGCATCAGGATCCTGTGCACTTACACCTTCCATTAAACTAAATGGTACTCCTCAGCAAACTGAGGGTCCATACTTTGTAGACAAAATGCCTAATCGCTCCGATATAAGATCAGATAGTTCTGATGGCTCAGTAAAAAAAGGAATTCCATTGCGTCTAATCACTCACGTATATGATGTAGATAATGGCATATGTCTTCCTCTGAGCGGAGCAAAAGTAGATATTTGGCATACAGATTCACAAGGTGTCTATTCAGCAGTTAAGGACATGGGAACCTCGGGAAGGAATTTCCTTCGTGGATATCAAGTGACAGATAGTAATGGGACTGCTGAGTTTACAACTATTTATCCAGGTTGGTATGAAGGTAGGACAATCCATATTCATGATAAGGTTCGTGTGTTCAACGGATCAGAGACAATCTTGGAATGGACAAGCCAGCTTTACTTTAATAATTCCATGAATCAACAAGTACACAAACAAGCTCCATATAGTAATCATGGTCCTCCTCAAATTACAAGTGAAGACGATATTGTTTATAGTCAAGGCTCAGTTGATGGGCTAATCGATAGAAATAGTGGTGAACGGCTAATAGTCAATTTAACAAAAGACAGTGTTGGCTACATTGGAGAGTTCAATATTGTATTAAATGCAGACAAAAAATAAATATGCAAGCCAAGAACTACAACCCTAAAGTTTTGATGATTAAATATAATTTTGTTTATCATCAGGTTTTAGGCGTTCATATTGCATTCTAAATAATTCTATAATAATTGCAACATCTTCTTGCTTATCCATCTTGACTACGGGAAGGATCTGATACGGTGAAGCACGGCCTTCTTCAATTAGCTAGTTATTCTTCTCGATAGGCTTTTGTTAAGGCTTTAATGTCAAGCTTGTGCATTTGTAGCATTGCCTTCATGACTCTTTCCGTTTTGTTAGAATCCTTGTCTTGTAGCATCTTTATCAAAACAGTTGGAACAACTTGCCACGAAACTCCAAATTTGTCCTTGAGCCATCCGCATTGCTGGGCATTTTTGTCACCGCCTACAGAAAGTTTTTCCCAGTAATAATCAACTTGTTCTTGTGTTTCACAATAGATTTGGAAAGATATGGCTTCATTAAATTTAAAGATTGGTCCGCCATTAAGGGCCAAAAATTTTTGTCCCTCGATTTCAAAGTCAATTGTCATTACAGTTCCTTCCTCTTTTTTATGAATCTCATATCCCTCTTTTCCATATTGTGTAACGTTACCAATCTTTGCATTCTTAAAAACTGAGATATAAAATTCCACTGCCTCCTCGGCATTATTATCAAACCACAAACACGGACTAATTTTTTGCATTTTGCATCTAAAGTTATAACCCATTAATACTATAAATACATGTATTGACTCGATGTATAGTAAAGGATGCTTACACATGTTAGAATGCTCAGATTATGTTCGTGACAGTATACTTCAATCTCCTTTCTGGAAGGAATGAATTTGTAAATCTGTTTTTAGTCTAAGTTGATTTTAGTTATTTTATGACTTTAAACTAGAGAAGTATTGTATCTCATATCATTGTATCTCATACCATTATATCTAAATTATTTTCCTTCATGAAGACGTTCGGACTAAAGGCATTGAAGAAAAATGGAGATCCTGAAAATGATAATGGCGAAACTGGTCCCTCAGTCATGAACGAGTATTTTCTGGTCTTTGTATTGAAAGAACTTGCCGGATCGGTAAATGTCCTATACAAATCGATAGCTTTTTGATCAGATACTAATTCTCTAAGTGTGACTAAATCATTACCTAGTGAGAGCCCAAATCCAAAGAAAATAATTCTTAGTTGCTGCAGTATATCCCTGTGGATACTAGATAATGATGTGCTGATAAACAACCATCCCAATCCATACTTTCTTGTGGTCCTCACAGCATCTAGCAAGGTTAGTCTCAATTGTTCAAGATTTGTATCCGTGAATTCGTCTTTCCTAGCGTATCTATGTGCTTCATCCAGAACAACTAGCGTATTTAATGAAGTGTTCTTCTGCCAGGTTTTTTCTCCTAGACTAACCAATCCTCTAAGTAATCGCTTCAGTATTAAGGATTGAATAGTTTCATTCCAGTATTTCAGTTGCATCTTGTGAGCAGTTTGTTCAGAAAGATCTATTACAATAAGTGGTTTTAACTTCCAAGAAAATTTCTCTAAAAGATCATCAATCGATAATGCATCCTGTCTGTTTTCAAATAGACTACAAATTGGAGTCCAGAATTGAGAATACAAATTATCTAAATTTTTTTGATCCAAACTAGAAACAAGGTTATTTAGTCTCTTTCTTGGTTCTGGAGTTGAAAATATGAGAATCTGGACTTCTTCCTTCCGCAATTCATTTATAAAAAGGTCAAAGGACTCTCTTTTTATCAAGTTAGTTAATGATGTTTTATTTCTAAGTTTGGGTATCAATGCATCTACGGCAAATCTCCTGTTTGCGCCATTAATAGTTAATTGATGAAAGAATTGTGATTGCAATAAAATTTCTTCAAACAACGTCCATCTATCTAAAACAAGATTTCTAACGTTAATTGCCAGAACTTCTTTATTGAGAGAGTTCATAATTTTTTTCATACTGAAATTAGAACCGTAGTTCTGGTATTTCTTGTCCGTATTATTGTTGTAATCATTTGCGAAACTCTTAGAAAACTCCCCGACAGGATCCATTACTAATAATCCCATATGAGGAAATTTGGAATATGCTGTCAGAATCATTTTTGCCAATGTTGATTTTCCAGATCCAGTTATTCCAAAGATTCCTAAATGATAGGCTTCACCTGCACCGCTTTCCCCATAATCAAAATGCTTAAACCACATTGGCAATTTAGTTTTGGATCCATAACTATTCCCCAAATAGAACAAACTGTTCTTTTGCTCTTCTAAAATAGTACTTAAAATATTATCATTTACTTGATAAACATACGTACCAGTAGGTGGCACCGTTCCTAATAAACTTGGTTCAACTAGATCTTCAGAACTAGTAAATATAGCGCTACAAAGTAACTTTCCCACATGAACATCCTGTATACCACTAATAGGATTAACTGATCCTCTTTTTCTTGCCACAGACTTTATCGTAGGATCCTCCAATAAAAAGTTCTTTAGCGTGATTTCTATTATTTGACCAATTGCATAATGATTTTTAGAATCCTGTAAATATTTGAAAATAGCCAATTCACCAACAAGTTGTCTTGTGACCGAAGATTCTAATACATCTAGAGCAAGTTCGATTGTAGAAGAAGGTGATCCAATTGTTCCTAATATGGAACTATCTTTTAACAGGTAATTAATCTTTTTATCAAGAGTATTTTCTAAACTTATTTCCAAAATTATGATCCGCCTTCCGTTCTGTATGAATGCATTAGAAAAAATATATCTTTTTCATTGTGATCATTTAACTGTGTCATTTGATTCATTATGATTTGTTTATAAGCTGGAATGGCTGGAGCCATATGTTTAGCTATTCTATCAGCCATATATAGTGGGAAAGGTTCCATGATAGAGGGTGTCTGGCATTGATTCTTTATGTTGATTAAAATGGAATTTAGTTTCGTTTCGTCACTAGCTGTTGCGGATGGCATTTCAATTCTTAGCGCGGGACACCAAGGGTGTGGTTTGTAATAAATTACAGATAGGTTTTTTATTCCTGAAATTACTTGCTCCATCAAGACTCGAAGTTCTTTATCCTCATATGGTAATCTTACATGCCATCCTTCTTCGCTTGTAAATAATTTTGGACGTGTAAATTCTCCTGGATCCAATATCAAGGTTAGAATTGCTCTATCATCATAGTTCTCAGGCCAATGAAGGTTTTTACCTATATCATTCCTAGAAGTATATTTTGGTATTCCGAGATAATATTTGTAAGTGTCTTTTAAGTCCAAAATTTTCTTATATGAAATCAAAAAATCTTTAAAATCTTCCCTAATTTTGTCAGAGGACTTTGAATTAAGATTTTCTATAAAATTGATAGCCTTGTACATATGTATTAATGCAGTCGTAAGGGACCCGTCAAGATATACTATATCATATGGGGCATTTGCTGCTAGTTTGATTTCCATTTCTACCATAATCGCTCTTGCTGAAATCATATTTTCAGGATTATGTTTTTCTGGGTAAACAAACACATCATGGTTGGGTGCAATCCGTTTTCCATTTTCTAATTCATTTATACCCTCTACTCCGACAGCTGCTGCAAATAACAAATCGGTTCCCAAGAGACGATCTACAGCATAGGCTCCATCTACTCCACCTGAAACTAATGGCTTAATATTCCCAAAATTAATATCATTATCTAGCAGTCCTATTTGTTCGAGTTGCAGCCGGAATTTCTCTCTTTTACGATTTATATCATGCATGGAGCTTTGAAGTATGTCTCCAATTTCGTTAGTTCTCTGTAACATCTGTTCTACTAAGGAAGCAGGAATTTCCAGAAAAGATGGTGAATCGACTTCATACATTGTTATTTAGCACATTACTACTCAAATTTCCCGAAAAGGTGTCATAATGAGTCAATTCTACTATAGGCGTTGATATCAGCTTTGTCTGAACGATCATGTTTTTTTACGCCTTATAGTCACTATGAACTTAGCTTTATGCTTTTCTGATAAATCAATATATTTTACTACTTGTCCGATACTTACTTCTCATCATTAGTTCTCATATAATTGAGATAGAACGCGTGTGCAGCTTGTATTGCTTCTTTTCTCTATTCCTGTACATCATGATAATTACGAAATCCAAATACACATATCGGAATGAGGTAGGAGCCATTTCGACTGGATCTGAATACAGTGTTTCTAGAATTTCTAACCTTATTCTGATTCTGTTTAACAATAACGACATTCTGATAAAAGTTTAACCAAATTTTGGGAGTAGAAATAAAATAGAATAGAATAGAAAACTGAACAGTACATTTGTATCTAATAATTTAAATATACCTCGGATAAGGAACTATATGCCTCAAAGAATAAAAATTTCTATACCGCCTAAATACAAATCAGCAGGACCAAACATGGAAATTGAGGTTGAAGTCGATCACGTTGCAAACCTCGATACTGTGATTGAAAGGGCATTAGAAACCATGAAGTTACTAGAATCTGAAGAAGTACAAGAACTAGTGCAGGAAAAGTATGAAAGAAGAAAAAGAGAAAGGGCCGGACAAGAGCTAGCTTAAAAATTCTCAAATTTTTTATTTTTTCTATTCTAATAATATCATAACTTTTTCTATATAAAACACTATCAAGTATTGGTCTATCCTAATGTTAAATCCTACCGTAAATTCAAATACTTCAGAGTGCAGATTTTGTATCACTTTTGAATGAAGATTAAATCAGGTATAACCATAGTTTAATAATTAAAAAGTGCTCATGTTGTTAAAGCGAGGAAATTAGATAAAATGATCTTACCTGCTTATATCGCCTGTATCTGGATCCACGCCCATACTTCTCATTCGTTCATAACTTTCAATGATTCTCTTCTTAATATTGGTGCCGATTGGAGTCACTAGACCTAATTCAGACAGTAATTTCGCATTTTCTCGTATATCATAATTGAGTTGAGATATCAATTTGGCATCCTGATTTTCGGTTGGTTTCTCCGTTTCGACAAAGAATTGTTTTAAACGGTCGTCTTGTACCTTATGCAGATCTTCTATTAGCTTTTTATGATGTTGGACAAAACCTACTTTAGTAAACCAGATTCCCCAAGTCTTGTACGAGACATCGCTTAAGAGTTTAGAGCTTATTATCTGTTCAGCTCCGATTATCTCTTCTCTAATTTTGGCACCATCTGGAGAGGTATCATTCTTGAGGTACTCTCCTACCTCATCTAATGCACTTTCTATAATTATTAATTCTTCTTCTGAAACTGGAATTTCTTTAAGCATAGGCAATTTATTGTAGTCTTAAGAGATATTTTAGGCTTATGCGGTTATATCTGATTGTTACCAATCAGAATTGGAGT
>WNGA01013750.1_pt1 | contig 12213 bp, 8 predicted proteins | sample 5400061 | NCBI WGS metagenome assembly WNGA01 (sample SAMN13153366, study PRJNA577476) | soil metagenome | isolation source: 100 cm soil or saprolite under grassland replicate 2 | place: USA:California | collected 2016-06-15
ATGATAGATGCCGATGGATCCGGGTGACGACGGTATGATGCCTCCCAAATTGGTCAATACCACCAACAAGAGCCCTCCGGAAACGATCGCCCCTCCGGCGCCCAACGCCGCCACGCAGGCGATCATCGCTGCGCCATAGAGCGTCCAGCCGATCGCTCCCACAATCGTAGCGACCATCAAAATCGCAAGAGAGCCTCCGGCCGTCAGGATCTCCGTCGCTGCCATCAGTTGACCAGCGACAACGCGAGTCCAGCGCCGCGCCGACTCGGCGCCTTTCCTGCGTAGGGAAGACGTCAAAGGGCCCGCAAAAACTTCCAACAAGACGACAACTATCAACACCGCGCCGACGAACACAGACACTCCAACCAGCACGCCGCTTATCGTGTTCGGGAGACGAACGTACAACGCAACCATTCCGCCCAACGCGACCACGCAGGCCACATCAAGGATGCGTTCAAGCAGAATGCTGCCGAGCGCCCGCGCCACCCCTCCCCCGTAAACGTGGCCAACGAGATAGACTCGCAAGGCATCCCCGGGACGTAGTGGCAGCGTGACGTTCGCTGCCAAGCCCATCATCAGAACCGCGAACAAACGATACAGTGGAAGAGACGGATCACGGCGCAGCAGCAACCACCAACGGATCGCGAACGCGAAGTAGCAGCCGACGAGCAGAAGCGCCGCCAGCACCAGCAATTTGGCATCCGCACCGACGAGGGCGATCATTGTTTGGCGCCAATCGATCTGCCAGAACAACACGCCGATGCATACCGCTGAAATGATCAGGCCAAGAGCGATGCGCCAGCCACTACTTACTCCTGATTTGACGATTGCGGGTCGTGACGTTGCTCTTTCCATCGCTTAGCCCAACCGCGGGGCAGGCACAGCCGGGCTGTCGAGCCGACGCCAGCGCGCGACGAAATATGGAAAAAGAAACTTGCCCGGCAGACAGTTATAGGCGCGTTCAATCGGAAACAGAATCGAGGCAAGAATGCGTTTTGATCTTTGCGGGAGCCGAAAGATCATGCTGTTGTAAATCAAAAAGTAGGCAGGGCCGCCCATGTGCCGCGAATCGATCGGCTTGAAAAAGGGCGCGGCCAGGACGCTGAGCGCATGGTGGTCGAGCGCACCTTCGGTTTCAGCCTCGAATGTTGAATCCCACCGATACCATAGCTTGCGTAGACCTTCGAGAAGATAGCGACGGTTGGGCTCGAACATCAGCAACAACCCGCCGGGGCGCACGAGTTGTGCGAGCGTGCAAAGCGTGCCAGGAAGGTCAGACACGCAGTGATGCAAACCGCCGAACACCATCGCCACGTCAAACTGGCGACCGAAGCTCTGGCCGCTCGTGAGATCGAAGACGTGCGCTTCGCGCCCAACCAGCTCACGATAAGCAGCGCAGGCCTTGTCCGATACGTCAATTCCGCAGAGCCGCGCCTCGGGGAAGCGGCTGCGAACCCATAACGAATTGTGACCACTGCCTGCCGCAACGTCGACGACATCTTTCGCGTTGAGATCGAGACCCTGAAACAGAAATTCGTAGACAAAGCGCTCCCGAAAGGACATCGATTCAGCGTCATAGTAGTGGGCTTCGTAACGATCATGGATCGTTTCGTAGTGCGCCTTTTGCTTGAATACTTCGGTCCTCATTGGGACACCGGTCAAACGGAGGACATGCTGTTTGAAGTGAGCGCCTGATGGCAAGGCGCAAACGTGATTCGTCTCATGTCACCGCGATCGGGCGGCGCCAATATGGGCCGCCGGCTATGATGGCGCCACCACGCGGACACCACCATCAGTCCCCAAAGCTCGAACCCGAGATCTGCCTTGCCGGCGAGATGCTGGTCTTTCCTTGCAAGCACGGCCGAGGAATCCAGAAATGGCGTGCCGGCCAGGCGGTCCCGAGACAGGAAATGCTCGAGACTGTCGCGCATCTCGTCTCGAAGCCACGTGTGAACCGGGATACTGAAGCCCTGCTTTTTCGCGGCGCTGATCTCCTTCGGGAAGATTCTCCGCGCCAGCGCACGCAACAACCGCTTCGACTTGCCGAGCATCCTGGTCTTTTCGCTCGCTTCAAGCTCGACGCCAAACTCTGCGACCGCCGGATTGAGGAGCGGCGCTCGACACTCCAGCCCCTGCGCCATGGTGACGCGGTCAACCTTGGTCAGAATATCATGTGGCAGATACTCTTGCATGTCGGCCATCTGCAGCGATCGCAGGTCCGGCGACGGCGCAAGCCGTGAGATCAACTGGTCGATCGCCTGTCGTGCGGCGTCGGACCTGATCTCGCCTGCCATGATGTCCGAGGCCTGCTCGGGCAGCCATGTGCCGTTCCAGGTGAAGTGCGCCAGCGCAGGCGAGGAACCCCACGCGCGCAGGAAGCGCTGGACTTTGTAGCCCGTTGACACCTTTGTGCCGCTGGCAGACCGCTGCGAGAGCCAATTCGCGAGCTGACGCATCCCCGCTGCCGGCGCAAAACGATGCATGCTTCGGTAGAGCGCGGTCGCCTTGTAGGTAAGATAACCTCCGAACAGCTCGTCTCCGCCGTCGCCACTGATGACAACTTTGTATTCCCTGGCGACTTCACGTGAGAGCGCGTCGACGGCGACTGCCGAGGAATCGGCAAGCGGATCGTCAGCGTGATACACAAGTCGCTCAAAGCTCTCCGGATCGAGCGGCTTCGCAACCGCGCGGCGCAATTCGACACCCAATCGATCTGCCACGAGCTTGGCATTTTTCCATTCGCTGAAGCGTTGGTCGTCAAAATCCAGACAATACGCATGGCGCAAGAAACCCTGCCGCGTCGCACTTTCAGCCACCAGGGATGAATCAATGCCACCGGACAAGAACAACGTGACTGGAACGTCGCTCCGAAGTGCAATGTGGACGGCTCCGTCAAGCCGCCTCGCTAGTTCGTCAATTGCGGCCTCGCCTCGCTTTGGAGTGTCGTCCTCGATCGTCTCGCGTGACGCCGGCGTCCAATACGTAGCCTTGCGCCGACGCCCATTGCCTTCCAGCAGACACCATGCGCCAGCCGGCAGACGCGTCACTCCACGCAGTAGCATCGATTCGCCCGGAACGTAGTTAAGCATCAAGTAGCCAGCGAGCGGCACTGGATCGATAGCAGGCTCGAAGTCTGCAAGACAGGTGATTGCTTTCAATTCACTCGCGAACACCGTATCGCCCGAAGGCGCGGTCCACACGTAGAGCGGCTTCTCACCCAGCCGGTCACGCGCAAGATAAAGGGAGCGATCTACTCGATCGGCGATAGCAAACGAAAACATACCCACCAGCTTCGATGCCGCCTCAACCCCGTAATGGCGATATGCCTCCAAAATCACTTCCGTGTCGGAATGAGTTTGGAACCGGGAGCCGCGGGCCTCGAGCTCGGAGCGCAGCTCGATATAGTTGTAGATTTCGCCATTGAAGGTGATGACATAGCGGCCGCTTGCATCAGCCATCGGCTGCGCGCCAAGGCTTAGATCGATAATGGACAAGCGACGATGTCCAAACGCGAACGGCGGCTCGTGCCAATACCCGCCGCCGTCTGGACCACGATGCGCAAGCAGCATCGTCGCCTTGAGCAGCTCGTCGACGCGGCGACTGAGAGTGTTGCCAAAAAAGCCAACTATTCCGCACACGATCGCGCCATCATTTCCGAACGTCGAAGTCCGCGCTAGTCCAAATCTTACGTAGACGATACTGACTGCGGGATGCATCCGAAAAATAGATTCTGACGATCATCTCGAGCGTCACACCCGACAGGATGAAGAGCACGCCGAACAGTATCAGCATCATACTCAACATGAACCAGCCGTTATGGTCGCGCACGACAGGAATGCCGTAGATCAGGTTCAAGCCCAACAGGATCGTCGCGATGAGGCCTCCGATCATCCAAAATACCAGGGTCAACCAGCCGAAGATGCGGATCGGACGATCACGAAAATTCACGAAGAAATACAGAAAGAACACGTCGAAAAGGACATTGAACGTTCGCATCAGTCCGTAATTCGAAGCGCCTTTCGGACGGGTGACATTCTGAATGGGAACCTCGGTGATTCTTGCGCCAACAGCCTTGGCATAAATCGGAATGAAACGATGGCTCTCACCAAGCAGGCGAATATCGCGTACGATTTCTCCCCTGTAGGCGCGAAACGTCGTGCCGATGTCATGAACCGTCAGCCCGGAAATCCTACGGAGCAACCAATTGGCGGCGAGCGATGGCAACCGACGGTCGATGCCCTCCTGTCGATCATGGCGCCATCCGCATACCACGTCCCAGCCCTCGTCGATTTTGGCCAGAAACATCGGGAGGTCTTCAGGAAAGTGTTGCAGGTCGGAATCCATCGTGATGACGATATCGCCGTTGGCAACATCGAGACCGGCCTGCAATGCTGCGGTCTGTCCCGTATTTGATCTGAGCTCAACGATCCGTAGTTGAGGAAATTCCACCACTAAAGATTTCATCCGCTGAAGACTGTTGTCACGGCTGCCGTCGTCAACGAGGACGATTTCGATATCGAATCGATCCGCGAGTTTCGCTGTGACCGCGGCAAGACGCTCGACGAAGGCGCGGATAAGATCTTCTTCGTTGAAGACCGGTGCAACGACGGAAAGTCCCACCTTATCTTTGCTGTCCGTTGCGGCCGGCTGCATCTGATGCATGTTCATTACAATGCCGCCCTTCGTATGAACGGAAATCGGCGCTGCGTACGGCAGCACTAACGAGCATTCCGCGATCGCGTCCTTCATACAACGTCGGGAACACGACGGCAACATCGCGGCAATGAGTTAAGGGGCGCCCCAATGCAAACCGGTCAGGGCTCGAAGCCGACTTCGGACAGGATTGCGCATGGAAGCTTGCAGTGCTGGTTCACATCCGTCCCTCGTATGAACGAAAATCGGCGCTGCGTAGGGCACCACCAGGCAGTAGGCATTCCGCGATCGCGCCCTTCATACAAGGTCGGGAATTCCACGGCAACTTCCGGGGAAATGGATAGATGGTCGCCCCGATGCAACCGGTCAGGACTCGCAACGGACGTCGGCAGGATTGCGCTTAGAAGGTTGCGCCGCCGGCTCCAGCAGAGGCGACTGACCGTGTCTCGAAATGAGAATGGGCATGAGATTGGCTACCCGTCCCACTTTTCTTTGCAGGCCGACAATCGTAGGCTGCACAACCATGTACTCGAGCACAGTGTGGGGACGCGATGAACGATCTGGATGGATTCGACATCATCATTCGCCAGAAGAAGAACAAGGTGACAGCTGCAATTCCACAGCTCAGCCTTTACGCGACCGCGGGCGACATCAATAGCGCTTTAGAGGGATTGGAGCGAAAAAAAATTGATTTATGGAAAGACTTAAGCGAGGTTGGGGACGCCGACGACGTCGCGACAATTCCTCGCAGCTTTCAGCCAGCAAAGAACAGCTCATCGTTCGGCTCATCGTTCGTCAATGAGATATTGCGATTCACGATCAAGGTCGCCGTCGTGGTTTTCCTGTTCGTGGTCGGCGCTGTCCTGACGACAAACTATCTTTCGGCCAGATTTGCGACCCTGGTCGACAGGATGCAAGCCAGAGCTACGACCCTGGTCGACAGGACGCAAGCCAGAGCGGAGGCAGTTCTCCAGCAATTTCAAACGACTACCGCACAATATGGCAAGATTGGCGGACGATCGTTCTGGGAGAAGGTCGAAGCCGGTATCCACGACATGGCTGAACCGAGCCGGGAATTGCCCGAAGAGAAGAGGCAAAAACTATTGACCAGCTTGCGGACGATCAAGGAGCGGTGGTGGCCGTTCCTGGACGCCGCCCTCTCTCCGCCAGCGGATGTGCGCCGCTCCGATCGAGAGCTGCCAAGATCCTCGCCGTGAGGCAGATCAATCGATATAGTATTTTCGCCGAGACTTGGGTCGCCGCACCATCCACACCCGATTAAGATCTCGCGATGCTGACTCACTTCGTGCAGATCGGGACGGTGATCGCTGTTCTATGGGTGACGGCCGGCGTGCTGGCGTGGTGGCTTCCTTGGCTCGAACTCTTCAATGATTTGCGGATAGTCATTCTATTTGGCACTGGAGTGTTGTTCACGACGTCGCTGATGATCGCCGCTTGGCACCAGGCGGCCGTGGCCGCGTCGCTCATTTTTGCGACGCTATTGCTGTCCCTGGTGCCTTTCTTAACCGCCGCAAAGCGCAGAAAACAGAATTCCCCGCTCTTGAGGTTGCTCTCGTTCAATATTCAGACCACGAACCAACGCTTTCGCGAGATCGCCGCCTTCATTGCACGAACAAACGCCGATGTCGTCATCGTGCAGGAGGTCGATCGCGCAGCCGCAACCGAGCTGCTGTGCGAGCTTGGTGAAGCGTATCCGCACATGCACTGCGGGGGGAAGGACCGCGAAGTGGGGCTGGCACTATATTCCAAGCATTCACCCCTCGAGAGCGGCGCCATCGATCGCACCGCGTTCAATCCTGGCGTGGTCTGGGCACGCTATTGCCAAGACGCGATTAGCTACGAAGTGATCGGCGTCTATCTCGCCTATCCCCTTCATCCAAGGGTGCAAGCGCGTCATATCAACTGGCTCATCGGCGACGTTCGTGCGCGCACGGGGCCATTGATCGTGGCCGGCGATTTCAACTTGACGCCGTTCTCCGCCAAACTCACCAAGTTCGCGATCGTAACGGGCCTGAGGCGACACGCGACACTGCTCGCAACTTGGCCCGCAGATAAGTTCTTTCCCGTTTTCCTGATCGATCACGTCTTCGCTACGTGCGAGTTCTTCACGGTGAAAGTCGCCACGGGTCCATTCCTCGGCTCGGATCATCGGCCGATCATCGCTGATATCGGCATGGACGATCCGACCTCGCAAAGGTAGCGAGCGGCTATACGTGGTAATAATCCCGATACCAGCGTACGAAGCGCTCGACACCGACATGGAGCTCGGTCTGTGGGATGAAATCAATGTCGCGCGCGAGATCGTCGACGTCGGCATAGGTCGCCGGAACGTCGCCGGGCTGCATCGGCAAGAAACGCTTGATGGCCTTGCGGCCGAGGCAGCTCTCCAAGATTTCGACGAGATGCATCAACTTCTCGGGCCGATTGTTCCCGATATTGTAAATCCGATAGGGCGCTGAGCTCGTGCCGGGATCTGGATGTTCGCCGTTCCAGGACCGGATCTGAAGTTGGCGAGCGATGAAGCGAGCGCGTGACGGATTCCGTGATGTCGTCGATGTAGGTGAACGCCCGCTCCATGTGACCGTGATTGAAGATGCGGATCGGCTCGTTTGCCAGAATCGCACGCGTGAAAATGAACAGCACCATGTCGGGCCGTCCCCATGGCCCGTAGACGGTAAAGAAACGCAATCCGGTCGTGGGCAGGCCGAAGAGGTGGCTGTAGCTGTGGGCGAAGAGCTCGTTTGCCTTCTTGCTCGCACCGTACAAGCTGACCGGATGATCGACGTTCTGGTGCACGGAGAACGGCATTTTCGTCACCGCTCCGTAGACCGAGCTTGAGGAGGCGTAGACCAAGTGTCGTACGTCGCGGTATCGACACGCTTCGAGAATATTGACAAACCCTTGGATATTGCTGCGGACATAGGCTTGTGGGTTCGTCAGCGAATAGCGCACGCCGGCCTGCGCAGCGAGATTGACCACAACTTCGAAATTCGTTGCAGCGAACAATGCGTCAAGGTCGTCCTTGTCGGCAATGTCCATACGCACGAAACGAAATCCCGGCAGCTTCTCCAGCTCACGCAGCCGCGCCTGCTTCAACGAAACATCGTAGTAGTCGTCAACACAGTCGAGACCGACGACGGCTGTGCCCTGCTGCAACAGCCTCTGGGCCAAGTGGAAGCCGATGAAGCCAGCGGCGCCGGTCACGAGAATTGTCATTATCCACTGCTCGAGAATGAACGCTCGCTGATCCGGGCACGGAAGGGCGCGAGCAAACACCGTGATCCGGACAGCATCTCAGAGTCGCCAGAGTTCAACATCGGTCGGGCAATCGAGCCTCGGCAACTTTGCTTTGACGTCCAAGACCGCACCCTTTGCATTCTGAAGAAGACTTGTTATCAGCGTCCAGCCTTCATCAACAAAGACTCTATGTGGAACGGCAAGGATCACGGCATTCGCTGGCTGAAGCATCCCCCGGGGGACCAGCTTGATTCCATATTCGGTCTGCGCCTCCTCACCGTCGGCAATCGGGTCGTGTACCTGCACATGAATTCCGAAGCTCTCAAGCTCGCGTATGATATCAAACACCTTGCTATTGCGCACATCCGGAACGTTCTCCTTGAAGGCCATGCCAAGGATCGTGACCCAACTGCTCGCGCCGGCTCTTTCCTTCTTGATCAGCATCTTGATACATTGTCGGGCAACTCGCGCCCCCATGGAGTCGTTCATTCGACGACCGGCAAGTATGACCTCGGGATGATATCCTGACCGTTCCGCCCGGTGGGTCAGGTAATAAGGATCAACCCCGATGCAGTGCCCTCCGACCAGACCGGGTGTAAACTTGAGAAAATTCCACTTCGTTGCCGCCGCTGCGAGGACATCATTGGTATCGATGTCCAACTCGTGAAAGATGGTGGAAAGCTCGTTCATCAGCGCAATATTGAGGTCCCTCTGAGTGTTTTCGATGACCTTGGCCGCCTCCGCAGTCTTGATGTTGGGTGCGCGGCAAACCCCCGCAGTGACGACAGAACCGTAAACTTCCGCCACGACATCGAGCGTCCGCTCGTCCTGCGCCGCAACAACTTTTGGAATCGTCTCAAACCGATGCTCCTCGTCGCCCGGATTGATGCGCTCGGGAGAATAGCCCACCGCAAAATCGATGCCGCATTGCAGCCCCGAGGCCTGCTCAAGAACGGGAACACACTCCTCCTGGGTAGTCCCCGGATAGACGGTCGATTCGTAGACTACGATGTCCCCCCGCTTGAGCGCGGCGCCAACAATCCGCGAAGCAGAGAGCAATGCGCGCAGATCGGGGCGACGGGCCTCATCAATCGGCGTTGGAACGGTGACGATGAAGAAATCCGCCGCGTGCAGGTCGGTTTGATTGTCGGTGAGGAGTAGTTCCGGGCGCCGGAGGTCGGCAGCGCTGACCTCGCGCGTGCGGTCATAGCCGCTCCGCAGCTGCTGCACCCGGCTGGAATTGATGTCAAAAGCAACAACCCGGTTTCCGTGCCTGGAGAAAGCCCCAGCCACCGGAAGCCCGACATAACCAAGTCCGACCACGGCAATTTTTCGGCGATGCGTCATGCGGTCCTGACTATGTCACGAGCGCAGTTCGTTTGTCGCAATCCCACGCGGTCAATTCAACTTCAATCGCGATGTCGCCCATTGCCACGGCCGATACGTGACCAAAACCACTACAGCCGCACAGATCAGGAGCTGCAGGAAAAGCAACGTTACCAATAAAAGGTCGGCAATAGTGTGAAAATGCGGATAGCCCCAAATATTCGGCAGCGCGGAGAAAGGGACGGCACCGCCAACAGGCAAAACCGTTCTCGCAAGCTGTGGAATATTTTGAGCTCCGCCTGCGATGCCGATGACTCCGAATGCAGACATGCCGCCAAGAATGAGAAGCCAAAGCCAATTGTGATTTGGAGCCGTTTGAAAGACCCTGCCCAAAATGTCGACCGTCGCGATCGGCTTGACGTAGAAATACAGTTTGAAAGCAAGGAAAGGGTGCCGCTTCACAATTTGCAAGACGACGCGCCGCATTATGTCATCGTGCATTTTGAATTTGATCGTTCCTGTCCATGGTGAGAGATAGCCCGGAGCCGACAAGGCGGTGGCCGAAAAGTTTGCAGGCAACTGCATGAAGCGCGTGTCGTGCAGATACTCGCTAGCCGCCGCATAGCCGGCCTGATCCGTTTCACCGAGTCGAGCAAGGTCCCACGCCTTACTATTCTTCGGAATCATGTCCGGCAGGTGCCAGAATCCGGCATAGGCTGTGTGCCATAAACCGTGATACGGCAATACATCATCAGTGAAGTACACAGGGTGAAGAGTGGTCTTAACGTATTGGTTGTAGGCAAACAATCCGCCGATCAGCAGTACAACCGGCCACCGCAGGATATTGCGCAACAGGCGAGGCCACGTTCGTTCTTCGGGCGGGGATGTCCGACTGGCGATCCAAGCCGCCGCCGCAGCAACCGCCAACACAAAGACGATAGTCCAAGCCGCCGACCCTCGCGTCTGAATGGCCAGCCACAATATCGCGAGCTGGATCAACGCAGCTAGGACCGTGACGACCGACGGCCGGATCCGATGAATCACCAAAAAGGTGAAATGCCACGCGGGTAAGAGGGCCAGAGTCGAGCCATGGCGCATGCCGTGGAATGTCGGCATCTGGTCATTGAAAATCGTCGTGTGCAGCTCGATAAAAAATGCAAAGAGCGCGCAAAGAAGCACCACTCCCTGGTATGGATAGCGCCGGAAAGTAAGCATATAGGCAGCGGCGCTCAAGAACAGCAGGAAAAAGTAGAGGTAGTAGAACGACTCAATCTCGTAACCGAAAATCCGAAACGCGAGCTTAGCGAAGTCTACGTAGCCGATGTCGCTGTAGATCATCGTGATGAGCGTTCGGTCACCGACGAAACCGCCCGTCTGCGGTCCGAGCGCCATTGCGGCGCGTATTGCATCGTTCTGAAATGCCCGGTTCGCAGTCTTGTCACGCTTAGCGAGAGCCGCGCCTTGCTCCCAAACTTCCACCAGCTTGTTGTGAACCGTCGCGTATCCAAGATATCCCGCGTTCAACCCGTACACGAGGTCGGACAGGGCGATCGCAATCGTCCACTGGTCATTTGACAACGCAGAGGCGACGTGATCCATGCCCCGACGCTGCCCTTCCAAGAAAACAACAACGACGATTGTGACGGCCAAGATCGAGGACAGGATCAAAGCAAAAAATCGCCTGCGCCACGGTGGAATTCGTGACGAAAAAAAGTGCGCCTTCACGGGCTCGTTCAGCAACTCCGGCTTCATCCCTTCGCTTTCCCGAAATGCGTATACCGTGATCGGTTCCTTGGACGCAAGCCCAGGTCTCGTGATGGCAGATCCACAACGCGGCGTCGAAGGACGCTTCCGCGGCCACGTTCAGCGCTGCACCTCCGGCAGCAGCAATCTAAACTCACACAGAATTCGACTCGCTTTAGTTCCTAGACCACATGGCGGCGCTGAGGCTTGATTGTCAGTCCTCTGGATGCCCGGCAGCCCGTTCAACCCTCGCATCGGGTTCCGGCCATTCGGGAAGACGCTATCATTCACGCTGGTTCGAGTTCTTTAGATCGGGGAGGTGGCGAACGGGTAGGTGTTGTTCTCAAAAGAGCCGCCCAGCTCGTCCGCGGCTGCACGATGACCTGGTTGATGTTAGAGACGAGCGCCGTTGCTCGGTTCCACGACAGGTTGCCCTGACTCGGAATTTCCAGGAATATGACTCGGATTGCCGCAGGGTAAGCGCATGGGAGGAATATCAATTCGCCTGATGACGCGTCACGGTGGAATCGGTTTGTCTCCGTCTGATATCACGGAAGTCAGGCCACGCGTCGAGCCGCTGCATACGATCTGCTATCGTAACTGGCTATGCACTTTTAGCGGTAGGCAATGTGCGTCGTCGCTGTGAGGTCATGCCGCAAATGAGCCTCGATGGCCCCGCATCGTGCATTGCGTCCGGTCCAGCCGCTAATCCCCGCCACTTACAACATGTGCAGGATCGAAGGGCTTACATCCACCGGTTCACGCGGTTCGAAATTCGTCGAAGAATGATGTCTATGATGGTATGCGTGACCGACAGCATGTTCTTGAACGTCAACGCCTGCGACTCGCCCCCTTTGCGCTCCACGGTCTTCACGGCGACTTCCCGGTAGGTAAAGCCCTGGTCGAGCAGCATGCAAATGATGTCGGCCTGGAACCCGAATCCGCGCGTGTTCGGATGCCAGCGCATCACGTTGTAGCGCAGATGAACGGGAAGCCCGTTGTAATAGTGCAGCCGAAATCCGCTGATCGCGTTGACGAGCGAGGTGTACGCGCGAGATAGCATGCGTCGATACAGGCTCTTGCCCTCGCTCGTCACATAGTATGGGATGAGCATATCGGCCTGGCCGATCTCGCGGAACACGGAAACCATCGTGTCCTTTGGCTCCGCATCGTCACCGCAGATCAGGCGATAGTATTTTCCTTTTCCAATGAAGGCTGCATCGAAATAGTTTT
>WNGA01011488.1_pt1 | contig 12210 bp, 12 predicted proteins | sample 5400061 | NCBI WGS metagenome assembly WNGA01 (sample SAMN13153366, study PRJNA577476) | soil metagenome | isolation source: 100 cm soil or saprolite under grassland replicate 2 | place: USA:California | collected 2016-06-15
GGGCGGCGTCGGCGACGGCTTCGGTCACCAGCGGCACTAGCTGGAGCGATACTGGGCTGCAGCCGAGCTCAACCCACAGCTATACCGTCGACGCGTTCGACGCCGCCGGCAACACTTCGCCGCGGTCGAGCCCGCCCGCCTCGGCAACGACGCTCAGCAGTTCGACCACGACCTTCCAGCCGCAGGCCGACGCGTACGTGCGGAGCGATTTCCCGACCGCCATCAACGGTACGAGCACGACGCTGCGCATCGACGCTAGCCCGACGATCAGGACCTACGTCCGCTTCGACGTCAGTGGTCTCTCGGGCTCGGTCAGCAAGGTGCTGCTGAAACTCACGGCGACGAGCAGCGGCAGCGGCTACGGCGTCCACGGCGGCGTCACCGACAACAGCTGGACGGAGACGGGAATCACCTATGCCAACGCCCCCGCGTTTTCGCCGACGCTGGTCGGCAGTAGCGGGTCGTTCGCGGCCGGCGCGACGATCTCCGTCGATGTCACCTCTGCGATCTCGGGCAGCGGCGTCGTCACGCTCGTGGTCGACACGAGCAGCACTACGGCGATGAGCTTCTCGTCGCGTGAGGGTGCCGCGGCGCCGCAGTTGGTCGTGACCACGAGCGGTGGCGGCGGTGATACGCAGGCGCCGTCGGTGCCGTCTGCGGTGACGGCGGCGGCGCTTGATTCGAGCTCGATTGGGGTCTCCTGGCAGGCGTCGAGCGACAATGTCGGCGTCGCCGGCTACCACGTCTACCGTGACGGGGCGGCGTCGGCGACGGCTTCGGTCACCAGCGGCACTAGCTGGAGCGATACTGGTGCCCGGCGGCGGGACGACGACAACGTTCACGCCGGTTGCGGACGCAACGGTCAATGCGGACTTCCCGACCTCAAACTTCGGCAGCGACGCGAAGCTGCGGATCGACAGCTCGCCGACCGTTCGCGGCTACCTCCGCTTCTCGCTCAGCGGCCTCTCCGGCACTGTCACTCGCGCGTCGTTGCGGCTGCAGGCGACCTCGGCCGGTCCCGGCGTCGAAATACACGCGCTCGATCCCCCCGGCGGCTGGACCGAATCGACAATCACTTACAGCACGGCCCCAGCACTGCTGGCGACGGCGACCGCCACCCTGCCGTCGTTCGCGCTTGGCGACTGGCTGGCGGCCGACGTGACGCCACTCGTCAACGGCAACGGCACCGTCGAGCTCGCCATCACCGGCGTCTCCTCAACGGCAGCCAGCTTCTCAAGCCGTGAGGGCACGAGCGCGCCCCAGCTTGTGGTCACCACCACCTCCTGACTCGGCCGCGGCACGCGCTCTTGCGTGAACGTGGGAGTCAGCGGTGAAGGCGGATGGTGCCGGCTTGCGTCACCTCACACCCGACTCCTCGCGTAAACGGTGCGACCAGGTCGCTCCGCCAGTTCGGCCCTCTCCCGAAGATGATCTGCACGCGGGCGCTGGCGCTTCGATCTGGGGTACCGAGCGTCCGTGGGTTGATGTTCCCCTGTAACCACTCGCCGTCGGCTCCTCCGACGGTCACGCTGACCCAGCCGGGGTAAAGCGGGTTCGTAGTCGTCATTGCGCACCGGCGAGGCTTCGCGATCAGTAAGAACGGAAGGCCGTCATCCTCCTCGTCCGCGACGATCCGCGCGTTCAGCGCCGCAACCGCCCTCTCGACCGGCGATTGCGACTTCCTCCGATGTTCGGTGCAGGCGACGAGCGCGGGCACTAGAGCGACCACTCCGACCGTGAGGGGCAGGTTCCGGCGTGCTCCGCTCAGCTGGCGCACCGGGCGACGATAGCCTACGCGCACGTCCGTCTCCGCCGCTCGTCCACCGTCTCTGCCGCCGCACTGCGCGGACGGGCTGTCTCGACGACCGAGCTCGGACGGGTTAAGCGTCCAGTTCGGGTGCGACTTGTTCTCGGCGGGCGTCCTGCGCGAGAATCTGGTCGATTGCAGCGAGGACGGCGTCGACGCCGATCATGGGATCGTTACGAGCGATCTCTTCAAGCTGCTCCCTTAGCCGCATGACGTCGCCGAGGAGAGTGCCGTGGTCCTCGGCCTGGTGAAGCCGAAAACCGAGATTGCGCATCGCCGCCGTCAGCTCGTAGTCGTCAGGCACTGGCACCCGCTCCCCCTCCCTATTGACCAGGTACCGTCGAGCGAGGGTGAACGTTGGCCGAAGCTTGATCATCATAGAGCCTCAGCAGGCCGCTGAGCCGAGCGTATCAACTGACCCCGACGGCATGGGATGCACGTGTGAACAGTATGAGTCTTTTTTGTAAACGAGAAACATTGGAAAGCCGCCGGTAGGGAGCCGGGCGAGTTTGTCATCGGCCGCTGGCGCCCGGTCCTTGAGCGGGACCGGTCTGAGGACTAGTGGCAGTTGCCGTTCCCGCTGTCGGTGAAGCTGCCTGACCCCCGGTCGTTGACGAACTGCCATTCGTAGCCGCGCGCGCGCAGGGTGAGCTTCAGCACGCCGTAGGTGTCGGCGTTGCGCACGACCTCGCCCGCCAATGGTGGCTGACTTCCGAAGCCATAGTGGTTCTTTCCACCCGTGCCGACAACGAACTCGCGGATGCCGGAGGGCTTGAGATTCGGCTGTTGAAAATTCGGCTTTCCCGTCGTCGTGCTGTCTCCCGCGGCCGAGGTATCTTCCGGGGTGATCCCGATTGGATCGAAGCGCTCATAGTCGTGGTTATGGCCGGCGAGGACCACATCGGCGTGCGCTTTGACCAAGAGGTTCCAGATGTCGGCCATCCTCTGCGCGTCGCCATGCTGGCCGGACGAGAAGCGGGGCTCGTGCCAGTAGGCGAGCGTGCAGAAGCTTCGGTGCTTCGCGAGGTCGCGCTGGAGCCACTGGTACTGAACGCTGCCCGTCGCACAGCCGCCGACGCTGTTCGCTCCCTGTCCGTAGTTGCACTCGCTGTTGAGCGCGATCAGATGCCACGAACCAACGTCGTAGCTGTACCACCCGAGCGGGTTGGGAGCGTGGAAGTACCGGACGGAGGCTGAGTTGTCGTTCCGTCCGCAGCTTCGCCCATACTCATGATTTCCGGTTGCCCACCTGGTGATCGCGAGCAGCCGGCCCCAGCTGGGGGCGTAGCTTGCGGAATACGCATCGGCGTTCCCGCATTCGTACTGCGCGTCACCGAGGTTCAGCACGGCGGCTGGTTTCAGTCTCATGATCAGATCCGCGGTGTGCTTCTGCCGGCAGGAGTTTCGGCTGCCATCGCCGCCCGTGAAGTTCTTATCGGCGGGGTCGCAGGCGATGTCGCCCGCGGCAACGATCATCCGCGTTCTCTTCGCCGAAATCGTCGCCTCGACGCCCGAGAGGCGGTCGAGGGCGTCCACCGCCGCGCGGTCGCGGCCGGCGCCGCCGACAACGGTGTCGGTTCCTCCGTCGCGCGCGTCGAAGACGTCGTTGCCGGGGCCGCCGACGAGCGTATCCCGGCCGCGGCCACCGCCGAGTACGTCGTTTCCGGCTCCGCCGCTCAGCCGATCGGATCCCGGGCCGCCCGAGAGGCGGTCGCGTCCAGCGCCCCCTCGAATCTGGTCATTGCCGGCGCCGCCATCAACCGTGTCGTCGCCGCCGAGGCCGCAGATGACGTCCGCGTGCGGCGTCCCGTGCAGTCGGTCGGCCGAAGCAGTACCGCGGATCGTGCACCTGGGGCTGCCTCCTCTCGAGGGCGGAACGGCAGGGCTGCTCTTGGCAGTGCTCGCGCCCCCGAGCACGCTGTGCAGCGTGTCCAGGTAGGTCCCGTAGCCGGAGCGGGAAGCCCACTCGGTCGCCGCCTCGATCGCAGTGCCCTCGCCCCACTCGTTGAAGGTGGTGACGAGCTGCCAAGGTTCACCGGAGGCCGCCATCTTCTGCACGTCGCGCTTCCAGCGTGTGCGATCGCGCGCCAGCCGCGGTGCTGACTCGTTCGCCTTCCAAAACCCGGGTGAGACGCTGAAGGAATACCCGCGCCGCTCGTCTGTCGCGGTCGCCGGCGCATACTGATGCCAAGCATCGGGCTGTGAGCCGCAGTCGCGGTAACCGTCGAAGACCTTCAGAACGACGAACGCCGAATTCCCCAGTGCCTGATTCGCCTGGTGCCAGCGATCGACGATCGAGCACGACTTGTCGTTCGCGTTGTAGACAAAGACGACGAACCGTCCGTCGACGCGGAGATAAGCGGCACTGCTCGCCAGCTTATCCCGGATGTAGCGGAGATCCTGGCCGAGCTGCAATGGACTCGGATCGGCCCGTGCCTCCTCCTCGTGGTAGACGGCCCATTTCAGCGGCGACCTGAGCGCGACCGTAGTCGAGAGCAGCGCATGTAGGCGGACATCCGTGTAATGGCGGGGCGCTCTCCAGGAAGAGATGGCTGCATCGAGGCCGGCGTAACCGAGCGCGCGGATGTGCTTTCGCTCGACGGCGGCGTCCGCTGAGCGGTAGAGGCCCAGTGTCGGCCGGTAGTGGACCGGCTGGCCGCCGACAGTCCAGGTTTCCGGGTACCAGGGATAATAGAACGCTGCCCGTATCGGAAACCGTGGCTGATCCTGCCAGCGCCCGGCTCCGCCCGCGGCGGAGGGGAGTACGATCAAGGCCGTCGCCACGACGGCGGCGCGGACAGCGAATACCCCCCGCGGCACGCGCGCACGCTAGCAGCATCCGACGACCGCCGCCGAGCGTGGGCAACTGCCCGCGACGACCTCGGCGTCGCGCGCCGCTGCACCCGGTCACGACGACCGCAGACCAGCCGCTAAGCCGAGGCCTCGCAAGACGCTCCAGCGCGAGTGCGCGCATACCGCGTCGCCTACCCGACAAGCGCACACCGCGCCAAAGCGCTCCGCGGCTTGAAGGGTGCCATTACTCCTGTCCGGCCTCTCTGAGCGGAGGTCGCAACCTCTCGGAGCGCGGGTTGGAGGATCGGGGCCATGTTCTTCTCCTTCGTCTACCTCACTGTCCGCGCCCTGCTCGGCCTGCTCGTTGGCAGTCGACACGGCCCCGACATCAAGGACAGCGAGTTGATGATCCTGCGTCACGAGCTCGATGTCTTGCGCCGCCAGGTCGCCCGACCCGCGCTTCGACGTGTTGATCGCGCGTTCTTTGCCGCCGCGGTGTGTCACCTGCCGCGTTCGTCGCGATCAGTGCGGCTCGTCACGCCGAGGACGCTGCTGCGTTGGCACCACGCACTCGTCCGCACGACGTCGCGCCACGAAGGCGGCAGACCGGGTCGTCCGCAGCTCTCGGCCGAGATCCAGCAGCTCGTGCTGCGCTTCGCTCGGGAGAACCCGCGCTGGGGTCACCGGCGCGTCTGCGGAGAGCTCGCCAAGCTCGGCCTGCAGGCATCCCCGACGAGTATCCGTCGTCTGTTTGCTCGTGCTCGATTGCATCCGGCGCCGCGGCGCATGGGCCCGAGCTGGCGCGAGTTTCTGCACCAGCAGGCAGCGAGCATCGTCGCCTGCGACTTCTTTACGGTCGAGACGTGCTCGTACGTCGCTTCTACGTTCTCTTCTTCATCGAGCACGGCAGCCGTCGCGTTCAGCTTGGCGGCTGTACCACCAGCCCGGATGGGAGTTGGGTCGCGCAACAGGCGTGCAAACGTCGGCCTCTTCTTCGGAGCGCAGCAGATCCGCTTCCTGATCCGCGACCGCGATAGCAAGTACACCGGCCGTTCGACGAGATCTTCCGCAGTGAGCGAATCCGGATTTTGTGCACACCAATCCGCGCACCGAAAGCCAACGCCGTCGCCGAGCGCTTCGTCCGCACCGTCCGCTCCGAGTGCCTCGACTGGCTCCTGATCCTCAACCGCCGGCACCTCGAGCGAGTCCTCCGCGTCTATGTCCAGCACTACAACACCCAGCGCTCACACCGCGCACTGGGCCGGCGCCCGCCAGACCCTCGAATCTCGCTAGGGCAGCCAAGATCGACAGGCATACGGCGCCGCGACAAACTCGGCGGACTCATACACGAGTACTACCGGGCCGCCGCGTGAGATCGGGACCCCAGTAATGGCACCTTCACCCAAAAGGAGTGAGCAGCTTGGAGGCGAAAACGGTCGCTTCGTCCAGTACCAGAAAGGTGGGTCGCGTATGCGACGTTTAGCCGAACGGTTTTCGCCTGCCACCGTGCTCTCGTGTATCGCGTTATTCGTGGCGCTCGGTGGGACGAGCATCGCCGCAGTTTCCGCGCTTCCGCGGAACAGTGTCGGCACTGCTCAGGTCAGGAACGGCTCGCTGCTGCGAGCCGACTTCAAGAAGGGCCAGATTCCGGCTGGCCCACGCGGCCCGGCGGGACCTGCCGGTCCGGCCGGTCCAGCAGGCCCCGCGTCGAAGTGGGCGCTTGTTTCGCCGAACGGCAGCATCGTTGTCCAATCCGGCGGAATCACTGCGACGGCCAAGCCGGGAGCGGGTCAGTACATTCTCGACTTCGGGAGTTCGGTCGCTGGCAAGCTGATCATCGCGTCGTCCGGGCGGGCGAGCGACGCCGAGTTCCGTGGGATGGTCAGCGCCGCTCCTTGTGGTGGCACTGTTGAGGGGAGTGTCTGTCCGGTCGGTAACGACACGAATCACGTCCAGGTGATCACGAATAACCCTGGTGAAACGGTGAGAGAGGATCACGCGTTCTACGTCGCTGTCGTCGGCTGAGACCTCGAAACACGATGTAACTGACGGGCCACCCACCGCTCGGTGCAGGTTAGGGTGGCCTGTCGACTAAGACAATGCGTCATTGTCGCGGTTTGGCGGAAAGACGACATGCTTGATGCCTGTGGGTCTATCGGGGAGGGGGTTGCGCGTTGTTCGCGAGCGCCGCGCTCGGCTGGCGGCTCGAGACCGCGCTTGGCGTCGTTGTAGTCCTGAAGGACCCTGGGTTTCTTGGAGGCTCCGACGCCAGGCGCTGTCCTGGGGGAAGGAGATGCTCCAGCGATGGGCAGACCGAGGAAGTACTCCGATGAGTTGCGCGAGCGGGCCGTCCGGCTCTACTTCGAGTCGGGACGGCCGGTCGCGCATGTCGCGCACGATCTCGGCATCGGCAAGGAGGCGCTGCGTCAGTGGGTGCGCCAGGCCGAGGTCGACCAGGGCCACCGTCCCGAGCTACTGACGACGAGCGAGCGCGAAGAGTTGAAGCGGCTCCGCAAGGAGAACGCGGAGCTGAAGCGGGCGAACGCGATCCTGAAGGACGCCTCCGTCTATTTCGCGACGGAGCTCGACCCGACCCGGCGAAGGTGACCGCCTACGTGGAGGAGCGGCGGGAGGTCTTCGGGGTCGAGCCGATCTGCCGCGTGCTGGGCGTGCCGGTGAGCACGCACTACGCGCGCAGGTCCCGGAGGCCGTCCCGCCGCGAGCTGGCCGACGAGTTGCTGCTCGGGCAGATCGAAGCGGCCCGCAGCGGACGCCGCCGTGTCTACGGCGTGCGCAAGACCTGGAAGGAGCTGCGCCGGCGCGGCGTCGACGTCGGCCGAGACCAGGTCGCCCGCGTGATGCGCGAGCACGGGCTCGAGGGCAAGCTGCGCGGCTCGAAGAAGCGGACGACGATCCCGGACGAGACGGCGGTCGAGCTGGCCCGCGACCTGCTGCAGCGCGACCTTCACGGCGACGCGCCCGCACGAGAAGTGGGTCTGCGACCTGACCTACATCCGCACCTGGAACGGCTTCGTCTACCTCGCCTTCATCCTCGACTGCTACTCGCGCAAGATCGTCGGCTGGCAACGGGCGACGCACATGCCCACCGAGCTCGTCCTCGACGCGCTCGAGATGGCCAACGGCCTGCGCCGACCCGGTGGGGACTGATCGCACACTCGGATCGCGGCAGTCAGCTCGAGTTCAAGGGGCCGTCGCAACACTGCCGATTGACGAGCCGGATGGTAGTTCCTTCGCTGGTGGTGCTTGCTCTGGTGGTGGGTGTTCCTGCCGCGCCGGTGATCGCGGAGGCGGCGTAGCCGCCGGAGCGATTGCCGGCGCGGGCCTGCTGGTCGGCGGGCCCGTCCCATCGGAGTTGATCCTGGTCGAGCTGTTGGCTGAGCGACCAGCGACGCGAGATCTACGGCGACCGTGAGATCCCGGATGCCGCGCAGGCCAGCAGATGGTCGTCGAGCGCCTCGGCAGGCGTGCGCCAGTCGAGCGTCTTGCGTGGGCGAGTGTTGAGTGCGAGCGCGACGGCGGCGAGCTCGTCCGGGCTGTGTCGGCTGAGGTCGGTGGCCCTGGGGAAGTACTGGCGCAGGAGGCCGTTCGTGTTTTCGTTGCTGCCGCGCTGCCAGGGGCTGTAGTGGGTCGCAGAAGTAGATCTCGACGCCGGTGTCGATCCTCAGCTGGGCGTGCTCGGCCATCTCCGCGCCTTGATCCCAGGTCAGCGATCGTCGGAGCTGCTCGGGCAGCGTCAAGATCGAGGTGGCGATCGCGTCGCGAACGGCGCCGGCGCCGTGCCCGGTCAGCGCCGGCCCGTTCCTGACCCGAGGCTCTTCGCCGTGGCCGCTCATGCGCGGCAGGCGCAGCAGCATCACGAACCGGGTCGACCGCTCGACGAGCGTGCCGATCGCGGAGCTGCCAAGCCCGAGGATCAGGTCGCCCTCCCAGTGGCCGGGCACGGCGCGATCCTCGGCCTCGGCGGGCCGCTCGCTGATCATGATCTCCGGCCGCACGAAGCCCTTGCCGCGGCCGCGCGTGCGGGCGCGCGGCACCCGTAACGCGCGCCCCGTCCGCAGGCAGGCCGTCAACTCGCGGCGCAGCGCGCCGCGGCCCTGCACGTAGAGCGACTGGTAGATCGCCTCTTGCGAGATCCGCATCGAGGGATCATCGGGAAAGTCGAGCGGGAGCCGGTTAGCGATCTGCTCCGGGCTCCACGACCTCGCCCACCGTCGATCCTTGCGGCGACCGTGGCGCCGGCCGACCCAGCGCACCTCAGGCCCCGCTACAGGGGCACCGTCGGGCCTCGCGATCGCGCCGGCAAGACGATCCTGCACGTACTTCCGCAACGCGTCATTCGCGGCCAGCTTCGAGACCTTCGGGCGGCTCGCGCGGCGCTCGGCGTGCCACTGCGCCGTCGTCGCCCGATACACGACCGCGTGGCTGCGCGTCGACGCATTGCGGCGCAGCTCCCTCGAGATCGTCGACGCCGACCGACCCCGGCGAGCGATCCCGCGCACGCCCACGTGCTGGGCGTGGAGGATCGCGATCTCTTCCCGCTCGGCGAACGACAAATACCGCCCCGACACCGGAGCCAGCGAGATCGGCGGCATCCCGCCACCGTCGCGAAACCACCGGACGCCGACCGGCACGGATACGCCCGCCGCCCCAGCCGCATCTTCGGTCGACCGCCCGGCCGCGATTGCCCGCCAGAAACGCTGCCGATCCTCCCGCCGCGCAATCGACGGCCGGCCTGGCGACCACATCTGCCCACGCATCGCACGAATCGCCTGCTGACGCTTGCCAACACCCATCGCGCACCACCTCCATCACGAGGTGTTGCGACGACCAGTTGAATCCGCCCAGTACACGAGCATCCGCTACACCGACCGGCTCGACGAGCTCGGCGCCGCGCCCTCGGTCGGCTCCCGCGGTGATGCCTATGACAACGCGATGGCCGAAGCGTGGGTCGCGACCTTCAAGTCCGAGCTCGTCGACGGCCGCCGCTTCCCCAGCTTCGAGCACGCCGAACACGAGATCCTCGAGTGGATCGGCTTCTACAACGATGAGAGACTCCACGAAGCACTCGGCGACTTGCCGCCCGCCGAGTACGAGGAAAAGAATTACAAGACAGACAACAAGCACTTAGTGGCGACCAGGTAACCCAGCCTCCAACGAACCCAGGGCGGATCAATCGGGGGTGCCGGGTGGGTCGGGGTAGAGTCGGCCGCTCTTTGTCGTCTTCGGGTGGGGAGGCTTGTGCTTGCTGTGGTCGTTTGTCTATCTGGCTGTTCGGAACCTGTTTGCGCTTGTTGCGTTGCTGGCGCGGTCGGGTCGGTCGAAGGAGTTGGAGATTTTGGTGTTGCGTCACGAGTTGGCGATCCTGCGCCGGCGGTCGGGTCGTCCAAGGCTCGCGCGGGGTGACCGCGCGTTCTTGTCCGCGCTGAGCCGTGGGATTCCGCGGCAGGCGTGGAGGAGTTTTTCGGTGAGGCCGGAGACGGTTCTCGGCTGGCATCGTCAGCTGGTCGCGCGACGCTGGACGTATGCGCACCGGATGCCTGGGAGGCCTCCGCTTGAACGGTCGCTGCGCACGCTAATTGTTCGGCTGGCTCGGGAGAACCCTCACTGGGGGTACAGGCGAATCGTTGGCGAGCTGAAGGGCCTCGGCCTCGTGGTCTCGCCGACCTCGGTGCGTAAGGTGCTGATCGGCGCCGGTGTGCCGCCGGCTCCGGAGCGGGAGGGCTTGTCGTGGCGGGCATTCCTGCGCCAGCAGGCGGCGAGCACCTTGGCCTGCGACTTTCTCACCGTTGAGACGGCCTTCCTGCAGCGGATCTACGTCTTGTTCTTCATCTCATTGGCGACGCGACGGGTCGAGTACATCGCCTGTACTTCCAAACCGGACGGAGGCTGGGCTGCTCAGCAGGCGCGCAACCTGATGATGCAACTCGGCGATGAGCAGCCGTTCCGGCTTCTCATCCACGATCGCGACACGAAGTTCAGCGGCGCGTTCGATGAGGTCTTCCGTTCCGGCGAGATCAAGGTAATCCGCACACCTGTTCAGGCGCCGAACGCCTATGCCGAACGTTGGGTGAGAACCGTCCGCGCTGATTGCCTCGACCGGATGCTTATCCTTGGCCGCCGTCATCTCGAGAGCGTGTTGCGCGTCTACCATCGGCATTACAACGAGCACCGGCCTCGTCGCGCCCTCGACCTTGTGCCACCAGACCGCCCGAGACCGGCTCCGCGGGCGACGTCGACCCTGCACGTGCATCGTCGCGACCTCCTCGGTGGGCTGATCCACGAATACCAAGCCGCCGCGTGAGGTTGCGGCGACCAGGGTGCTAGGTTCATCGGGTGGTCGTGCGCTGCACGAAGAGGCTGCTCGATCTGCTCGGCGGCCGCTCGGTCACGCTCAGCGAGCTCCCGGCAAGCGAGGACGACTGGTACGCGAACCTGCTCTGGATCGATCGCCACAAGTGCGTCCTGCTCACGCACGCGGGGAACGCTGTTCTCGGTCTTCCGGGCCGGGGTGCGAAGCGCGGATCTCCGCCCGATCGGCAGCTATCTGGTCCAGGCCATCGAGACGGAACTTCGTTCAGAGAACCTGCCGCCAGACACGTTCTGCGAGTTTGCACCTGACAGCGTTCGTCTCGCCAAGACGGCAAGCCGCAGCACGCTCGGCTTCATGAACGAGATGGCCCTCGAGCTTCGATACCACGTCGCGCACGCTGGCGGCCTCAGCCGATGCGACATCGCCGTCCTCAACCATGGACTTCGCCGCTCGCTGCGCAACCGTGGCGGATACGTCCGCCCGATCGAACTCGTCGCGCAGCGACTGACCGTGCGTGCGTAGATCACAGGCGCGGGGCTTCTTACTCGGACACACTGGCGCCTCGGCCACGCAGCCCCGCACCCACCAAATCCGACCCGGCGTCAGTTTGCGAACCCTACGCCCAACTTTGTACCCATCGCAGATCGATGATCCTCGTTAGTGGCCGATTGCGCGTCGACAGCCTGAGCGACGCTCTCGCCGCGGGAACTGTCACGGGCTGCGACGACTACGTGCCAGCTCTTCTGCGACACGAACCTCGCTCCGGTGTTGCCTGGTGGTGCAACAACACTGGGGGTCTTCGCAACGTTGGCGAACGTCGGTTGGGGGCAGATAGTTCGCGCTCAGGGCGAGGGCGGCGAGGTGATTGGCGTCGCGGCAGCCTCCTGAACGGGGCGCATCCTCTTCGTCATGTAACCCGCGGCTTCGATCCGCTCGAAGATGACGACGAGGTCCTGCCGCATGTCCTCGTCCACCACGACCTCGGTTTCCTGCTCCGCCTCGATCGCTGCTTTGAATTTCGGCGCGACTCGCGTGACGAACGCCAGGTTCGCGTCGCCCCACGACGTGCAGATCCACCGCGCGTCTTCCTCGGACAGCCGCTTGCGTTGCGCGCCAAAGACAAGGATGACGGCGCCCAACGGCTTAGTCGAGGTCGGGTCGCTCTTGGTCGAGGCGATAGTCCCCGCCGGTGAAGCATCCACGGTGGAAGAACTCACCTACGCCCGCGTCGCCTATTTGCACGCCGCCCATAGTCCGGAACCGACGTCGCGCGACCCAG
>WNGA01023245.1_pt1 | contig 12209 bp, 12 predicted proteins | sample 5400061 | NCBI WGS metagenome assembly WNGA01 (sample SAMN13153366, study PRJNA577476) | soil metagenome | isolation source: 100 cm soil or saprolite under grassland replicate 2 | place: USA:California | collected 2016-06-15
ACTGGATCTCCTTGTCTCTTCTGTCTGAATACTCTGGGCAAGACCCCGTGGAGTTCCTCGTCTCCAACATTGAACGAGAGGACTCTACCTGTACTCAGGTAATGCACCTGTCTGAAAGGAATCTTGCATGTCGTTCAACGAATCTGATTACTATGGCCCAGCCCCTCCATTGCCGTACGAGCATGTGATCTTCACCGATCTTGATGGCCTCGAAGGCGTGCTGGTGGATTTGAACACGAAGAAGTATTACCAACTCAACGAGACGGCAAGTCTAATTTGGCGTGGGCTTGAGCAACGGCTGCCTGTGGGCCAGATAGCAAATGAGCTGACTGAGCGCTACGACGTGACGCTGGAACGAGCTACGTCAAGTATCGAGACGGCGTTGCGACACTTCGAGGCTCAAAAATTGTTGGAACCACGAAATCAGAAATGACCAAAGAAACTCGTTGACGCAGAATCTGACCATTAGTATCATGCATCCCCCCACTTACTTACTCACTTGTTAGACGCAGGCTTAGGTTTCGCGGAGCTCAAGGACAAACACATCCTCGAAACCGCTAAGAAGCGAGCTTGGAACCACTGGCAGACGCAAAAGGAGAGTCAAAGATGGTTAGACCAATTCGGATATCGATCATAGCTATATCCGTGATACTCGTGCTATTCACCATGCAGATTGGCGTATCCGCTAAAAAGAAGAGCTCGAAGCGAAAAACTCGTTCGGCGCGAAGTGTGCCCGTAATATTCATGGCTCCGGTACAGCGAAATGTACCGGTAGTTGTCACACTCCCGGTGCTGTCGCCCGCGGTCGCAACCGACACGCTCGTCAACATGGCCGCGTCAACGCAGCGGGCGACGAGTTCCTCATCTACGTCGACCACAGTCAGTGGTTCGGGCATTGGGAGTTCCGGCGGTGATAACGATGGCAAGAGGCCCTGGTCAGTTCTCCCATCCAAGCCTGCGGCCGGTAGTTTAATCATCAGTGAGTTTCGCGTGCGGGGCCCTAACGGTGCCAACGACGAGTTCGTTGAGATCTATAACGACAGTGGTGCGGATCATACCGTCGCTTCGATTTCGGGCACGGGCTACGCTGTAGCGGCTTCCGATGGGATTGTCCGCTGCTCGCTACCGAACGGGACGGTCATTCCTGCTCGGGGTCACTTCCTATGCGCCAACTCCGTTGGGTATTCGCTCGCATCCTATCCGTCAGGCAACGGCACTACTGCCACCGGCGACTCCACTTACACTACGGACATTCCGGACAACGCGGGCATTGCCCTCTTTAACAACAATACTGGTGGCGGCAGCTTTTCGCTGGCAAATCGCTTTGACGCAGTGGGCTCAACCTCTGAAGCTAATACTCTCTACAAGGAAGGCACCGGGTATCCCGCCTTGACGCCTTTTTCGATCGACTATGCATTTGTTCGCGATGAGTGCGGCAAAAGCGGCAGCATTACTACTCTTGGGACGTGCCCGATTAGCACGCCCAAGGACACAGACAACAACGCAACCGATTTCATTTTTGTCGACACCAACGGAACCTCCGCCGGCGCCGGGCAACGCCTGGGAGCGCCCGGCCCGCAGAATCTCTCGTCTCCGATTCAGCGCAACAGCACGATTACTGAAAATTTGCTCGACGCCACGGTCACCAGGAGCAGTCCGCCAAACCGCGTGCGCGACTTTACCAGCGACCCGGCGAATAACTCCACGTTCGGCACTCTTTCGATTCGCAGAAGATTTGTGAACAGCACGGGCGCCGCCGTCACGCGGTTGCGCTTCCGCGTAATTGATCTGACTACTTTTCCTGCGCCGTCCGGTATCGCGGATCTGAGGCCACGCACCTCCAGCGCGGTAGTAGTTGCGGGTATCAATGACACTGTTACGTGTGCTGCGACGGGCGCACCGGCGACGCCTCCCTGCACAGCTACCGTGCAGGGAACGACACTTGAGCAACCACCGTCACAACCCAATGGTGGCGGCTTTAACAGCACTCTTAGTGCTGGCACAGTTACACTGGGCACGCCGCTGGCCAACGGAGCAAGCATCAACGTGCAATTTCTGGTCGGTATCCAGCAGACAGGTAATTTCAGGATATATGTAAATATGGAGGCCCTTCCGTAATTGGCTTCTGAAACACGCAACGAAGGGGCGGCGCCCGTAACTTTGGAATTAGTTTGACTCATCCAGGAGGAAATCTCTTGACAGATCAAGATCAAAATCCGCAAGGCGAATCTCTAGTGAATAACGAGACTGCCGAAAACCAGACCACCGTGCCCTCGAGCAAAAGGAAGTTCGTCGAACCCGAGATATCTCAGCCGGTTGACGTGCTCGAGGCCACGACCTTCTTTCAGGCCGTCGATACTGGCGCTACCAACTGAAATTTGCCTGGGGAGGGTTTTTGCCGTGAGATGGGGAGCGTAGCTCGCCGGCATTTCAGTGGGGGTGCGATATTACGAAAGACCGGTGCTCTCGAGTCTCTACCCGGGTCGCCGGTCGTTTTGTCGAGGACGCTGTGGCGTCCTCGATGTTTTTTGAAGCTTCTTCGACGGCTTCCAGTCCTTCCGATCCTTCAGAGTTCAGCTTTAACTCTCCAGGGCTGACAAACTGAAGTTTGAACTCTAAACTCCTTGAATGCCATTCGGCAGTTCAGAGTTCAAGCTTTAGCTTGCCGAGGCAGACATGGGACCGGCTCAAGACACGAAACTTGACGATCGCCTCAAGGCAGAAGATCGGCGCGCCCTTGTGCGCTACGCCGCGCTCACTGCTGCTCTCTTCGTCCCGCTCCTCCTTGCTTTCGCTTCAATCAGAAACCTTTACCCATTCGCCGCCTCTACGATGATGCTCGGCATTAGAGACACACAAACGATCGACTTGCCGCCTATCAAGCTCACGAACGCGCTGACCGGACGCAGCTGGAGCCTCTTAAATGCCGCGGTAGAGAACAAGAGTTTCAACATCCCTTCGCCGCACCCCGCAAACCTCCGCCTGGTGGCAGCCTGGGGCGGCAAGGACAACTTGCCAAGGGCCGCGCGGCTTGAAGACCTTCTGCGCGCGTGGGGCGCGATTTACAATTCGCGGTTACCAGCGTCGTCCAACCAGCGGCTGAGGTCGGTCCGACTCGATGCTTACCGGTGGGAAGGAGGAACCAACGGCGATTACGATCGTTTCGTTGAATCGTGGAGAGCAGTGCTCTAAAGCGTCTTGTGCCGACGGACGCCGCCGCACCTGGAATGGTGCGCGCGGGTGTCTGCGGTTTCATTTTGTGCGAAGTCCTCCTGACCTCTTTCTCCGACCTCGGTCGAATACCCGCAACACTCCTGCGCCCCACGGGCGCAATGCAAATTCTCTCCTGGCGCTTTTACGACCTGCTTTTGACCCCTGCCGGGATGGTTACGCTCAAGTGGCTGATGGCGCTTTCGCTATTCGGCGCGACCATTGGCTGCCTAACGAGTTTAGCGACGAAATCCTCCGCGCTGATCTTCGTTTTTTACGAAGGACTACTGCGCAGCTTCGGCCACTTCAATCACGACGAGATGCCTGCGGTCTATATCCTCATCGTTCTGGCTCTCAGTCCCTGCGGCGACGCCTTCTCCTGCGACAGTTGGCGCGGTAAGACGTGGCCACGGCGGTCTGGGATCGTTTACGGCTATCCGATTCTGTTGATGCGCGTCCTGCTCGCGTGGTCTTACTTCAGCTCGGCCCTGATTAAGTTTCGCGTCGCGGGGTTGAGTTACCTGAGCCCTGACAACCTGCCAAGCCTTGCCATTGTTCATTCGCTCGACAATTTGCATGACACTCACTTTCGCTTGGCCTTCTGGCTGCCGCAGGTCCGCGAGTATACGCCGATTTTCGTCGCGCTGCTGGTCCTGTGGGAGCTCTTGTTCCCGCTGGCGATCTTCTACGGGCGCGCGCGACTCATAATTCTCGCGCTGGGTATATTCTTCCACCTGGGAACACTGTTCTTCATGAACATCTTTTTCCCCTACCACCTTGCGATGTACATCGTGTTTGTGGACTGGGAACGATTGCGCCGGAGAGTTGAATCCTTCCGGCGTCGGTCCATAGTCGATGGTTCACGATCGCGCGAGGTTGAGAAGTAAAAGATTAGACTTTAAAGGAAATGCCTCTCCTGTCTTTTTATTTGCTCAAAGAGATTACGTTTCGAGAGGAAATGTGCAGGCAGTTTGCTTGGCGTCTGCTGGAAATGAAAACGTGACACTGTAATTTGCCACTGTTGTTTCAAGTATTGGTGCGCCTTCTCTTTCCAGCCAGGCGTGGCCGCTGAGAGTGCCATCAACTTCTTTTCTCATGCCGAAATTAATCTGACTGTCAATTCCGTGAAGTGCCAGATAGCGATGTAGAATTGCCGCACGCTTCCAACAACAGGGCCGGTAAACCAGAATATTCATCGCCAACAAAAGGTCCACTGCTTGCGCAAGCCGGGTTGCCGTTTGCTGCTCATCCGCTGAAGGTCCGCGAACTGGCGTGGAAATAAACTGCAACGCACGGGGCAACGACTGAACCTTGATAAGTGAGGACAACACCATAATCCATGCGCCCATCCTCATCAGTAAAATCGCCTCACCAGGATTGCGATAGATCTTGCGGATTATTCGTCCGGCGAATAACAAACTTGCGTTTAGCTTGTTTCCCAGTAGCTCGCTCATCTTAAGGAACATCTCTAATATTCAAGGCTTCATTCAAGGCTTCGCCGGGGTGGCGGTCGTTGTTTCGTTCCTGCAATTACGTGATAGGCTAGGTGATTGGAAGACTATGCCATCAACCGGCGCAGATAGATTAGCTTCGCGACCGCGACCGCGCAAACACGTAACCATTTTTTGCGATGGGTCGAGTCTCGGCAATGGACAAATGGCGACGCGCGCGGCGGCGGTAGCGTTGCTTGGATACAAAGGCGCGTGGCGCGCAGTGGGCACGTATCTTGGCTGCGCGACGAACCAGCAGGCTGAGGTGGCGGCGGCAGCTTTGGGTTTGGAATCGTTGCGGGAACCGTGTCGGGTCCACCTCTTCACCGACTCTCGTTATGTGGTCGAGACAATGAGTGGCCGGTTTCGACGCAAAGCCAATCATGAATGGTGGGAGCGGCTGGACAAAGCGGCGGCGAAACACGAAGTGAAATGGGAATGGACGCGAGGACATTCTGGCCATCTGATTCAGGAAGCCGCCGATAAGGCCGCTCGTCGCATTGCTGCCAGCGGCCGCGTCGATGACGAGATTCTGCGCGCGGCGATCGACAGAGTGGGAACCACCGATGCACTGACACTCGAGGACCTCGAACTCACCCAACAGTATTTTCGCGAAAGACTCAAACGACACAACCGCAGTCTGCATGGCTTCGGGATAGTCTCCGGCCTCAACGCGACGGTTAAGTCGGGACAGATCATCGTTGAACCGGGTCTGGCTTTAGACTGCGAAGGCAATGAGTTAGTCATCGAGAGTGTGCAGTCAATACTGCCACCCTCAACCGCCGACTGGCACACAGCGTTTGTGAACGTTTGCTTTTTTGAAGAGTGCACCGAGAGCATTCCGCCTGGGGGAGTAGAGGAAGCCACTAACATAGCTGCCAACATAACCGAGAGTTTCATGCTCGCGGTGGCGCAGAAAAACCTTAATCACGGCCATAAACATCTTCGGGCGCGTTGGCTCGCTTGCGGGCGACCTCACGCTCTAACTATCGCCAAATTGAAACACAGCTCGCAGGGTTGGCGCGTTGACCGGGGATATCGCGCACCCGCGATAAAATAGCTTGCCCTTGTCAAGTACTGGTTCAGTTTGGCGCGAGTGAACTAGTGCTGCTCAATGTAGGGCCGCACAAATACGGAACCGGGAGCCGTAGCGACCGGGTCACGTTACGACACACACAACCGCCGCACTCGTAAGGAGATTTGTAATCAACCAGACCCGGTCGCTACGGCTCCCGGTTCCGTATTTGTGTGGCGGCGGCGCCTCCATTTCTGCTCCCTGGATTTGTGGGCAACACTCCCTCGTACCAAACTGAACCAGTACCGCCCTGCATAGCCGATTCGCTTTCACAAAGCATGATCCTTATAATTCTGCCTTCTGTTAGCCTGAAATCTCCCTGCAGATAAACTTTGCCAATTTCTGCAAGCATGGCTCTCGTTCGCTCAATCATCAGGTCGGTTTTTCCGCTCCATGCATACGCTCGCCATGTCGCGGGCTTATTGACTTTCGTTTGCCTTCTGGTTGGACTTCCGCTTTTGCTGGCTCAGCAACCGCTTTCGCCGGGTTGGGAGTGGCAAAATCCGCGACCTCAGGGTAATACGATCAACGCCGTTAGGTTCGCGGCTGACAAGAAGCATGGCTGGGCGGTTGGGAGCGAAGGTGCGATTCTTCGCACCCGCAATGGGGGTTTTGAGTGGGATTCGCAACTCTCACCGGCCAACACCACACTCTACGGTCTTTATGTGAAAGATCGATCGCGGGCTGTTATATCAGGAGCCCGGGGTGTCATCATGACTACAGTGAATGGCGGCAGTAGATGGGTGATAAGAACAACCGGTACCAGAGATCACTTATTTGCTCTTACCTTCGCTCCAGACGATCCGTTACACGGCTGGGCTGCTGGCAGTTTTGGCGCACTCATCTCCACTACTGACGGCGGCGTGACCTGGAAGCCGCAGAGCACGCACACGACAGCGCACTTATTCTCGGTTGCATTCTTCGATTCGAAGGCGGGCATTGCCGTGGGGTCCCGAGGCACGCTGCTGGTAACCAACAATGGCGGTGCTGAGTGGAGGCCGCATGGTGGCCTTGGCAACTTAATGTTAACAGGAGTTTCCTTCGTTTCCGCAAAACGCGCCATAGTTGTCGGATACCGAGGCACGATATTGCAAACTGATGATGGGGGCGTGACGTGGAAAGTTTTGGATGCCCTCGTTACGACCGATCTGTATTCCGTTTTCTTTACGGACGAAATGCACGGATGGGCTTCGGGAGATAGCGGCGTAGTATTAACCACCGGTGATGGCGGTACGATCTGGCTGCCTGTTAATGTTCGCACCAGTCCCAAACTCACGACGTTGTTTTTTGCGGATGAGTCGGTTGGTTGGGCCGCCGGTGCCGACGGTCTGGTCGTACGCACGGACGACGGTGGACTTTCCTGGCGACGTTTGACGGAAGGCGGCCGCGAAGATCTTTCACATATTTTCTTTTTGGATAACTCACACGGTTGGGCAGTCGGTTCGCGCGGCAAGATCCTCTTCACGAATTCGGGCGGAAAGAATTGGACCGTGCGTCCGTCCGGAACTACGAATCGCCTAAACGCGATCGACTTCGTAAATCAAAAGATTGGATTTGCAGTCGGCGACGGCGGGACAATTCTTCGCTCGCTAAACAGCGGCGTGACTTGGGAGCCGGTAGTAATCGAGGCCAAAGAAGATCTCTTTAGCGTCCAATTCGTTTCGCCCGAGCGCGGCTGGATCGTGGGCGCACGCGGAGTCATTTTACACACGGAAGACAGCGGACAAACCTGGAGCTTCCAAAACGCCAACACGTTCAGTTGGCTTGAAGACGTAAGCTTCGCCGATTCACAGCACGGCGTTGCGGTGGGCTCCAACGGCACCATTCTGTACACGGAAGACGCCGGCGAGACCTGGAAACATGTTGACAGGAATTTGCGCGAATGGCTGTACGCAATGGTGTTTGCCACCGACGGGCAACGAGGCTACGCTGTGGGCGCGCGCGGCGTAATTCTGCGAACCGATGACGGTGGTGTAACCTGGAAAGATCTCGAGAGCGGAATCAGTACTAATCTATTTTCAGTGGCAGTTGTCGGCCGCGACGACGTGCTCGTCACCGGTGAGCAGGGGCGAATCATCCACAGCAGCGACGCCGGCGCTACCTGGCAAATGCAGCCGACCATAACGAGCGCGCCGCTTTATTCGGTTGCTTATCGCGGCGGTTATAACATCTGGGTTGCGGGCCGCGGCGGTGCGATTCTGCGGCGTACAGACCCTATTGCTACTGTCAGTATCCCCACTCCAAGACTCCCACCATCGCTGCGCGGCAGCGCGCCAAAGCTGCAACCGCAAAACGCGCAGATTCCAGTTGATGACGGTGATATCCCACGTGCGGTGCCGCCGGATAAAAAACCAGCGCGACCGTAGGTATTGCGTAGGACAGGCATTCCTGCCTGTCTTCCTCGTGTCCTAGCGACGATCGACGATGGATTGTCCATAGTCTCGGAAGAGTATTTTCACCACATTCCCAAAAGTCTTCGCCGAGTTTTGAGATGGCATAACCCGCACACAGCGAAGGACGAATGGTCGCATCAAACTCATCGCGAAATCACGGACTGCCAACCAAAAACACATCCCACGCCCAGCGTCCGACTTGCTCGTCGTGCACGTCTTTGACCTTTGCCCGGTAGCGAAACTCGTTGCCATACTGATCAGTCCGTTTCGAATTCTTGTAGTCCAACTCTAAAGTCTTGAGGCCCAGTTCCGGCAAGGTGTGTAACTCTGATGGCTCTGAGATGCCGTTGTGGTTTGCATCCTGCCACAGGCGCAACGATGAGAAAATCGCATCTCTACTATCGATCACGCCGTCACCATTCCCGCCATTTGCTGGACTGTCGAACTCAGCGAGTGCTAGGAAGATTTCTAAACTCACCTTGTGGTGGATTTGGCTGCGGTGTTCTATCCCCAAACAACTCCGTGCCGTTATCTATTACACCATTGCCATTACGGTCGAGTGCCAGCCAAGTATCATCCGAGTCGGCCGCCGTCCATGATAGTCTGTCCATCACCCCATCACCGTTGATATCAAACTCCACTCCTCCAGCGCCATCTGTAAGCTTGAAGCCATTTCCGCTCGTGTCAACGACGACGGGAGAGCTAAAGCAACAGCATCCAGTAGAGTAATTAGGCCATGTACCGCTAGGACATCCAGAATTGGCTGGATATAGGCACGTGTTTATACCACTCGAGCAGTAGAGTCCGCTGGGAACATAACCACATGATCCACTTGGAGGACAAGGTGTTGGAGTGGGAGTTGGAGTGGGAGTTGGCGTGGGAGTTGGCGTGGGAGTTGGAGTGGGCGTTGGAGTGGGCGGAACCAGAACGCAGGGTCCATATTCACACACAGGATAGCCGCTAAACGCTGGTGGGATATAGCCCGGATCGCACGAAGGAGGGGTTGGTTGCGGTGACGGGCACGTTACTGCATAACAGCACCCAAGTCTCTGAATCTGGTCGAAGCCACAGGTTGGGTTAGACGGATCTGAGCAATCTGCGGGGCCAATAGCGTTTGGGTCTGTGCAATAAGCACACGGTGCAGGCGGTGGCGTGGGCGTGGGCACTGGGGTCGGTCCGGGCCCAAAACCGCAGTCATCTATAGTAATTGTTTGGCAGAGATACTTTTCACTGCCGACAAAGCAGTCCAGCGTGCCGTAAGTTAGCTCCGCACAAACGCCGGCTGAATCAAGTCCAGGCCGGTTTTGCGGCGGACAGTTATAGCAGACAACAGCCGAGTAAGGCACAATACCAACACAGAAATCAAAGAGGCACCCATCGTTCGGCTGGGCTCCCATAGAGGGGTCCTTACGTGACTCCGAAGACAAAAAATTAGCCGGCAAGAACGTTACCGGCATATCAATAATCGATGAAGTTTTGGGCTGCGTGCCTAGTTCACCAGTCGGCCACAGCATGGTTTTAGGCCCACCTTTGTTTGGTGGCTGCAGCTTATCGTCAAGCCTGGATTGGCGCTTGTCTGCCCGTGGATATGGTTTGTTAATAAAGTAGCCGGTACCATCGCCGAAACTCAGCATTTCGATTTTTGCCTTAATTCTTGATGCCTCCGGATGACTCTTCTCACTGACACTCTGCTCCCAGGCCGGTACCTGGCCGGGATGAATCTTGAACACATATGTTTCGCCCGGCTTAATGGGAACGTCATCCGGCTGTGCCTTGCTAACGATGTTTCCCAGCTCAGATCTTCCGTACACGAGGGCGAACATTAGGGGACCACCAGCAAGTTTGACATCGGTAATCAGGTTCAAGTAAAGGAAAAAAATTGGCTTATCACCAGTATTGATTACCTCAAGTTCAAACTCCCGCACCCACTTTTCGTTCTTCAGATCTTTGAATGATTTCTCTTTCTCCTTTTTGATTTTGATCTGGATCGGTGCGTTCTTTGGTATTGCGTTCTCAAACACTCTTTGTTCTTGCGCGCGGGCTATGCTCGAAGTAAGAGTGGGCTTCATCAAGAAGATTGCGACCATGATGACCACGAAGAGAAGCAAGAGAGTTTTGGCAAACACGATAGAGGTTTTTGTAGACGAAGCCATGAGGTCACTTCTTTTTAGTAGTTCATTGCTATCAGGGCTGATTGCTTTGGCATCGCGCGATGTCGGCAGAGGAGCCAATTAATAAGACCTCTCATGTCATTCCTCCATCAGATTTATTGGCCATACCAATAATTTTGGATGATGGGCGATACGGGGGTTGTGAGCTACGCCTTGACCGTACGCTTCTCGGTCTTGCCTGTCAACGCAATTTCAGTGAGAGATGAGTTTCGCTTGTTAGCAAGAACTATTGTATCGATAGTGCCATTGGTTAGTGAAGATTGCCTGGGAGAGTAACTACGCAGTTGAGATTCGGGTCGGGCAAGGGCCAGAGGGCGTTCGTCTGGGTTAGTCAATCGGAGATTCAGAGGAACGCGCAATCATCCTCGCTGCCATCGCGACTGCCTCCTGATAGATCTGATCGTTGCAGAGAATTTCCATCTCGCGGCTGAGTAGCAGTGCTGTGCTGCGGTTTCTTACCGGCAATACGCGACCACCATGTGTGCTTGATCCTAATCTGGCTTCAGTTAGTAGATGAAGATTGTCCGCGCTGCGCGTGGCGATGAAAGTTGCCGGCTCTTTGTCACTTTCCTGAGCACTCGTGCGGAGTTCCACCTCCACCAATCGTCCGGGCTTGCGTTCACCCTGCTCGACTCGGTTTAGCTTCAGCGTGATATCTCGCTTCCCAGCACCCTTTCCCACGGTCAGGCTATTGCCACTCTCGCCGCCGTAGAATCTGAAGGAGGTCGTCGTTTTATCCTGCGCTTGAAGCGGTTGCTCGTCTGCGAGTTCCCATCTCAATCTGCTGGCCAGCCAACCCGCGATTAGCAAAGCCTGTGGCGCCACTATTTCCGGCGCCCGCTCAGGGCCAACATAATCAATGCGAACGTGGTCGATTCGGTTGAGCAGCGGTTGATAAGCCGGCACGTCATAAAAATCTGCAAGCAGCCCGCGCCAGAACGTAAGCCGCGCCCAGTTGAGATCGCTGATACCAACCTGGCTCGAAGGTTCTTCGGTAAAGAGTTTGTTTAGTTCGAGGAGATCGCGCTCGGCATCTTCAAACTCCGCGGAATCGATCACCAGACGATCAGTCGCGCGCAGCAAGCTGGCGAAGACTTTGTCGCTGGTCTGCACCCGAGCCCGCCACCAAAGGAAGGTTGAGAGATCTGAAACGAGTAAGGGCAAAGCAGCACTCGGTAGTTCGGTAACGAAACTTCCCTGAGCCTTCAAAGTGACTTCCTCGCAGCAGAGTCGCTTGGCGCCAGTGCGTTTGTCTGTCTGACAAAACGACTCCACATACATTTCGATGTCGCGATCCGGTGCCTCCCAATTTCCGAGCATTACGAGCACGCGGCTGGGATGGATGGCCGTGAGATCGAGCATCATCTGACGCACTTCATCGAAGAGTGCATCACTCGTGACAAACACAAGCAGATTCGCAACGCGCGCGCGCCACACCGCGACATCGTCGCCAGAGTCTGCATGCCCAGCGATCTGTTGCCAAAGCACCGCGAGTTGTCCTTCGACAAGTTCCACATCCAGAGTTTTCTCGAGTTGGATTTGCATAAAAAGCTTCGCTTTTCGTCTTTGGACTTTGGTCTTTGGCCTTTGATCTTTGTACTTAGAGCTTTGTACTTTGCAATTTAGTTGTTTTTCGCATCGAGTTCAAAGCGAGCTCGAAGTGCAAAGTACTTGCAAAGACCAAAGCCCAAAGTCCCAAGACCAGCCTTTAAAGTTTCCTCCAGGTTCTCCGATCGCGCTCTATCAACGCGAAAGCTTCTCGTGGTCCCCATGACCCCGCTTCATAGTTGGGAAAATCCCGCGCCGGCTTCTTCCACGCCTCAAGTATGGGCGTCACAATTTCCCAGCCGCGTTCGACCATGTCGCGCCG
>WNGA01010573.1_pt1 | contig 12208 bp, 10 predicted proteins | sample 5400061 | NCBI WGS metagenome assembly WNGA01 (sample SAMN13153366, study PRJNA577476) | soil metagenome | isolation source: 100 cm soil or saprolite under grassland replicate 2 | place: USA:California | collected 2016-06-15
CACGGACCGGGCTACTACCGGGTGCCCTCGCTGATCTCGATGTGGTCGTCGGCCCCCTTCCTGCACAACAACGCCGTGGGCCGATTCACGGGCGATCCGTCGGTCGCAGGCCGGATGCGCGCCTTCGACGACGCCATCGAGCGGCTCCTGTGGCCGGCGCGGCGTGACGGTGTGGCCTCCATCTGGACGACGACGGACCGGAGCTTCATCAGGATTCCCGAATCATTCGTCCCTGGCCCGCTCAAGCCTCTGTGCCGGAACGGCGTCCTGGAGGTCGGCCCGATTCCCAGGGGCACCCCGATCAATCTTCTGGCGAATATCGAGCCCAGCCTGGACAACCTGCTCCGGCTGATTCCTGCCGCCAATGCCGCGCTGGCCGAGGCCGCGGGCAGGCGGCTCGACATCCTCAACCTGGCGGGCAAGCCCTCGAAGGACGAGGTGCTGAAGACGCTCGTCGCCGCTCTCATGGCCGCCAGCACATGCCCCGACCTGATCGAGGACCGCGGTCACCTGTTTGGCGCCAACCTGCCGGACGCCGACAAGCGGGCACTCATCGAATTTCTCAAGACGCTCTGACCGGAGTCGTCCCGAGCCCACGAGGAGGGGATGGAGAGGGCCCTGCAGTCGCGGGCTGCGCGTTTTGCTGTTTGACATTCTCGCGGACACTGAGAGAGGATGCGACGCAGATTCGTGCCCTCCGACGAGGAGGTCGCCGCGTGCGGGAGCTGTGGACGGTGATCATCGGCACTGCCACGACCAGACAGCCGGGAGCGAAGGGAGAGACGATCATGACCGGAGACGGCCGCCGCCGGATTGGCACCCTTCTGCCGCTCTGTCTTCTTCTCCTCCTCCTCGCGGGCTGCAGCAGGGGCGGAGCGGGTGACGTCCTCGACGAGGCCAGCCGGGTGAACCGGAGTGCCGAGTCGTTTCCGGCGGCGGACGAGGACTACTTCCATGACATGGACGGCGCCGTCGCCCTGACACGGGAGGAAGTGCAGGGGCGCAACACGTGGATCGTGTGGACCGGGGGCAACGACCGCTTCTGGGACACCATCTCGGTCAAGAGCTTCGGCAATTTCGACCTTCTCAAGATCGTCTCCTCGCACGCGAGTCTCAAGTTCAGCCGCGACAACCGGTGGAACTACCTTGGTCTCGTGAACGAGCCCTGCTTCGACAAGCCCACCGGTCCCGATCCCCAGCGTTACGGCCTGTGGCTCGACAAGCGCCGTGCGGACTGTCCTCCCGATCCCTTCGAGAACGACACGAAGTACCCGGGGGTCGCGATCGGCGCGCGCGGCAAGAGCCTGCCGGCCGGCTCCTTGTATGGGTACGCGAGCGGTATCGTTGGCCTGCGCCTCTTTCCGAATCCCGATTTCAACGAGGCAGCCGTCAAGAAGTGGAACGCCGACAAATACTACAACGACGAGACGTATTACCTGTCGAAGGAGCTGATCCGACCCTATCGCGTCGGCATGTCGTGCGCGTTCTGCCACGTCGGGCCCAACCCGATCAAGCCACCCGCCGATCCCGAGAACCCGAAGTGGGAGCATCTGAGCTCGAACGTCGGCGCCCAGTACTTCTGGGTCGACCGGATCTTCACCTGGAAGTACGATCCGTCCAACTACATGTTCCAGCTTCTCCGAAGCTCGCGCCCCGGTACCCTCGACACGTCACTGGTCTCCACGGACTACATCAACAACCCGCGCTCCATGAACGCCGTGTACAACCTGGGACCACGCCTGGCGATCGCCAAGCGCTGGGGCAAGGAGACGCTGGCCGGTGGCGGCCTGCACAACGCGCAGCTCAACGATTATGTGAAGGAGGGCCCGCTGACGGAGTTCTTCCAGAAGCCCGATACCGTCTGGACGCCGCATGTCCTCAAGGACGGATCGGATTCGGTGGGAGCCCTGGGCGCCCTCAACCGCGTCTACCTCAATATCGGCTTGTTCAGCGAGGAGTGGCTGCGTCATTTCAACGCGCTCGCCGGCGGGACGCCGATCACGCCCATCGAGATCACCGTCGCCCGCAAGAACTCCGCCTACTGGCGCGCGACGGAGGCGCAGACGCCGGCCATGGCGCTGTTCTTCCTCAAGAGCGCGGTGCCGCACCGCTTGAGGGATGCCCCGGGCGGGGGTGCCTACCTGACGACGGATCAGGCGGCTCTCAAGCGCGGCAAGATGGTGTTCGCGGAGCGCTGCGCCCGGTGCCATTCGAGCAAGGCTCCCACGCCCGCCATCGGGCTCGACCCGGGCGGATGCGCCGGACCCGGCTACCTGACCTGCTGGACTCGGTACTGGGAGTGGACGAAGACCGAGGAGTACAAGCAGCACACGCGGCAGATGGTTCTGGCGGACGACTTCTTGGATGACAATTTCCTGTCCACCGATGTCCGCGTCCCGGTGACGCTCCTCGAGACCAATGCCTGTAGCCCCCTGGCGACCAACGCGATCGGCGGGAACATCTGGGACAACTTCTCGTCGAGGTCCTACAAGGACCTGCCCTCGGTGGGGACGATCACGGTGCACGACCCGTTCACCGGCGATCCGCGGCCGTACACGATGCCGGCAGGCGGGCGCGGCTACATCCGGCCCGCATCGCTCGTGAGCGCGTGGTCGACGGCGCCGTTCCTCCAGAACAACAGCGTGGGGAAGTTCGACCCGAGCCCGTCGGTCGAGGCTCGGATGCGCTCGTTCCAGGACTCGATCGAGCAGCTGCTCTGGCCGGAGAAGCGGGAGAAAGACCCCGTCCTCGGCGCCAAGGTGCCCGGCGTCATCGACCGCACGACGGCGAGAAGCTATCTGCGCGTGTCCGGCGGCTATCTCCCGCATTTCCTGCGGCCGCTGCTCGATCCGCTGCATCGGTACATCCCCTGGTTGATCGGCGAGGGAGGCGTCGAGATCGGCCCCATCCCCGCCGGCACTCCGGTGAACCTCCTGGCCAATCTGGAGCTGCTCCTGGACGGCGGGAGCCCCGCCGAGCGGCTCAAGCACGGCGAGGAGGTTCTCAAGCTCCTGGTCGAGCTCAAGCGGGACCTGAAGGCTCTCCCGGCGGGAGCGAGCGACGATGAGGCGCGAAAGAAGTTCGCGAACCTCCGGGAGCCACTGCTGAAGCTCAGCAAGTGTCCGGACTTCGTCGTGAACCGCGGCCATTACTTCGGTACCGATGCGTTCAAGGAGGAGCCCGGGCTCAGCGATGACGACAAGCGCGCGCTGATCGAGTTCCTCAAGACCTTCTAGTGTTCCGCCCGCGGGGGGACAGGCTGCACGCGCGCAGGGCCCTCACACGCCCGGCCCGGTGTCCGGGTCCTGCGGGCCGCGCATGAGCGTCGGTATCCCCGCGCAGCCGGACTGCGAATACGTCGTGGTCGGCTCGGGCGCGGGCGGCGGAACTCTGGCGTCGCGCCTTGCCGAATCCGGGCGATCCGTGGTCTTGCTCGAGGCGGGCGGCGACCCGAAGCAGCTCGCCGGCGGTGATCCGCTCGATCCCGGCGGAAACCGGCTGCCCGACGACTACGACGTGCCGGCGTTCCACGGTTTCGCCTCGGAAAACGACGCCATGAGCTGGGATTTCTTCGTCCGGCACTATGCCGGCGATCCGCTGCAGCGTCAGGATCCGAAGTACCGCGAGACGTGGGACGGCAGGCGCGTCGACGGCGTGCTGTATCCGCGTGCCGGGACGCTGGGCGGGTGCACCGCTCACAACGCCATGATCATGCTCTATCCCCATGCCGCCGACTGGGATCACGTAGCCAGCCTGACCGGCGACCCGTCGTGGACGTCCGAGCACATGCGGACCTACTTCCAGCGGATGGAGAACTGTCATCACCGCTGGCCGTATCGGCTGCTCGCCAGGATCGGCATCGATCCCACGCGCCACGGCTGGACAGGATGGCTCCACACCGAGAAGGCGATCCCCGAGTCCATGCTGGACGACCGGCCGCTCGTGAAGATGATCAAGAAGTCCGCCTACAAGATCCTTCTGGATGACGGCCAGCCGATCACGGGCCTGAGATGGCTCTTCAAGGGGCAGCTCGACCCGAACGACTGGCGTCTGGTGAGACAGGATGCCCTCGGGGTCGGATACATGCCGCTCACGACCCGCGGGCACGCCCGCATGGGCGCGCGCGAGCGCGTCCTCGAGACCGCGCAGAAGTATCCCCACCGCCTGAAGCTCGAGCTGAACGCGCTCGCGACCCGCGTGCTCCTGGATGACCGGAATCGGGCGATCGGGGTCGAATACCTTCGCGGCGAGCGGCTCTATCGCGCGCACCGCCATCCGGGCGACGGGTCCGGCGAGCGCCGTGAGGTGCGCGCCTCCCGGGAGGTCATCCTCGCGGGCGGGGCCTTCAATACGCCGCAGCTGCTGATGCTCTCGGGGATCGGACCGCGGGAGACGTTGCAGCGCCACGGCATCGACGTGCGCGTGGATCTCCCGGGCGTCGGCAGGAACCTGCAGGATCGCTACGAGGTCAGCGTGGTCAACCGCATGCAGTTCGATTGCTGGGAGGTGCTGCAAGGGGCCACGTTCGCGAAGGGAGATCCACATTACCGTCGCTGGGCGTCCGGGAAAGAGGGCGTCTACGCGAGCAATGGATCGATCCTCGGCGTGATCAAGCGCTCGGCATCGAGCAGGCCGCTCCCGGACCTGTTCTGCATGGCGCTCCTGGGGCAGTTCAAGGGTTATTTCCCCGGCTACTCGCGGGCCCTGGCCGATCGGCTCAACTACCTGAGCTGGACCATCGTCAAGGGGCATACGAACAACCGGGCGGGCGAGGTGACACTGCGCTCCGCGGACCCGCGCGACACGCCGCACGTCAACTTCAGGTATTTTGAGGAGGGCAGCGATGCGACGGGAGAAGATCTGGACTCGGTCGTCGAGGCCGTCAAGTTCGTCCGGAGGATCACGGGCGGTATGCAGGCGGATCGGCTGATCGACGAGGAAGAGGTGCCCGGTGAGCACGTTCGGTCGGACGACGACCTGAGGGAGTTCGTGCGACGCAACGCCTGGGGGCATCATGCCTCCTGCTCCTGCCCGATCGGGGCCAGAGACGCACACGGCGTGCTCACCTCCGACTTCCGCGTGCACGGCACCCAGGGCCTGCGCGTGGCGGACGCCTCGGTCTTTCCGCGCATCCCCGGGTTCTTCATCGTCAGCGCCGTCTACATGATCGGCGAGAAGGCGGCGGACGTCATCCTCGCGGACGCGGAGCGGGCGTCCCGGTGACGGACCATCACGCCGGCGGAGAGCGGCGGGGCCGGTCCGCCGTTGACAAGGCTCTCCGCCATCTCTAGCCTGAATCGGTCACGAGCGCAGAGGAGGCCACCACCATGGCGTACGACGTGCCGCAGCTGCTCACGATGTCTCAGGCTCAGCTGGACGAGCTCTTCACGAAGAGCCTTCCGGGCGAGATTCCGAACGGAGAGGCCCAGGGCACCGCGATCGTCGCGGCGGGCAGCACCTACACCGCGGATATCGCGGCGCTGATCAACCACTTTGCCTGGCAGGGCAAGGTCTTCGACGCGCAGAAGGGCGTGCTGAAGAACAAGATCCTGCCCTTCGGGCTGAACGCCATCATCGCCAAGGTCTACAAGGGACCGAGCTGGCTGGACGGCAAGGAGTGCATCGTGCTCGACTATTCGGACACCTCGTTCGTCGCGCACTGGATCCGGGACGAGATCCGTCAGATCGAGCCGGGCCTGTATCTGGGAAAGGTCTACTGGGACAAGAAGCGGCTGTTCGACTTCGCCCTGAAGTTTTGAGGGCTACGGCCTGAGACTCTCCATGAGCTCCTTGAACTCGGGCGCCGCCCGGAGAAGCTCGGGTCCGATCCGGATCAGCGCGTCCACCTGATCCCGTGACAGGGAGAAGCTCGTCGGGAGCGTCAGGAAGTACTTCCGGCGTCGCGGATCGGGGATCGCCTCGAAGTTGACCTCGATCACGTAGGGATCGAGGTCGGCGGCCAGGGCCGGCAGCCGTGGTGCATTCGGGCAGTCCGCCACCAGCCGCTGGCAGGCTGCGATGTTGCGCTGAGCCCGTACGCGCATGTCGCGCAGCTCCTTCATCACCTCGATGGTCTCGAAGCTGTAGTTGTCCATCGCGATCGTTGCGGTCTTCACGGCCACCACGCCGAGGCCGGGCGGGCTCTCCTTCCTGCTGATCGTGTCTCCGCTGTCCGGCCGCGCGTTGACGACGATGACCACGAGCTTCTCGATGGCGCCGTCGTTGACGAGCTTGCGGATGAACCCGCCCGTACGGCGATAGGCCGCCTCGATCGGCCGAAGCCCGATGTTGTCCGCCAGCCCCCCATCCATCAGGTGCAGGTACGGGAGCTCCTTGTCATTGACGTACATGGCGCGGTTGCGCGCCCAGTAGTAGCGCCGGCGGTTCGTGTCATAGTCCTTGAGACCCTCCTCGTAGTCGCGCGGCAGCTCGAAGCCCGACGGGTGCGGATAGTTCTTGAGCGACAGCGGGCTCAGGAGGAAGGGGAACGCCGACGAGGCCGCGACGGCCCGTGCCACGGGATACGTGGCCAGATCGGAGACGAGGAAATCGAATTGCTCCTGGGTGAACTCGAAGCGCTCTCCATTGGCCATGTTGGTGGCATTCAGGATGACGAACGGGCGTCCTCCCTTGTCCGCCAGGGCGCGGAACGGCTTCTTCTCGAAGATCGCCTCGTGATAGTACTCGGCGGCGAGGTCGATACGGCTGAAGTAGGGAGAGGCCAGGCGGAACCAGTTCACGGGATTCGCCGCCCGGCGGATGAGCGCCTCCTCGACGTCCACGTCGAGGAAGCGTGGCCGGAACTCGGTGAAGATCCTCTCCCGGAAGAGGCCGTAATACGCCGCCGTGAAGGATCCACCGGAGATGGACGAGATGCAGTCCACCTCATCCAGCAGGCTCTTCTCCACCCCCTTCCACACGATGCGCGTGTCGCGCAGCATCTCCAGCACGCCATAGGAGAGCGCTGCCGCGCGCGTGCCGCCGCCCGTGAAGACCAGGCAGATGAATAGCGAGTTCGTGTTCTGACCGCTCGCGGACTCGTCGAACCGGTAGGCGGATCCGCTCCGGACAGGGGGCAGCGGGTCGTTGACGACGTAGTGGGCGCAGCCCGCCAGGACCAGGCAGAGGGCGAGGAGCGCCGAGCGCGCGCTCTTACTCGTCGAGCTCAAAGCAGATCTCCCGCGGCTGCAGCTCCGACGTGTCCTTCAGGTTGATGCGCTGCTCCCCGGGCGTGAAGTTGGCCGGCGGCCCCAGCGAGACGACGTGGCTGCCCGCCTCGACTTCGATGAGCTCGCCGGTGCGCCCGTTGAACTCGTCATCGATCTTGACCCGACGCTGGCGCGCAAACTTCACGAGCAGGTACTCCATCGCATCAGTCCCTCCGTTCTTCGACGAAGTCAGCCGCCACGAGCCGTCCCCACCGAGGATATGCTCGCTCAGCACGTGCGTTCAACATGCTCGGCGGCGGCCCGCGAGCGCTCACGGCGCGGGGATCTCGATGCCATCGCCGAGAGTGACGCGGCCGGGAAGCTCGACGCGCTGGGTCTCCTTCTCCAGGAGGACCACGCCCGCGCAGGCAAGGATGCCCGTGCCGTGACAGCGCCCGGAGCAGATCTCCCGGATCCTGCCGTCGCGCACCTTGAGGAGGATGCCTTCGAGCTTCAGCGCCAGGGTGATCGTGAACTCGAGACGCGCGAGGAGGACCTGCGCCGCGAGGATCTCGATCTTCGGATGGTGCGTCGAGGCGATCGTATGCTCGGTGAGAGAGACGAGGATCGTGTCCTCGGGCGGGTATTTCTTTCGATCCCGGTACTGCTGGAGCTGACGGTACTTCTTCCAGCCGCCGAGCAGGACCCCGGCGATGTCCACGTCCACGATCTCGCCGAGCTTAGCCTCGATCTCCTTCGCCACGGGTCCCCACTCGATCCCCGGCAGCTTGCCGACGGCCTCCTTGAGCTTGGCGCCGGCGCTGCTCTGCTCGATCGCCTGTCTCGCGTCTTCCGTCCGGGTGAAAAGGAAATCCTTCAGCCTGAGCGCGCTCTCAGCCATCGGCTCTCCGCTCCTCGGTGACGAGACGGGCCTCCGGGTCCACTGTCTGGAGTCCCGCATCGCTCCGGCCCTTGAAGCTGATCGCGAGACCTTCGGCGGGCCCGCCTTCCGACAGGACTTCCTGGCGCCCGACATCCCCGTCGCCGACGACGCGGACGGACGGACCCGTCGCCCCTTGGTAGCTCTTCCCCTTCCACCACCGCGCGGCGCCGACGGCGCTCCCGGCAGCGAGCAGGATCCCCACGCCGGCGATCAGCCAGGTGGAGAGGCGACTCACCTTCACGCTGACCGTGACCGTGCTGCCCGCGGGAGCGCGCACGCCGGGGAGGGGAGCCTGCTCCACGACCTGTGCCTCGTGCTCGTTCGACTGAGGGTTGCCCATGACGACGAGTCCGAAGCCGGCCTCGTTCAGGATCCGGCGGGCCTCGTCCAGCGGCTGCTTTCGCAGCTCCGGTACGAAAATGGGCGCCGCGGCGAGCTCCACGAGGACCACGGAGCTGGCGGCCACCCGTGCGCCCCCGGACGGCCTCTGGCCGACCACGACCGTCCGCGTCTCGTCCGCCGGGCCGTCGCCCCGCACCCGGAGCTCGAGCCGCGCGCCCTTCGCCAGCTGGCGCGCCTCCAGGAGCGTGTGCTCTCGCAGTTCAGGTACCGTGACCAGCGGAGGCTGCTTCGGTCTCACGACGAGGCGGACGATGGAGCCGGCCGCCACCCGCGACCCCGGCATGGGCGCCTGCTCCCTCACCTCCGCCTGGCTCGGGTCCGCCGGCCACCCACCCCTCACCTCCAGCTCGAGTCGCGCATCCTTGACGCGCTTCTGAGCGTCGAGCAGCGGTCGCTGCCGGAGCTCGGGAACGACAACCCAATCCTCGCGCTGCGGCGTCGGCACGGACGGAGGTGCCACCTGCGGTGGCGGCACCTGCGGCAACACCTGTGGGGACGGCACCTGGGGCGAGGGCAGCGCCAACTGCTGGGGTAAGACCTGGACAACGACCGCACTGCCAATGCGTACCCGCGTCGCCTCTGTGGGCGTCTGCTCAACCACCACGGCCCGGGCAGGATCCGCCGGCCACCCGCCGCTGACCTCCAACCGGAGCCGCGCGTTTCTGACGCGTCGCAGAGCCTCCATCAGCGGTCGCTGCCGCAGCTCGGGGACGACAACCCAATCGTCGGCGGTTGGCACCTGTGGCGACGAAGTCTCCGACGACGGCGACCCAGGCGGTGACGGCGACCCAGGCGGTGACGACGGTCCGGGCGGCGGCGTGAGCTGCACAGCCACCACGACCGCGCTGTCGACGCGCACCCGCGTCTCCTGTCCGGGCTTCTGCTCCACGACGACGGCCCGCTTCGGATCCGCCGGCCAGCCGCCGGCGACCTCCAGCCGCAGCCGCGCGTTCTTGACGCGCTGTTGGGCCTCGAGCAGCGGCTGGCGCCGCAGCTCGGGGACGAGCACCCACTCGTCAGAGCGTTGAACGTGGACAAAGACCATGGTGCCCACGCGCACCCGCGTGTCGGGCGGCGGCTTCTGGTCCACGACCATGGCGCGGCTCGGCTCTTCAGGCCAGCCGCCACTGACCTCGAGCCGGAGCTGCGCGTTCTTGACACGCTGCTGGGCCTCGAGCAGGGGCCGCTTCCTCAGCTCGGGGACGATGACGAGCCCTTCGGGTGGCGCCAGAACTTCGCGCGGCGGACCCGCCTGCTTTGTGGCGGAGACGCGAACAACGACGGTAATCGAGGTGCCGGCCGGTACCTGCGTATTGGGCTGCGGCGTCTGTTCCACGACCACCGCGCGGCTCGGGTCCGCCGGCGCCCCGCCACGCACCTCCAGTCGGAGGCGCGCCTCCTGGGCGCGCTGCTGCGCCTCGAGCAGCGATCGCTGGCGCAGCTCCGGCACCTGCACCTTCGTTGGCGGCACGAAGATCTCTCGCCGGTCTGACTGGCCGGCAGCCGTGCCCGGGAGGCCGGGGCCGACAGCCAGGACGAAGCACGAGAAGAGGTAGACCGTCCGGAGGACTCGGGACGAAGGATTCGACGCGCAGTGAGACAGGCGAAGGCCGGACTTGCTCATCGGACATCCTCCACACCGAGCAGGAGACCCAGGGTCCGAGCCGGTGGGCGATGATTACCTCGCGGACGAGCGCCCGTCAAGTGGCAGGCGGCGTCTCCGCGCCGCGGTACGATGCAGGTCACGACGGAAAGGAGATGCCCATGCCAGCCTCTGACGAGCTCGCGGCTGAACTGAGAAGTGTCATCCAGCGCCATCGTCCAGACTGGACGAATAGTGGCGATGGCGATCCGGGCGTGACGCTGGTCGAGCTCTTCGCGTTTCTGGGCGACGAAGGTCGCGAGATTGTCGTCGGGTTGAACTGGCGCTTCCCCGCGAGCGAGGGTCGGGCATTCTCTCGCTCGAGTATCGCGCGCGCGCGAGAGAGAGAGAGAGAGAGAGAGAGACGGACCCTGTGCCTGCCGGAGACGCGATGCAGGCCACGCGAGTCGAGGAAGGCTACGAGCTGTTCTTCGCGCCCGCGCCGTTCCCGGACGCCGTACCAGTCGCGCAGCTTGTTCGCCGGTCGGGTCGCTGGCGTCTCAACCAGCGATTTCGCCTGCGACGAGTGACAGGCAGGGACGGCGCCGGTCGAGCTAGACGCCGGGACCGCTGAGCAGGCGGTGGAGCACCTGGAACTGGTAGTGGTAGGAGTTCAGGCCCGAGCCATTGTAGCGCCGCGTCGCGTAGGGCCAGTCGCAGCCGAGACGCGCCCGGTCGGGGACGTCGGCGTAACGGGTCTCGGGGTGGTACTGGGTCGGTGCCAGGAGCTCGGGCGACCCAGAGCGGAGCCGGCTGCCGGGTCCGATCGAGAGGCTCCCGGCGTCGATTGCGCAGCGGCGGCAGTCCCGCAGGTAGCGGGGATCGTCGATCGCGTACCGGCAGTGGCGGAGGGGACCGGTGCCGATCTCGTCGATCCGGTCGTCGGCCCGGGTGGCCGGCGTGCCTCCCATCACGAAGTGATCGAACTTGTCGGCGAGCTCCCGCATGGCACGCTCCACGTTCCGTACGGGATCGAGCATGAGCGTCTCGACTTCCTCCGGGCGTGGCGGGTGGTGGAAGAGGGTGTACTGGCCGATGCCGTAGCCGCGCGAGCTGATGTGGTCGGGATGGGCCGGGTCATTGCGGTCGAGCCCGACGACGATGAAGCTGTCGGTGTCGCCGGCGGTGGGCACGCGGAAGTGCTGGCATCCGCTTTCCTGCCCGAGGATGGCGAGGAGAAAGGGCACCGGTACCGGCGCGTGGTCCAGGCTCCGCACCTGATCCAGCGCGCGCTGGTTGTCCGTCGCCGGTCTGGCGGAGCGTGGCAGCGAAGGCACCCGGTCGTCGGCGAGGATGTCCTCGAGGCAGGTCGCGAGGCGCTCATCCAGCACGCCGTCGATGGCGGCCACGCGACCGCTGTTGTACGAGGTCATCGGCACCGGCGCTGCCCCGTCGGTCCCGGTGCCATTGTTGAACAGCAGATCCCACTGAAGCGAGCGCACGGCCTGCTCGGTGCCCTGGCCGAACTGGCCATCGAGGCCGCTCCGGAGATAGCCGAGCCGCCGCAGGTCACGCTGGAGGGCCTGGACCAGCGTCTGGGATGTCGGGATTCCCCGAGCGAGCCGCAGGCCCGCTTTCCGGTAGACGATGCTCACCGTCGCGTGCTCAGATGGCGAACTTCGCGGCGACCTTCATCAGGATGATGAGGGCGTCGAGGGCCTTGTTCGTGATCTCGATGGCCCGGTTGATGGAGGCCACCGTCTTCTTCGCCTCCTGGGCCGCGCGGCCCAGATCCTTGAGGATCGCGTTGAGGCTGTCCTGCGAGATGGGCTTGACGGTCTGCTTGGCCTTCAGCGCGTCGTCCACGACGTCCCCGCAGAAGCGGGCGTAGTCCTCGAAGCGCCGGCGCACGGCGTCGTCCGTGGCGGCGGCCGCCTCGGCGTAGTTGTCCTGCTGCCGCTTGGTGTACTCGGTGATCAGCCCATCGACATTCTCGATGAACTGGATCTCGATCTGCGTCTGCTCGATCTTGCCGTCGAGCGTGCGCTGGAGCCCGCGCAGCGCGTCCGTGTCCGGACCCGCGCCGCCCGCGAGCCGCGCGTTCACCTGCTGCAGGGCGCGGCGGTACTCCTG
>WNGA01020092.1_pt1 | contig 12208 bp, 11 predicted proteins | sample 5400061 | NCBI WGS metagenome assembly WNGA01 (sample SAMN13153366, study PRJNA577476) | soil metagenome | isolation source: 100 cm soil or saprolite under grassland replicate 2 | place: USA:California | collected 2016-06-15
ACGGTGGGCTTGCCGGTGGTCCCCGAGGAGGCGTGGATGCGCACGATGCGCTCCATCGGCACCGCGAACATGCCGAACGGATAGGTCTCGCGCAGATCCGCCTTGGTGGTGAAGGGAAAGCGCGCCAGGTCTTCGAGCGCGCGGCAAGCGTTCGGCTTCACGCCCGCGGCGTCGAATTTCTTCCTGTAGTGAGGCACGCGGTCGTAAGCATGCTTGAGCGACCACTGAAGCCTTCTCAATTGGACTTCTTTCAGTTTTTTCTGGGAGGCGCGCTCGATCGCCTCAAGGGGAAATTTCTTCATCGGCCTTTGAACTTCGGTTGCCGTTTTTCCTTGAAAGCGGTCACGCCCTCGCGGTAGTCCTCCGAAAAGCCCGCCTCGCGCTGCAGGTCGCGCTCGAGGTCGAGCTGCGCGTCGAGCGAGTTGCCCGGCGAGGCATAAAGCGCTTTCTTGAGCAGCCCATAGCCTTTCGTCGGGCCGCCCTCATCATCGACCACCTTCCAGATCAGTCCCCAGCGCTCGGCGTCCTCGGCCGAGAGCTTCTCGCCGAGCAGCGCGAGCCCCATGGCGCGCGCGCTGCCGACCAGCCGCGGCAGGTAAAAAGTGCCGCCGGAATCGGGCACCAGGCCGATCTTCGAGAACGATTGGACGAAGCTCGCCGAGCGCGCGGCGAGCACCAGGTCGCAGGCGAGCGCGAGGTTCGCGCCGGCGCCCGCGGCGACGCCGTTGACGGCGCAAACGATCGGCTTGGGCAGCGCGCGCAGGCGCCTCACCAGCGGGTTGTAGTACGAGCCGATCGATGCCGAGAGGTCGATCGGCGCCGCGCCGGGGCTGACGTCGCGCTCGGCGAGGTCCTGGCCGGCGCAGAAGGCGCGGCCGGCGCCGGTGAGCAGCACCGCGCGCACCTCCGCTTCGTCGGCGGCGCGCTCGAGCGCCCGGCGCAGTTCCTGGTGCATCTCGGGGTTGAACGCGTTGAGCTTCTCGGGGCGGTTGAGCGTCACCGCGAGCACGCCTGCTTCCTGCGAAACGAGGATCGATGACATGGGAAAAGCTTACAATGCTTTGCGGAAGAAAAAAACGTGCCTGAGTTCATCAAGCTCGAGCAGAAGGAGCGGGTTGGCATCATCACGCTCAACCGGCCCAGGCAGCTGAACGCGCTCAATGCCGAGCTGATGCAGGAGCTGGCGAAGGCGCTGTATGCGTACGACGCCGACGAGGGCATCGGGGCGATCGTGATCACCGGCAGCGAGAAAGCCTTCGCCGCCGGCGCCGACATCTGCGCCATGAAGGACTTCAGCTACATGGACGCCTTCAAGTCCGACTACATCACGCGCGACTGGGAGCACATCCTGCGCATCCGCAAGCCGGTGATCGCGGCGGTCGCCGGCTACGCCCTGGGCGGCGGCAACGAGCTGGCGATGATGTGCGACATCGTGATCGCCGCGGACAACGCGAAATTCGGCCAGCCCGAGGTCAATCTCGGCGTCATGCCGGGGGCCGGCGGCACGCAGCGCCTGCCGCGCTTCGCCGGCAAGGCGAAGGCGATGGACCTGTGCCTGACGGCGCGCATGATGGACGCCGCGGAAGCCGAGCGCGCCGGGCTGGTGTCGCGCGTCGTGCCGCTCGACAAGCTGATGGCAGAAGCGCTCGCGGCGGCGCAGAAGATCGCCGCCTGCTCGCTTCCGGTGGTGATCATGATCAAGGAATCGATCAACCGCGCTTACGAGAGCTCGCTCGCGGAGGGCGTGCGCTTCGAGCGGCGCCTGTTCCATTCGCAGTTCGCGCTCGAGGACCAGAAGGAAGGCATGTCCGCTTTCCTCGAAAAACGCAAACCGGCTTTCAAGAACCGTTAGCCCCGCCCCGGTCCTGCTCGTCGCCCACATCCTTTCGATGCTGGGCTTCGCGACTTATGCCGCGCTGCTGCCCGGGCTGCGCGACGAGTGGGCGCTGTCGAACGTGCAGGCCGGCGTGGTCGGCGGCATGTTTTTCGCCGGCTACGTCGCCACGGTGTCGTATTGGACCGCGCTGACCGACCGCCTCGACGGCCGCAAGGTATATGTCGGCGGCAGCGTCATCGCCGCGGCAGCCAGCGCGGGCTTCGGCCTCGCCGCAGACGGGTTCGCAGCCGCGGTGTTGTTCCAGGCCCTGCTCGGCGTCGGCATCGCCGCCACCTACATGCCGGGACTGCGTTTGCTCTCCGATCGCATCGCTGGGCCGCGGCAAAGCCGCTCCATCGCCTTCTATACCTCGTTCTTCGGCATCGGCACGGCGCTCTCGCTCGCGCTCGCCGGCCTGGTCGCGCCGCTCGCCGGGTGGCGCATGGCATTCATCGTATCGGCTGCGGGACCGCTGCTCGCCGCATCGCTGGTGTTCGCGCTGATCGAGCCGCTGCCTCATGCTCCGCGGCCCACTCTGGGTTTCTCTCTGAATACCCTGTTTCCGGTCGCCGCCTGGCGCAAGGTCCTGTCCGACCGCGCCACCGCGGGCTATACGCTCGGCTACGTCGCGCACTGTCTGGAGCTCTTCGGCTCGCGCGCCTGGATGGTGGCCTTCCTCGCGTTTTCATCGGCGCTGCACGGCAGCGAAACCTTCCCCTGGCGACTGCCGGCGATTGCGGCGGTGGTTAACCTGCTCGCCGTGCCTGCCTCGATCGTCGGCAACGAGATTGCACTGCGCATCGGCCGGCGGCGCTGGATCATGCTGGCGATGGCGGGGTCCGGCGCGAGCGGGGTCGTGGTCGCCCTGGCCGCGCCCTGGCACTGGGGGCTCGTGCTGGCACTGCTCATCGCATACTCCATGCTCGTCATGGCCGAGTCGGGAACGCTCACCGCCGGCCTAGTCGCTGCGGCTCCGGCGGAGCTGCGCGGTGCCGCGATGGGCCTTTACTCGCTCGCCGGATTCGGCGGCGGCCTGCTCGGCCCGGTCATCTTCGGCGCCGCGCTCGACGCCGGGGGCGGCGCGGCGAAGGGTGCCGCATGGGTCATCGCGTACGCCGCGATCGGCGCCGGGTGCCTTGCCGCGCCCCTCGTGGTAAAACTGACGGCTCGGAAAACGAGCGGCCCCTGTTAGGAGGAGGCATGGAGCGCATCTGGCTGAAAAGCTATCCGCCCGGCGTACCCGCCGACATCCGCTACGACGAGTTCAAATCGGTGGGCGATCTCGTGGACCACAAAGTAGCCGAGTTTCGCGAGCGGCCGGCGTTCCACAGCATGGGCAAGACGATCAGCTTCGGCGAGCTCGACGCGCTGTCGCGCGCGTTCGGCGCCTGGCTGCAGTCGAAGGGCTACGGCAAGGGCATGCGCGTCGCGATCATGATGCCGAACTGCCTGCAGTACCCGGTGATCCTGTACGGCACGCTGCGCGCGGGCGGGGTGGTGGTGAACGTCAATCCGCTCTACACGCCGCGCGAGCTCGAGCACCAGCTGAAGGACTCGGGCGCGCAGGTGATCGTGATCCTCGAGAACTTCGCCACCACGCTCGAGCAGGTTCTGCCGAAGACCCCGGTGAAGCACGTAGTGCTGGCGGCGCTCGGCGACCTGCTCGGCCTGAAGGGCGCGATCGTGAATTTCGTGGTGCGCAAGGTGAAGAAGATGGTGCCCGCGTTCGAGCTGCCCGGTGCGCTGCGCTTCAACGCCATGCTCGCCGAGGCGGCCGGCAGGGAGATGAAGAAGGTCGACGTCGGCCACGCGGACCTCGCCTTCCTGCAGTACACCGGCGGCACCACCGGCGTCTCCAAGGGGGCGATGCTGCTCCATCGAAACATCCTCGCCAACATCGAGCAGGCGTCGGCCTGGCTCACGCCGGGGCTCAGCGGCGAGCGCGCGATCATCATCACCGCGCTGCCGCTCTACCACATCTTCTCGCTCACGGTGAACTGCCTGAACATGATGAAGGTCGGCGGACTCAACGTGCTGATCACCAATCCGCGCGACATCCCGGCGCTCGTCAAGGAGCTCGGCAAGCATCCCTACAACGTGATCACCGGGGTGAACACGCTGTTCAACGCATTCCTCCACAACCCGGACTTCCAGAAGCTCGATTTCTCGAAGGTGCGGCTGTGCGTCGGCGGCGGCATGGCGGTGCAGAAGGCGGTGGCGGACCGCTGGCAGCAGGTGACGGGGCGCACGCTGCTCGAAGGCTACGGCCTCACCGAGAGCAGCCCCTGCGCCACGATGAACCCGCTCAACCTGGAGGAATACAGCGGCTCGATCGGGCTGCCGATGCCCTCCACCGAGATCGTGCTGCGCGATGACGACGACAAGGATGTGGCGCTCGGCCAGCCGGGCGAGATCTGCATTCGCGGCCCGCAGGTGATGGCGGGCTACTGGCAGCAGCCTGCCGAGACCGCCAAGGTGCTCGGCGCGGACGGCTTCCTGCACACCGGCGATATCGGCGTCATGGACGCTAGGGGATTCATCCGCATCGTCGACCGCAAGAAGGACATGATCGTGGTGTCGGGCTTCAAGGTGTTTCCGAACGAGCTGGAGCAGGTCGTGGCGATGCACCCCGGCGTGCTCGAGTGCGCGGTGATCGGCGTGCCCGACGAGCACTCGGGCGAGGTGCCGAAAGTGTTCGTGGTGAAGAAGGATCCGCAGCTCACCGGGCAGGACATCCTCGAGTACTGCAAGAAGGAGCTGACCGCCTACAAGCGCCCGAAGTACGTCGAGTTCCGCTCCGAGCTGCCGAAGACCAACGTCGGCAAGATCCTGCGGCGCGCGCTGCGCGACGAAAAGAAAGCCGCGTAAATGGGGACAGACCCCATTTTTCTCATTTAGAACCTTTCTTTGTGCGGCCCTATAAGCGGTGGCTGAACGCCTGCTGCCGCTGTGCGATAGTTCAATGCGGCAATGCGGCAATTCTGTTATAAGCAACGGGTTACGTTGAACCGTGGGAGGCCTTCCGGTGCTCTACAGCCTGTACGAAGCGCAGCACACCGCGCTCGCGCCGCTACGCTTCTGGGCCGAGTTTTCGCACGGCTGGTTCGGGCACCCGTTCAGTCCCTTCATCTACCTGCCGCTGGCGCGCCGCGTCGCCGCCTCGAGCGATCTGTTCCTGCGGCTGACGGGGCGCTACGAAAAGCCGAAGTGGAACATCGAGTGCGCCACCATCGAGGTCGCGCTCGACAAGCCCTTCTGCAAGCTGATCCACTTCAAGCAGGAAATTCCAAAGCACAGGAAAGTCCTAGTAGTGGCGCCGCTCTCCGGCCACCACGCGACGCTGCTGCGCGACACCGTGCGCTCGCTGCTGCCCGAGCACGACGTCTGGGTCACCGATTGGGTCGATGCGCGCATGGTGCCGCTCTCCGCGGGACCTTTTCATCTCGCCGATTACGTCGATTACGTGCGCGAGTGGATCCGGCTGCTGTCGCCGGACCTGCACGTCATCTCGGTCTGCCAGCCGACGGTGCCCGTGCTCGCCGCCGTATCGCTGATGGCGTGCAACCGCGAGCCGGCGCCGCTCAGCATGGTGATGATGGGCGGGCCGATCGACGGCCGGCGCAGCCCGACCTCGGTCAACAACCTGGCAAGGCGCAAGCCGTATTCGTGGTTCGAGCAGAACCTGATCCACCGTGTGCCGCCGAAATATCCGGGCTACATGCGGCGCGTCTATCCCGGGTTCCTGCAGCACCTCGGCTTCGTGGCGATCAACCCTGACCGCCACTTGATCGCGCACTGGGATTACTACCATCGCCTGATGCAGGGAAACGGCGAGTCCGCGGAAGCGCACCGGCGCTTCTACGACGAGTACAACGCGGTGCTCGACATGCCTGCCGAGTACTACCTCGATACCGTGAAAACCGTGTTCCAGGACTACGCGCTGCCGAGGGGCAGGATGTTCGTGCGCGAGGAGCTGGTGCGGCCGCAGGCCATCCGCGACACGGCGCTGCTCACGGTCGAAGGCGAGCTCGACGACATTTCCGGCCACGGCCAGACCGAGGCGGCACACGCGCTGTGCCTCAATATTCCGCGCGGGCGGCGCGAGCACTTCGTCGCGCCCGGCGTCGGGCACTACGGCATTTTCTCGGGGCGCCGCTGGCGGGAGATGGTGTTTCCGAGGGTGCGGGACTTCATCGAAAAAAATGCGAAAAAAATGGGGACAGACCCCATTTAAAGTTCGTAGCGCGAGCCTTCCTGCCCGGTGACCGCGCTCTCGATGATGGCGCGCGGCAGATGCGGCGCGAGCAGCTCGATGAACTCGTACGCGTAGCGGCGCAGGTAGGCGCCGCGCTTGATGCCGAGCCGCGTGGTGCTCGATTCGAACAGGTGGCTGGCGTCGATCGCGCGCAGGGTGAAGTCGCGCTTCGCATCGAACGCCATCTTGGCGAGGATGCCGACCCCCAGGCCGAGCTCGACATAGGTCTTGATGACGTCCGAATCCTGCGCGCTCAGCACCACGTGGGGATTGAGGCCCCGGCTCTCGAACGCCTTCTGCACCAGCGAGCGGTTGGCGAAGGCGAAGTCGTAGGTCACGATGGGATACTCGGCAAGCTTCTCCAGCGTGAGCGGCACGGCCTTGAGCAGCGGGTGCTTCGGCGGCACCACCACGCAGCGGTTCCACTGGTAGACCGGCAGCGAGATCAGCTCGGGATAGAGCGCAATCATCTCGGTTGCGACGCCCATGTCGGCCTCGCCGGCCAGCACCTGCTCGCAGATCTGGGTCGGGTTTCCCTGGTGGATGACGAGCTCGACCTTGGCATAGCGCCGCTTGAACGCCGCCACGGCCTTGGGAAGCGCGTAACGGGCTTGGGTGTGAGTGGCCGCTATCGTTAAAGTGCCCAACTGATCGTTCGCGTATTCCTCCCCTGCGCGGCGCAGGTTCTGGGCCTCGGAGAGGATGCGCTCGGCGATGCCGATCACTGCCTTGCCGGGCTCGGTCACCGCGACCAGGCGCTTGCCGTGGCGCACGAACACCTGCACGCCGAGCTCGTCCTCGAGGGCGCGGATCTGCTTCGAGACCCCGGGTTGCGAGGTATGCAGTGCCTCGGCGGCCTCGGAAACATTGAGGCCGCGGCGGGCGACTTCGAGCAGGCAGCGCAGCTGCTGCAGCTTCATATATGTCTTATATGAATAACATCCTAACATAATCGTCTTTGAGGGAATAAGGCCGGGAGCTAGGATTTCCCGACCGTGTACCGCTACGACGAAATCGACCAGCGCCTGGTGGACGAGCGCGTGCGGCAGTTCCGCGACCAGACGCGGCGCTTCCTCGCGGGCCAGCTCTCCGAGGAGGAGTTCCGCGCGCTGCGGCTGAGGAACGGCCTGTACATCCAGCGCTACGCGCCGATGCTGCGCATCTCGATCCCGTACGGGCTACTCTCGAGCCGCCAGCTAAGGAAGCTCTCCGCGATCGCGCGCAAGTACGACCGCGCCTACGGCCACTTCTCGACGCGCCAGAACCTGCAGCTCAACTGGCCGAAGCTCGAGCAGGCGCCCGACATCCTCGCCGAGCTCGCCACCGTGCAGATGCACGCCATCCAGACCTCGGGCAACTCGTTCCGCAACGTCACCACCGACCATTTCGCCGGCGTGGCGCAGGACGAGATTGTCGATTCCTTCGTCTGGTGCGAGATCATCCGCCAGTGGTCGACCTTCCATCCCGAGTTTTCCTATCTGCCGCGTAAGTTCAAGATCGCGGTGAACGGCGCGAAGGCCGACCGCGCCGCGGTAGCGGTGCACGACATCGGGCTGCACGCGATCACAAACGACGCCAACCAGGTCGGTTTCAAGGTACTCGTAGGCGGCGGGCTCGGCCGCACGCCGATGATCGGCTTCGTCATCCGGGAGTTCCTGCCGTGGCAGCACCTGCTCAGCTATCTCGAGGCGATCCTGCGCGTCTACAACCGCTACGGGCGCCGCGACAACATCCACAAGGCGCGCATCAAGATCCTGGTAAGGGAGCGCGGCCCGGAGAAGTTCCGCGACGAGGTCGAGGCTGAGTGGGCGCACCTCAAGGACGGCCCGGCGACGCTGATTGCCGGAGAAATCGAGCGGGTCGCGGCCCGTTTCACGCGTCCCGGGTACGAGGAACTGTCAAACCGGAATCTTTCAACAGGAGGACCTTTCGGCTCCTGGATCAAACGCAATGTCCAGCCGCACAAGGTGCCGGGCTACGCAGCCGTGACGCTGTCGCTGAAGAAGACCGGCGTGCCGCCGGGCGACGTCACCTCCGACCAGATGGACGCCATCGCCGATCTCGCCGACCGCTATTCGTTCGGCGAGCTGCGCGTGACGCACGAGCAGGCTCACCAACATCATCGCCTGCCCAGGCGGCGATTTCTGCGCGCTCGCCAACGCCAAGTCGATCCCGGTCGCGGAAGCGATCCAGCGCCGCTTCGACGATCTCGACTACCTGCACGATATCGGCGAGCTCGACCTCAACATCTCGGGCTGCATGAACGCATGCGGCCACCACCACGTCGGCCACATCGGCATCCTCGGCGTCGACAAGAACGGCGAGGAGTGGTACCAGATCGAGATCGGCGGCAATCAAGGGAAAACGCAGACGAGCGAGGCCGCTCCGGGCGCGTCGCTTGGCAAAGTCATCGGCCCCTCGTTCGCGCGCGCGCAGGTGCCGGACGTGATCGAGCGCCTGATCGACTGCTATCTCGAAAAGCGCGACAGCGAGGCCGAGCGCTTCGTCGAGGTCGTGCACCGCATCGGAGTCGAGCCTTTCAAGGAAAGTGTCTATGGCAACGCTGATCAAAGGGCGTCGCGTTATCAGCGAGAGCGCGCCGCCGCCTGAGGTCGGCGAGGTGATCCGCCTCGAGCCGGCCGACGATCCGGCGTCGGTCGCGGACCGGCTCGACCGCGTGGCGCGCATCGAAGTCAGCTTCCCGAAGTTCGGCGACGGCCGCGGCTACTCGATCGCGCGCCTGCTGCGCGAGCGCTACGGCTACAAGGGCGAGCTGCGCGCAGTGGGGCAGATCACGCGCGACCTCCTGTTCTTCATGGAAAGCTGCGGCTTCGACGCCTTCGAGCTGCGCGAGGGCGAGGATCCGCACGAGGCGCTCGCCGCGTTCGAAGATTTCAGCGAGTCGTATCAGGCGTCGGTGAAGCGTCCCGTGCCGCTTTTCCGCCGCCGGCAATAAATGGGGTCTGTCCCCATTTCGGGAACGGTCTATCTCGTCGGCGCCGGGCCGGGCGCGCCCGACCTCCTCACGCTGCGCGCGGCCCGGCTGCTCGGCGAGGCCGAGATCGTGTTCCACGACGCCCTGGTACCTGAAGAAATACTTCTTCTAGCTTCGAGAGCGGAGAAAGTCGCCGTCGGCAAGCGCTCCGGCCGGCACTCGACCGCGCAGCGCTTCATCAACAAGCGCCTGCTGGACGCCGCGCGCCGCTACCGCGTGGTGGTGCGCCTCAAGGGCGGCGATCCGATGCTCTTCGGCCGCGCTCACGAGGAAATTTCCTTTTTGATGAACAAGGGCATTCAAGTAGAGGTGGTTCCCGGTGTCACCGCTGCCCTCGCCGCGAGCGCCGAGCTGCAGGTCTCGCTCACCCGCCGCGGCGCCGCGCGTAGCGTAGCCTTTGTCACGCCCCGGGTCGGCGCGGGCGAGCGCGCAAGCAGCTGGGTCCAGGCGCTGCTCGCCGCCGACACCGCCGCCATCTACATGGGAGCAGGGGAAGCGGCGCAGATCGCCGCGGCGCTGATCGCCGCGGGCAAGCCCGGCGCGACGCCGGTCGCAATCGTGGAGAACGCTTCCCTGTCCGATGCGAAGATGGTTTGCGGCACGCTCGAGCAGCTGCCGGCCCTGGCACAAGCCATGAGCGGCGGCCCGGCGCTCATCCTGCTGGGCGAGGTCTTCGCAGCGGCTCAGGAAGCCGGCGTCGGCGACCCGATCGCGCGGATCGCCAGCCAGGCCGCGTAGACACAGAAAATCGCGAACCAGACCAGCGACCAGCCGGCGATCGACAGGCCGAGGAAGCTCCAGTCCACCGCCGCGCATTCGCCGGTGCCGGTGAAGAGCTTCTTCAGCGTCTGTGCCAGCGGGAAATTCTCCAGCATGAAGAACAGGTCCGGCCCGCACTGCGGCAGCTTGTCGGGCGGCAGGCGCTGCAGCCACACCTGGCGGCCCGCCACCGCCGTGCCGCCGAGCGCGAACAGGAACGCGAGCACCCCGTACACCACCGCGCCGGCGCGGCGCGGAGCGTGCAAGGCGCCGGCGACGAATACCGCCATCACCGCGTAGAAGAATCCGCGCTGCACCAGGCAAAGGGGGCAGGGCTCCAGTCCCTGCGCGTACTGGAGGTAGTAAGCGAAGCCGAGAAGCAGGGCGCAGGCGAGGGCGCCGGCGGCGAAAGCGGGTCGCGTGGAAACGTGGTGAAAATTCATGATGCCGATTAGACCATCAGCGCGGGACAAACGATCCCGCGCGCCTCGCCGAAGCCGATGCTCCCACAGCCTTCGCTACTGCAGCACCCGCGCAGGATCACCTCGTCGCCGTCTTCGAGGAAGCTGCGGGTCTCGCCGTCCGGCAGTGCGAGCGGGTTCTTGCCCGCCTGGGTGAGCTCCATCATGGAGCCGAACGAGTCGGGCTGCGTGCCGGAGAGGGTGCCCGAGCCGAGCAGATCGCCGGGCTGCAGGTTGCAGCCGTTCGAGGTCTGGTGCGTGACGATCTGCGCAGCGGTCCAGTACGAGTCGCGGAAATTGCCCCGCGAAAGACGCACCGGCGATTTCATCCTTGCGGTGCGCAGATGCGCTTCGATCTCGATGGCGTAACCGCCCTCGCGCTGGTCGGTCTCGTCGAACAGATAGGGCAGGGGCTCCGGGTCCTCCTCTGCGCGGGCGAACGCGGTACAGCGGTAGGGCTCGAGCGCCTCGAGGGTGACTACCCAGGGCGAGATCGTCGTGGCGAAGCTCTTGGCGAGGAAGGGGCCGAGCGGCTGGTACTCCCAGGCCTGGATGTCGCGTGCCGACCAGTCGTTGAGCAGCACCACGCCGAACACGTGGTTCAAGGCATTCTTCAAGGAAATGGGTTGCCCCAGGCGGTTGCCTGGTCCGACGACGAAACCGAGCTCGACCTCATAGTCGAGCCGGCGCGACGGCCCGAAGGACGGAGCAGGCTGATCAGGGGGCTTCGTCTGCCCGCTCGGCCGTACGACCGAGGTGCCCGACACCACGATGGACGAGCCGCGCCCGTGGTAGCCGATCGGCAGCCACTTGTAGTTCGGCAGCAGCGGGTTGTCCGGCCGCAGCATCCTGCCCATGTTGGTGGCGTGGTGGATGCCGGTGAAGAAATCGCTGTAGTCGCCGATCGCGACCGGCAGGAAAAGCTGCGCCCGCTTCATCGGCACCAGGTATTTGGAGAATTTTCTCTGTTGCGCTGTCGAAGACAGCGCGCGGGAAAGCTCCTTCCGCAGCTTCCTCCACGCCGGCCGGCCCATGGCGGCAAAGCGGTTCAGGGTCGGCCCGGTCTGCAAGCCGAGCGCGGCGAGATCGAGGATCTGGTCGCCGATGGCGACGCCGCCGCGCGGCGTCTCGTGCTTGCCCCTTCTTTTGAAAATTCCGCAGGGAAGGTTTTGAATCGGAAAAGCGCAGCCCGGCTGGTTCGCCGACTCGACCCAGCTCCTGCGGCCGGGGTCGTGCGTCTCGTCCAAAACGGGGACAGACCCCATTTTTCTCATTTGGAGGGGTCTGTCCCCATTTTCTTGAAGCCGTCCCAGACCCGGTCGTAGTCCTTCTGCAGCTCGCGCGCCGCCATGGCGAAGCGGGTCGGCCGGAACACGTAGCGCGATTCCCACATGAAGGCGAGCGTGTTCTCGATCTTGTGGGGCTTCAATTCGGCGCCACTCGCCTTCTTGAAAGTCGCGAGGTCCGGTCCGTGCGCCGACATGCTGTTGTGGATCGAAACGCCGCCGGGCAGGAAGCCTTCGGCCTTGGCATCGTACGCGCCGTGCACCAGCCCCATCAGCTCGCTCATGACGTTGCGGTGGAACCACGGCGGGCGGAAGGTATCCTCGGCGACCAGCCAGCGCGGCGGGAAGATGACGAAATCGCAGTTCGCGACGCCAGGCTGCCCGGAGGGGGAGGTCAGCACGGTGAAGATCGAGGGATCGGGGTGGTCGAAGCTCACGCTGTTGATCACCATGAAGCGCGCCAGGTCGTATTTGTACGGCACGTAATCGCCGTGCCAGGCGACGACGTCGAGCGGCGAATGCGTGAAATCGCTGGCCCACAGCCCGCCCTGGAACTTGGCGATGACCTGCAGCTTG
>WNGA01011193.1_pt1 | contig 12207 bp, 5 predicted proteins | sample 5400061 | NCBI WGS metagenome assembly WNGA01 (sample SAMN13153366, study PRJNA577476) | soil metagenome | isolation source: 100 cm soil or saprolite under grassland replicate 2 | place: USA:California | collected 2016-06-15
CCGACGACTGTTCGACTTCACTTCGGGGAAAATAAGTTCCATGGTTACTCGCATTCCCGTTATTACAACCAGCCCAAACGCCAGATCGGGAAGCCATTTATCTTTAGGTGTTCGGACTATGTATACTAGTGCCATGAGTAACAATCCCCAAGCCAGCGCGGAAGCCAGAAAGGCCAACGAGAATGGCGCTACGCAAAGTGCAACGAGCAATCCCGTGAGGCTAACCAGGAACCAGACAGCTTTCCTTCGCAGCATCCGACGTCGCAATGGCTGTTTCATGCTGCAGATTTGCTTGGACTCGCAATACTAGCCCTTCGTCAGCACTCCGTCCAAGTTTAATAACACATTGGCCACGGAGGTCCAGGCGGCGGCCTCGGCAGCGCTCACGTTTTCGGGCAAAGGCCCGAGGGGTTCCGTCGCTAATTTTTTTGCATCGGCTTCATCCTCGCGATAGTGGACCAGTTCTTTCTCGTAAAGTTCCACCAGCGTTTTCACTTGTTCCTCTTTCGGCGGACGGGCGAGGCAAAGTCGCAGGCCGTAGCGGACGCGGTCGGCGGCGGTTTCCCCGCCTTCCCGCACCAGCCGCCGGCCCAACGCTTGCGACGCCTCCACATAGACCGGGTCGTTGAGCGTGACGAACGCCTGCAGCGGCGTGTCGGTCTGGATGCGGCGGAGCGTGCAGGTTTCACGGCTCGGGGCGTCGAACGTCGCCATGCTCGGATACGGCACGGTCCGCCGCCAGAAGGTGTAGAGGCCGCGGCGAAATTTGTCTTCGCCTTTGCTGGTCGCCCAGGTGCGTTCACCGTTGAAGGCGGCGCGCCACAGCCCGTCCGGCTGCCAGGGATAGACGGACGGGCCGCCGATTTTACGGCTGAGCAGACCGCTGAGCGCGAGCGCCTGGTCGCGCACGGTTTCGGCGTCCAGACGATGGCGCGGGCCGCGCGACAAAAGCCGATTGCGCGGATCTTTTTCCAGCAACTCCGGCGTCACCCGCGACGACTGCTGGTAGGTGGCGCTCATCACGATCAATTTGAGCAAACGTTTTATATCCCAGGCGCCGGTGGCGGCGCCGTCAAAGCGTTGAAGCGTCGAAGCGTTGAAGGGTTGAGCGTTTTGATCGCGTTCCGATTCATCGGTTGTGCGATTCAACGATTCAACGGGCGCCGCCGGCCCCATGAACTCAACCGCCAGCCAGTCGAGCAATTCGCGATGACTCGGCAAGGCGCCTTGCGTGCCGAAGTCCTCTTCGGTCTCGACCATGCCCGTGCCGAAGAGCTGCGCCCAGAGGCGATTCACGGCCACACGCGCGGTGAGCGGATTGTCACGGCTCATCAGCCATCGCGCGAGACCGAGCCGGTTGGTCGGGGCGTCCGATGGAAACGGATGAAACGCGGCAGGCACACCGGGCTCAACTTTTTCTCCGGGATCCAGGAAGTTGCCCTTGTTCAAAAGGTGCGACTCACGCCGTCTGGCGGCGGCCAATTCGCGCAGCACCGGCAGAGCCACCGGCTTGATGTCGTCCAGTTCCTTGCGCAGTTTCTTCAAACGCTCGTCAATCGTGGCCAGCGACGGCGCGAATTCGCGGAAATAATCAGCCAATTCTTCGCGCTGTTTTTCGGTGCGTTCCGCCGGTTGGACCGCGAGGATGGCTTTGATAGTGTCGGGCAGTTCGCGCACCGGCCGCAGTTCGGTGGTCGCCGAAAGGCGGAAATGACCGAGGGTGTGGTTCGTTCCGTGGTTCTGTACCAGCGTGAAAATCAGCAGTGACTCGGGCTCTTCAATTGGCTTGCCTTCGATTTCAAAAGCCGCCGCATGCGCGCTGCCGGTCTTGTCGCCCACGCTCCAACCGTTTTTTGCCTCGGGCTTGCCATCGACGGCTTCGGAAACAGCGTAGCCGCTCTCGCTGTAATCTGCGGAGGCGTTCTGTAATCGGACCTCCTTCTCCGGAGGAACGCGCAAGCGGGTGACCGGGCCGGGCACGGCGCTGATATTTCGTTCCCAGAGCGTCTTTCGCTGCGCATCCAGCGCGAGCACTTTGAAATCGGCGAGACGCGTGCCGAGTCCGCGGTCGGTCCGGTTCCAAACGGCGATTTCTTCGAGCGGCGTGTCGGCGCCCAGGTCCAGTTCCCACCACGGATTGTCCTCCGCCCGGGTCATCGTGGTGGAAGCCACGTCGAAGTTGCCATCCGTGTTGGTGTCGATGGCACGGCGGGCGTCCGCGCCGCTGTCCGTGCTCGACTGGCTCGCCTGGCCTTGGGGCGCCACATTTTCCCGGCCGTCGAACACCTGGATTTCCGCCAGGGAAAGAACCCGCTGTGTGCCGGGCAACTCGATGCGGATAAAGCGCGCGGGCGGCGGCACCGTCTTGGGCGAACGGACGGCGAGTTGAAATTCGTTCAGGACCGCCCGGCCGGTGTCCGCGGCCCGGCCCGGCCCTTCTTTCGGCAGACTTTCGTGCGGCAACAGTTCGAGGCGAACCGCCGTAAGGTTGGTCAGGTCGGTGCGCACCTTGACGGCGTAGGTGTCCGTTTCGGGAGAGTCGCCCGCCGCCAGAATGGAATGGTCGGAAAGTTTGTTGAGCGTCGCGCCGCGATACGACGTCAGGTCGGAGGGTTCGAGCGCAATCCAGTCAATGCCTTTCGCCTGCGCTTTTTCCCACTCGACCAGTTCCGCTTCGAACTCCGGAGTTGTCTGTTTGCGCTCCTTTTCCAGCCGGGCAATCCCGGACTTGAGTCGTTCCATTTTCTCGCGCTGTTCCTGGGTCGGGAGCGGCAGCGTTGGACGCTCGTCCGGCTGGTCGTTGTCCTCGGTCTGGTTGAAGAACGCGTAGAACTGGTAGTATTCCCGCTGCGTGATGGGGTCGTATTTGTGCGTGTGGCATTGTGCGCAGCCCAGCGTCAGGCCCATCCAGACCTGCGCGGTGACGTTCGCGCGGTCTTTCACGGCGGCCACGCGGTATTCCTCGTCGTCGGTGCCGCCCTCCGTATTCGTCATCGTGTTGCGATGGAACCCGGTGGCCACGATCGGGTCCTGGTCATCGGAGTTCGCGTCTCGGGGAAGCAGGTCGCCGGCGATCTGCTCGATCGTGAAACGATCGTAGGGCATGTTGTCGTTCAAGGCGCGGATCACCCAATCGCGCCAGGGCCAGATGTTCAACCGAAGCGGGTCAGAACCGTAACCGGCGGAATCGGCGTAACGTGCGAGGTCCAGCCACGCGCGCGCCCAGCGTTCGCCATACGCGGGCGAACCGAGTAATCGGTCAACCAGGCGTTCATAGGCATCGCCTCGCGGGTCGTTCACGAAGTCATCCACCTCGCGCGGAGTCGGCGGCAGCCCTGTCAAATCAAGTGACAACCGGCGAATCAACGTGTAACGGTCTGCCGGTGGAGAGGGTTTCAGTCGCTTCTTTTCCAGTTCCGCCAGAATGAAGGAGTCGATGGCGTTATGCGGCCAGGATTTCGTTTTCACTTTGGGCAGCGACGGTCGTTCCGGTTTCGCGAAAGCCCAGTGCGGCGTGTAGAGTGCGCCCTGCCGAATCCAGCGTTTGATCAGATCAATTTCCGCGACCGTCAGCGTGCGTCCGGACTTGGGCGGCGGCATCACGTCGTCGGGGTCCGTCGCGGTGATGCGCCGGACCATTTCGCTGTTCTCCAGATCGCCGGGCACGAGGGCGCGAACGCCTTTGCGCTCCTTGACGGCCTCCTCCCGGATGTCGAGTCGGAGTTTCGCCTTGCGGGAGCTCTCATCCGGTCCATGGCAACTGAAGCATTTGCTGGAGATAATCGGGCGGATTTGCGAGCTGAAATCAACCGGCTCGCTCGGGGCTCGTTGCCTGGCCTCGCCTGCCATTGCCGGGGCGACCGACAACGCTGCGAAAATCGTCAAGGTTCTCAGTCGGGCGAAGTTCGGCATTCGGCACATCATGCAATCTTTCAAGACCTGTTTTGGCTATGAACTATTCTATACTGAATCGCCCTGGCGAAGCCAAGACCGATCAACGGCGGACAGCCGCGGGGCCGGGGTCTTTTCTTTTGCGAAGGCGAGGCGTTGGAGTTCATGCTTTAGCATGCCTTGCGGCCCGAAACAGCCTGAAGGCTGAACTCCAACCGATTGGCGCGTCAAACCAAAAGACCCCCGCGGGGCCGGCGCAACCAGACCAGAACCGAAGACACTCCGTCTGTCCTCCATCCTGATTTAATCGCGCCTTGCGTAGCGGCATGCGTCCTCGCCTGCCGTAGAGGACGGCATCTTGCCGTCCGGATATCCGGGAATATTGTAAATTCGCCACCCCGGACCCGCCGGGCCAGGACCCGTCCTCCGCCGCATTGCGGAGAGTGGATGCCGGCTCTACGGAAGGCAAGATGCCAGTTGTGTTCGGCACCGGCAAAACGGTTGCGGCATTTTGCCTCTCTCTCCCCGCGAGGAACGAGCGGGGAGAGAGCCGGAGAGAGGGGAAATTGATAAAAAGCGCCTCCTCTCCCCGGCCCTCTCCTCCTTTTTTGAGGAGGAGAGGGAGAGAAAATGCGGTTGCAGGTGAGAGGAGTTCGGACGGTTTACCTGGATCCTCAAAAAAAGGTGGTTTGCAGGCGGAATTTATTTTTCAAAAAAAATAGTTGACTATTTGGTCTAGTGCCATAAACTGTCTGCATGTTCGTTGAAGAAGCGAACGGAAATTGAGAATAGAAATGTTTTATGGGCCGCGTCAGTAATGCCAAACAGAGATTGATGGAAGCCGTCCGGGATTTGATCTGGGCGGGCTCTTATGGCAGCACCACAATCGATCAAATCTGCGAGAAGGCGGGGGTCAAAAAGGGAAGCTTTTATTATTTCTTTGACTCGAAGGCGGACCTTGCCGCGGCCGCAATCGACGCGGAGTGGAAACTCAGACGTCCCGAACTCGACTCGCTCTTCTCGGCGACTGTCCCGCCCCTGGAACGCCTTCGCAAATATTGCGAGTACGGCTGTGGTTTTCAGACGGAAATCAAAGAAAAATTCGGCTGTGTGTTGGGTTGTCCACTGTTTTCGCTGGGCGCTGAAATCAGCACCCAAGAAGATCGTTTGCAGAAAAAAATCCAGGCGATCCTCGACCAGAAACGCAAGTATCTTGAGTCGGCCATCCGCGATGCCCATGCTGCCGGATTGATTCACGCGCCGGATGCGGCAGCGAAGGCGAGGACGCTATTCGCCTACTACCAGGGCTTGTTGACCGAAGCCCGCATTCAAAACGATTTGGAGATTCTGCGCTACGCCGTGCGAGGCACCTACGAACTGCTGGGTGTGAAGGACCCGGAACCGGTGCCGACCTAGCCTGGAACAAATTTTTTTGGCATCAAAGTTGACTAAACAGACAACTACTAATTGGGGTCTCTATGAATCGCTATCCGAACCAAAACTGAAAATATGAACATGACCAACCGACAGACTAAATGGAACGCGGGCGATGGTGTTGCCGCCGTCCGCGCCCTCATCCTACGGGAGTTCTCGTCGCTCTACCAACAGCAGCCTCGTGTTCTCCAACTTGCGCTCGACGAAGCTGAAGCCCTCGCCTGGCAAACCGGATTCGCCCGTTTGTTGTTCCCGGTGCTCGCCATGGAGAAGGTGCGCGCGGTCGCGGCGTGGCACGACCGCCAGCAATCCCTCCGCCGGACTGAACCGATCCGATCCTTCGCTGCCTGATCGACCGGCTGAGTTCGCCAAATCAAAAACATTAACTGTTGAATCTTATGTCACACATCGCATTTTTTCGTCTGAATCCGGGCACCCTCGCCATGGGAGCCGCGCTCCTGTTGTTCGCCGGTTGCGGCCGGCCGGCAGCCCGGCCTGCGCCGCCTGCGCCGTCTGTCACGGTGGCGCCCGTTGAGCGCAAGGAGGTAATCGAATGGGACGAGTTCACCGGCCGGACCGAGCCCGTGGAATCGGTCGAAATACGACCGCGCGTTTCCGGCTATATTCAGGAGGTGCGGTTCCAGTCGGGACAACTGGTGAAGAAGAGCGACGTGCTCTTTGTCATCGACCCGCGCTGGCATCAGGCCGAGTTCGACCGCCGCGAGGCCGAGTTCGAGCAGGCCAAAGTCCACCTGGAAAACGCCAAGCGCGAAGCCGACCGCACGCCGCAACTGCTGGCGAACAAAGCGATCTCGATTGAAGAATCCGACGCCCGCCAGGCGCGCTACCAGGAAGCCAAGGCGGCGCTGCTGGCCTCCCAGGCGGCGCTCGATACCGCGAAACTCGATCTCGAGTACACCCAAATCCGCGCGCCGATCGACGGACGCGTCAGCCGCGCCCTGCTCACGGAGGGAAATTATGTCAGCGGCGTCGCCAGCACGGCCACGCTGCTCACCACCATCGTTTCGGTGGATCCCATCTACGTCAACGCGGACATCGACGAGAATTCCTTGCTCAAGTTTAACGCGTTGGCGCAGGCCAGAAAGCTCGAGACCAATGGCGACGGCCAGATTCCCGTCGAACTGCAACTGGCCGATGAACCGGAATTCCCGCACCGCGGCCACATCGAGTCATTCGACAATCGGCTCGACGCCAATACCGGCAGCATACTTTTGCGCGCCGTGTTTCCGAACCCGGACGGTCGCATTGTGCCCGGCCTGTTTGCGCGCATCCGCGTGCCCTTGAGCGAGCGCCATCCCGCGTTGCTGGTGGAGGAGCGCGCCATCGGCACGGACCAGGCGCAGAAGTTCGTGCTCGCGCTGACCGCGACGAACACAGTCGAGTATCGCTCCGTGCAGCTCGGCCCCCTCATCGACGGCAAACGCGTCGTGCGCTCCGGCCTCGAGGCGGGCGACGTGATCGTTGTCAACGGTCTGCAGCGCGTTCGTCCCGGCATGCCGGTGGCGCCCCAGGAGGCGGTCGCGAGCCGCGAAGGCAACCAAGTCGCGAGACGCTAATAAAACAACTGGCTTCAGGCTCCTGACGTCTCAACACGGATGTCCGCCCGGCCGCTGCTAACCCACTAAACAATATGAACTTCTCTCACTTTTTCATTCGCCGCCCGATTTTCGCGGGCGTGCTCTCGATCGTGATCTTCACCATTGGCTTGATCGCCATGTGGCGGCTGCCGATCAGCGAATATCCGGAGGTGGTCCCGCCCACCATCGTCGTGCGCGCGACCTATCCCGGAGCGAACCCGAAGACCATCGCCGAAACGGTCGCTTCCCCGCTGGAACAGGCCGTCAATGGGGTCGAGGACTCGCTCTACATGTTCTCCCAGGCCACGGGCGACGGCGTGATGACGCTGACGGTGACCTTCAAACTGGGCACGGACATCGACAAGGCCCAGGTGCAGGTGCAGAACCGCGTTTCGCAGGCGCTGCCCAAATTGCCCGAAGAGGTCCGGCGGCTCGGCGTGACGACGGTCAAACAATCGCCCGACCTCACCCTGGTGGTGCACCTGTTCTCGCCGAACGGTCGCTACGACGAAGTCTATCTTCGCAATTACGCCACGTTGCAGGTGAAGGATGTGTTGGCCCGGATTCCCGGCGCGGGCGACGTGGAAGTCTTCGGTTCCGGCGACTACGCGATGCGCGTCTGGCTGGATCCGGACAGGATTGCCGCCAGAAACCTCACGGCCAGCGACGTCGTCGGTGCCATCCGAGAACAGAACGTGCAGGTGGCCGCCGGCGCCATCGGCCAGCAGCCGGTGAGCCGGCCGGTGGACTTCGAGCTGCAGATCAACGCCAAAGGCCGGCTGATTTCCCCCGAGGAGTTTGGTCAGATCGTCGTGAAGACCGGTTCCAGCGGTGAAAAAATATTGCTCAAAGACGTGGCCCGCATCGAACTGGGCGCCTCGGGCTATTCGCTGCGCTCGCTGCTGAACAACAAGACCGCCGTGGCGCTGCCCATCTTTCAGTCGCCCGGCGCCAATGCCATCCAGCTCTCCACCGACGTCCGTCACGCCATGGATGAGCTCAAGAAAAATTTCCCGGAAGGCATCGACTACGCGGTGGTGTATGACCCGACGGTATTCGTGCGGCATTCCATCGAGGCGGTGGTCCACACCCTCCTCGAGGCCATTTTGCTGGTCGTCATTGTGGTCATCATCTTTCTTCAGACCTGGCGCGCCTCGGTCATTCCGCTCGCCGCCGTGCCGGTTTCGCTGGTGGGGACGTTCGCCGTCATGCTCGCCCTCGGTTTCAGCATCAATGCCCTGTCGCTCTTCGGCCTGGTGCTGGCCATCGGCATCGTCGTGGACGACGCCATCGTCGTCGTCGAAAACGTCGAGCGCAACATCGCGCTGGGATTGTCGCCCTTCGAGGCCACCCGGCGCGCCATGAACGAAGTGACCGGACCCATCGTGGCGACGGCCCTCGTGCTCTGCGCCGTCTTTGTGCCCACGGCATTCATCAGCGGATTGACCGGCCAGTTTTACAAGCAGTTCGCCATCACCATCGCCATCTCGACGGTCATTTCCGCCTTCAACTCGCTCACGCTTTCGCCGGCGTTGTGCGCGGTGTTGCTCAAGGACCATCACGCGCCGAAAGACCGGTTCGCGCGGCTCATGGACGCGTTGTTCGGCTGGTTCTTCCGGCCATTTAACCGGGTGTTTGCCTGGTCGGGCGGAAAATATGCCGCGGGTGTCGGCGGCGTGATTCGCAAGAGCGCCGTCGCGTTGCTGGTCTATGGCGGACTCGTGTTTCTCACCGGCTGGGGTTTCAACAAGGTTCCGACCGGTTTCGTGCCGACGCAGGACAAGCAATACCTTGTCGCCTTCGCGCAATTGCCGGACGCGTCATCGCTCGATCGCACCGAGGCGGTGATCCGCCGGATGTCGGAGCTCGGACTCAAACAAGCGGGCGTGCAGGACGCGGTGGCGTTCCCGGGATTGAGCATCAGTGGATTCAGCGTGGCGCCCAACGCGGGGATCGTTTTCTTCGGTCTGAAACCGTTTGATGAACGCAGGACGCCGAACCTCAGCGGGCCGGCCATCGCGGGCGCGTTGAACCGGCAGTTCGCCGGGATTCAGGACGCGTTTGTGCTCGCTGTGCCGCCGCCGCCCGTGATGGGGCTCGGCACCATCGGCGGTTTCAAACTCTACGTCGAGGACCGCGCGGACCTGGGTTACGACGCGTTGTTTCAGACGCTGCAGACGATCATCGCCAAAGGCTATCAGACACCCGGTCTGGCGGGCGTGTTTTCGACCTTCACCGTAAACGTGCCGCAACTGGACGCGGACATCGACCGTGTCAAAGCCAAACAGCAGGGCGTCCCGCTGCAGAATCTTTTCGAGACCATGCAGATCTACCTCGGCTCGCTTTACGTGAACGACTTCAACCGCTTTGGCCGCACGTATCAGGTCATCGCGCAGGCCGACGCGCGGTTTCGCGACCGGCCCGAAGACATCACGCGGCTGAAGACGCGCAACGCGCAGGGCCAGATGGTGCCGCTCGGCACCCTGATCAAAGTCAAAGAAGCGTATGGCCCCGACCGCGCGATGCGCTACAACGGCTATCCGGCGGCGGAAATCAACGGCGGCCCGGCGCCCGGTTTCAGTTCCGGCCAGGCGGAGGCGCTGATCGCGAAACTGGCGAGTGAAAACCTGCCCAAAGGCCTGGCCTTCGAGTGGACCGATCTGACCTATCAACGCATCCTGGCCGGCAACACCGCGGTTTATGTCTATCCGCTCTGTCTCCTGCTGGTCTTCCTGGTGTTGGCCGCGCAATACGAGAGCTTCCGGCTGCCGCTGGCCATCATCCTCATCGTGCCGATGTGCCTGCTTTTCGCCATCACCGGCGTGTGGCTCAAAGGCGGCGACAACAACATCTTCACGCAGATCGGCCTGATCGTCCTTGTCGGCCTCGCCTGCAAGAACGCCATTCTGATCGTCGAGTTCGCCAAGCACAAACAGGACGGCGGCCTCTCGCCGGTCGAAGCGGCCATCGAAGCCTGCCGCCTGCGGCTGCGGCCGATTTTGATGACTTCGATCGCGTTCATCGCGGGCGTTTTCCCGCTCGTCAAATCGCATGGCGCCGGCTCGGAAATGCGCCAGGCAATGGGCATCGCCGTTTTCAGCGGCATGATTGGCGTGACGTTTTTTGGCTTGTTCCTCACGCCCGTGTTCTACGTCACCTTGATGAAGTTAGGATGGAAGAAGAGTCCTGCGCCGGCGCAGGAGCCGAAAGGGCCGGCGCTGCGTTCTCCGGGAGCGGTGGCCGGAGCGGCCGGCATTGCATTGCTCTTCGCGGTCAATTCCGTGACGGCCGGAACTCTGACGGTAGGGCCTGACTACCGGCGGCCCACCAACGACGTTCCCGCAACTTACAAAGCGGCCGAACTCGGCGCCTGGAAGGAAGGTCGGCCGCTCGATTCCGTGCCCAAGGGCAATTGGTGGGAAGTCTTTGGCGACGCCACTTTGAATGAACTGGAATCGAAAGCGGTGGGGGCCAATCAAGAACTCAAGGCCGCCGTCGCCAGGGTGGATCAGGCGCGCGCCAACGCCCGTGTGGCGCGCAGCGAACTGTTGCCCAGCCTCAACCTGGATCCCAGTTTCAACCGGCAGCGTTTTTCGCCGAACCAGGAACCCAGTTTCGGCGCGCTGACCGCGAATACCTTCCGCGCGCCGCTCGATCTGAGCTACGAGATTGACCTCTGGGGCCGCGTCCGCCGCGGATTTGAAAGCGCCCGCGCCGACGCGCAGGCGTCCCTGGCGGCGTTCTACAACGTCCTGCTGACGCTCCAGGCCGATGTCGCCCAAAACTATTTTGCTCTGCGGGCGCTCGACGCTGAAATCGCCACGGTCACTGGCACAGTGGACTTGCGCAAAGAACAGGTCCGGCTCGTGCGCAGCCGTTTCGAAGGCGGCATCGGCAGCGAATTGGACGTCGCTCGCGCGGAAACCGAGTTGGCCACGACCGAGGCCGAGGCCGCCTCGCTGGCCCAGCGTCGCAACGAACTGGAGAACGCCATCGCCATCCTGGTCGGCAGCAATCCCTCCGTGTTTCACCTCCCGCCTGAGGGCGCAACCGGCTGGAATCCCCAGCCACCCGACATTCCGGCAGGCTTGCCGGGGGACTTGCTGGAGCGCCGGCCCGACGTCGCGGAAGCGGAGCGCCAGTTGGCTTCCGCCAATGCCCGCATCGGCGTTGCCAAAGCGGCGTTCTTTCCGGTGCTGAGTCTCACCGGTTCCGGCGGTTACGTGAGCGGCGACATCGACTCTCTGTTCAAGTGGGACAGCCGCATGTGGTCGATTGGCCCGAGCCTTTCCCTTCCCATCTTTGCGGGCGGCCGGAACCGGGCCAATTACAAACGCTCGCAGGCCGCGTTTGAAGAGGCGGTTGCGCGCTTTCGCCAGCAGGTGCTGGTCGCCTTTGGCGACGTCGAGAACAGCCTTTCCGGCATTCGTCATCTGGTTGACCAGGCCGCCGCCCAACAGCGCGCGGTTACCAACGCCCGTCGCGCCGCCGAGCTGGCCACGGACCGCTATCGCTCTGGCATCGTCAGTTACCTCGAAGTCGTGGATGCCAGCCGCGACGCGCTCCAGGCCGAGCGCGCCAACGCGCAGCTCGCCGGACAGCGCCTGATCACAACCGTTCAACTGGTCAAAGCCCTCGGCGGGGGCTGGAGCGAACGGCAGATTTTCGCATCTTCTCTCCGCGCTCAACCTTCAACCGAAAACCGAAAGTGAAATCAGTCATGAACATCAGATATAACAAGCCCGACGGTGCCCGCCATCCCAGGCAATTATTTGTGTTGGTGAACGAATTCAAATTCGACTCTTTCACGATCCGTCCGCGACGATCCGTCCGCGCGCCATGGGGTTGGCGGGAGCCCGAACGGCTCAGAAACGCAGCCGCATCGTCCGTCTTCAGGCGAAAGGAGGTCAGCCATGTCAACAGTTCTCGTGCTGATGCTGGTCGGCCTGGTGTTCTTCTTCGGTCTCGCCTGGCACGATCAATCGTCGAGGCGTCGTTAGAAGACCGATGGGACAACCTCGAATCGCTGGCGTTGGCGGCGTAACCGGCAATCCCGAGAAGGACGCCTGCAGCGACGGTTGAGCGCATCCTGCACACGTGTGTCGGCGGTCAGGTCAGTGCGGACGCAAGATAAGGTATGTCAGTGCCGCAAAACCGGCGCCACAGGGCAAAGTGACGATCCAGGAAAGGACTACACCCGGCGCGGACTTCCATTTGCCTTGCCGGGTGACGATGCCAATGCCGAATAACGAGCCGACGCTGACGTGAGTCGTGCTGACCGGCA
>WNGA01010576.1_pt1 | contig 12206 bp, 11 predicted proteins | sample 5400061 | NCBI WGS metagenome assembly WNGA01 (sample SAMN13153366, study PRJNA577476) | soil metagenome | isolation source: 100 cm soil or saprolite under grassland replicate 2 | place: USA:California | collected 2016-06-15
CGGACCGAAGGTGGTGAGGATCCAGCTGCCGACCGACATCGGCGAGGTGGGCTTGGCGAGCCGGAGCATGTTGTAGAAGCGGTCGGGCCGGCCCAGGTCGCTGACGAGCAGGCCAGCGCTTGCGCCGAGCGCTCCCAGGCAGGCCAGCCGCCCGGCCCGCCGCATCGTGGGCCGCCCGGTCAGGTCGGCTCCGGCGGCCAGCAGCGCGCAGCCCGCGGCCAGGCCGCCGGTGAAGAAGTAGGCGGGGATGCCGTGCCCCCACACTGGTGCTCGGACGATCGGCCGGCCGTAGTAGGACCGGAACTCCACCTCGGGCACCGCCAGCTGCTCGCCCCGCTCGCGGCCGCCACCGCGGCCAGGACCGCTCACGGCCGGCCCCCGAGGAAGGCGACCACGGCGGCGGCGGCCATGCCGGCGGCGGCCATGCCCGCCCGGCGCCACATGGCCGGCAGGTCACGCGTGGTGACCACCGGGTCCGGAGGCAGTCCGTAGACCTCAGGCTCGTCGAGCAGCAGGAAGAACGCGCCGTCCCCGCCGACGCCGTCGTGCGGGTCGTGGCCGTACAACCGGGCCTCCTCCGTCCCCACCTCGCGCAGGTGCTCGACCCGCCGCTCGGCGCGCTCGCGCAGCTCATCCAGCGGCCCGTACTGGATGGACTCGGTGGGGCAGGCCGTGGCGCAGGCGGGCATCAGACCGTCGCCGATGCGGTCGTAGCACAGCGTGCACTTCCATGCCCGGCCGTCGCCCTCGCGCTGGTCGATGACCCCGTACGGGCACGCTGGGATGCAGTTGCCGCACCCGTTGCAGACGTCGGCCTGCACCACCACCGTGCCGAACTCGGTGCGGAACAGCGCGCCGGTCGGGCAGACGTCCAGGCAGGCGGCGTGCGTGCAGTGCTTGCACACGTCGGAGCTCATCAGCCAGCGCACGCCGTCCCCGCCGGGCGCCTGGACGGCGGTCGGCGCCTGCTGCTCGATGAAGGCGACGTGCCGCCACGAGTTCGCGGTGAGGGCGCCGGTGTTGTCGAACGACATGCCGAGCAGGTTCAAGCCGTCCTCAGGGACCCCGTTCCATTCCTTGCAGGCGACCTCGCAGGCCTTGCAGCCGATGCAGACGCTGGTGTCGGTGAAAAAGCCCATCCGCGGCGGCGCGTCGGGGTAGCCTGCGTCGGCGGCGGGGTCCAGCGGACCGAACAGGCTGTCGGCACCCACCATGTGTCAGTCCTCCCTCTCCCGGCCATCCGGCTCGCGGTTCGGTGGTTGCCGCGCTGCGGGCGTGGTGACGACTGGGACGTGGCGCTCGCCGGTGATCCCGGCGCGGCGGCGGTACCCGGCGACGTAGTCGAGCAGCGCCGGTCCGGTGGGCCGCCGTCCGGGCTGCACGTCGCAGGTGCCGACCTTGCCCTCCTGGATGAGCACGTTGGGGTCGAGGGTGATCCCGAGCAGGTCGTTGGCCGAGTCGCCGGTCGACAGCCCCGCACCGCCCCAGTGGTACGGCAGCCAGATCTGGTGGACGAGCCGGTCCTCGACCCGCAGCGGGGTGAGCCGGCCGGTCACCAGCACCCGCGCCTCGATCACCGCCCGCGCGGTCACCACGTGCGCCCAGTCCAGGTGGCGCAGCCCTCGTTCGGCGGCCAGCTCGGGCGATACCTCGACGAACATCGCCGGCTGCAGTTCGGCGAGGTAGGGCAGGAAGCGGCTCATGCCACCCGCCGTGTGGTGCTCGGTGAGCCGGCTGAGCCCGAACACGTATGGGAAGACCTCGTGATGGGCCTGCGGCGGGCTGGGGTTCGTAGGGTTGTCCGGCCGCTCGTACGCCACCCGCGTCGGGCTGGCCTGCTGGCCGTACAGCGGGTTTGGGACCGGCGACTCCGGCGGCTCGTAGTGGGTGGGCATCGGCCCGTCGACGAGTCCGGCCGGCACGTACAGCCAGCCCTTGCCGTCGCCCTGCATGATGAACGGGTCGTCGCCGGCCAGCGCGGCCGGCCCGCTGGAGCCCGGCGGCGGGCGATAGGCCGGCGGCTTGGTCCTCTCGAAATCCGGCACGTCGTGGCCGGTCCACTCACCGGCCTCGGCATCCCACCAGACATAGGCCTTGCGCTGGCTCCACGGCCGTCCCTGGGGGTCGGCGGACGCGCGGTTGTAGAGCATGCGACGGTTGGCAGGCCACGCCCAGCCCCACTCGCCGGCGACCCAGCTCTGCTCGCTGGCGGGCTTGCGCCGCGCCGCCTGGTTCACCCCATCCTTGAACACACCGGTGTAGATCCAGCAGCCGCCCACGGTGGAGCCGTCGTCCTTGAGCTCGGTGTAGCTCGACAGCGGGCGCCCGGTCGCCACCTCGAAGCCGCCCAGCTCCCGCAGCACGGCCGCGGCGGTCGGCTCGTCGTGGCTGCCGGTCACGGGGTAGTCCCAGGCCAGGTCGAGCACCGCGCGGTCCCGTGGCAGGGTGGAGGCCGCCAGCTTCGCCCGTACGATCCGACCCAGATGGTAGGAGAACCACAGGTCGGAGCGGCAGTCGCCGGGCGGGTCCAGGGCCTTCTCCCGCCACTGCAGCATGCGCTGGGTCTGGGTGAAGGTGCCCTCCTTCTCCACGTGCGAGGCCGCCGGCAGGAAGAACACCTCGGTGCGGCACTGGGTGGGCACGATCTCGCCGGTGGCGACCTCGGGCGCGTCCTTCCAGAACGTCGCGCTCTCGATCATGTACAGGTCGCGCACCACCAGCCAGTCGAGGTTGGCCATGCCCAGCCGCTGCGCCTTGCCATTCGCCGAGCCGACCGCCGGGTTCTGCCCCAGCAGGAAATACCCCTTGATCTTCCCGTCGATCATGTCCAGCACCTGCCGGTAGGTGCCGTGGTCGCCGGTCATCCGCGGCAGGTGGTCGTAGCAGTAGTTGTTGTCGGCGGTGGCCGCCTCGCCCCAGTACGCCTTGAGCAGGCTCACGGCGTACGCCTCCGCGTTGCTCCAGAACCCCTTCTGGCCCGGATGGCGGATGCTGTCGATCCACTGTCGGAAGGTCTCGTGCTTGGCGTGGTAGGGCATCGGCAGGTAGCCGGGCAGCAGGTTGAACAGCGTGGGCACGTCGGTCGCGCCCTGGATGTTGGCGTGCCCCCGCATCGCCATGACACCGCCGCCCGGGCGGCCCAGGTTGCCCAACAGCAATTGGATGATCGCGCCGGTGCGGATGTACTGGACGCCGACGCTGTGCTGTGTCCAGCCCACCGCATAGACCAGCGCGGTGGTGCGTTCCCGGCCGGAGTTGTCGGTCCACGCCCGGCAGACCTCCTCGAACTTCTCCCGCGGCACCCCGCAGACCGCCTCGACCATCTCCGGGGTGTAGCGGGAGAAGTGGCGCTTGAGGAGCTGGTAGACGCAGTGCGGGTGCTGCAGCGTCTCGTCCCGCTCGGTGGTGGCCGCCACCCCGGGGCCATGCGACTCGTGCTGCAGCCCACTGGCCGTCGCACGCTGCATGGCGGTGTCGTGACGGGCGCTGTCCGGCTCGTGGCCCTGGTACTGCCAGCTCGCAATGTCATAGCCGCGCGTCTCCGGGTCGAAGCCGGAGAACAGCCCATCCAGGTCCTCGGTGTCGCGAAAATCCCCGGTCACGATCGTGGCCGCGTTGGTGTAGGCGAGCAGGTACTCCCGGAAGTCCAGCTCATTGGACAAGATGTAGTTGACGATCCCGCCCAGGAAGGCGATGTCGGAGCCCCCGCGGATGGGCACGTAGGTGTCTGCGAGCGCGCTGGTGCGGGTGAAGCGCGGGTCGACGTGGATGACCTTCGCCCCGCGGGCCTTGGCCTCCACCACCCATTGGAAGCCGACCGGGTGCGCCTCGGCCATGTTGGAGCCCTGGATGATGATGCAGTCAGCGTTCGCGAGGTCCTGCTGGAACCCGGTGGCGCCACCGCGGCCGAACGAGGTCCCCAGACCGGGGACGGTGGCCGAGTGTCATATCCGCGCCTGGTTCTCGATCTGCAGGGCTCCCAACGCCGTGAACAGCTTCTTGATGAGGTAGTTCTCCTCATTGTCCAGGGTGGCGCCACCCAGGCTGGCGATGCCGAGGGTCCGATGCAGGGGGCGGCCCTGTTCGTCGACGTCCTGCCAGGTGTCGGCGCGGGCCTGGATGACCCGGTCGGCGATCATGTCCATCGCGGTCGCCAGGTCCAGATCCTCCCACTGAGTGGCGTACGGCCGCCGGTACCTGACCGTGGTCTCGCGCAGCGGGCTGGTGACCAGGCTCTTGCTCGCCGAGCCCTTCGGGCAGAGCCGGCCGCGGGAGATCGGGCTGTCCGGGTCGCCCTCGATCTGGATGACCTGCTCGTCCTTGACGTAGACGCGCTGCCCACAGCCGACGGCGCAGTACGGGCAGACCGAGCGGGCCATCCTGTCGGCCGTCTCCGTCCGCGAGGTGAGCGCCGCGGAATGCGCGGACATGGCCGCGGCGCCGCGGCCGAGCGGATCGGTGCCGGTGAGCTGGCGGTACACCGGCCAACCCTGGATCCAGGTGCGGGCGTGCATGCCACTCAAAGTTTCCCCCTTACGGCCCCGCAAACAGTCGTTGTGTCAACGTCGCCTGCGGGCCTGGACGGCGCGGGCGAGCCGGCGCAGGATCCAGACCGCGGCCGCGACAAGCGTGAGCGTGGCGTAGCCGACCCGGATCCCACGCCAGCCCACGCCAGCGTGAGTGGTGCGCACGCCGTCGCGGCCCCGGGTCACCACGGGTGGTCGGGCCACGTGCCGCGCATCGTCATCACCTGGACCTGGGTGACCGGTCAAGGCAGGGCGCAAGTCGTCGGTCTCGGCGGTGGCGGTGGCGCTGGCGAGCACCACGAACCCACCCAGGACGAAGACCAGCAGCAAGGCGACGCCCAGCGCAAGTCCCCAGGAGGTCCCGAAGACGGCCAGCACGGCGCCCACGACGAGCAGACCAAGAAGGACCGCCCCGAGTGTCGGGGTTGGCGGGCTGCGCTCGTGCCGCTCGACCGCGGTTTCCGGGGCTGTCGACAGGTCGAACCTGCCATGCAGAAACAGGCCGAACAGCAGGGCGAGCGAGGGGATCAGCACCACGGCGCCGATCCCGACCACGACCAGGACCGTGATGAGCGTCGCGCGGCCCGCGGCCGCCTCAGTGACCGTCAGGCCCGGGAGGAGGTCGGGTCGCTGCGCCGCGGCCCAGCCTGCCACCACCGCCGCGACCGACAGCGCGCCGGCATAGCGCGCGGGCTCGAAGCGCCCGGCCCAGATCAGCACCAGGGTGGCGACGCCCGCCGCGCCCGAGACGAGCACGGCGGCCAGCCCGGCGCCGTGGGTCAGGCCCTCGAACAGGTGCTCAGCGTCGCCGCGCACGACTACCAGCCCTGCCAGGGCGAGCACACCGGCAGCGACGCCGGACAGCAGGGCCCTGATCTGGAACCCGCGCACCAGCTCGGCCGCTCCGACCCGGGTCGCGTCCGCCGCCAGGTACACGGCCGCCAGGTGCGCCGCGACCGCCACCGCGATCGCGCCGATCATGATCGACGTCGGGTTCAGCCAGCTGGTGACCAGGTTGCCGGCGGCGTTGCCCACCGGCACGCGGCCGGAGGCGATACCGCCGACCGCCGCGCCCAGGGCGAACGGCGTCAGGATCGACGACGACGCGAACAGGTCGTCGATGAGCCCCCGCTCGCGGCGGGTCCACGCGCCCGACCGCAGGGCGTACGCCGAACCGCGCAGGATGATGCCCACCACGGCGACGAAGAACGGGACCGACAGGGTCGACATGATCGAGCCGAACGCCGTCGGGTAGGCGCTCCAGCAGACGGTCAGGACGAAGACCAGCCAGACGTGATTGGCCTCCCAGACGGGCCCCATCGCGTCGTGGGCGAAGTCGCGCAGCGCCAGCGCCCGCGGGCCGCGGCGGGCGGTCAGCTCCCAGGCCCCGGTGCCGAAGTCGGCGCCGGCAAGGACGGTGTAGGCGACCAGGCCGACCAGGATCAGGAGCAGCGGAGCGTACGCGAGCTGCATGCGCTCACAGCTCCAGCGGCGCCCGTGCCAGCCGGCGCAGGATCCACACGACCGCCGCGATGAGCGCCAGGTAGACCAGCGCGAGCGTGGCGTAGCCGACGGGGATCCCACCGGCGCCCGTGACCGCGTCGGAGGTGCGCATGACGCCGTAGACGATCCACGGCTGGCGGCCGACCTCAGTCGTCACCCAGCCGCAGATCAGCGCGACAACCGACAGCGGGCCGGCCAGCACCAGACCGCGGTAGAACCAGACCGACCGCGGCAGGCGCCGCTTGCGCACCCAGACCGCCAGGAAGACGACGCCGAGAAGCGCCAGCAGCGTCCCGATGCCGACCATCCCCTGGAACGCGAAGCGCACAACGTTGATCAAGCTCTGCGACGGGCGGTTCTGGACCGCCACCGCGTCCAGCCCAGTCACCGTCGCGTTGGGCTGGTGGAAGGCGAGCAGCGACAGCAGCTTGGGGACCTTGATCCCGTACTGGACCCCGGAGCCGTCGTACCAGCCGAGCAGGTGCTCGGGCGCGCCCTTGGTGGTCGTGGGAAGCCCCTCGATCGCGGCCAGCTTGATCGGCTGCTGCTTGGCGACCGTGCGCGCGGCCCAGTCGCCGACCACGACCTGCACCGGTGCCGCCAGCGCGGCGAGCGTGAGCGGGATGACCAGGGCCGTCCGGTGGTAGCGGCCGCGGCGGCCGCGCAGCCAGCCCCAGGCGTACGCGGCCGCGATGGCGAAGCCGGTGACGATGAAGCCGCCCAGGTACATGTGGATGAGCTCGTGCCAGAAGAACGAGTTGGCGAACAGCGCCGAGAAGGGGTGGACGTCGACCACCCTGCCATCCCGCAGCGCGAAGCCGCCGGGGTGGTTCATCCAGCCGTTGACGGAGATGACGAACAGCGAGCCGGCAAAGCCCGCGATGACCACGGGGATCCCGGACAGCAGGTGCATGCGCGGCGAGAGCCGGTCCCAGCCGTAGACGTAGATGGCGATGAAGATCGCCTCGACGAAGAACGAGAAGCCCTCGGCCGCGAAGGCGACACCGAAGACGTCGCCGAACGTGGCCATGAACGCCGGCCACAGCAGTCCGAGCTCGAAGCTGAGCACCGTGCCGGTCACCACGCCCACGGCGAACAGGGCGATCATCACCTTCGACCAGCGCCTGGCAAGGGTGCGGTACAGCGGGTCGCCCGTGCGCAGGTGCAGCCACTCGGTGAACACCACCAGCGACGGCAGGGCGATGGCGAAACAGACCAACGGGATGTGCACGGCGAACGACATCGCCTGCATCTGACGTGCCTGGAACAGGTAATCCTGGCTCACCGTCGCGGGCCCTCCTGCAGGAGACCGACGTGCCCTCGTGTCGGTTAGCGTCCCAGCCTACGACGAGAGGTCAGGTCAATGAAGACCTCGCCGTGCCGTTGTCGTCGCGCCGGCCGGGCTGACTGGCTGGCTCACCGGCCGGCGCGGCGAAGGCTCACCCCGACCACGACCACCGCGGCGGCTGGCGGCAACCACCACGCGGCCACAGCGGCGGTGTGCAGCAGCCACGTCACCACCAGAGCGGCCGCCACGGTCGCCGCCACGGTCCAGTCGTCGCCGATGACAAAGCCGTACCAGAACCGCCCGAAGCCCTTGAGCCAGCCCAAGATCACGGTCATCTGCTCGCCTCCTGGGGAAGGAGCCTGCGCGCGCGCCGACGCAGCAGCCCGACGTAGCCGGCGGCCGCCAGCGCGTACCAGCCGACCAGGCCCAGGATCGCGCTGTCGCCGCCCGGCCACGCCACCCCCAGTCCCTCCACCGCCCAGAACGTCCCAAAGCTCGACAGCAGCGTCCCCACCAGCAGCTGCAGCGCGCTGCGCGGGATGCGCTGCACCACCCCGCGCGCCAGCAGGCCCGCGCCCGAGACGACCACGAACGCGGCGGCCGCGCCGAGCACGGCGCTGCCAAGCGCTTGGGCGGTGAGGCCGAAGCTGACCACGATGAACGCGACCTCCAGGCCCTCCAGCAGCACCCCCTTGAACGACAGCACGAACGCGGTCCAGTCCACGCCATGGGTGGGGACACCCTCTGCGGACGCGGTCCGCTCGCCCATGCCCCGAAAGCCGTTGGCGCTCACCCGACCGATCCCCTTGCGAAGCCACTGCAGCCCGAAGACCAGCAGCAGCGACCCGACCACCAGCCGCAGCGCGCCGATCGGCACCACCTGAAGCGCCGTCCCAAACGCCCCCACGAGCAGCGCCAGCACGCCGGCGCCGGCGCCGGCGCCGAGCCAGGTCGAGCGCCACCCGCGCACGCTGCCAACGCCGACCACGATGATGACCATCTCGATGACCTCGACAGCTGCGGCGAGGAACGTGGTGACCAAGACCGAGGAGTGGCTCACGGCGACCTCCCTGCGTCGGGTCCAGCCTGCAAATAATCGAACGCGGCGCTCATGGGTCGCCCCGTCGGCCGATGGTTGCTGCGCGTCGATCCTTGCTGTCGAGGATCGACCTGGAACGGCCGGGTGTCTTCACGGCCAGCACCCATCTGCGCTCCCGGCGCACTGCCATCTTGGGATACCGGCCACCCGGAATGCGCCGCCGTCGAGCCCAGCCGTGCTCGGGCGGTTAATCGTTCCCCCCGAGCGCCTCGACGCGGTCTCTCAGACCGATGAGGCCGCTGCTAAAGGACTGACGCTCGGCTGGAGGGCCGCCGATACCGGCTGGCAGGTAGGCGCAGATTGGCGCTGGCCACGACGACACCTGGCCCGGTGGTGGCGAAGCTGGGAAGCGTGAGGGGAGACCTCTGATCCAGGCTATCCCCAGCCGCAGGCCGCCGAGGTCGAGAGCGCACGCCTGCTGGCCAACCAGGCCCGCCTGACCCTGCTCGCCGCAGGGTTCTCGGACCAGGAGATCGACCGGCTGGCCGATGACTTCATCGCCGAGGACCGGGGTGAGGTGACCGAGGAGTTCATCAACTGGGCCCGCCGGGTGCGAGGAAGCTGATCATCCCATCACGGTTTCGTCCTGGGGACGAACGAACCCCGGCGGTGTTCAGGAGCAAGCGCGCCAACATCGAGTCCGGCACCTACCCGCCCAGCTTCAAGCTGCGCCTGGGCCAGTGTACTATGATACTAGTACAAGGGCACGTGAGGAGGCGCCGTGTTCGCGTTCCGGCTCGATGCGGGCTCGGGTGTCCCGACCTACCTTCAGCTCGTCAGCCAGGTCAAACAGGCCATCCTGCTGGGCTATCTGCAGCCGAGCGACCAGTTGCCGACCGTCAGAGAGGTCGCGGCCGATCTGACGATCAACCCAAACACGGTCGCCAAGGCGTACCGGGAATTGGAGCGGGAAGGCCTGGCGGCCGCCCGCTCGGGACAGGGCACCTTCATCCAGACGACGATCGCCAGGGTCGACCCCGCAACCTACGCGCGGTTGCGCCACGCGTTGCGCCGCTGGGTCCACGAGGCCCACGCTGCGGGACTCGACCGCGAGCGGGTGGCCGCGGTGATGGCAAGCGTGCTGGATGAGGCCGCGGGCGGGGAGGGGGTCGCATGACCGCGGCGCTGCGCACAGAGCGGCTGGCCAAGCGCTACGCCAAGACGTGGGCGTTGCGGGACTGCACGCTGTCGCTCCCCCAGGGCCGCGTCGTCGCGCTCGTCGGCCCCAACGGCGCCGGCAAGACCACGCTGATGCACCTCGCGGTGGGCCTCATCAGGCCCACGGACGGGACCGTCGAGGTGCTCGGTGAGCCGGTCGATGGGGCGGGGGCCGCCCTGCGGGCCCAGGTCGGCTTCGTCGCCCAGGACCATCCGCTCTACCGCGGCTTCACCGTCGCCGACCTGCTTCACCTGGGACGCAGCCTGAACGCCGGGTGGGATCAGGCGCTGGCCGAACGACGCCTGGAGGCGCTGGGCATTCCGCTGGCCCGCCGCGCCGGCAAGCTGTCCGGGGGTCAGCAGGTCCAGGTCGCGCTGACACTGGCGCTGGCCAAGCGTCCCCGGCTGCTGGTCTTGGACGAGCCCGTGGCCAACCTGGATCCGCTGGCCCGTCGCGACTTTCTGCGCGCGCTCATGGACGCGGTCGCCGCCGACGGCCTGACCGTGTTGCTGTCGTCGCATGTCGTCGCCGAGCTGGAGCGCATCTGCGACCACCTGATCCTGCTGCGCGACGGCCGCATCCGGCTGGCGGCCGACATCGAGGACCTGCTCGCCGGTCACCGGCTGCTGGTCGGCCCGCGCTGCGCCGACGACGAGCTTGCCGCCATCCCGGGGCTGCTGCGGGCGACCAGCGGAGCGCGGCATACCAACCTGCTGGTCAGAACCAGTGGCGGGGTGGAACTCCACCCACGCTGGCAGGCCCACGACGTCTCCCTGGAGGAACTCGTCCTGGCCTATCTCGAACAGCCCGAACCCGCTGCCGCGAAGGAGGTCGACATCTAGATGCGCTGGCTCACCTGGCGGCAGCACCGGGCCGAGATCCTGGGCGGCCTGGTGCTGCTTGCGGCCCTCGGCGCCGTACTGCTGGTCACTGGGCTGCCCATGCGGGCCGCCTACACCAACCAGGGCGTGGCAGCCTGCGTAGCCGGCACCGGCGCGGCACAGGACTGCGACCTGGTGGTGGAGCAGTTCGCCGGCCGCTACGTCGGACTGGGCGATCTGCTCACCCTCCTGACCGTGCTGCCCGTCCTGGCAGGGGTGTTCATCGGCGCCCCGCTGCTTGGCCGGGAACTGGAATACGGCACCTGGCGGCTGGCCTGGGCGCAAGGCGTCACCCGTACGCAGTGGCTCGCCGTAAAGCTCGCCCTGCTGACCGCAGTGGTGGCCGTCCTCACGGTCGGATTCACCGCCCTGTTCACCTGGTGGCGCGTCCCCCTGGATGGCATCCAGGGACGCTTCGACGGCGCCGCCTACAGCTTCGAAGGCGCGGTGCCCACCGCCTCGGCGGTGTTCGCCTTCGCGCTGGGAACCCTCGCCGGCATCCTCGCGCGCCGAACGATCCCCGCCATGGCGCTGACCTTCTTCGGCTACTGGATCGTGTGGATCCCACTGATACTGGTAGCGCGTCCCCGCTTCCTCACACCGCTGGAACGCACCTCCGACCCGGCCGCAGCCGCGGCGGACACGACCGCTGGGCGGCACGCGCTGGGCGCGGGCCAGGATTGGATCCTCGACAGCGGCTTGATCGACCGCGCGGGTCACCGGCTCACCTTCGCACAGGAAAACGCGGTGCTGCGGGCGGCCCGCGATGCCGACATCAGCAGGACCGCCTATCTCCAACAGCACGGCATCCGCACCCTCGAGGTGTACCAGCCCGGGGGCCGGTTCTGGACATTCCAGCTGATCGAGGCCGGGCTGTTGGTCGCCCTCGCGGCAGTCCTGCTCGCCGTCGCGGTCTGGCTGGTCCACCGGCGGACCGGATGAAGGGTGCTCGTTCTTTCGGCTGGTTCAGCGATTTGAGGCAGCTCAGCGCGATTACCCACCGACGGTGGCCCAACCGCCTGGAGGCACCTTCTGGTACCCCACGGTCCAGGCGGCGCCGCCCGATGCGCCCCTCCTCGGTATGCTCAGAAGATAGCAAGCCGACGGCGGCGGGCGCCGTAAGGAGGTTCGGGTTGATCGAGGAACGGGCCAGCCGGCTCGTCGAGCGGCTGCGGGAGCGCCACGTCCTGGCGCATGTGGCGCCCTGCGGGGTCTTCCAGTTCGGCATCCGGGTGGTCATCCCGGACGGCCGGGAGGCGATCTGGGACAACGACGGCGCTGCGGCGCTGGAGGCCCAGATCCTCCACGATGGCGTCCTGGTCGGGTACGTCCCGACGGTCCCCGGCTCAGAAGATTTCGACGACGACGCGGTCGTCGACTACATCGCGCGCATGCGCTACGACGACCTCGCCTAGCGCTCGCCCGCCGGAGCTCCAGGTAGACCCCGGCCGGCGGTAGCGCCCGGCGGAGCGTGAGCGGAGCCGGGCTCATGGCAGCCCGAAATCATACGCTGACTACCGGCGGTATCAGCTCGCCGCCGGGATTGCCGACGTCGCCGCTTCGTGACGCTAATGCGGTTTCCTTGTGCCCAGCAGCGTGGGGCACCGTGTGGTGAGAGGAGGTGGAGGGCAGGAGAGACCCACGCGTAAGCCCGTGCTCGCCGGCCGGTGGGAGTCCGGTCTGGGTAGCTGCCAGGAGGCCCAGTAGCAGGCTGCCGGCGTTGGGGGGAAACGCCCGGCGTCGAAGCGCA
>WNGA01010580.1_pt1 | contig 12204 bp, 5 predicted proteins | sample 5400061 | NCBI WGS metagenome assembly WNGA01 (sample SAMN13153366, study PRJNA577476) | soil metagenome | isolation source: 100 cm soil or saprolite under grassland replicate 2 | place: USA:California | collected 2016-06-15
GATTCCAGCGAACCTTAATCTGACGATAGTCGAATGACGCTGTGAAGCGGCCACACATGAAAGTTTATATATCGCTGTTCAAGTCGGCGCGTCAATTCACAGTGGAGTGTCGATAACCGCAAGTGTCGTTTGGACATTTTTGGACATTGCTGTAAGTAACGTTTACATTCCAAGCGGAGAGAAAAGTTGAGTTTTTGATCCGCGAAATTTTTTGTAAATCTATTTTACAATCTCGCTATCTTTTAGTGTCGGATACTGGTGAAAAATCAATGACTCAGTTTGGCATTTACATTGCGGAGATCTTAGACAGACGCAGCAACTTGGACTTCTGCTACATTACCTGTTCAAGGGGTCCTATGCGTCACGCTATCATCCGTTGCTCGGTTTTATGCGTTCTGTTGATTGCAGCAGTCTTAAAGGCCAATCACTTCGCCGCCGTTCCGATCACCTTTAGTGCTGCTGGACCGAATGTCCCGAGTATTCAGGGCAGTGTGGATGCGTTTCGCGCCGTGGGCCTCTATCGCCATGGAGTGCCGTGATAGGGAAACAACAAATTGTGCGCTCCCTAACAGAAGGAGTAAGAAGCTATGAGCAAGAAGTCGCGCTTGACCTTGGGTTTGACTCCATTGGTACTTTAGCGCGGGCCAATCAGTACCGCCTACCGCAGGCCAATGGAGGGGACGAAAGTGAGAAAGCGAGCTTTACTGAGAGTCTTGTTGGCTGGCCTGTCGGTCTTTGCGATGGCGAGCACGGTCGGCGCGGTTCCCGTGGTGACCGACTGCCCGGGCGGCTCATGTGATCTGCAGGAACTCCTGGATGGGTCGTCCATCACGATCGGCGATAAACAGTTTCACAACTTTCGTAACTTTTCGTCGACAGCCGGGGGAGGCGCGCTCCAACCCGGGCTGCCGCTCTCCGCGGGCAGCATCCCCGTGACATCGCAAGAGGACCTCGGCGCGTTTGGGGTGGACGGTGAGATCGGGCTCCTGTTCAAGTTCGCAAACGCCGTCGTACTCAGCGGCCAGAACACGTTAACCATTGGGTGGGAATACGACGTTACCGTGGTGGGCGGGAACAACGCCATCGTCGACAACACCCTCATGTTCCCGGGCGGCGGCATCTTCCAAGGAGAAATGCTCCAGAGTACCGCCGACACGGCGCTCGGTGCGAGCCTCCAGGTGCTCGAGGTGGTGAGCAACGCCGACGACGAGCTCGTCGTTCGAAAGGTCATCATTGCGGATGAGTTTGGCGCGACCCCGGAGATCGCTCACCGTGACTTCGCCCCCTTTTCTTCGCTTCACATCAGCACCGCCCTCACCGCGAATGGTGGACCCCAAGACGTGGGGGCCACGGTGCAATTCGATTACCTCGTAGAGTCGTTCTCGCAGCAGGTGGTGCCCGAGCCGCCGAGCCTCCTGCTCACCCTCGTCGGACTCGTTGCATTGGCCTGGAAACGAACCGGCGCCGATAGGTCAGCGAAGCTTGGCGAGCATTCGCCAAGCTTCGGACGCTGGCAGACAATGGCTGCCGGACCAAGCTGATAGGAAATTCTGTCCACGCCGCGGCCTAACTTTCCGGTGCAGCGGACGGCGCGAACTGCCGTGCCGCCGCTGACCTCCGCCGTTAGGCGGTCCTTCCAGCCGGCGGCGTATTTCAACGAGGAGGGAGACGACGATGCTGTCAACGATGTCCAAGCACTGGAACCTGGTTACTCGCGGGGTTCTTGGCCACCCTGGTGGGGGCGATTCCGTCGGCATGGGCCGCCGACAACGCGCTCAAGCTAAACAAGCGCGGTTGGATGGACACCGACGTCTCGATGAGCGAGTTCGCCAACGGACCGCACACGGTGTCCGCGTGGATTACGCCCGAGTTCGTCAACGCCTTGCCGGGTGACGTCTTCGCCAGCGCCAGCGACCCGGAGTACTAATCCAGGACTTATTGTTTTATGACAACCAGCAGTCCAGTGCAGTAGAAGACACAAATTCCTATCGCTGGAGAACATATGGGCGAGAATCTGTACGCCCGCCTGGCCGCGGTGTCCGCCACGCTGACGCCATCACCACGCGAAACCGAAGCTCGAGGTCAGCTCGAAGAGCTGCTGACCGAGACGCACGTGCGGGATCTGTCAGAGCCGAGCGCGCGGGAACTGTCGATCGAGCGAGCGACATGGTACGCACCCGAGAATCTTGCACCGGAGCGACGAAAGCATCTCGAAGATGTGTTGAAGAAGGCGGCCCGCGACAAGCCGGCGCAGTATCGCGTGTTCCGTCGGGAAGCCCCGCTCACGGCAACAGCGCTGGATGTCACGGCGCCAGCCTGGGGTCGCGGCGCCGCAGTCGCTCGAACCGTCGGTCCGCTCACCAGCATGGATGGCCGGCAGGTCTGGTTCGACTTCTACGCGCTCGTCCGACTGGTTCCCGTGTACCTCGCCGGTGACGCGCAGCCGGTGTTTCTGTTCCACATTCCGCAGTTGCGGCTTCGGCTCGGCGATCCGCTGCGAGTGCGTGAGGCCGTGAGGCTATTGACGCGCACGTACGAGCTCACGCCGGGCAGCATCTGGATCCGCGCGAATCTGATTGTCTCGGGTGCGCCTTCCGATGCGTACATCGGTCTTCGGATCGCGGGCGGCAGTCTCGTGTTCAGTCCGCCTCCGACGGAAGCGGACGGCAAGCTCACGCTGCCGACGAGTGGGCAATGCACCATTCAGCTGAAGCTGACGGCCGAGGCGCCGCACGCAACCGCGGGAGCGAAGGCAGGAGCCGATGCGGCGAGCGCAACGCTTACGCTTCCGGCTACGGTCTCGTTGCAACTCTCGAAGGGAAAGCTGTCGTTCACGCAAGTAGACCGCGCGGGATGGACGCTCTACGGGCAGAAGATCGCCTTTACCTGGAGCGAGACGGCAGCGGCCACATACGAGCCGTTGTTGCGGGCGGTCATTGTACCGTTCGAAGCCTCTGCGCAACAGTTCATCGTCGGCACGGCGAAGTCTCCTTTCGCTACGCTCCGAGGTGAGGGAAAAGTTGCTCGGGCGGGATGGATTCTGCCGGTTGCGACGATCGACGTCGAGAACCCCACGGAAGCAGCGGGTAGCGGCGGCCTCACGATTCTTGCCAACTCCGACCTGACACTGAGCTGGCGCGGCCTGCGCGAGGGACCAGTCCGGCTGCCGGGTCCATGGGTGGTGCAGTTCCCGGGGACGATTCTCATCGTCGACCCGAGCGCGTCGAACCTGTACGCGCACCAGCACTTCAAGCTGTGGAAGGACGCGGATTCGAAGTTCCGCTCCGAGCTGACGCTCCGCTACACGGATTCGTTTCCGGTTATCTATGTGGCGTCAGGGGCAGGCAACGAACTCGTTCTCGCCTCCACAAAAGCCGAGGCGCGCCTCGATCGACCGGTGGACGTCAAAGGCACGCCGCTCGCCGTGCGCTCGCTCGGCTCACTGATGCTGCTGGTCCACACGGACACACAGCGATTCGTCCTGTTCTACGAAGACAACATCCTGACCGACAGCCTCAACCCCCAGACGACATGGCCGGTCGAACCGGGCAGCGCGATTTCTCTCGCGATTCGCAACGCGCTGTTCACCATCACGCCGGTGAACAGCCTCTTCCTGTTCGCCACACTGCTCGACGACGAGATGGTCGACAAAGGCTCGCTCTTCCTGGGCATGGGCCTGTACGGACTCCTTCCGACGTTGCCCGATCCGTACGCTGCGAACGTCGCGTTACTGCGCAGGCAGGGTCGCCTCGAGCAGCGCACCAGGCACGCGACTCTTCTTCTCGTCGCCAATGTCGCATGGACCAAGGCCGCAACGGACGAGGACCCGGACCAGGTGGTTACGAGCTTCGCGTTTGCCCCACTCGGCACGCAACAGGAGACAATTGCGACCTGGTCACAGGCGACAACCCAGCTTCAGCCCTCCACGCTCGCCGACGCGGCGGCGATCCCCGCCTTCGGTGCAACTGTTCACCAGCCGATGACCGCGGCATCCACGGGCGGACGCATGCCCGATGCAGACTGGGATCGCTCCTTCCAACGGTTCAACCGGGAGCAGTTCGCGCTGCTCGACGTCTCCACCAATGCCGACCAGATGGGCGTGAGCTTCGCGTGGTTCAACCCGCGAACGGTAGACGATGCGGACCACATCTTTTATCAGGTGTACAAACCAAAGGCATCCGAGCCAACGCCAGCTCCGTATCCACTGCAGGTACGCGAGCTCGACCTGTCTGCGGAAAGTCGATACGTCCGTGCGTTCACCGTCCCACAACTGAGTTGGGAGCCGCTCTTCAATCTCACGCCACCGGCCATTGGCGGCGACCCGCCGTTCGCGTTCAATCTCTACGCCAACGACGGCGGGCCGACGCGTCTGTTCAACGACAGCGTGGAGCTGGTGCCAATCGCTCCGATACCGGTCACCGAGTTCCTGGTCCAGGACTTCGAGCAGCGCGCGAACGGCTTCACCGGCGCTCTCTTCACGCTTCCGTTCGGGCTCCGTGCATTCGCAGAGTTCAGCCGCCAGAACCAGTTCCAGCCAGCTCTGGCCGGGGCGCACCTCGCCTTCAATCGGCCCGAATACGAGGGTGGCGAGCTGCGCGGCGGCATGCAGCTCCGAGTCGACGCACCGAAGCATCCCCAGGAGAGCCCCATCTTCAAGGGGAGCACACTGCAATTGCACAACGTGCTCCTCCCAAACGGCACACCAACGTTCACCGGCACGCTCGGATCCAGCGTTGGCACGATCTTCAACAACGAGTTCTTCTACGACGGCAATACCGGCTACAAAGATCGTGGCGTCCCGCTGGCACGCATTGACTTCTCAGGCTACGGCGCGAGCATCTTCAGTCACTGGCAGAATCCGAATGCAGCGATCGCCGCCACGAGTCAGGCACGCTTCGATGTCTTCGTCGGCCGAACCGGTCACGAAGTCATCCAGGTTCGCAGCTTGCTCTACCCCTGGGGCGTCCGTGTCGTTCGGACGATCACGATCTTCCGGGTCAGCAGCGCCAACGTCTTCCGGTTCGACACTGGCTGGCAGGCAGAGTCGGACGGAATCTACGACTTCCGCTACAACGTCTACAGCCCGACGTTCGATCTCCTGCCGCAACCGAATCCGTACGAGTTCCATCCGGGAATCGTTAATGGCGTGTTTCGCGTCCGCAACATCCGCGAGACGAACGCCGCGGCCAACTTCCAGCAGACGTGGCACAAGCAGAACGGCGACCCCTATGTGGACGACAACGGCATCCTGCGAACGGTTGATGCGACCACGCCCGCCAATGAGCGCAGCCCCGCCGTCAATCTGCAGCCGGTGTATTTCGACGCTGATGTCGAAATCGATGGTGTGGTCACCGGCGCGCAAGGTGGCCGTGTGCCCTCGAAGCAGATGCTCGGATACGTCCAGCTCGCTCCGCGCGGCGAGCCACTTCCGCCATCGCTCTTCGCGCAGTTACTCTCGACGCAGTTTGGCGCGCTCGGCGGACCGATTGACTGCGTCATCAACATCGGCAGCAGCGGGCAACTGATGCGCCTGAGCCGCGCCGACGTCAATGCATCACAGAATGCCGGCGGCATCGCGATCTTCGTCAGCGCTGGGCGTGGTTCGGTGGTTCTACCAAAGGACGGCGCGTGGAGCGTCGTCCAGCACAATCAGGGAACCGGTGAAGTCTCGCCGCTCGACGGACAGGCAACGGTGCCGCTAATCAGGCGCGGCAAGCTGAATTCCGCCACCCAGACGACCGATTCCCTCGCAAACGATCTGTTCCGGCTCGCGAATCCAATCGATCTCGTACGTCCGCCGGACACGAGCACGCGCAATTATGGCCTTCTTCAGTCGACAGGCACGCAGAAGGCACTCTTCCGTCTGCCCAGCTTTCAAACCAGCGTCGATCAACTGCTTGGCGCGCCCCCGGATTTCGCCGATGCCTACAGGATGCTGAACTCGGTCGGGATCTTCCCCAACGTGCAGGATGCACTGCCGCTGAATCTGGGTGCGTTCAAGACGCGCATCCTGGAGGAAGGCTACAAGCTGCTCGATCAGACCAACCCCGATAACGTATTCGAGCAGCTGCTGCCTCCAGGACCTCTCTACCTGATCAACGAAGAGTTCCTGAAGCTGTACGTCGAATACGCCAAGAAAGACAAGAACGGCACCACGACGAGCGATGGGCGTGTGCGCTACGGGTTCGATGCCGCCGCCGCGGACCTGGGCAAAAAATGGCTGTCGAAGGTGAACGACATCGGGATGGTCGTCGACCTTGGCCCGCTCAAGCGGCTGATGATAATCAAGGGGAGATTCGACGCCGAGAAGGGCGCCGACCCCGCGTTTATCCAGCCGGAGCTCGAGTTCAGCGACGCGCTGAAGCCGGTGATCGACATCCTGCAGATCCTCCTCATGCTGCAGGGTGGCGATTACAAGGCCGCGTTCCAAAAAGGCCTCGAGATCGCGATGAGCAACTCTGCGGACAGCTGGAACTACGCGTTCCACGCGCGCAAGGAAATCCCGCTCGTCAAATTCCCTCCGGGCCCGGCGTACGACGCCCCGACAAATCCACTGAAGCTCGAATGCCATCTGGCCGTGGGCGTCTATTTCAACGAGACGCTCGCCATTCCCAGCTCGCCCGGTCAGTTGATTCCGTCTGCTGGCGCCTTCCTCGAGTTCGGCGGCCGCCTGTCGGTGATGTGTACGAGCGTGGGTGGCGCCACTATCTACGCGACCGGCGCCGTCGACCTACGAACGGCGGCCGACATCAAGACGGGACCGTCGCTCTACATGAAGTTCGGGTTCGGCGCCGAAGTCGTGGCGGGGCTTCCCGTCATCGGCTCAGTGTCGATCCTCTTCATGGTGGGCGTCGAAATCACGTTGAGCACGACCGAGCTCACGGTTGCCGGCTTCCTCCTGTTCCGCGGCCGCGCCGAGATTCTCGGGGGCATCGTGACCGTGACGATCATGATTGAAGCGAAAGGGATCGTGAAGCGGCTGGCAGGTCCGCCCGAGCGCACCGACATGATTGCGCAGGTCACCTTCGCGCTCGATATCAGCATCTTCCTGGTGATCAACATCAGCTTCAGCAAGAGCTGGCAGGAAAGCCGCCAAATCGCGTGAATGGGAGTGATACGCCATGGATTCTCGTCTCAGCATTCTGACGTTCCCACAGCGCTTCGACGGGGGGACGCTGCACCTGCGCATCCTTATCGTCCCGCGCCTGAGCACTGCATGGAACGGCGATCCGCTGCAGCCACTGATTCAGCACTTCCCGAACGCGGGCGATACGACGCCTGCCTTTGCGGATGCCAACCTGCAGCTCGAAGCGCGCGTACTGAAAGGGCTCGACCGGTTCCCGGTCAACGCTCCGATCGACTTCACCGGGCCTCTGCCCGGGGCGAGTGGCGTTCGTCCCAATGCGCGTGCACTCTTCGAGGAGCTGATTGCTCCGGGCCCCGGACGATTCACACTTTCTGCAGCGCCGCCTGCACTGGCCGAACCGATCAAGTCCGAGATCTTCGTGAAGAAGTACCTTCCGCGCAGCTACCGAAACGCGTTTCTCTTCACGGGTCCGCGAACCCCTGATGCCGTCACCGACGACACCTATCACTGCGCGATCAAGGAGAGCAAGGATCCAAACCCGGCCTTTCAGCCCTCACCGAACACGGTGAGCTGGGGAGAGATCTACGCCTTCTGCCTACGGCATTTTCAACTGGCCATTCAGCTCGGATTGATCAGGACCGCGAGCGTGGCCGTTGACGCCGCACTCTTCGAGACGGGCGGTTTCGTCTACGTGGATCTGGCTGCCGGTAGCGACTACGCGACACAGGCCGCCGCAGACTTCACCTTCCTGAAGTGCTATGCGGCCCGCATTCCTCCGCTGACCGGTGGAACCGCACGTCAGCTCTTCGCGGCGGTACTCTTCCCGGTCCTGTTCGACGATCCGACCGTGCCCGGCCCACCCGCGGCGCCTGGCAACTATGACGCGGTGTTCATCGAAGCCGCGGATTACGATGACGGCTTTGCGAAGATCGTGCACGCTACCCAGCCTGTCAGTCAGAACGTCCTGGCAGAAGATCCCGACGACTTCGCGCCGTTGACCGACATCGGTGTACGTCTCGCGTGGGACGACGAGCAGATCCTGATTTGGCAGAACCGGCAGCTCAAAGAAGATATAACCGTCCCGCCGATTCCCGGGCAGCCCCAGCGCCTCGATGCGCCCATGGGTGTGTTCGGTTATCGGATCGACGCACGCGAACACGGCCAGGCGAACTGGCACAGTCTGGTGCGAGTACGCAGCAAGGCGCCGCTCGCGCTCGGCGCCATTCCTCTCGGAGCGCCGGGCCAGGTGTTCGAGGGAGAACTGGGCGTCGAGGTGCATCCTATGCAGCTCGATGGCAATCAGGCCACAGGCCAGTTCTGGCTTCCGGCTTACGTGTCGCAGTGGGACGGCAAGTCGTTGGTGCTGCCCGACGAGGATGCGGCTGCCCTTTTCAAGACTGAGCAGGCCGACGGCACAGCGGCGACTCTGGGTCGGATGTACGACCCGGTCGGGTTGTCGACGATTCCGCTGCGTTACGGACACACGTACGACTTCAGGGTGCGGTTGATGGATCCGACAGCCGGCGGACCCGACGCGACCGCGGTGCCTGTTCACGAATCACCAGCACCGGTGGCCACGATACCGTTCCGACGCCACGTCGTGCCCGAACCGGTGCGCATCGCCGGCCTTCCTCGGTTCCCAGACACCGAGCTCGACACGCTGTTCGCCGCGAATCAACTGGAGGTCGGTCGTCCGCTGCTCGGTTACCCGAGCGTGGTGTTCACCGGGAAGTACGCGAATCCGATCCCATTGCTGCAGGCGGCGTCCGATGCGGCCGTTGGCCAGGAAAGCTTTGGCATTCCGGATCCCGACGTGCAGCGGGTGCGCATCGACGTCGAAGTCCGCGCGCTGAAGATGGACAATCTCCTGTCGCTCTCGGGCAGAGAGGCCTACATCCACCTCTACACGACAGAGCGCGCCTTCTCCAACAACTTCCAGCAATCACGCGTCATCCCGCTGGAGTTCCACGACGCGGCAGTGCTGAACTTCCAGGATCCCAACAACCTCGGAGATCTCGGTGTCACTCAGGCGCAGCTTGATGCGATGGAGCAGCTCGTGCTGCCCACCGGTCGCGATATCCGATTGACGATTCGCGCCGTCGCGGATTCGGACGCAGCCTACTTCGCCCCGACCGCCAATATAGGCAAGCCGATGCAGGTGCGGGTCCGCCGTGAGTCCGTCGACGAGCGGGAGCTCTTTGCCGATTTCAGCGACGCGAAAAAGATCCGCGGGATCTATCTGCAACCGGATCCGACGCCGGCCGTCAACGGTACGCTGCACCAGCTCGTGTTGCAGCGGACGACTGAGGGGATTCCCGCGATTATCGAACGGCTTGCGCAGCAGCTTGGAACGGATCATAAGGGGCTCACGCTCGTCGGCAAGAAAGGCGAGCGCGTGGTGTTTGGATGCTCTCGACGGATTCGCCACACGCTGGCGCCGGACCACTCCTCGCTCACATTTGCAGCGAAGGAGGATCTCGTCAATCACTGGCTGGTGGCGCTCACGCTGCAGCTCGATCGCGATTGGACGTGGGACGGCCTGCAGCCGGTCAGCTTGGAGATTTTCCGCAGCAAGCGCTTCGAATCCGACGCGGAGGTCGATGACAACGGCGGCAAGCCGGTCGGCGATTGGGAGATCATCCCTACGGCTCCGATTCACGCGCTGCACACGCCGGAGCGAAGCCACACGACGCTGATCTTCCTTGACGGCGTCGAGCCCAAGTCGGCGCTGACGCAACTGGGGAACCCGAGCGAAACGCGTTTTCCGGATACGATTGCGCTAGACTATCGCGTGGAATCGCATTTTCGCACCGCGCCCACTCAATCGGATCCGCACGAGCAGATGCACCTCGTTCTGCCAGTGACCACGCCGCCAGCGCAGGTGCCGCGCATTGCATCGGCCGGTATTGCGTTGTCCAAGTACGAACGTGATCTCACCTACTCACAAACCGGCGAGCGTCGCCGGTTCCTGTGGATCGAGTTGGAGGAAGCCGTCCGCGACCCCAACGATGAGGTGTTCATTCGTCTGCTTGCCTACGCTCCCGATCCGCTGCTTTCCGACAACCGTCTGGAGACGTTCATTCCGCCGGAAGAGCCAGCGCTTCCGATCGACCCTGAGCTGATTCGCGTCATCACACCTGGTCAGACCGACGATCAGTCCGGCATCTCGGCGATGGTGCAGCTCCAGCCCGCAGGTAACACCAACCGTCACTTCCTGATGCCGCTGCCCCCGGGACTCGATTCCGACAGCCCGGAGTTGTTTGGCTTCTTCACGTACGAGCTGCGTATCGGCCATGCGCACATCTGGTCGACGGCGCAGGGACGCTTCGGACGTCCGCTGCGGAGCACGAGCGTGCAGCACCCGGCCCCGACTCTCTACTGCACCTGCCAACGCAACGAGCAGGAGGTGCTCGTCGAGGCGCCGTACGCAGTGGCCGTGTTGAATGGCAAGAACATCACCGCCAGTCCGCCACGCACCGAGATCTGGGCGCTCCTCTACGCGCAGGTCCGTCAGGCCGACGGGAAGGACTACCGCAACATCCTGCTCGACGACCGTAAGCTTCGTCTGGTGCCGCGCGCGAAAGGGCGGTTCATCGATCCGCTCGGTAACGTAGTCATCGGCTTTCAGAACCAGGATGCACCAGCGCGAGGGATTATGAAGTGGACGCAACCGGAGATCTCCGAGATGCTGCGCGAGTTAGGGCTGCCTCAGGATTCGCCGCTGAGCGTCCTGTGCGTCGAAATGATGCCGACGCTCGCCAGGCTGCGCACGCAGGCGGCCGGGACGGCGAACATGGCCGGCGTCGATGTGGCGACCGGCGTCCGGTTCGAGCGATCCGGAATCAGCAGCACAACCGTCGCAATGGTAGACGAGGGGATACGTCCGCTCTCGGACGCGCTGGGTCACTATCGGATCCTCCGCACCTCGCCGCTTACGCCGGTGCCGGAAGTCTGCTGCCCAACGTGTTGATTTGAAAAGAAAAGCTCTCACAAACCTTTTCTTCAAGGCGCTTGTTATACACGCGTCGGGTGGCGCTTGCCCGCGCTTTGTAGTGGCTGCTCAGGTTGATCAGAGGTGGGCTAACTCCTGATCTCGAGGGCCAATTTGAGACGCTCCGTGCCGGAGCACGAAAAGCAATTCCTATCACTAGGAGGTTACATGGCCATCACCCCGCTTGAGGCAAGCATCACCGCCGATGAGATCGTCCCCCCCGGCAGCACCATCGAGCTCACGTTTCGTGCACAGGTTGATCCGCAGTCTGCACAAGGCGCAATTCGGGTTGCACGCGGGCCTGAACTGTTCCACGCTCGCGTCGCCCTGGCCAAACGCGGCCGCGTCGTCACGGTGCGGATTGACGACGATGCAGTCGGCGCGTGCGAATTGGTCGTTGAAGAACTCCTCAGTACCAAAGGCCGGAAGCTCGTTGATCGCCATCGCCTGCCGTTCTCGGTGGTCCCGATCGCTGGTCGCGTCCCGGCGGACGTTCGGCTCGAGCACACCGTCCGTCTCTATTTCGATGAGCTGCGCGTTGTCCGTCTGACCCCTGGCCAGGAGAATCGAGCGGGCTACGTCGATGTCGTGAAGGCCGTTCATCGAACGAAGGGCACGCCGGTAGAGCTGGCCTTCGATGAGCGCGGTGAGCGCGTGGATATCGCCCAGCGCTTCGCGCAGCTTGCCAAACGCCGCGCTGACAAGTACGGGCGAATCCACGAGATTCTGTTCCAGCGTCTAGAGCAGGCAAAGGACAGCGACCGCATCGCGATCGTCGTGTGGCCGCGCTTCGACCTTCCGCCGGCGTCGTACACCAAGCCCGCCGATCGTCGCTCGCTCGAACCGCCTGACGGCGAGAAGCGAGTGGCCACGATAATTCGCAAGGCGTCCGCCAGCCTCCGTGCGGCGTTGCAACGCTCGAGGATGGAGATAGTCAGGGAACGTCAAGCCGACGATGCGATGCCATTCTTTCGAGCGACCGCAACTGCGGTGCAGATTCGACGCCTCGCCGAGAACAAAGCCGTTGGCGTCATCCTCTTCGACGACAAGACGGCCATCAACGACCTGGGCAATTCTATCGCCGTCGCGCGATCGGACCGCGCTCACCAGGCGGGGTTCGATGGCA
>WNGA01015652.1_pt1 | contig 12203 bp, 16 predicted proteins | sample 5400061 | NCBI WGS metagenome assembly WNGA01 (sample SAMN13153366, study PRJNA577476) | soil metagenome | isolation source: 100 cm soil or saprolite under grassland replicate 2 | place: USA:California | collected 2016-06-15
TCGAACGATGCGACGCGATTGATACCGGAGAGCTCCGCGAGCGCCACGAGATACGCCTCAGCGAAATCGAGCCGCAGGATTTCGTAAAGCTCCACAGCGCGCAGCATGAGGTCGCAGTCGGCCACCGCAATCGAAGGAAGCGCGAGCAGAGCGCGCACCATGCCGGCGATGTCTGCACGAGGTGTCTCGTAGAAAGACTCCAGGACATACACCATTTCGGCGAGAACCAAATCAGTCAAAATTAGTTCATCCGTGCCACCGAGCATCGCCGTCGCACGTCTTGCCTGAGAAGGCGGATCGCCAGTGAGGTGCCGAATGAGGACGTTCGTATCGAGTGGTGCTCTCATCGCCGCGCCGTAGCGCGGGCGCTCCAGGTCTTCGCTTTGACCTCGGACCATGGAGTACGCCTTTTGGCTGGAGGTACCGTGACACTGCCCGCGAGATCGAGGAAGTCAGCGACTTTCGCGAGAACGGCGCGTCCCTCGAGGACTCGGAACAAGACACGATCCCCCTCCTTGAGTCCCAGGGCCTCCCGCACGGACTTCGGGAGAGTCACCTGGCCTTTTGAGGTGATCGTCGCGGGCACGTCCATATCTCTTTCTCCTTACCACACTCCTCTGGTAAGGATAGCAGGTTTCTTACGAAGAGCTTCAGATGCCGGAGCAATGGGCGGGTGTGAGCGACGATTTGCCGCGAACGGAACACTCGTGCTGCTCGGCGAATCCCTCACGAACTTTGGCGAGTGGTGCAGCGGAAACTCAAAGCGCTCGACGTGGCTGCACGACTCGAGGATCTGACGGTTCCGGCGGGCAATCGGTTGGTACCGTTGAAAGGCTGCCAGTCCGGCCGGTACAAGCATTCGGATCAACGACCAATATCGCGTCACGTTTCGCTGGGAGCATGGACATGGCTATGAAGTCCGCGTCGAAGACGATCACTACGGATCCGAGCTGGTTAGGGCCAGCGATTCCGCCTGGCGAGATCCTGCTCGAAGAGTTTCTAAAGCCCGTGGGCATTGGTCAGGTGGACGCCGCCCGTCGCCTTGGCATCTCACGAAACCGTCTCAACGCGATCGTGCTCGACAAGCGTGGCATCACTGCCGATACCGCCTTGCGTCTCGCGCGTCTCTTGAAGACGTCCGCTCAGTTTTGGATGCGACTGCAAGCCGATTGGGATCTGCATCAGGCAATCCAGCGCGCAGCGCGGAAGGCGTCATGATCGCGGAGCCGGCTCGAATAATTCGATCGGGTTGCCGTCGGGGTCCAACAACTGGATTTGTTTTCCGCCAGGCCCGACTTCCATTTCATTGCGAAATCGGACTCCTGCAGCCTTGAACGCGGCGATCGCTTTCTCGATATCAGCCATGCGAAGAACCACGCGATTCCATCCGCCAGGTTCTTGGCGTTGCCCATCCGGCATCGCACGGGAACCGGAAGCTCCAGGACCGCTGAGCAGAATGTTGAGAGGTCCGAACGAGACGGTGGCGAACGCCGGCAGTTGCTGGTATTCGAGCTTGAAACCCAAGTGATCGGTGTAGAACGCAATGGCGCGGCTCACGTCCTTGGTTTGATGCCGAACACCGTGAAATCCGCGGATGAATTCTTTTGCGGGCGACCGCGATTCTCTTACGGCTGTGGATGATTCACTCATTGAGTTTCCTCCACATCGTGGGCGATTCATCATGTATGCCACGAAGAGGACCTATGATGCCGGTGCGAAGCGCACCGGCCAGGCATACGTGCCGGGCTGCATTTGCGGCGCGAGCATGAGCCTGACGTTGAAAGTGCCGGTCGTCGTCCCCTGCTGATACGCACGAAATATCCAACTTCCTTCGCCGGCCACTCGCGCGAGATCGTCTCCCCACTTCACGTCAGCGCGGCTGAAGGGGAAGCCCACCGGTTCGAACTGCAACAGATATCCGTTCGCGGCGTTGCTTCGGACGTGAAAAGAGACCGCTTGCGGAAGGTCGACGTAACCTCGTGCCACATCGTCACGGGTAATCTCGAGAAGGGCGGGCTGTTTCTCAATGGTCACAATCGTTCGTCCGACAACTTCGACGGAAACTGTCATCGTGGTTGAGTCACTTCCGGCGGAGAGAATCGCCGGGAGCAACGGCAGCACGAAGAGCAACGCAAAGGCGGTTTTGCTCACAGACACAACTACTTCAGTTGGCGGCCGAAAGTTGGCGTCCGGAGCGGAGACCAACAGAAAGCGCCAGCTCGGTCGGGCCAGAGTTCAGCCTTGCAAAAAAAAACACTTGACATCTGAGCTGGTGTTATAGTTAGGTATATCACCATAACAGGTGTGCCTGAGGAGGAACTATGAAGTCCTTACGTTTGATCTTATCCATGACTCTGATCTCTCTCGCCCCCCTCGCTTTTGCCCAGTCCGAATCAAAGAATTCTTTCGAGAAGCTGAAAAGTCTGTCGGGCTCGTGGGAAGGCCGCGCGACAGCCGACGAACCGGCATTCAACGCCGATTCCATGCGCGTTTCATTGCGCGTCACCTCGATGGGGAATGCGTTGCTGCATGAGATGACCTCACCGGGACAGCCGCAGGATCCAATCAGCATGCTCTACCTGGACGGAGACCGGCTCCTGCTGACGCATTATTGCGACATGGGGAACCGACCTCGCATGGAAGGCAAGATGTCGCCGGATGGAAAGACGGTGAAATTCGATTTTGTCGATGTTGCCGGCGACATCATCAACCATGCCCACATGCATGATGTGACGTTCACGTTGGTCGACGCGAACCGTCACACAGAGGATTGGACGTTCGTTCTGCCGGGAGGCAAGACGGTCCGCGCGCGCATCGACCTGCAGCGGGCGAAATAAGCCGCCTCACGAGGAGGACTCGTACCATTTCTGGTGAAATATCGATGTTTCGTTTGCTGACGCATAACTACGTGCTCGTCGAATCGCTGTCGTTGCTCCAAGGCCCGTCTGGGTCTCGCCGCGGCGATCAGGCTGGCGAAGGATTCACGACACTTTGTCATCGAATGGGTCGACGAAGAGCTCCACACTACTGGCGTCAGTGAGCTGGAACGGTCCGCCAAGCGCAAAGTCAGTCTGGTGGACCAGATCAGTTTTCTGGTGATGAAACGCCGCCAGGTTACGACGGCCTTTGCATTCGATCCCGATTTCGCGACCGCAGGCTTCCGGCTCTTCGAGTACTGACCGCCGAATAAACGACAGATCAGCCAACCAACCAACTATGGCGCGCAACCGGGATCGGGCATATCCACTCGCTGCGGAACACCTCGAGGTGCCCACGCCGCGGTCGCATACTCGACGGTCGTGCCGGTGAGGTTATAAGCGTTGTGCACGCCGGTCCCCTGCTCGAGGATCGTCGCTCCGGCCGCCACATCGCGGCGTTCACAGACACCATCCTTGAATTCGAGCAGCGTCAGAGTGCCGCGGCGTATGTTGATGAACACCGGTCCGGTATGGGAGTGCCAACCGACATTGCCCCCGGGATTGACGCTCACACTGCTGATCGTGAAGTCGGTATCCATGTTGGTCTTCAGCTCGAGTTTCAGTCCGGTGGTTGTCTCCTCGTGATGCTTGAAATGGCCGGCTTCCATGACCCCAGCCCAACGGGAAACGGTCACGCCGACTGACGGCGTGGCCAGGGCGATCACAGCGATTAATAGAAGAGCGATGACGACCGGGAGAGTCACAGACGAGCGATATTTCATGGGCGATCTCCTTTTCTGGCCGGAGAATCGCGCCTTCCTCGCAGCGATTCAATGGACGTCACCCGAGCGCGCTCTGAACTACCGCTGAATTGCGGCTGAACTCCCCTAACCAACTGTACTCAAACGTCTTGTAGAATGGTGACGTTCTTCAAATTTCGTATGCCCGCGCCTCTGGGTCTCCGCCCGACGAACGTTGCAGGCTATCGCTTCGCCACATTTGAAGCCGATCTGCGCGCCTGGGAGTTGCGCCGCGATGGGCAGCGGGTCAGTTTGCAGGATCTCCCACTACAGATCCTCGTCACCTTGCTGCACTCCTCCGGAGAGCTCGTCTCGCGCGAGGAGCTACGGAAACAGCTGTGGCCGGGCGATATCTTTGTCGACTTCGAAGATGGGCTCAACACAGCGATGCGGAAGCTGCGCATCGCGCTGGACGATTCGGCCGATCAGCCGCGCTTCATCGAAACCGTGCCCCGCCGTGGCTACCGCTTCATTGCGCCGGTGACCGCGGTCAACCCGGCCCAACCCGCGACACAATCCTGGCGGCGTCACCAGTTCCTGGCGGTTGCGGTGTCGGTGAGCGTACTGGCAGTGTTGGCGATCGGTGGCCTGCTGTTGCGTCATCGAATGCGAACGACGGTTCCTCGTAAGGTGATGCTGGTGGTGCTGCCGTTCGAGAATTTGACTGGTGAGCCGGATGACGAATATGTCAGCGACGGCCTAACTGATGAGCTGATTGCACGTCTGGGCGTTTGGAACCCACAACGCCTGGGCGTCATCGCTCGCACCTCGGCGATGCGCTACAAGAAAACGCGCAAGGCGGTGGACGAGATCGCGCGAGAGATGAAAGTGGATTTCCTTCTGGAGAGCAGTGTGCGGCGCTCGTCCGCGCACCGGCGCGTCGTCGTGCAACTCGTTCAGGCGCGCGACCAGACCCATCTCTGGGCTGGCACCTATGACTACGATGCCTCGGCGGAACCGTTGCGGATGCAGGAAGATCTTGCCAACCGCGTAGCGCCCGCGGTTGCTGAAACGCTGCTGCTCGGCCGCGCACAAACACCTCAGACAAGTAGCGCCAATCCGGCGGCTCGGGAAGCCTACCTCCGCGGACGCTATTACTTGGCGAAACGGCGCCCGAAGGACCTCTTGCTCGCCGCAGCGCACTTCGGCGAAGCCGTGAAGCATGACCCACAGTTTGCCCTCGCCTGGACAGAGCTTGCCAACGCTAAAAATCTCATTGCCTTTGACGGGATGAGCGCCACGCCTGCCACCGAACTGCGGCTCGACGTCGCAACGGCCGCGATGCGCGCCCTGGAATTGGCGCCGGACCTCGGAGAGGCACACAGCGCCGTGGCCCTCTACAGAGTGCGATTCGAATACGACTGGCCGGCAGCCGAGCGCGAATTTCAGCGTGCGATCGCGCTCAACCCCAATGATGCCAACGCGCATTATCAATACGCGAATCTCCTGACCACTCTCAGCCGCTTCGAGGAAGCGCGAACCGAGGTCCTGCGCGCCCGGATGCTGGATCCGGTCTCTCCCGGCAGCTACACGCTGATTGCCCTTCTCGCGCTGTTCGCCCGCCATCCCGATGAGTGCATCCGGCTGAACCAGCAGCTCCTCGAGCTCGACCCGAACTACGAGATCGCCTATGTGACGAGGGCGCGGGCGCTGGAGCAGAAGGGTTTGTTTCGCGAAGCGATTGCCAATAGCGAACGTGCACTCGCACTGGCAGGCCGGGTACCGCTGTATCTCGGGTCCCTCGGGTACGAGTACGCAGCGAGCGGGGATACGGATCGCGCCGCGGCTGTCGTGCGCGAGCTGGAAGAATTCCTGCCGCGCGGTTTCGGCGCTGAGTCGATGGCGAAAACCTACGTTGGCTTGAAACAGTACGAGCGCGCCATCGACTATCTCGAGAAGGCCTATGAACTCCGCTCCACGGACATGGTCTACGTTGCCGTAGACCCAAAATTCGATCCGCTCCGCTCGCACCCGCGCTTTCAGGTGCTGCTGCAGCGCATGCGCCTGTGGCCGCAAACGACGAGAGCCAAGGGTTAGTCGCTATGGAAGAAGATCGAACGACCGTGGACGGTTGGTGGAGCCGAACAGGATCGAACCGTCGACCTCCTGAATGCGATTTCCGCGTTTGTCTCGAGACAATGGAAGGCAAAATGCCGCACGATGGCGCCTCACGAGGAGGACTCGTACGATGTCCGTGAAATATCGAAGTTTCGTTCTTATCGATTGAGAACTTCTACCTGGTCAATTTCGCAGGGCTCGGAGCAATGGTGTGGCCTGCATCATCAATCACAAAGGACTGTGGGATCCTTTGTATGGCGGTAGCGGTAGCGGGTTGGTGATCGTGCCGTTCTTGAAGACGCAGGTCGTCGATCAGTATCACTGGCTGGGCAACGGCAAATTCCTCGACTCGGTCGGTCGCAATGTCCCTCGAGAGGCGCCGCAGGCCTTTGCCCAGGCTGTACTCGAAGATACACTCGCTTTTTTCGCAGCGAGTTCAAATTCGCGATAACGGATTGATAGATTTGTTGGAGCTGATCTGGATCGAACTGACGACCCCTGAGAATTCTTCGTTTTGTCCGGTCGTCGCGGAGCTCCCTATTTCTTCTGGTCGCTAACCTGAACCAGTAAGGAGTCCGTGACGTGGGTGACCAGGCCGTGGAACATCTCCTTGGCCTTTCGGAAGTCCGGATCTGAGAAGATTTTCTCGAGCGCCGCGAGGCTCTCGAGGTCAACTTGCACAAGCCTCTGCGGGGACGAGCCGCCGAGCATGCTCTTGTACACGCGGATGGCCTTGACGCCGGAGAACTTCAGCCAGATGTCTTTGCCGGCGCCCGTACGGTACTTCTCGTACTCTTCCAATTTCCCGGGGAGGACATCGAATCGGTACTCGAACGTGACCATCGAATTGTCTCCTTTCGGCACCCACCGTGAGAGCGGATCGCGCTAATGCCCGCTATATTGCGGATAATACTCTTCATCTCCGACCCACTCGGGATACTGAGCGCGCACCTCGCCAAGGGGCCGAAAGTCGGCATCGAACTCGAGAGCGACCACACGCTGGTCCTGACCGTCGTAGTAACGGAAGACATAACGCCCATCCGTTAACGCCTGCGCGTCGATGGGTTGGCTGTCGTCGAAGTTGAGTCCCATATTGACGAGCAGGTCGGAGACTGAATAGACGATCCCCTTGATGGTCAGGGTTTGTCCGCCGCTCCCGAGGGGGCCATAGCGGCTCTCGATCAGTGCTGTGCCTTTCAAACCCGACATGGCCCGCTCATGCTTCTTGTGGAGTCAGCGCCGGGCGCTTGAAGATCAGATGCAGGCCGATCGTCCCGTAGGCCACGCCGTCCTTGTTCGGAGCGATGAGTGGGGCCGAGGAGACGAGTTCCCAACCGTCGGCGCCGGCGCCGTTGATCCACGCGTCCAGCCCGCTCAGCATCCCCTCCTCGGTGTCGCTGAAGATGACCATCTTATCGAAGTATTCCCACTGCATGATCTCGCTCCTGTTGTTGCTAAGACTAGGAGTCTGCGCGGCAGAACGCAATCCTGACCGGTTGTTGAAAGAGCGTCAGCGTTAGGCGCTTCGCATTTATCGCATACATTTACTGACTGTCTTTAGTCACGCCCTCACGACGTGATCGGCTAACCAGGTGCTGACGGTCTCGCAGGCCGAGCGATTGAAACGGAGATCGCCGTGATTGAACCAACGCGGAAGATAGCGGATCAGGCCGTTTTCGTGCTGGACGTCCGGGCGGATGCCCTCGGAGACGAGTCGCTTTTCGGCCAAGGGAAGCTGGGCCTGCAGGCCCGCGGCTCCGTCGAGAAGCGTCTGGATATCGCGCTCGGAATAGAGGAGCAGGCACGGGCGACGGTGCGACGGAACGGGTCCCAGCTTCTCGAGCAGCTCGAGGACATATCCGGAATACGGCTCCCGGACTCCAGGGCTCGGAAGATTTTCGAACATCCATTTGCCCTGTGGAGACATCTCCATCATGACGGACGGCGACATTGCCACCATGACGTCGGCTGTGGACATGAGCGCCAGCCGCCCGCCCAGGCTGTGGCCGATGACGGCCGTGCGCCCGAACCGCCGCACATAGGCAAGGGCAGCCTCCAGTTCGCTGAACATCCCCGGGCCGATCGGCGCCATGTTCTCACCATGCCCGCAGAGATCGATGACTAATGCAACCACTCCCTTCTCTGCCACGAACGCCGCAATGCCGAGCATCTGCTCCTTCGATCCCCCGTAGCCGTGACAGACGACCGCGCCCCCATGCGGAGAATTTGGCGAGAAGAGAAATGCGGGTATTGCGTGACCATCCGGGGCGACAAGATCGGTAACCCTCTGAAAATTCATTTCGCTGCTTTCGCCTCGAGGGCTGCCAGACGCGATCGCAACTCTTTCTGCTGCTGCCAGCGCTTGGTCACATCCTGGATCGTGGCCGCGGCGCCCAGGATCTCACCCGTCGGCGCACGCAGCAGAAGGATGTTGAACTCGATGGAGATCCGCGTACCGTCCTTCTTGATGGCCGGTACGGCCAGCACTTCGCGACCGTACTTCGTGACGCCCGTCGCCATGACCTTCGTCCAGCCTTCCCAGTGTCGGGGGCGAAGGTTCTCGGGAATGATCAGATCCATCAATTTCCCGACCGTCTCCTCCGCCCGGTAGCCGAATATCTCCTCGGCCCCCGAGTTCCAGAAGCGGATGTGCCCCTCCCGATCCGCATAGAGGATGCCGATTGGACTCTCCTCGACGATCATCTGATATAGCCAGCCGTGGTCAAGAGTTTCAGTCATGAGATCTCCTACTGCCATTTCGGCGGCCGCTTCTCGCGAAAGGCACGAATGCCCTCGCTGAAGTCGGGAGTACCAGAAAGATGCACTGCTGCTTCGAGCTCCATGGCGAGAGCGTCCTCGAAAGGCATATCCGGTCCCAAGGTGATGCAGCGACGGATCGCCGCGATGGCTTCCGCCGGCTTGCGGGCGAGAGCAGCCGCGTAGGACTGGACCTCTTCGCGGAGCCGTTCAGGTTGCACGACAAAATCGACGAGTCCAATCCTCTCGGCTTCCTCGGCCGAGATGAGCGTTCCTTCGTAGAGAAATCGGAGAGCACGCGAGCGTCCAAGGAGCCTGGACAGCGACAGCGTCGTGCCCACCGGAGGAATGAACCCGATGTTGATCTCCGGCTGGCCAAGCCGTGCGTCCGCCGCGGCGAAACGAACGTCGCAGTGCAGGACGATCTCCAGTCCGCCGCCAACGGCGGTCCCATGAATGGCGCTGAGGAGCGGTTTCTTCGCCTGACGAATCTGGCGGACGAGCGCGTGACAAGTCCGGACCCACTCGCGCATCTCCTCCTGCTTCATCGCCTCGAAGACGCGGAGATCCGCCCCGGTGGAGAAGTACTTCTCCAGCGCGCTGGCGAAAACGATGACGCGGACGTCGGAATCGGCAAGTAAGGTGTCTAATGCTGTCGGGATTTCGCGGAGCATGGTCCAGTCGATGGCGTTCAGCGGTGGACGTCGGTACTCGATCCATGCAACGCGGTCCTGCCTGCCGACTGTTAGGAACTCGTAAGCCATGGACCGCCGACGATACCGCATTTGAAACCAACAACGGCGTGGCTTCACTCATCCTGCCACGATAGACTTTCCGACCCAACCTGGAGGAGCGACATGAGTGATTCTCTCCAGCCGCTTTTTCGTCCCGATCGCGTCGCCGTCATCGGCGCCTCCGCAAAGCCCGAGAAGATGGGATTTCAGATCTTTCGAAACATCGTGGAAGCGGGGTTCGAAGGCCAGATCATTCCCGTAAACCCCAAGGGAGAGACGATCCTCGGAATCCCTTCCGTCAAGTCGGTGGATGCGATGCCGTCGGGCATCGATCTCGCGGTGGTCATCATTCCAGCGGCCTCCGTTCCCGCCACGATTCTCCAGCTCGGCGAGCGAAAAGTGCGGGCGGCGATCGTCATCACAGGAGGATTCGCCGAAGCGGGGGCGGAGGGTGCTCGTCTTCAGGAGGAGCTTGCGCGGAACGCATCGCAGTGTGGCATCCGCATCGTCGGACCAAACTGCCAGGGGGTGAACTACCCGCATCATGGACTCTGCGCCTCGTGGCCCCTGATCACCCAAAGAGGAGCGATGGCCATCGCATCGCAGAGTGGGACCGTCGGTGCAGCACTGGCGGACTGGGCATCCGAGGAAAAGCTTGGCTTCTCGGCGTTCGTGAGCATGGGAAACAGGGTCGACGTGGACGAGGCCGACCTCATCGAGTTCTTCGCCTCCGATCCGAACACGAAGGTAATCACTCTGTACATCGAGGGGGTGAAGGACGCCGGGAAATTCCTTGCCGCGGTCAAGAAATGTCAGAAGCCCATCGTGATCTTGAAGGCCGGACGGACCGAGCAGGGACGCAAGGCCGCCGAGTCGCATACCCGATCGCTGGCCGGGAAAGACGAGATCTACGACGGCGTCTTCCGTCAGTTCGGAATTCACCGCGCGAATTCTCTGGAGGAGTTGTACGATTTTTCCAAAGCCCTGGCCTATGTTAGGCCGCCCGCGGGGCCGCGCATGCTCATCGTTACGAGCTCCGGCGGATCGGCGATCATCGCCACAGACGTCGCGGAGGAGAACGGGTTTCGCGTCGGCCCGCTCCCCCATTTTCTGGCCTCACGCTTGCGGGAGATCCTGCCATCTCACTGCATCGTCGGAAACCCACTCGATCTGACCGGCGACACCGACGCCGAGCGTTACCGCCAGGTCCTGGCCGCCACACGTGATCACTACGACGTCGTCACCACGATCTTCGGGGATCCGATCACCGGCGCGTCGCAGATCATGGAGAGAGGCCGACCCGATCTCGTCATCTACTTGGGTGGCGCCGACGTCGAACGGGCCGAGCGGCTTCTCCTTCATCAGAAAGGGATCGCCGTGTTTCCAACGCCCGAGCGCGCCGTCAAGGCATTGTCGTGTCATGTGCATTTCGCCCGCGATCGCTTCCCCGAAGTGAGAGAAGCAACACCGCCAGCCGCGACGGCCGGGGAGTCTCTCTCTCCTGCCGATTCGATGGGATTCCTGGAGCGCGAGGGAATCCGCGTCGTACCTTCGCGGCAAGCGGGAACGGAGGATGAAGCTGTCGCCGCCGCGCGGGAGATCGGGTATCCCGTCGCGGTGAAGATGAACTCCTTGGACGTGACACACAAGAGCGACGTTGGTGGCGTGATCCTGAACGTCAGAGACGAGACGGGGATTCGGAAAGCGTTTCGGGATCTTGCCGGCATTGTGCAACGACTCGGTGCGCGTCAGGGCGGAGTCCTGGTTAGCGCCATGGCCAAATCGGGACGCGAGATCATCATCGGGGTGACCCGCGATCCTCAGTTCGGCCACGCGGTGATGTTCGGGATGGGTGGGATCGCGGTCGAGGTTCTCCATGACGTCTCGTTCCGCATCGTTCCGTTGTCCGAGAGCGACGCTGCAGAGATGATCGATCAGACTCGAGGGGCGAAGTTGCTAAACGCCACCCGTGGAAGCAAGCCCGCCGACGTGGCCGCGCTTCGCCATCTTCTCGTCCAAGTGTCCGACCTCGTGGCGAAGCACGGGGAGATCGATGAGATGGACCTCAACCCGGTCATCGTGTATGAGAACGGGCTGGCGGTTGTGGACGCTCGAATCGTCCTCAGGAGATGAAGATGAGAAAAGGCCGCGCTCGCCGCGCAGCCTCTTTCAGATCGCATCATTAATAATAGCAACCGCCGCACGACGGGTTGTCGATGTCTTCACTCTCATCCAATTCCCGTTTCGAGCCGAAGGAGCTCTCGCTGGATCCGCTCTTTGGGCTGGACTCACTACTCCAGCTTTCGGACTGGTCGATATTCCGATCGCTTTCCAATTTGTCGCGATCAAGGTTCTCCATTGCAAACCTCCTAATCATTCAGTATCGGTTGTGGCCGCTTAGGGGCCCAACCGTAGTTATTTAAAGTGCAATGGAGGTGCCGGTAGGGGCTCCAGGCTCGAGTTACTGGCACTGGAAAAAAAGCGGGAATTTCACTTAAAGCTGCATGCGAATTGCAAACTGTTTAACGAACGCAAATTAACACTTTTATTATAATCAACTAATCCATTACATATTAGAAGCCTTTATTATACATAATAAAATATACATCATTTAGAAAACAGACCCGCTCTGAGTTTCCAACCCAAAAAGATATTCGCGAGCGATTGATAGATGTCGACCGTTTTCGTCGATGCCGGAGAGCCGCGTCCCTAGGGAAGAATCACAGCGTGCTTGACTTTCGGATTCTCTTGCTAAAGACTGCGCGGCTATCGACGCTACGAATTACCGCCAGGTCCACGGGCTGTAGCGTCCTGACGCTTGTTCTTGAGGGCATTTCTTGCCATGAAAGCTGCACGCGGAGTTCGAAGTCTTCGAGCCGCTCGGCTTCGGCTGAACGCGTCTTCTTATTCTGTCCCCTTCCTCCCCCACAAACCAC
>WNGA01010586.1_pt1 | contig 12201 bp, 12 predicted proteins | sample 5400061 | NCBI WGS metagenome assembly WNGA01 (sample SAMN13153366, study PRJNA577476) | soil metagenome | isolation source: 100 cm soil or saprolite under grassland replicate 2 | place: USA:California | collected 2016-06-15
GATCTGTCAGATCAACCTCGGGTACTTCTTCTACCGTCAGGGTCTCTTCACGCTGGCCAAGGAAAAGTGCGAGTTGGCGCTGGCGCTGCGGCCCGATCGGATCCGGGTGCACAGCAATCTCGGCCTCGTGCTCCAGGGCCTGGGGGACCCCGAGGCCGCCATGCACCATCTCAGCATTGCGCTTGCGCGGTACCCCGACGACGTCAGCATGCTCACCAATATGGCCGTCGGCCTCATCCAGCAGGGGCGCTATGCGGAGGCCATGCCGCATCTCGAGCGCGCCAACCGGATCGACCCGAGCTACGTCCCCGGGCTCGTCAACCGCGGAAGCGCCCTCGCCGAGACCGGACAGCTGGACGCCGGGCTCCTGTACCTGCTGCGCGCGCGCGACCTCAGACCCGACGAGCCGCAAGTCCGCCTCAACCTGGTCCGCGCCTACCTGGCCCTCGGCCGAACCGACGCGGCCCGCACGGAGTACGACGCCCTCGTCAAGCTGGACCCCCGGCTGGCGCAGCAGCTCGCGGCGGCCTTCCCCCCGGCCCGGTGAGGGGCGCCGGGCGCGCGCCCCGCCGGTTACACTGACGCTGAGATGGTCGCCGTACCGTTCCTCTTCGGCCTCGTCATCGGCAGCTTCCTCAACGTCGTGATCGCTCGGTTGCCGGAGGGGAAGAGCGTGTTGCGGCCGCGCTCGGCCTGCCCCGGCTGCGGCGCCGCCATCGCCTGGTACGACAACATTCCCGTTCTCTCCTTCGCCGTGCTCCGGGGCCGCTGCCGCGCATGTGGCATGGCCATTCCTCGACGGTACCCGATCGTGGAGGCGGCGACCGGCGCCGTCTTCGCCCTGGCCTACTGGCTCCTGGGACCGACTCCGGACTTCGTCGTGGCCGCCGCGCTCTTGGCCGCGCTGATCGCCATCACGGCCATCGATCTCTCCCACCAGATCATTCCGGACGTCATCACGCTGCCCGGCATCGTGGCCGGCGTGGTGGCCAATCTGCTCACCGGTCGGGTCGCCTGGCTCGAGTCCCTCCTCGGCATCGTCGTCGGCGGCGGGATCTTCCTCGTCATCATCCTCGCTAGCCGCGGCGGCATGGGTGGCGGCGACATGAAGCTCGGCGCCATGCTCGGCGCCTTTCTCGGCTGGAAGCTCGGGCTCCTGGCATTATTGCTCGGCGTGCTCACGGGTGGCATCGTGGCCCTCTGTCTCCTGATGCTGGGGCGCAAGGGCCGGAAGGAGGCCATCCCCTTCGGCCCGTTCCTGGCGCTGGGTGGGGCGATCACCCTGCTCTGGGGGGAGCCGCTGCTCGGCTGGTATCTCGCGCACTTCGTGCTCTGACACCAACACCTGCGTTGGGCCGCTGACGTCAGCCGTGTTCGCTTCCGGGTGGAGCAGATCTGCCTCGACCCGGGCGCCTTTCTCAGGCCGCCCCCGGGCAGAGGTCGGATCGCCGGGATTACTCGCTCGGATAGAACCGTAAGTGGTTATCCTGCCTGGCATTTCTGCGTCATTGACCCCTCGCTTGCCGCAGCCCGGATCCCGGGAAGCGGGATGCGGGGCCACGCGCCCACAAGGGGGCTCGGATGGCCCCTTTCTTGCTTGGTAGGACCATGCCGTTAATCTCAACCGCGGAAAGGGTGTGGCTCGATCAATCATGGGTCTGGGACACCGGGGGACGAAGCCGGAGGCTGGTTACAGCATCATGGAACTGGCCCTGGTCATGGGCATCGTCGGCGTCCTCACCGCCGTCGCCATGCCGTTTTTCCTCAGCTACTACCAGGCCTCCAGGCTCCGCGTCGGGGCCGAGGAGGTGGCCGCCTTCCTCAATCAAGGGCGACAGCTCGGCATCCGGGAGAACGCCGGCGTGTGTGTGCACATCACTTCGACGGCACTGCAGTACCGGTTGGGCAGTAGCTGCGCCGGCGCCACCTGGGTGGGACCCGGCACCGATGCCAACGGCAGCGTGAACGTCCCGCAGGGCGTCACCCTCACGACCACCGCTGACCCCATCTTCAGCTATCTCGGCGCGGCCAATCCCGGAGGCACGATCACCGTGACGAACACGCAGACCGGGCAAGCGCTCAACGTCACGGTCGCCGCCTCCGGGCGTGTCAGCATCGGGCCGTGAGAGGACCTGGCATGCGCAGGCTCGTCCTGGATGAGCGCGGCATGACGGTCGCGGAGATCCTCATCGCCGTCGTCATCATCGGCGTCGGCCTGGTGGCGCTGTCCTCGGCCATTCCGCTCGCCGCCTACGGCATCCAGGAGGGGAACCAGCTCTCCACGGCCACCTTCCTGGCCAACCAGCGGCTGGAGCAGATCAGGAACGCCACCTGGCAGGCCGCGCAGCCAGCGCCGGCCGTGCCCGCCGTGGCCGCCGTGGACAAGCTCGGCGTCTCGAGCCCGGACACGGCAGCGCCGGTCGGAGACGGCGGCGTCATCACGTTCCCCGACGAGACGCCCATGGGGGCGCCTTACGCCGGCTATACCCGGACGGTGCGGGTCAGGAGCTGCGACGCGGGCCCGGCGTGCGGCACCATCGTCCATGCCGACCTCCGTCAGGTCACGGTCACCGTGAGCTATCGGCCCATGACCGGGATCGGCGTGGCCCCGGCCGGGACCACCAAGTCGGCTGTCGTCACCATGTACATCGCCAAGAGGTGACCCCCATGCGGCATCAGCTCGGGAACCAGCGCGGCTTCACCCTGGCGGAGCTGCTGGTGGTGACGGCGGTGATGGGTGTCGTGATGGCCGGCGTCTTCGTCGTCCAGCGAGGGGGACAGCAGGCCTACCTCCTCGGCTCGAACCGCGTCGAGACCCAGCAGAACGCCCGCGTCGCGCTCGAGGTGATGACCCGCGAGCTGCGCTCGGCCAGCTCGATCACGACCGTCACCGGCGACGCCGACATCACCTTCGTCGATCAATCCGGCGTCGACGCGATCCGCTACTGCTGGTCCAGCAGCGCGACGGGCTGCGTCAGCGGGGCCGACCGGCGCTTTCTGAACCGCATCTTCAACGGGACCACGACGGCGCTCATCGGTGGGGTCCAGACCCTCGCGATCACGAGCTACTCGGTCTACGACGTCTCGAGCGCGACCTACACGACCACGACCACGGCGGCCCAGATCCGGGTGATCAAGATCAGCGTCGTGACCAAGACGGAGGAGCGTGTGGCGGCGGGCTCGCCCGGGGACCAGCGCGCGACCATGGAATCCACGGTGAAGCTGAGAAAGTACCTGTCTTGAGGAGACGAGCGATGCGCACTCGAACCCTGTGGCTGACCGACCAGCGCGGCGTGGCGCTGCCGATGGCGATGCTGGCGCTGCTCATCCTCTCCGCCCTCGTCGTCGGCTTCTCGGTGCTCTCGGCCACCGAGCCCACCATCGCCAGCAACCAGCTCATGGTGGCGCAGGCCCGCTCCGTCGCCGAGGCCGGAGTCGAGCGCGCGATCTGGGCGCTGAACCACCCCGGGGAGGGCAGCGGCATCCCGGCGACGGGAGCGATCCCGGCTCCCTACAATGGAAGCCAGCTCATCCTGGTGTCCAACGGAGGCAGCAACCTCGGCGGCTTCCGCGTCACGGTAGCCGCCGCGACCACGAGCCCGTACCCGCCCGAGTGTCCGGCCCCGAGCTCGATGAGCCGCGGCGATCGCTGCATCGTCGCCGTCGGCTGGGTCCCCAACGACACCACGAGCAGCTCGAAAGCGCACCAGAAGATCACGCTGACGATCAACAACCCGCAGCTCGTGTTCTCGGACCCGCCGGCGGCCCTCTCCGTGCGCGGCGAGCTGCAGATGGGCGGCAACTCGCTCGTCGACTCGCGCACGGACACCAGCTGTGGCAGCAAGGTCGGGACCCTGACCACCGGGAACACGGACCTCCAGGGCAGCGCCACCGACATCTGGGGCGCCGCGGACGGCAACGACATCGACAACGAGATCACCGACGCCGGCAACGGTCCGATCCCCGCCAATGCCCACGACGTCGTCAAGAATCTCGCCACCGCCTCGTTCGACCAGTTCGCCCTCACCGACGCCGACATCAACGCCCTCCGGCTCTACGCCAAAGCCAAGGGCACCTACCTCCAGGGCACGGTGGTTTTCGACGCGAGCAACACGATCCCGAACGGCCTCGTCTTCATCGACACGGTCAGCGGGACCAACATCACCCCGGAGGGGGTCACCCCGCCGACCCCCACGTCGGACTTGGCCAATGTCGCGATCCACGGCAATCCGCCGGCCGATCCCAGCGGCATCTTCAGCGGCTGGCTGTTCGTGAACGGCTCGCTTGCCATCGACGGCAACTTCCTCATGCACGGGATGATGTACGCCCAGAACGACATCGGCTATCACGGAGTCGGCACCGGCGGGGTCTACGGGGCCATGATCAGCCGGAACATCCGGCATCAGGTGTCGACCAGCATCGACTCCGACCTCCTCGGCAATGCCCTGATCAACTACAACTGCGCCTACGCCAGGAACGGCGGCAGCACCATCACCAATACCTGGACCATCACGTCCGGCAGCTACCGGGAGCTCTGCGACTCGTGCACCTAGGAAACGCGGAGGGGGGCTTCGCTCCCCTTCCGACCCTCCCCCCGGGAAACCGGTTGCGCGGGCCAAGCCGGCGCTCGAACGCGCCGGCGCCCTCGCGCGAGCGCTGCGCCCATGGGCTCCGGGGCGGCCGCTGGCTGGTGGCGCTGGCCCTCGCGCTCGCCGCCTGCCAGGCAGCGCCGCCGCCGCCACGCCCCGCGGTGAAAGACCCCGGGACCCTCGCCGCGGAGGCCCTGGAGACGGGGGACTATGCCAAGGCACTCGCCCTCTACCGCAGCGCCCTGGCGGCGGAGCCCGAGAGCCTGCCCCTTCGCTACGGCCTCGGCGTGGCGGCATCCCACCTCGACCGAAGAGCCGAAGCCGTGAGCGCGTTCACCTGGGTGCTTCAGCGAGGCGAGCCGGACTCCACCGAGGTCAGGACGGCGCGCCGCTGGCTCGTGAGCGTCGGAGCGCTCCCCCGCCTTGCCGCCACCACGCCCGCGCCCGCAGACGCGCGGGAGCAGGAGCAGACGCCGGCCGAGCGGAAGCCGGCTCATGCGAGCCTGCAGGGCCGCGCCCTCTTCAGCGACAGCGCGGGCGGGGTCGCCCCGATGGAGCAGATGCTGCTGTTTCTCCACGACTATCCGAACCGCGTGGTGTACTTCCGGATCCGGACGGACGAGGCAGGCCGCTACCGTTTCCCCAAGGTGCCGCCCGGGATCTACAAGCTCACCGATCGGGCGTCCGGACCGCCCAGGTGGCGACTCCGCGTGGAGCTCGGGCCGGGCCAGGAGATGAACCTGGACCTCCGCCCGGAGAACAGCACCAAGGTGCGGGACGATTTCCCCGACCGACCCCAGGGCTAGGGCCCCGGCGCGAGCAGGCCACTATATTCTGTTGACAACTCTGGTGAGGCATCTGTAGACTCGGACGGGCAACAGCCCGCCCAGAGTCACTCAACCCATTGCTTGAGTGCTCGCGCCCGGAACGCCCGGATGCGGGCCGGGAACGCTGGGAGCCGCGCATGGCGCTGTTCGGACTGGGCAGGAAGCCGGCCACCTTCGGGCTGGACATCGGGGCCAGCTCGATCAAGGTGGTGGAGCTGGTCCAGGGCAAGGGCGGGTACGCGCTCCGGTCTCACGCCATCGTGACCCTGCCCCGCGACGCCATCATCGAGGGCAGCATCCGCAAGCCGGAAGTGGTCACCGACGCGATCAAGGAATGCGTCCGCAAGGCAGGGATCACGACCCCTGCCGCCGTCGTCTCCCTCTCGGGCCGCGACTCGATCGTGAAGCGGGTGCCGTTGCCCAAGGTGAGTGTCAAGGAGCTGGCGGACGCCATCCTCCTCGAGGCCGAGCACCACATCCCGTTCGCCATCGACGAGGTCTTCCTCGACTACCAGGTCGTCGGCGAGACCGCGAACTCCATGTCCGTGGTGCTCGTCGCGACCAAGAAGGTCAAGGTGCTCGAGTACGTCGCGGCCGTCGAGGAGGCCGGGCTCGACGCCGCGGTGGTGGATCTGGACGCGTTCGCCATCCAGAACCAGTTCGAGCTGAACCAGCCCGGCGACGGGAACGAGGCGGTGGCGCTCATCGACATCGGCGCCGCCGTCATGAAGACCAATGTGGTCCACGGCGGGGCGTCCATCTTCGCGCGGGATGTTCCCTTCGGCGGGAACAACTATACCGACGCCATCGCCGCGCGGCTCGGCATCCCCTTCGAGAAGGCCGAGGCCGCCAAGCAGGGACAGGAGGTGGGCGTCAGCTGGGATGATCTGGTGCCGGCGCTCGAGGCGGTTTCGCGCGATCTGTCGCTGGAGGTGCAGCGCACCTTCGACTACTTCGCGTCGACGGCCGAGTCCGAGCGCATCGGCAGGATCGTGCTGTCCGGAGGGTGCGCGAAGCTGGCCGGCATCGAGGATTTCCTCGCCTCGGCCTGGGGCGTGCCGGTGGAGCTGGCCCGTCCCTTCAGCGCCATCGACTGCGAGGCCGCCCAGCTCTCCGACGCCGAGCTGCACGATCTGGGCCCCGTCTTTGCCGTGGCCCTCGGCCTCGGGCTGCGCACACCCGGAGACAAGTCCACGTGATCAAGATCAATCTCGCTCCACCGACCGCGAAGACGCGCGCCGTGGGGGCTCCCGGTATCAACCTGGGGATCGTGTTCGGCGCCCTCGGCCTGCTCCTCGTGGTCATCGTCGCCGCGTACGGGTGGATGCTGTCCGCCGAGGTGGGGGGGCTCCGGCGCGAGATCGAGCAGAGCCAGGCGGAGATCGTGCGGCTCACCCCCATCATCGCCGAGGGTCAGCGCCATCGGCGCGAGAAGGAGGAGCTGGAGCGCCGGGTGAACGCCATCGAGACGGTCGCGCGCAGCCAGGCGCGCCCCACGTACCTCCTGGACGCGCTCGCCGACATGCTGCCGGCGGACCTCTGGCTCACGCGGGTCGAGGAGAAGAGCCGGCTCCTGAGACTGGCCGGCACGACCTACTCGTCGGTGGCGCTGTCGGACTTCATGGCCAACCTCAGGGCCTCGGGGAAGTTCAAGGAGGTGGACCTGGTCGAGTCACGCCAGGATCTGAGCAAGTCACCCCGCACGATCACCTTCGAGGTGACGTGCCACTTCGAGATCTGAGCCATGGCGTTCCTCGACTCCATCGCCAATGTGCCGAGACCCCAGAAAATCGTGGCGGGCGTGGTCGGTCTCCTGGCCGTGGCCGGCCTCGGCTATTTCCTGCTGATCTCGCCGAAGATCGACGAGCGCTCGACCCTCCGGCAGCAGGACGAGACGCTCCGGACGGACGTCCGCAAGGCCCGCGCCGACGAGGCCAACCTCAGGCCCTTCCGCCAGCAGGCGGAAGCGCTGCGCAAGCGGCTGCAGGCCGCGAAGGAGCGGCTGCCCTCCGAGAAGGAGATGCCACGACTGTACCGGCAGCTGACCGACATTGCGTTCCAGTCCGGGCTGCAGGTCGCCCTCTTCGCTCCCAAGCCACCGGCCGATCGGGAGGACGTGGCCGAAGTGCCCATCGCGATGGCGTGCGAGGGCGGCTATCACCAGCTCGGCGCGTTCTTCGCCAGGATGAGCCGCCTGCCGCGAATCGTCGATCTCGGAGACTTCCGGCTCGTCAGCATCGAGCGCCCCACCGGCACGGTCCGCGCCGAGCTCACCCTGGGAACCTTCATCTTCCGTCCAGAGGGAGCCCCAGCGCCGGCCAAACCAGAGACCGCTGCGCCGGCGCCGCCCGCTGCGGCTGCCCCGCCCACGGGCCAGCCGCCCGCCAAACCTGGGAAGGCCCTTCAATGAGAGCGTGGCGGTGGGCGCTCGGCACCTTGGCTGCCGGCTCGCTGGCCGCGGGTTGCGGCGGTGGATCGCCGGCTCCACCCGCGGCGAACAAGGTCGCGCTAGGGGAGCAGCCCGTGGCTCCTCAGAAATCGGCCGCGCCCACGGTGATGCCCAGGACACCGGAGCCGGGCCCGCCATTGCCGCCCCTGGTCTATGAGGCCAGGGGTCGCCGCGATCCGTTCGCTCCGGTGCAGGTGGTCACGGAGAAGACCGGCCTCGAAGTCGGCACGGTCAAGCTCGTGGGGATCATCAGCGGCAGCAAGCCGCTGGCCCTTGCCGAAACCCCCGACGGGCTCGGCTACATCCTGAAACAGGGCGATGTCCTCGGCAACGGACGCGTCACGGAGGTCACGGCGAACTCGGTGACCTTCGCCATCAGCGGGCGCGCGGCCGAGCGCGAAACGAGCCTGACGCTGAGGATCGGCAGGGACTAGCCCCACATTTGAGAGAGGGAGGTCGTCCGATGACAAGGATGCTGGTGGCGGCACTGGTGGTCCTGGCGGCCCTTTCCTTCGCAGGCATCGGCACCCCCCAGACAGCGGACGCCCCCGCGCAATTCACGGGCGTCACGGCTACCGAACGCCCCCTGAGCTTCATGGTCGGTCTCGAGACGTCGGGGCCGGTCCGGCATCAAGCCACGCTCTTCGACTCTCCGACCCGGATCGTGATCGATCTGTCCAGGCAGGACCCGCCCGGGCCCGATGCGCCGAAATCCGATGAGGCGGGCGCCAATCCGCGAAAGCCAGGCGCGCCGAAGGCTGTCGCCCAGGCCGCGCCGCCGTCACCGGTCGCCCAGGCCGCCCCCCCCAGCGGCGCGCCCGCCGCGCCGGCGCGGCCGCCTCAACCCCAGACACCGTCCGAGGGCGGGAAGCTCATCACGATCGACTTCAAGGACGCCGATGTCATCAATGTGATCCGGCTCCTGGGCACCGAGGGCGGACGCAACATCGTGGTCGGAGAGGACGTCAAGGGCAAGGTGTCGGTCTCGCTCCGCAACGTGACCTGGGAGCAGGCCCTGGAGACCATCCTCGAAGCGCGCGGGCTGCAAAAGATCGAGAAGGACGGGATCATCCGCATCGTCTCCCGCGAGCAGCTCGCCAAGGAGCGCGAAGCCCTGGCCAAGGCGGAGGAGGCCAAGCTCAAGGCCGAGGTCGAGGTGCGCACCAAGATCGCCGAGGCCGAGATGAAAGAGCAACAGGTGCAAGAGCGGAAACTGAGCCAGGAGGCGGCGGCCGCCGAGGCTCAGGCGCGCGGTCCTCTGAGAGAGCAAGTCCTGCGTCTGGCCTACGCCGATCCCGGGGAGGTGGCGAACACGCTCCAGGGCGTGCTCGGTCTCGGAGCGCAACCCATCGAGCCCTGTATACGGATCAGCGAGGGTGAGAGGGAAACACGGGTCGAGTTCCGGACCGGTGGCGGCGGCGTCACCAGTGGGCCGATCGCCGAGCCGCCCTTCTCGCAGCTCTTCGGACCGCCTCGAACACCCGAGCAGACACCCCCGCCGTTGGTGCCGCCGGAGGTGCTGGCCCGGGGCCTGGCGATCCGCGCCCATTGCGCCACCAACAGTCTGTTCCTCCGTCTGTACGCGACGGACCTCGACCGCGTGAAGAAGCTCATCCTGGAATCGCTCGATATCCCCCTGCCCCAGGTGAAGATCGAGGCCCGCATGGAGATCCTCGACCGCACGGCGCTGGAGGCCATCGGCATCCAGTGGGGCGGCGCTGGAGCCGGGAACGCCGGCAAGACGACGCTCGTGGGTCAGGGATTCCAGCCGAACTTTCGCCCGCCGGGTACCGGATCCTTCAACGTCTCCCCGGTCAACCCGAACCTGGACCTGAGCGGGCTCCTGCCGGTTACGCCCGGCACCGGGCTACCGCTGGGTGGCAACCTGGTCAACCTGCCGATCTCGACCCTCCCGAACGCTGCCGGCGTACTGCCCACGGCCGGACTCGCCTTCGGGATCGTCGGGACCAACTTCAACATCAACCTGGCGCTGGAGGCCCTGGCGACGCTGGGCAAGACGCGCAACCTGGCGCGCCCGGAGATCGTCACCGTCGAGAACCACACGGCCTCCATCTCGCTCGGCGAAGAGATTCCCTACGCGACGGTCAGCTCGGCGGGCACCCAGATCCAGTTCAAGGAGGCCTCGCTCAAGCTCGAAGTGATCCCTATGGTCATCAGGGAAACGACCGACGGCCAGGAGCGCACGAAGATCAGGATGTTCGTCGTGGTCGAGAACAACTCGCGGGGCGAGGTGGTGAACCTGGGCGCGAGCGGGAGCCCGCCGGCCATCAACAAGCGCAGGGCAAGGACCCAGGTCCTGATGAACGAGGGGGAACGCCTGGTCATCGGAGGGGTGACGACGGGGGTGCAGCAGGAGACGATCCGGAAGGTGCCCATCTTCGGCGATATCCCGGTGCTCGGCTGGCTCTTCAAGCAGAAGGAGAACTTCGACACGGGCCGGGAACTCGTCGTCTTTCTGACACCCTCGGTGCTCAAGACGATGGTTGCGGCGCCCGCACCCGGCAGGTAAGATGATCGGACCGTGGCGTTCCGCTTTCTCACCGCTGGGGAGTCTCACGGGGAGGCCCTGACCGCCGTCATCGACGGCGTGCCGGCCGGCCTCCCTCTGACCGAAGAGCACATCAACGAGGATCTGGCGCGCCGCCAGCGCGGCTACGGGCGCGGCGGCCGTATGAAGATCGAGCGGGATCAGGTCCACGTCTCCTCGGGCGTGCGCTGGGGCCTGACGCTCGGCAGCCCGATCAGCCTCACGATCCGGAACCGCGACTGGGAGAACTGGCAGAGCACCATGGCCGTGGGCGCTCCGGCGCCCGGCGCCACCGCCAAGACCGTGACCCGCCCGCGGCCCGGCCACGCCGACCTCGCCGGGGCCATGAAGTACGGCCACCACGATATCCGCAACGTCCTCGAGCGATCCAGCGCCCGCGAGACCACCGCGCGCGTCGCCGTCGCAGGGGTCGCCAAGCGGCTGCTCTCCGAGTTCGGGATCTCGATCGTGAGCCACGTGACGGAGATCGGCGGAGTCCGTGTCGGGCCGCTCGAGCTGCCCTGGGAGGAGATCCGGCGGCGCGCGGAGGCCTCGGAGGTGCGGTGCGCCGATCCGACTGCCGAGCGCGCCATGATCGAAGCCATCGATCACGCGAAGGCCGGCGGCGACACGCTGGGCGGTGTCTTCGAGGTGGTGGCCCTCGGCTGTCCCGTCGGACTCGGCTCCTACGTGCAGTGGGATCGCAAGCTCGACGGTCTGCTGGCCCAGGCCTTCTGCTCGATCCACGCGATCAAGGGCGCCGAGATCGGGCTGGGCTTCGAGGCCGCGCGCCGGCCGGGCTCGCAGGTCCACGACGAGATCCTCTTCGACGCGGACGCGGGCTTCCAGCGAGCCTCCAACAGCGCCGGCGGGCTGGAGGGCGGCGTGACCAACGGCCAGCCCGTGATCGTGCGCGCGGTCATGAAGCCCATCTCCACCCTGCGCAAGCCGCTCCGCTCGGTGGACGTGGCGACCAAGGAAGCCGTCGAGGCCGTGGTCGAGCGCAGCGATGTCTGCGCGGTGCCCGCCGCCGGCGTCGTCGGCGAGGCCATGATGGCCATCGTGCTGGCCCGCGCCTTCCTCGAGAAGTTCGGCGGCGACAGCATCGACGAGAGTCGCCACAACTACCATGCGTACCTGGAGTCGTTGAAGAGCTGGTAGGACGATCGGAAGGGGCCTCGTCGATGCCCTCTCCGGGCCTTCCCCAGGACAGACCGAGCCCGATGACCACCATCCTGGTCAATCTCGCGGCCCACTCGTACCGCATCCTCGTCGGCCCCGGAGCTCTCGCGGCGGTGGGACCGGAGCTTGCCGGCCTGCGTGTCGGGCGCAGGGTCGCCGTGATCAGCGATCCGGCGATCATGGGGCTCCACGGTCGGACCGTGGTCGAGAGTCTTCGATCGGCCGGCTTCGACGTGACCGAGATCCTCCTGCCCGAGGGGGAGCGGGCCAAGACCCTCGACGTCGCCCGGCAGGGCTGGGATCGCCTCCTGGAAGCCGGCTGCGACCGGACCTCGACGGTGGTCGCGCTGGGAGGGGGCGCCGTCGGCGATCTCGCCGGATTCATCGCGGCCACGTACATGCGCGGGATCAACTTCGTGCAGGTGCCGACCACGCTCCTGGCCCAGGTGGATGCCTCGATCGGGGGCAAGACCGCCATCGACCATCCACGGGCCAAGAACCTGATCGGCGCGTTCCATCAGCCGCGCTTCGTCCTCGTCGACCCCGCGGTGCTGACCACGCTGTCCGAGCCCGAGTTCCGCTCCGGGCTCGCGGAAGTGATCAAGC
>WNGA01010588.1_pt1 | contig 12199 bp, 10 predicted proteins | sample 5400061 | NCBI WGS metagenome assembly WNGA01 (sample SAMN13153366, study PRJNA577476) | soil metagenome | isolation source: 100 cm soil or saprolite under grassland replicate 2 | place: USA:California | collected 2016-06-15
GAGCAGTTGCTTCTTCTTCGTCCGGTATTCCTCCTCTGTAATCACCCCCTCCTCCCGGAGTTGCTTCAGCTCACGGAGCTTCTGCGCCGAATCACTGCCGCGCTCCTGCTCAGGAGAAACAGCCGGTTGAGGCGCATCGGATTTTTGCGCCGGTTTTGCGGCAGACGGAGGCTTCAAGAGGCCCTTGTAATCAATGGCTAATTGCAGGATTGAAGTCCCCCGCAGATCCGCCAGCGGCCCCCCTCCGACCAGCGCAGCAGACTGATAGTCGCCGGGGGCAAAGGTGTAGCTGCGGCTGCCCGTGGAGTGAAGAGGGTCATCCCAGAGCTGCTGGCGGACCGATGACATCGTGACGGCATAACGGTAGTTGGCGAGCATCAAATGCAACCGTTCGCCCGCGACAAACCATCCGCCTGTCGTGACCTCGGTAATGTCCGCAGAACGAACCCGCGAGAGACCGAACACCACCCATTCATCGGGATGGGCACGCGTAAACGCCTTGCCGAGCGATTTACTCAGAAAAGCAATTTCATCCGGGGTAAATGCGGGGATCGGAGCTTCTTCCTGGGAAGCGAACGTAAAAAGGCCGGGGTCGTGCCGGACCCATACGCTTTCCAGTAGGCGGGTCCATTCTTTTTCATTGAGTTCGAGCGGGTGGTTGAACCTGGTCAGTCCGGACGGATTGGCGTCACCATAACGGGCCTCCACCCTGACAAAGCGAGGAGGCTCTTCATGAGGCGACTTCGAAGCAACAGGGGTAGGCTGCGCGCAGGCTTGACAGAGAAAACCCAGAGCGAGCGCAGAAAGGATTCTCAACGGCATGGCAAGGCTCACGGCACCTCCACCAGCGACATTGGCGCCCGTGGCTTACCTCAGCTTGGTAAGCTTGTCAAGGAATATCTTACGTCTTCGCACAATCTTCACGGAATCTTCATAGACGCTCGCCGCCTTTCTCCGTGACCTTCTTCCAGACCCAGTAGACCGGCATGCCCAGCAGGACAAGGAGCAAGCCCGGCCAGGTGTATTGCGGCTTGTAGCGGAGCAACTGGATCTCGATGAACAGCGCCACCGCGATGTAGATCGCGGGTAACACCGGGTAGCCCCAGGTCCTATAGGGGCGCGCCATCCCGGGCCTAGTCCGGCGCAATACGAAGAGCCCGCCGATGGTCAGGAGGTAGAACAGCAGGACCGAGAAGATGAGAAAGTCCAGCAACTGCCCGTAGGTGCCGGACAGGCACAGCACCGAGGCCCACACGCCCTGCACCAGCAACGCCAGCGCGGGCGAGAGATGCCGGTTCAGCGCCCCCGCGCTCGCAAAGAACATGCGGTCTCGCGCCATGGCGTAGTAGATGCGCGCCCCGGCCAGGATCAGACCGTTGTTGCAGCCGAACGTGGAGATCATGACCGCGAGGGCCATGAGCACCCCGCCGCTGTGGCCGAAGGCGACCTCGGCCGCGGCGGTCGCGACGCGATCCTCTGCGGCGAACTGGATGCCGCGGTCCATCACGGTGGCCCCGTCGGGCGTGCCCCGGAGGGGCAGCACGCACAGGTAGGCCACGTTGGCCAGGAGATAGATTGCGATGACCAACCCGGTACCCAGCGCCAGCGAGCGCGGGAGGGTCCGCTCGGGGTCTTTCACTTCGCCCGCCACGAACGTCACGTTGTTCCACGCATCGGCGGCGAAGAGCGAGCCCACCATGGCCACGCCGATCACCGTCAGCAGTCCGAGCCAGTCTGTCCCGCCGACGCCGGTGCCCGGCTGGGCAGGCTCCCAGAAATGCCCGAAATTGGCGGTGAGCGCGGTGTCCGTCGCGAAGGCAACGCCCAGCACGATCACCCCCACCAGCGCGACGGTCTTGGTAAGCGTCAGGACGTTCTGCACCAGCGCGCCGGTCCGGATCCCCCGCAGATTCACCCACGTCAGGACTATGATGGAGAGGATCGCCAAGAGATTTTGGGTGTTCAGCCCGACCGTGTAGGGGCCCAGCTCGCCGAACCACAGGCGGTACGGCCCGAACGTGCCGATCTGCCACAGCCAGGCCGCGGACGAGAACCAGGGGATCAGGACACCCGTGAACTTGGCGAAGGCGATCGCCACGGCGGCGATGGTGGCGGTCTGGATGATCAGCAGCATCGTCCAGCCGTACAGGAAGCCCCAGAGCGGCCCGAACGCCTCGCGCAGGTAGACGTACTGCCCGCCCGCCGCCGGCATCGCCGCGGCCAGCTCGCCGTAGCAGAGGGCGCCGATCACGGTCATGACCCCCGTGACGAGCCACACGACCAGGAGTAGACCGGGGCTGTGGACCTGCCGCGCGATGTCGGCCGAGACGATGAAGATGCCCGAGCCCACCATCGAGCCGACGACGATCATGGTCGCGTCGAGCAAGCTCAGGCTGCGGACAAGCCCGCCCGCGCCGGCTCGCTCCGCGGGCGCCGCTGAAGCGGCTGTCCCGTCGCTCACCGAGGCGTGACCTCTGCCTGATGTGACCTAGAGATTAAGCGCATGCGTCGGGTATAATGCGTTCGCCATGGTGAAGCTACGCGACCACGAGAAGATGAAAGGACTTTGGCCCCCCAAGTTCGAAGGGCCTCACGGCTTTTGGGACCAGGAGCATCCGGGGGAGGAATGGGGCGACCTCATTCAAGTGAAATGGGTCGAGCCCAACCGCAAGGGCGAGCAGCCGTTCGTGAAGCTCATCGTGCACTGGGTTAACGTGGACTTCAGGAGCGTGATCTGCAGCGAGGAAACGGCATTCCTGAAACAGTTATACCAGACGTTGAGGGAGCGCGGGATCGGAAAAACCCTGGAGGAAGTCGGCAACCTACAAGTGGACTTTTAACGCCCGGTCACTCCTTGGGAGGCTGGGAGGCTTTCTTCTTCTGGTGAAAGGCATAGGCGATCACGATCCCCAGGACGGCCACCGCCACTCCAAACACATTCCAGCCGAATTCTTCAGTCATAAGTCCACCCCGCAAACGCTCCCTAGAGGCATAAGAATATCACAAGGACGGTCCGCACGCCCATAACAATTTGGGTGGCGATCTTGACAGCCCTTGCAGCCGGTTCCTATCCTGTGCCTTATGGCATTGATTTCGATCGAAGGCCGGAAGCACAAGCCGAAGTGCGCGATTTGCGATGGCGAACCGGTGGAGACGGTGACCACGCCGGCCTGCCGCGTCACCCTCTGCCCGGACCACGTGACCAAGTTCGCCGCCCGCCGCCTGGCCGACGCGGAGCGGGTCCTGCTGCTTCAGAAAAAACAGCCGGCCGGCGCCGCCTGGCAGCCTGCCTTCTGCGCCCTCTGCGTGGACCCGGCGGACCTGATTTTCACGGAAAAGGAGGGCACCTTCGCGTTCTGCCAGCCGCACTTCATCCGGTATGTCCTGCTGGCGCTGCGCCCGAACGAGTATAGCGTCTTCTCGGGGCGGCTCACCCCCGAGCAGTTCCTCACGCGCCTCTCCTCCAAGTACTATTTCGAGGGGATGGCCGAACAGGCCTACTTTGAAGACCTCGACGATCCGGCCTATGCGGTCGCCACGCCCCTGTGGGAGACCTAGCAATGGAGCGCGCCCCGTCCCGCTTCCTGGATGCGCTGGTCCAGGAACTGAAGGACCATCCCGTCAACACGAACGTGTTCTTCCAGGCCTTCAAGGACCAGTACCTGAGCCGCCGCCAGTTGCAGACGTTCCTTCGCCAGTACCATTATTTCTGCAAGCACTTCGTCAAGGTCCTGGAGGGCCTCCTGTACAAGACGCCGGTGGGCGCCCTCGAGATGCGAGTGGAGCTGGCCAAGACGCTCCATTCCGAACTGGGCAACGGGTGCGCCGAGCAGGCCCATAGCCGGCTGCTGGAACGCTTCGCCGCAGCCGTGGGCCTGAGCCCCGACGCGCTGGATCAGACCGTGCCCGTCCCGGAAGTGGCAGAGTACCTCGCCGTGCTGCAGCGCCTGTTCATCGAGTCAGACTACCTCACGGCACTCGGCTCCGAGATGGCGGTCGAGATCACCGCGGCGTCGGAGTTTCGTTTCTTCTACCCAGGATTGACGAAATACCAGAGCTTCTCCGCCCGCGACCTGGTGTTCTTCGAGATGCATCTCGAAGCTGAAGAGTGCCACAGCGCCTGGCTGACCGAGGCTGTGGAGAAGACGGCCCGCACGCAGGCGGACCTCGATCGCGTGGCGGCCGGAGCGCGGACCACGGCCGACGCCTGGCTGACGTTCTGGCAGGGCTTGTACCGCGACGTGTTTGAAAAGGCCGCCGTCGGGGCCAACCGATGAAACCCGTCGTCTCCCCCGCGCAGGATTCGCTCGAGTTGACCAACGCGGTCCTCGCTCTGCACGCCTGGCGGATGCCTGACATGGTGCTCTACCAGCACGCCTACGAAGAATGGTGGCTGGCGCCCCTCGAAGACACGGTCCCCCTGGTCAAGATCAATCGCGCGGGCCTGAACCTCTTGAACGCCATGAACGGCAAGGTGACCGTGGCGGCGCTGCTCGAGAAGTTCGGGCCCCGGGTGTGCGGGCCGAACGGGGAGACCGGCCGGCAGTGCTTGGAGCGCTGGCCCGTGCCGAAGTATTCCCTGTGCTATTTCGGCGCCGAGCCGCCGGCCGGCGATCGCGGCGACGCGCGCTGGCATCTCCTCCTGCTGAAGATCCGGGAGGGCTGGCAGGGCACCTCGGAGTTCGAGGGCGAGACCCATCTCTCCGACTTCCACGCGCACGAGATCGCCTCCCCGGAGGGCCACTTCGAAACCATCGAGACCACCGTGTCGCATCTGTTCCGGGAGCCCAGCGAGGCGATGGGAGGACTCACCTACGGGCGCCTGCTGGCGAAGCAATTGAAGAAGCTGGGCTGGTGGGACCGGAAACCCCGGGTCATCCTGGAAGTCGGCGGCGGGCTCGGCTACGTCGCGCGCGACTTGGGCGGAGGCCTTTCGCCCGAGGAGCGCCAGGGCGTGCGCTATGTCTTTGTGGACATCACCCGGCCCTTTGTGAAATCCCAGCTCGCCGTGGGGCGGGAAGGTGGATGGGCCGCCGCCGGTCTTCAGGCCAACGCGGAACAGCTCCCCCTACGGGACGCCAGCATCGACCTGGCCGTGGACAATGAGAACCTCGCGGACATGACGCCGGTGAAGCTGACCAGACGGGAAGTGGAGACCGGCAAAGGCGCTTCGCCGCAGCACCAGGAGGCGCTGGAGTGGATCCGCCGCGCCAAGCTCTCACTGGGAGCGGAGGTCCCGGAGGACTTCATCTTCAACTTAGGACCCGTCCGTTTCGTGGCGGAGCTCTGGCGGGTCCTGAAGCCAGGCGGCCGTGCGATCCTAGTGGAGTTCGGCATTGAAGAGGGGTTTTCCGCGCCGGTCAAGCTCCCGGGGCACACGGAGTACGAAGTGCAATACTCGCATCTCCGGCAGGTAGCCCGGTTTCTGGGCTTTCAGGAGAAATTCGGCGCCCTGCCGCTCTTCCTGAACATGCGCCCCGACACGCGGGTGCTGTGCACCGGCGCCGCCTACGCGATCCGCCGGTTCTGCGAGGCAGCGGGCAGGTCGTTCGCCATTCGCGCCTACACGGAATCCGAATTCCGCCACGCGTTGGGGGATATGCTGCCGAAGCTCTCCGGCCATCACTTCCACGACATCTCCGACCCGGCCTGGTTCGGGCTGTGGGACTTCAAGGTGCTGTTGCTGGAGAAACCGACCGCCGCGCCGGGGCCAAAACCGCAGATCCACGACGTCAAGGGCTTTCGCTGGGGCGGGATGCGATGACCCTGCCGAGCCCCTGGGAGTTCTGAATGAAAGCGACGGAGTTGCTGGTCGCCTGCCTGGAGAACGAAGGAGTAGAGTTCCTCTTCGCCCTGCCGGGCGAGGAGAACCTGGACGTGCTGGATTCTCTCGCAGGCTCCCGGATCCGCGTCATCCTGGTCCGGCACGAGCAAGGCGCGGCGTTCATGGCGGACGTGTACGGGCGCCTCACCGGGAAGGCCGGAGTCTGCCTGGCCACGCTGGGTCCCGGCGCGACGAATCTTCTGACCGGCGTCGCCGACGCGAACCTCGACCGCGTGCCGCTGGTGGCCATCACCGGGCAGGCCTCGCTCGATCGGATGCACAAGGAGTCCCACCAGTACATCGACGTGATGGCGCTGTTCAAGCCGGTCACGAAATGGCAGGCGCAGATCGCGCGGGCGTCCATCATCCCGGAGGCGGTCCGGAAAGCCTTCAAGGTCGCGCAGACTGAGAAGCCGGGCGCGACCCACCTGGAACTGCCGGAGGACATCGCCGCGTCACAGGTGGACGAGCGCGCGGATGAGACGCCGCTGCGCGTCCAGGCGCCGTTTGTCCCCGAACCGCTCAGCGCGCAGGTGAAACGGGCGATCCAGGCGATCCGAGCAGCCCGCTGTCCCCTCATTCTCGCGGGCAACGGCGTGGTGCGGCGCCGGGCCCACGAGGCCGTGCGCCGGTTCGCGCGGGCGCTGAACATTCCGGTTGTGCACACCTTCATGGGCAAGGGCATCATGCCAGACAGCGATCCCCTGTCGCTCTATACCCTCGGGCTGCGGCTGCGCGATTACCCGGCGCTGGCGATGGAGCAGGCGGACGTCGTGATCGCGGTGGGCTACGACTTCGTCGAGTACGCGCCGTGCTACTGGAATCCCAACCGGGACAAGCGCATGGTGCACGTCGACGTGTCCCCGGCCGAAGTGGACGCGCACTACATCGTCGAAGTGGGCGTGCTCGGCGATCTCGCGCTCTCCCTGGAGCAGATCGGCGCCGGCCTGTCCCCGTTCGAGCCCGACTGGGCCAAGCGCGAGCGCGAGCGGATCGTCGCCGGGTTTGAAGGCGAGCGCGCCGGCCAGCCCACATGGCCGATGCGCCCGCAGAATCTCGTCGCCGAAGTGCGGGCCGCCCTGGCGCCCGAGGACCTGGTGGTCTGCGACGTGGGCGCACACAAGCTCTGGATGGGCCGAATGTTCCCGTGTGAGGTGCCCAACACGTGCCTCCTCTCCAACGGGTTTGCGTCCATGGGCATCGGCCTACCCGGCGCGATCGCGGCGAAGCTGGCGTTCCCGGAGCGACGGGTATTGACGGTGTGCGGAGACGGCGGGTTTCTCATGAACGTTCAGGAGCTCGAGACCGCCGTGCGTCTCCGCGTGCCGGTGGTGGCGTTGGTCTGGCGCGACGACGGCTACGGCGTGATCCGGTGGAACCAATTGGTACGGTTCGGGCGCACGATGTCGGTGGACTTCGGCAACCCGGACCTGGTCGCGCTGGCGCAGAGTTTCGGCGCGGTCGGATTACGGGCGTCGCACCCGGACGAGCTTCGCCCCTGTCTGGCCGAAGCGTTCCGATCGGAGCACCCGGTCGTCATCGACTGCCCGGTGGACTACGCGGAGAACCTCAGGCTGACAGAGCGCCTGAAGGGATGAGGCCTTTCACGGCAGGAGCGCGATGATCCGGACCGGGCCGCCAGTGCCGCCTTTGATCTTCATCGGCAAGGCGATGAGGGTCGCTCCTTTGGGGGGGAGCTTGTCCAGATTGGCGACGTTCTCCAGCCCGTAGAGGTCGGCGCCGTTCAGGATCTGGTGGACGATGAAGTCCCGCGACGGCCCATGGTCGATGCTGGGCGTATCAATGCCCACCCCGTCGATGGTCCGCTCCTTGACCAGGAACGCGGCCGCCTCCTTCGAGAAGCCGGGGAAGTGCAGCGTCTTCGGATCGCCGGGGGTCTCGCTGCCAAGGTACCGCACCTTGTCGGGCCAGTACCGCCCCCAACCCGTGTACATCAGCACGATCGCCCCGTTAGGAATGCGGCCGTGCCTGGTCTCCCAGGCCTTGAGATCTTCGACGGTAAGGCGATAGTCCCGATCCCGGACGACCGCCTGGGTGACGTCCACCACCACTGCCGGCCCTACCAGCCGCTGGACCGGAATCTCGTCCACCGTGCTCCGGCCCTTGCCGAAATGGATCGGCGCGTCAATGTGGGTTCCGCCGTGCTCGGCGGTGGCGAAGTTCGCGGAGGCGTACCAGTACCCGCCCGCGGTCATCCCCCAGGCGGTCTTCTCCCACTGAAACGGCTTGTTCGTGGGCCAGTAGACAGTCTGCTCATCGAACGAGTACGTCAGGTCCAGCAGCTTCCGCTCGTCAAGCTGTGCCGCGGCGGGACTTGTCCACGCGAGCAGCCACCCCGCCAGGAACAGCCGTATCGTCATTGCCATGACCGACCTCCTTCGCACCCGCTCAGCAGGCGGGCTACGCGCGATCAAGGGCCAGGAGGCGCTTGGTCAGTTGCTGGAGTTCGTTGATGTTGACCGGCTTGGCGAGCGCCGCGTTCACGACCCCATGATTCACAGCTTCCAGCAGGAAGGGCGGCGTGGCCTGGCCCGTGATCAGGATGATCTTGATGTGCTGCAGTTCGGGACGCTTGCGGATCTGGTGGCAGACTTCGAGCCCGTCCCAATCGGGCATCGCGTAATCCGTCACGACGAGGTCCGGCTTTTCCTGCTCGATCAGGTTCATCGCATCAAGGCCATTGCTCGCGTCCAGAAGCCGGACCGGCAAGGTCTTCAGCGCCGAACGATACAGCAGGCGAATCGAGGGCTCGTCGTCGACGATCAGAACGGTGGGCTGTTCGGGCGCTCCTCCCTTCATGAGCGCAAGAGTATAAAGCGCTTCCCGCGGAATAGCAAAGCTAACGGCTGCAGGGAATTCATGATGCCACCGGAAAGCGCGTGATGGTGACCGGCGCGTTCTCTAGCCGGGGCCCGCCGGCGGTGTAATAGCACAGAGTATGCTTGAGCCAGTTCGCGTCGTCGCGCTTGGGAAAGTCGGCCCGGTAGTGCGCGCCGCGTGACTCCTTGCGGGCGAGCGCCCCGGCCACCACCGTCTCGGCTAGGTCCACCAACGATCCGAGCTCCAGCGCGGTGATGAGATCGGTGTTGAAGACCCTGCCGCGATCGTCCAATCGGACGCGCGCGGCGCGCGCTTTTATGGCCTGCACGGCGACCAATGCCTCGGTCATCCTGTCCTTCGTGCGTACGAGTCCGAGATGGCTGGCCAGCACCTTGCCCAGTTCCTCGCGAACCTGCCAGGGCCGTTCCCCTCCATCATTCTTCAGGAGCTTGGCGATCCGCGCGTCCTCCCGCTGGAGCGCCCCGTCGTCGTCCCGCGGCGGGCTCGCGGTCGCCACGTACTCGGATGCCCGCAGGCCGGCCCGCCTCCCGAAGACGATCGTCTCCAGCAAGGAGTTCCCGCCCAGCCGGTTCGCCCCGTGGATGCTGACGCAGGCGCATTCCCCCGCGGCGTAGAGGCCGGCGATGGCGGTTTCGCCCCACGTGTTGGTCTTGATGCCGCCCATCACGTAGTGAGCGCCCGGCCGCACGGGGATCGGCGATTCGATCGGGTCCACGCCGGCGAAGTCCAGCGCGAGTTGGCGGATCTGCGGCAGCCGCTCCAGAATCCGCGCGCGGCCCAGGTGGCGCAGGTCCAGCAGCACGCAGCCGTCCACGCCACGGCCCTCGGCGATCTCCGTACCGATCGCCAGCGAGACGGTGGACCGCGTGGCAAGCTCCAACTGCTCCGGCGCGTACTTCTTCATGAACCGCTCGCCCAGCGTATTCAAGAGATAGCCGCCTTCGCCGCGCGCGCCCTCGGTGATCAGGATGCCGGTGTCCTTCAAGGTGGTCGGGTGGAACTGGATGAACTCCATGTCCATCAGCGGCGCGCCGGCCCGGTAGGCCATGCTCATGCCGTCCCCGGTGTTGATGACGGCGTTGGTGCTGGTGAGGTAGATCCGGCTGCAGCCTCCGGTCGCCAGGATGACGGCCTTGGCCCCGATGGCGTGCAGGCTGCCCTTCAGGATGTCCCAGACGATGACGCCCCGGCAGACGCCGTCCTCGACGATGAGCGCCGTAACGTACCACTCTTCGTAGACGAACACCTGGCGCTTAAGGAGCTGCTCGTACATGGCGTGCAGGAGCGCGTGGCCCGTGCGGTCCGCGGCGTAACAGGTGCGCGGGAAGCCGGCGCCGCCGAACGGGCGCTGCGCGATGCGGCCTTGCTCGTCCCGGCTGAAGATCACCCCCATGCGCTCGAGCGCATGGATGTCGTCTTGGGCCTCGCGGCACATCACCTCGATGGCGTCCTGATCACCGAGCCACAGACCGCCCTTGGCGGTGTCGTAGGCGTGCTTCTCCCAGGAGTCGTTCTCGCCCAAGGCCGCGTTGATGCCGCCCTGTGCGGCGACGGAATGGCTGCGGACGGGATGGACCTTCGAGACGATGGCCACATCGAGGCCCCCAGGACCAACGGGACCAGATAGCGCGGCCACGGCCGCCCGCATGCCAGCCAGGCCCGCCCCGACGATCAGAATGTCATGGACTTTCTCCAGGCGACCCATACGCGCGGGTCATCAATACCCTACCGCGCACCCCCTTGGCAAATCACCGTGACCATGCTAACCTTCCAAAGTGATAATCCTTGCCACGGACCCATCCCCAACGTGCTGGCCCCCCGCGCCCGGGTCTATACTACTCGATGTGTGACCTTGGAGGCCCGTAGTTGAATCTCTCAGCCGACCGGTTCGTCCACCGACACCTCGGCCCGACAGACGCCGACATCCAGGAGATGCTGGCGACGCTGGGCCTGCAGTCACTGGACGCGCTGGTTGATGCGACCGTGCCAGAGGACATCCGGATGCGCAAGGCCCTGGCGCTCGAGCCGAACATGGGTGAGTTCGAGGCGCTGGCGAAACTGCGGGTCTTGCACGACCAGAACCAAGTCTTCCGGTCGTACATTGGGATGGGCTACTACGACTGCATCACCCCGCCGGTGATCCAGCGCAACATCTTAGAAAATCCCGGCTGGTACACTCAGTACACGCCGTATCAGGCGGAGATCGCGCAGGGGCGCCTGGAGGCGCTCCTCACCTTCCAGACGATGGTGGCCGACCTGACCGGCCTGCCGCTCGCCAACGCGTCGCTGCTGGACGAGGCGACGGCGGCGGCCGAAGCGATGATGATGTGTCTCCGGATCAAGGGCGATGGGCAGAAGGGCTTCTTCGTCGCGCAGGACTGCCACCCGCAAACCATCGCGGTGCTGCAGACGAGGGCCCAGCCCTTCGGGATCACCTTGCACATCGGCCCGCCCGAGGCGATCGACTTTCAGAAGCAGGACCTCTTCGGCATCCTGCTGCAGTACCCGGCGACGGACGGCGCCGTCCGCGACTACAGCGCCCTGGTGGCGCAAGCCCACGCGGCCGGCGTGATGGCGGTGATCGCCACCGACCTGCTCGCCCTCACGCTGTTGCGCCCGCCAGGCGAGTTCGGCGCCGACATCGCCGTCGGCTCGAGCCAGCGCTTCGGGGTGCCGCTCGGGTGCGGCGGCCCGCACGCCGCGTTCCTCTCCACGAAAGACGAGTACAAGCGCCAGATGCCAGGCCGCATCGTGGGCCTGTCACGGGACGCCCACGGGAAGCCGGCCTACCGGCTGGCCCTGCAGACGCGGGAGCAGCACATCCGCCGCGACAAGGCGACGAGCAACATCTGCACGGCCCAGGTGCTCCTGGCTGTGATGGCCAGCATGTACGCGGTCTATCACGGGCCGGAAGGACTGCGGCGGATCGCGGAGCGCGTGCACGGCTTCGCGGTGGTGCTCGCCGAAGGCCTGCGCCGCATGGGCTACAAGCTCGGCAACGAGCCTTTCTTCGACACCATTCACGTCTGGCCGGACGAGCATTCCGGGAAACGCGTGCTCGCGCTGGCGCAGGAGCGTCGCATCAATATGCGGCAGTTTGAGGACGGCTCCTTGGGCATCGCGCTGGACGAGGTCACCACGTCGGCGGAGGTCCAGACGCTTTTCGAGATCTTCGGCGGAGGCCGGCCGGTGCCCTTCACTGTGGAGGACCTCGCTGCCAAGGCCGATTACTCCATCCCGCCGGCGTTGGCGCGGGCGAGCAAGTACCTCACGCACGAAGTCTTCAACAGGTATCACTCCGAGCACGAGATGCTCCGGTACATGCACCGCCTGGAGTCGCGAGACCTCTCGCTGGTGAATTCGATGATCCCGCTGGGCTCCTGCACGATGAAGCTCAACGCTACCGTGGAGATGATCCCCGTCACCTGGAAGGGCTTCAGCCGCATCCATCCCTTCGCTCCGCCCGCGCAGACGCGCGGGTACCATGAGCTCTTCCAGCAACTGGAGAGCTGG
>WNGA01013187.1_pt1 | contig 12199 bp, 8 predicted proteins | sample 5400061 | NCBI WGS metagenome assembly WNGA01 (sample SAMN13153366, study PRJNA577476) | soil metagenome | isolation source: 100 cm soil or saprolite under grassland replicate 2 | place: USA:California | collected 2016-06-15
TTCGGGCATGTGCGCGGCGCCTTCACCGGAGCCGATCGCGAGCACAAAGGACTCTTCCGCGAGGCGGACAACGGAACGCTGCTCTTGGACGAAATCGGCGAGATGCCGAAAAAGATGCAAGCGGGGCTGCTCCGGGTCCTGCAGGAGAAAGTCATTCGTCCGGTCGGTGGCTCCAAAGAACAGCCCGTCGATGTGCGACTCATCGCGGCGACCAACCGCGACCTCGGCGCGATGGTCGAGCAGTCCGCTTTTCGCGAGGACCTCTACTATCGACTTCACGTCGTCGAGGTGCACCTTCCCACCCTGCGCGACAGGCTCGACGACGTGCCCATCCTCATCGATCACTTCTTGAAGATCTTCGCCGCGCGTTTCCGGCGCGACAAAAAAACGGTGTCGCGTGAGGCGCTGCGCAAGCTCTCGAACTACACCTGGCCGGGCAACGTACGACAGCTCGAAAACGTTCTGCTCAATGCCTGGGTTCTCAGCGATCGCCCCGAGCTTCTGCCCGACGACTTCGATCTGCCCGCCCCGGGCCGCAGATCGGGCCTCGCCATCGAGCCGCCTCGCTCGACGCCGCGCGCACCCCCGTCCAGTCCACGCGCCCCGCCATCGCGCGTTCCGCCATCGCGGTCGCCCAATTCCCCCGCCCCGAGCACGCGCACGCCGAACTCTCGCGCCCCGAGCTCGAAGAAGAGCGGCCCCACCTCGCGCGGGCGCAAGTCGCAAGACATCAAAGAGCGCCCGGTGAGCGAAAAAGAGCGCATCGTCGGCGCGCTGCAGGCCTGCAACTGGAACCGCGTCAAGGCGGCCCAGATGATGGGCCTCCCCCGCCGCACGTTTTACCGCAGGCTCAAGCAATACGGCATTCAGTAGGCCTTCCGAGAAGGGTTTCTCAGCCGCCGTCGCTGCTGCCCGTACTTCCGCCGGCTCCGGTCGAGCCACCACCCTTCTCGGTGATGACGCTCCGGATCCAGCTGAGAACGCATGCCGTATCCGCCGCGGTCAACAAAGGGGGGAGTTGCGGCATCAAGGTGCCGCACGGCTGCGGCATCTTCGTTTTCGTCAAGATGAGGCTCGCTTCGGGGTTTTGGCTATCGATCAACTTGTACGCGCCCGCCATACAGGCCATCGCGAAACCAGCATTGGACTTGTCGACGAACGTCACCGCGTTCGCCCCAACCGAACTAGCGGTTAAAAGGAGATCGGCCGAAGCGGGTGCGCCTTCGCCGTGGCACCCCAGGGTGGCGCACTTGTTGGTCACCACGATATTGGCCATACACGGGTCGATCGAGGAGCCCCCAGCCGTCCCCGTCGAGCTAGGCGAAGCATCGAAGAACCTGTCCGGATCTTCGAGCTGTCCCGCGCACCCTACGGCGAGCCCCAACGCCGCCGCGATCGAGACCGATGAATGCCTGATTCGAGCCGCCCGTCCGCTGGACGGCGATACATCAGCCGCCATCGCTCCCGGTGCTTCCGCCCGCTCCGCCAGAGCCGGTCGAGCCGGTACCCACGCCGGGTATGCTCTTGATCCACCGCAGGACGCAGGCTTTATCGGTGTCCGTGAATGTGCCGATGATCGGCATCTTGCCGCCACACGGAGGCGTCGCCTGCAGCTTGGTGTAGATGAGGCTCTGCTCCGGTGCCTTGGAATCGACGAGCTTGAAATTGAACATCGGAGGCGTGCAGCTGCCCGCCACCATCGGGTCGCCTTTGTTCGGCGCATCGACGAGCGCGGCGTAATTGGTGGTCAGCACCTCCGTTGCGAGGGAGAGCCCAGCTCCGAGAGTGGCGCCCGAGTGGCAACCGAGGGTCTGGCACGACTTCATCGACGTCAGAACACAGGAATCCACGCCGCTGCCGGATCCTCCCACTCCGGTCGAGCTGCCTCCCGATGTCAGGGTCGTGAAATCATCGGGATTGGCGAGCTGCCCCGCGCATCCGGCAATGAGGGGCAACGCAAAGCAAACTGACAAGCAACCGAAAACCATTTTGTTCATGATGCTGACCGTTCTTGAAATCCTAGAAGAGGGCGGCAATGGAGACGTCACCGACGACATACTGATCGAGCGCTCCACCCGCAACCCAGTAATCGCCGGGAACGGGATTCAGCGTCGAGAAGATGCGCGTATAGGTAGCCGTGCCCCGTAGCTCGAGCATCGGCGTCAGGGCATAGGAGCCGCCCACCTTGACGTCGACGCCGCCGATGGTCGCGCGCGGGAACTTCTCGCCGAACTGTCCCGACGAAAGGATGTACATGTAGCCGGCGCTGGCGAGGAACGCGGCCTTGTCGAACGGAAGACGCGCGTCGGCGCCGCCGCGCACGTACTTGTAGTGGACGCCGGGCACGTCGTAAACGACGGGGTCATCGCCGGTGAAGGCAAAGTTCCAATCGCCGTACGTTCCCTCGAGGCCGATCTGCGGAGCATCCGCCTTGTCGCCCGCGAGAATGCGGCCGCGCAGGCCGACCGAGTAACGCGTCCAGGATCCGGTCGCCGAGTGGCTCCCGTCTTTGGTCTTGGACTCGAAGGGCAAGGCGGTGGCGAAGCGGCCGACCAACCCGATGTCCTTGGCGACCGGCGTCCTGCTGGTCGCGAGCGGATAGAATTGTAGGCCGACCGATGCCAACAGGATGGTGGGCGCTAGATAGGCGCGAAGACCGCCGTACATCGGCTGGTTGTATTCCATCCGGCGGTACCCGAGCTCAGGGCCAGCCTCGATGAGGACCATGGCGTTGTTGTAGTTGAGCGGCCCGCGTTTCTTTTCGACCACGTCCCTGTCGGTGGAAGATGAACTCGTCGCCTCGACGGCCGGCGACTCCTCGGTCTCTTCTTTCTTGGCCGTCTTGCCTGGCTTGTCGGCGGCAGGCTCCGGCTCATCTGCCGCGGGCGGGGCCGAGTTGAGCTCCTGCAGCGGCACGGCGAGGAGCGGCGAGAGCTGCGCCGGCGCCCTCTCTCCCTTGGCCAGCGCGACATTCTCCTCGATCATCGGCTCGGCTTGGCCGCGGACGATCAGCACGACGCGGATCTCGCGCGCGCCGCCTTTCCCGACCCGCTTCGCGCGGGCGGAAAGGGCGGCGGCTACGCCGACCTGTTTCAGCGCCTTGCGCACGCTGACCAGCGTCTGTTTGCGTGTCCTCGGATTGGCCAATGCATCGGCCAACGACCCCCGAACGCCCTGGCTGGCGATGGCCGCGTTCAATTCGTTCGGGTCCTGCACCTGCGTCCCTTGTGGAATCGACTCGCTGACTTCCTTGCGCACGTACTCGATGTCTGCGCCTTCGACTATGACCACGATACCTTTGGACTTTTGCGGAGCTGCGAAGGCGAAAGTTGCCAGGAGCAGCCACGCGAGCGTCGCGAGCCAAGTTACTGTCTTGATCATTGATACAACCCTCTCGAGGACCGGCGCACAGTGAAGCACACCGTGGACAAAATGATAAATGCCATATTGCTGCTATTTCAGCTCACGGATTTTTCATAGTACCTTCGCGCTGAAGAATTCCTTTCTCAACGAAGCCTTCGGCCCGCCTACGCTTCCTTCAATAGGACGCGCAACGCGGCAAATCCGGCTCACCAGATTCCGCGGCGACGAGATTCAACTTATCCCGAACTGCCTCAGTTTCTTGTGCAAACCTTCGCGCGTGATGCCGAGCGTTTTTGCCGCGCTCGTTTTGTTGTGGTTGTGCTCGCGTAGCGCCTCGAGAAGAACGTACTTCTCCACGGTATCCATCATCTCGCGCAAGGTCCCCTTCGACGCGCCCGAGCGGGCGATCACCCCTTCGACTTGCCGAATCCGAGCCGACAAGAGCTCCTTGGTAACGAGCCCATTGTCCTCGAGCTCGATGACCACCCGCTGCATTTCATTTTGCAGCTCGCGCACGTTGCCCGGCCAGTCGTAGGCCATGAGAAGCTCGGTGGCTTGCTGCGTGAACCCCCCCACCGCCCTGCCGAACTCGGCGCCGTAGCGTTTCAAGAAAGCCGAGGCGAGAAGGGGAATGTCGTCGCGGCGCTCGCGCAACGGGGGCACCCGCAAGGGGAAAACTTTCAGGCGGTAGTAGAGGTCCTCGCGAAAGCGGCCGGCGGCGACCTCCTTTTCGAGATTTCGGTTGGAGGCGGCCACGATGCGGACATTCACGATCTTGGGGTGTGTCGCGCCGACGGGGCGCACCTCGCCTTCCTGCAAGACGCGGAGCAGCTTCGACTGCAGCGGCGGGGGCATCTCGGTGACTTCGTCGAGAAACAACGTTCCGCCGTCGGCAATCTCGAACAGCCCCTTCTTCTCGTCGGTCGCACCGGTGAATGCGCCGCGCTTGTGCCCGAACAGCTCGCTTTCCAGCAGATTTTCGGGCAGGGCGGCGCAGTTCTGGGTGACGAAGAGCCGATCGCGGCGGCGCGAACGGTAGTGGAGGGCGGAAGCGATGAGCTCCTTACCGGTACCCGTTTCCCCCTCGATCAGGACGGTGACTCGCGTCTCGGCCACCTTGTCGAGCTGGGAGAGGAGGGTGAGCATCGGCTGACTGTTGCCCAAGATCGGTTGCCCAGCGGTCTGCCGCTTCTCCTCGCGGCTCTTGAGGAAGGTGTTTTCCTTCTTGAGCCGCTCCTCCGCGGTGACCAGCCTTTGGATGAGCCTTGCGCCGGCAATGGCCAGCGAGGCGTTGGCGGCGAGCACGGTGAGAACCTCGACGTCTTCCTGGCTCAGCATCGCGGGCGCGTCGCGATTGTCGACCTGAACGACCCCGAGGATGTCATCGCCCTTCCAGAGCGGGACGCCGATGGTGCTGCGAATCGAGGCTCCCAGGAGCGACTCGCTCTGACCGACGTCGCGCGGCGCGTCGGCGGCAAGCACGGCGGCGCGCTCGCCGACGACCTTGCGGAACACGCTGCGCGCCACCGGCACTGGTCCGGCGGGGGCGGTGCCCTGGCCGCTGGCGGAGCGGACTCGGGTCATCACCGGCACGTACGCACCGCTCGGCTCATCGACATCGCGCAGCACGATGGTCACGTGCGTGCCGCGGGGCACCAGCGCAAAGACGGCATCCGATACGGCAACCAGCGTCTCGTCGAGGCTCGTCGCCGCGCCGATTTTTTTCTGCACCCGGTAAAGCGCGGAAAGGCTGCGCGGATTTTCCTCGACCCCCGCCGAGATGCGGCCGAGATCCTCGATCTTGCGGACAGCGACGACCCTGGCTTCGTCGCGATCGTCTTGCAGCGTTACGTCGATGTAGGTGACTTGATCGCCGGAGCCGAGCTCGATGACGTCACCGTTCTCGAGCGCCGCCTGGAAGGCGGAGTCCTCGCCGAGAACGATGCGGGTCGCGCCGCGCACCAACGAGGTGCCGTTGGTGGAGCGGAGGTCTTCCAGCGTCGCCGCCGGGCCGAGGGCGATACGGGCGTGCTCGGCCGAGACGTGCGAATCATCGATCACCAGGTCGTTGGTGGGGGCTCGACCGATGCGAACGCCGTCCCCTTCTGCGACGAACGAACGCCCCGCGCCCGCTCCTGTCCGGACTGCCAGCCGAAGCATCTTGGGGTAAGGATCTAACGGGCGCGCAGTCGGTAGACGACCTGTTTCACCGGCGCATCCGCTTGCATCATGTTCTTGTCGTCTTTGGCTTTGTTCTCGTCCACGATCTTCTGCAGAGCATCGGCAACGGAAGCCGGCTCCTTCTGGGTGAGGTGGTCGATGGCCGAGGCAGCGGTGAACCGCACGGCGGCGTTCTTCACCTTGGGGAGCTGCTTCACGATTTCCATGCTGGTCCCGGCATTGCCCAAGATACCCAGCATGTAGGCGGCCTTGATGCCGATGAACTGCGTCTTCTCTTCCTGCGCCGCCGGTTCTTGGATCTTCGAGAGGTAGCAACCGACGTTGTCGCCGCATCCATGGACGACGTCGGCGGCGAGCTTCCACGCATCCTTTTCGATCGGCGTCCCTTCTTTGTCGACGACGCCTTTGACCTCGCCGGCCTGGCCCTTGTTCATCAGTTTGATGGCGGTGACCAGAGCGGCGATCTGAACGGCGTTCTTCTCGTTTTCGCCTCCCTTGGCGCCGGAGATCTGTTTGAGGCACCAGCCGACGAGCTGTGAGTCGTAAAAGTGCGCGGCAGCTTCCATCAGCTCGGCGCGGGCATTCTGACCGCCGGGCGGCATGAGCGCGGTGGGACTCACTTTTTCGAACGCCGACTGGAAGGCCCTCTCGATTTCCGGTTTGGTGGGCAGTTTGGTGAGCTCGCGCGCGATGATCGCGCGCGAGACGTCGGAATCGGCCCCGTCGAGCGCCTGCATCATCGGACCCGCCGCCTCGGGTCGACCGATCGCCCCGAGCACGACGGCCGAGGCCCTCACATACGACTTGGCTTCTTCGGGGCTGCCGCCGGAAACCGACTTCGCGTACTCGACGAGCTCGGGATCCTTGCCGGCAAGCGCGCCCAAAAGGACGGGCATCGCTTCTTTTCCGACCTTGATGAGAGCCACCGAAGCGGTCTGCGCGAAATCGGCCTTGCTCGGCGTCATCACCACTTTGAGGAGCGGCTTGACCGCGGTCACATCTTTGAGCTCACCGAGAATCTCCGCCGCCGTCGTTTGCCAGAACTGTTCGTTCTGGTAGGCGGCAACTTTGCCGGCATCGCCCGCCCCCGAGGGCTTCTCGACTTTGCGATTGAGTCGCTCGAGCATCAGCGACTTCCAGCTCGGGCTCGCAAGCTGAACCATCGCGTCGTGCACGTTCTTGTAAGCCTGCGAGCCCTTTTGCGTGCCCGCCTCGAGCTTGGCGAAAGCTTGACCGAGGGCGGTGGCTCCTTCCTCGAGCTTCGTCGCGCCGATCGCCGGGGCGGCCCAGCGAACGTCCTCTTCCGAGGCTCCCTTTCCATCGGCGAACGCCGAGCAGGCCTTGATCCACGCCGCCTTGGCGCGGGTGTCGCGCGTGTCGCTCAAGAATTTGATGAGCTCGACCCGGGTGCGATCGTCGAGCTGACCGTCCACGTACGTCTTCGACAGAGGGTCGACGATCTTGTCGAGCAGCGCCTTCACGTTGGGGTCGTTGCGGTCCTTGTTGGCGCGGGTCATCGAATCTTCGAAGAACTGCATGAGCCTCTTGATCGCGGCGGGCCGCTGAATGGGATCGTTCAGCTTTTTCACCCACGTTTCAGGCGCATTCTCGTCCTGACAGCCGACCGTTCCCACCGCCACAGCCGACAAAGCCGCGAAGCTCGCGGACGTGAACAAGAGGGCACGAAGCAGCGGGGCAATCGTTCCGGCAGATCGAATCATGGAGTCACCTCCCCAACGGGTACGTGAAGAACTACGACGCGAGCTCGCCCCCTGGCGAGCGAACTCGATGCGCGCAACTGAGCCGAAAAACCAAGGCCCTTCGAAAAGTTACGCCGCTCTTCGCCGCGCTGTCAACGCGACTCGCATGGGCGACATGTATGTCCGGGTGCGAGCGGGTTTCGCGTCGAGTGACTTGGCCTTGCCGGGTGTCGCTTCGTCATCCGATGATCATGGCTTCGCTGAGAAGACGCCCCTCACGAAAACGGCGCAGATTCCAGCGCTCGAACATGGGTAGCTCCGTCTTTTCGACGATGTACTGGGCGAGGAGCTTACCCATCACCGGAGCCATCATGAAGCCGTGCCCCATGAAACCGGAGATCTGATAGAAATCGTCGATCTCGTCGACCCGGCCGACGATCGGATTTTGGTCCGGGGTAATGTCATAGCAACCGGCCCACTGCCGCAGGACCTTCACCGAGCCGAGGATCGGGCAGGTCTGGGTGAGAGCGCGGGCGTAGAGCGCCAAGAAGCGGTGGGATGAACGTTGATCGAGCCCGTCGGGAACCTGATCGTCGGAGATCCCTCCGACGATTTCGCCGCGCGTCGATTGAGAGAAGTAGAGTCCGTTGGTGAGATCAGCCACCAGCGGCGAGAGCCACGGCTTCAGCGGTTCGCTCGAGCAAATCTCGTGACGGTGAGGTCGATTCGGCAGTTCGACGCCGAGCAGCCGGGCCACCTCGGGGCTCCATGCCCCCGCCGCATTGACGACTCGATGGGTGCGAATCGTTCCGCGGTTGGTGACGACCGCATCGATCCGGCGCCCGGTCGTCTCGAACCCGATCACGTCGGTGAAGGTCGCCACCTCGACGCCGAGCTTCTTCGCTGCTTCGGCGTAGCCCCACAGAAAAGGCCAGGGAAAAACGACGCCGTCGTCGGGGTTGAAGCTTGCCGCGACGATCCCGTCGATGTCGAGCTCGGGGACGATGGTTCGCGCTTCGCGCGGGGTGAGCATGCGCGTCAAGAGACCGCAATCGTTCTGCACGCGCACGCTTTGCTCGAGCACTCGACGCTTCTCCTCGCTGCGAGCGAGAAAGAGATAGCCGCCTTGCCGGAACCAGACGTTGATTTTCATGGCCCGCGCGAAGTCACGGCAGATGCGGATGCTCTCCTGCATGAGGCGCACGTTGGCCTCGGTCGACCACTGCGCGCGAACGCCGCCGCCGTTGCGACCGCTGGCGCCGCCGCAGACATAGGAACGGTCGACGATGGTGACGTTACCAAGGCCGTGGTGAGCCGCCAGGTTGTAGCCGATGGCGAGCCCCATGATGCCCGCCCCGACGATGACTACGTCCGCCTCGTCCCTCATCGAGAGTGCTGGTCAAGCTAAGATAGCTGCTGGGCCGCGACCAGCTCCAAAACACGAGGATGGAGCTTTCCGTTGGTGGCCAGAAAACCGCTTCTGTTGGCGAGCTCGGAGCCGCCGTAGTCGATCGGCCGTCCGAAGGCGTCGGTACAGAGCCCTCCGGCCGCGAACACGATCGCCTCCGGCGCGCAGGTGTCCCATCGCTTTCCGGCATGGCCCGGTTGGAAGTAGACGTCGGCGCGCCCTGCGGCGATTTCGGCAGCTTTGAGGCCCGCGCTGCCCCGCGTCAGCACGTTGGGCGTACCCACGCCGGCAACGAACTGCTGCAGACGGGGCGACTGATGCGAGCGCGAAACCACCAGTCGCGCGTTCGCGAGCTCGCCCGTCTCGCTGACGCGTATCGGGGTCCGCTCGCCGGTCGCCGCGACTTCGAAAGCGCTGGTCCCCTCGCCGCCCGCCCAGGCGAGGCCGAGTGCCGGGGCGACGACCACCCCCGCGATGGCGCGACCTTTCTCGGCGAGGCCGATCATCACCACGAAGTCGGCGTTCTTGGCCACGAACTCCAGGGTGCCGTCCAGCGGGTCGACGAAAAAGACCCGTGGCGCTCCCCCCCAGCCGGCGAACGCGCTCTCGTCGCTCTCTTCGGCGACGACCGGGACGTCACCGAAGGCTTCGGCGAGCCGCGCGCAGATGAGCGCATTGGCGTCGCGATCGGCCTGGGTCACCGGATCCGCCGGTCCCTTGTAGTCGACCGAAAAATCCGTCGCGTAAATGCGCGCCACGACCGTCGACGCCTCGCGCGCGATGCGCAGCATCGTTTCGAGCTCTTCTCTCCTGTTCAAGTGACCACCCCCACCCGCGAAAGATCGCTCGCGAGAAGCGTCAACGCTTCTTCCGACAAGTACGGCGGACCGCTTCCCGCCTCGCGCACCAGCTGTTCGAGCTGAACCACGTTCTTCGGCCCCAGAACGGCGGAGGAGACGACCTCGTTGCACAGAACGAAACGCACTGCCGCGCCGCGCATGGTCAACACGTCACCTCGGACCAGAGAGCGCACGGCGTCGAGCTGGCGCAAGCGCGTCTCGAACTCGAGGCGCGTCCAGCGCTCGGCGCGGTGATCGCCGGGCGAAAACCAATCGGTCGGGCCGCGCATCCCCACCAGAAGACCGTACGAGAGGACCGAGCGAGCCAGCACGGCGGTCTTCGCTTTGGCGAGATCGCCGGCAAGCTCGTGCAGCTCGCGCGAAAAGAAGATGTTGTAGGCGAGCTCGATGACTTCGGCTCCGTGTCCGAGCGCGGCCCGCGCGGCGTAGGCATCGCCGACGCTGACGCCCCACGCGCCGATGGCTCCGCTCTGCTTGAGCTCCTTCATCACCAGGGCCGCTTCGCCGCGCGACATCGTCGTCGCGCTCGGATTGTGAAGGAGAACGACATCGATCTTTTCACGCTTGAGCCGTTCCCTCGACCGCTCGACGGCCTGACGAAGGTAGGCGGCGTCGAAGCGCTTGTAAGCTTCCTCGATCTCGCCCGGCTCGGACTCCGGCGGGGGATCGGAACGGAACGTGCCGACCTTCGTCACGACGTGAGTGCTCGCCGCGTCCCCGAGGCGGGCTCCGAGGCACTTCTCCATCTCTCCGCGGCCGTAGACATCCGCGGTCTCGAACAGATTGATGCCGAGCTCGAGGGCTCGATCGATCACCCGATCGCGCTCCAAGGGATCGACGTCGCCATACCCATCGCCGGAGAGACCCCAAGTCCCGATGGACAACTCGGATACGGAGAGGCCTGTCTGACCGAATGGTCGGGTGCGCACGCCTGCGATCTAGCACTCCTCGCCTGGCATTACTGCGTCAGATCTTGGCGATGACAGATCACGATCAGCAATTGCCGCGTTTCCCCACGCAAATTTACGGCGAGGCCGTCGGTAGGACCCATCCGACCGGAATGGCCGCGAGGCCTCGCCTCTGTTTGAGTTACTCGGCGCGATCTGGCAGCGACGATCTGACGCAGTCACGCTAGGCGCTCACCAAGAGTTTCACTTCTCGTAAAGCCAGTAGTGCGCCGAACCGAAGCGTCCGCCGTCGAAGGCCTGCAGGGAAAGCGCCACCCGTTCATCGGGCAAGTCCGCCGGCAGGTCGAACCGGTGCTCCGACCATTCCCCCGGAAGGATGTGCAGCACGCCGATGACCGCGCTACCCGCGCGCACTTCGACGGCGGTCGGCGCATCGGCCATCATGCGCGCGATCACGAAGGCGGCTCCCCGCCGGCCGTTGCGAACGATGAAGCGGTCGGCCGGCCTGTGCACCCGTGCTCCGTCGGCGATGAGCCGATCGCCGAGCTCGTAGCTGAGCGCCTGGTCGTCGGTTTCGCGGGTGAGGCCGATATCGTAGTCGTGCGCGGACTCGGACTCGAGGTCGGCAACGTCGAGCTCGTCGATGAGCTTCGCCCCGGGTGAAACGCTGGGAGCATCGCCGGAGCCAAGCAGGTCGTAGCGGGCGGCGAAGGCGGTCATCGTCGTACCGCCGAGGATGGTCTGATCGATGACGGTCTCGTCGTGTAGCGCGTCGCCAAGCACGGCGTCACAGGCCATCCAATGGCGATAGACGATGAAATGCGTGGGAAGGTGCTCGGGCGAAGCGCGCCAAAGTCTCTCGTAATGCTCGAAACGGGAGCCGGCCCCCGCCACCCAATACCGCGCTTCTCCGGGAGTCGTGAGTCCGACGACGTCGAACGTTCGGCGGTTGGAAAGATAGCCGATGGCCCCGGTGTCGTTGACGCCGATGCGCGCATCGGCCGGGAGCGCGGCATCGGCCCACCGCCCGAGGGCGACTTGCTGCCGATCGATCGCCGATGCGCTGCCGGCAAGGTCGTCGACCGTCCAGTCGAGGTGCGACGCGAGCGCCCCGGCAAAGGCGAAGCTCACCACGGCGCCGACCACCCGAAGCTGCGGCCGAATCGAAGCGAGGAGCTCACCCGCGCAGGAGCCGAGACAGGCCAATCCGATGAACCATGCAAACGCGAAGGGCCACAGGTAGCGCAGCCGATTCCAGAGGAACGTGAGGTACGTACAGGGAACGAGAATCGACAGCGCCAGCAGCAACACGAGCCCCGCGCGGAACAATCGCCCGCGAAGCCCGCCCGTCACTGGGATGGCCAGCAGAGCTGCGATGGCGTACGGCTTGGCTCCGCTCGGAATGTAGACCGCGCTCCACTCTTTTCCGTCGAGCAGCGTATCGAAAAGGATACGTGCATTTTCCTCTACCGCCGCGACGAGCGTGAGCCCATGACCGTAATAGGGGTTGCCCGGGAGCCATTTGACCATCGTGGTGGACGAAGCCGCGTGCCCAGTCAGAGCCACGTTGAGAAGCGGGACGACCAGCGGCCCCACCAGGGCGAGGAGGGCGGGAATGCGCCGCCGCCACACGGCGGCCGGCGGTGACCCTGCTGCGCGAGCGCCGGGAAAGGATGCGAGCGTCGCCAAGATGACGAACGAAGCGAGCATCCCCTCGGGGCGAAGGAGGGGAGCCGCGAGCGAGGTGCCCAAAAGAAGGCGGTGTCTTCGCGGCGTTCG
>WNGA01027774.1_pt1 | contig 12199 bp, 11 predicted proteins | sample 5400061 | NCBI WGS metagenome assembly WNGA01 (sample SAMN13153366, study PRJNA577476) | soil metagenome | isolation source: 100 cm soil or saprolite under grassland replicate 2 | place: USA:California | collected 2016-06-15
GCTGGCGTAGATCTGCGGCCCGAAGTAGTCGTTCCAGCAGTAGAAGAACTGGAACAGCGCAACCGCCGCGATCGCCGGCTTCGCCATCGGCAGGACGATCCGGAGAAGCGCCTTGAACTCGCCGCAGCCGTCCACTTTCGCCGCGTCCACGTAATCCTTCGGAATCGTCAGCAGGAACTGCCGCAACAGGAAGACGGAGAACGCGTCGGTGAAGGCCATCGGGATGATCAGCGGCCACAACGTCCCGGACAGGTGCAACTGCTTGGCCCAGAACAGGTACATCGGCACGATCACCACCTGCGGCGGCAGCATCATCGTGGAAATCACCAACATCAGCGCGAAATTCCGCCCGCGGAACGTGAAACGCGCTAGCGCATACGCGACTGGAATGCTGGAGAGCAGCGTCAGCGCCGTACCGAGACCGGCGTAGATCAGCGTGTTCTTCCACCAGGTGAGGAAGCCCGGCGTCTCCCAGACCGTCCGCAGGTTCTCCCAGTGCCAGCTGTCCGGCCACAGATTCCGGGTGAGGGCTTGCTGGTCACTCATCAGCGCGGTCAGGAAGACGAACACGAACGGCAACACGAAGAACACCGCCGCCGCGATCGCCAGCGAATGCACCGCGACCCATTCCAGAACTTTGGTACGACGTGCTGTCCGGGCAGACGGAGTGAGTGCGACCGGCGAGGCCGCAATCGTCATCGTCATGAGGACCCCTTCAGTCGTTGGTGGCCAGGAAGCCGCTGCCGCGGCGCATCAGCAGAGCGGTGAACGCCATCGCCAGCGCGAACAGCACCAGCGCGATCACACACGCTCCGCCGGTGTCGAACCGCTGGAACCCCAGGTGGTACACCAACTGCGGCAGCGTCAGCGTCGACTTCTCCGGATAGCCCGGCTCGAACTGTTGCCCTGAGCCACCGATCACACCACTCGCGACCTTCCCGGCGACCAATGGCTGCGTGTAGTACTGCATCGTCTGGATCACGCCGGTGACGACCGCGAACAGCACGATCGGCGAGATGTTCGGCAGCGTCACGAACCGGAACCGTTGCCATGGGCCCGCACCGTCCAGCGACGCCGCCTCGTACTGCTCCTGCGGTACGTCGAGCAGCGACGCCATGAAGATCACCATCAGGTCGCCGATACCCCACAGCGCGAGCAGGGTCAGCGCCGGCTTCGACCAGTGCGGGTCGTTGAACCAGCCCGGCTGCGGAAGCCCGAGGCTGCCGAGGATGTTGTTCACCGGTCCGGTGCCCGGGTTGAGCAGGAACGCGAACGCCATCGTCGCGGCCACCGGCGGCGCCAGGTACGGCAGGTAGAACGCGGTCCGGAAGAACCCGGCGCCGGTCTTCACCTTGGTGATCAGCAGGCCGATGCCGAGGCCGAAGATCACCCGCAGCGTCACCATCACGACGACGAGCCAGAGGGTGTTGCGGAGTGCCGGCCAGAAGAACGGGTAGTCGGTGAAGACGTAGTGCCAGTTCTTCAGGCCGGTCCAGGTCGGCGGCGTGAAACCGTCGTACCGCATGAAACTGAAGTAGACGGTCGAGATCAGCGGGTAGAGGAAGAAGACGCTGACACCGATCAGCCAGGGGGACAGGAAGGCGAGGTTCCGCAGGGTTTCCCGGCGGCGCTTGCGGCGCAGACCACGTTGGGTCGTACGCCGCGCGACCGCGGTGATGGTTGCCGTCGACATCACTTGACCTGGGCCAGATCCTTGTCGATCTGCTGGTCGGTCTTCGCCAGTCCGGCGGCCAGCTCAGGCGCCTTGCCGGACTCCCAGGCGTAGCCGAAGTCCTGCAGGCTGAGCTGGTAGGCACCGCCGTTCGGGCTGGCCGGGGTGGTGCTGCTCTTCGGGTTCCCGGAGATCTCGAGGAAGGTGCGGAAGGCCGGATCGGCGTCCAGCTTGGGCGACTTCAGCGCGTCCAGGGTGGACGGCACGTTGTGGATCGCGTTCGCGAAGTTGACCACGGCGTCGGTGTCGGTGGTCATGTACTTGACCAGCTCCCAGGCCGCGTTCTGCTTCTGGCTGGTGCTCGCGATGCCGATGATCGTGCCGGACAGGTAGCCCTTGCCGTAGGTGTCGGCCTGGTCGTCGGGCACCGGGAACGGCGCGACGCCGATGTCGAACTTGACCCCGGCGTCCTTGGCCATCCCGAGCCGCCACTCACCGTCGAGCGTCATCGCGACCTGGCCGGTCTGGAACGGGTTCTTCGCGCTCCACTCGTCACCGAAGGTGGACCGGTACTTCTCCAGCTTGGCGAACCCACCGAGCTCGGTCGCCAGGTTCTTCTGCCAGCTCAGCATCTTGGCGAACGCCGGGTCCGCGGCCAGGTTCGACTTCCCGTCTGAGCTGAAGTACGTCGGGTTCCACTGCGCGGCGAAGTGGGTGGTGGTCGACTCGTAGCCGTGGAAGTTCGGCATGAAGCCGAGCTGGCTGTAGGTGTCGCCCTTGAGCTTGGTCAGCTTCTTCGCGTCCGCGTCGAACTCGGACAGCGTCTTCGGCGGCTCGGTGATCCCGGCCGCCTTGAACGCGTCCTTGTTGTAGTACAGGCCGTACGCGTCGTTCAGCAGCGGCAGCGTGCACCGCTTGCCCTCGAACTGGGTGTAGTCCTGCAGCGCCTTCGGGAACGTCTTGTCCAGGTCGACACCGGACTTGTCCAGGAACGGCTTCAGGTCGCTCAACACTCCGCCCGAGCAGAACGTCCCGACGTTGTCGGTGGTGAACGACGACACCACGTCGGGAGCGTTCGGCCCACCGGCCCGCAGCGCCTGCTTGATCTTGTCGTCGTTGATGTTGCCGACGGCCTTCACATGGATGTTCGGATGCTGTGCCTCGAACGCCTTGATGTTCGCGTTGATCGCGGCCGACTCGCTCGGAGCGCTCCAGCCGTGCCAGAAGGTGATGGTGACGTCCTTGGTGGCGTCGTCGTTCGCCTGCGGGGCGGCCGACGTACCGGTACAGGCGGTCGCGAGCAGTGCGACCGCGGCGGTGCCGATCAAGGCGCCTGAACCAGTCATTCGAAGCTTGGGTTGCATCCGGGGACTCTCCTAGGGGATGGGTGGACCTGCGGTGTCGAAGACTTCGTCGCGGGTGGTGGTCAGGGCTGACTGCAAGGCCCCGGCAAGGACCGGGTCCTCGTGGATCGCGGTCATCAGGAGGCGTGGCCGCGGTACGGCGAGCTCGGCCAGCTCCTCCTGGATGAGACCGCGGAGGCGTTCACCGCCGGCGGTGATGACGCGCCGCCCGTCGCGCCGCGGTGCAGGCGGCCGTTGATCACGATGGCGGCGCCGATGCCGTCCTCACCCCAGAGCAGGATGAAGTTCTCGGCCTCCTTGGCGTGGCCGATCCGCTGCTCGGCGACCGCCGCGAGGTTGACGTCGTTCTCGACTTCCAGCGGTACGGCGATCGCCGCGGCCAGCTCGTCGAGCAGTTGGGGCGAGTGCCAGCCGGGCAGGTGCATCGCGTAGCGGAGGCGGCCGGTCGTCGGGTCGAAGCCACCCGGCGTGCCGATCGAGACGCGGTGCAGGCGGTTGCGGTTCAGGCCGGCTTCGCCGACGGCGCCCTCGATCGCCTTGATGACCCGGTCGACCGTGCCCTTCGCGCTGCGGCCCGGCGTGGGCAGCTCGTAGCTGCCGACCACCTTGCCGGTCACGTCCGCGACGGCCGACCGGATCCGGCTCGGCATCACGTCGAGGCCGGCGACGTACGCGATGCTGCCGTTGATCTCGTAGAGCTGGGCATTCGGGCCGGGACGGCCGGCGGACGTGCCGCTGGCGCGGACCAGACCGGCGCTCTCGAGCCGCGCCAGCAGCTGTGACGCGGTCGGTTTCGACAGGCCGGTGAGGTTGCCGAGGGTGGTGCGGGACAGCGGGCCGTGGCTGAGCAGCAGCTCCAGGGCGGCGCGGTCGTTCATCGCGCGAAGCAGGCGCGGAGTTCCAGGTGTTGTTGCCATGGGACAACCCTGCCTCCCTTCGCGCCGTCCGCGGTGATGCCGCGCTGATCTGGTCTCGACTGTTAGGAAAGTTTCCTATTGGTCGGAGACCGTACGGCTGCCTGAAGGCAGGTGTCAATGAATTCGCGCTAGGTAAATTTGTTGCGCGGGTTGGCTATCGCGTGTCAGCGACGGTCGCGAGCAGGGCGAACGAGACCAGCCAATGGGTCGACATGAAGTCGCCCCCGGTCACGGTCGGCAGGACGGCTTCGACCTGACGGTCTGCACCGGCGCGGAGTGTTTCGGCGACCTCTGGGAGGGTCGGCGCGATGGTGCGAAGTTGCCAGGCTCGGGACAGCGCGAGTCCGGAGAGGTGGGCGAGTTGGCCGTCGCCGGAGTCGTCCGTCGTCGGGACCTCGAGCAGGTGCAGGTGTGCGTCAGCACCGAGGCCGGGGAGGAAGGCTGTCAGCCAAGTTCTGTAGTCGTTCGCGGGCAGCACGCGCCGCATCAGTTCGGCCTCGGTCAGCGCCGGCGACAGGAAGTCGGTGCCGGACGGCTCGAAGCGGGTGTCGTACGACGTGTCCTCGCCGAACCACTCGATGGCGCGGCTGCGGATCGTGTCGACCACCTCGGTCCGGCCGAGTTCGTCGTACGCCTCGAGGAGCAGTGCCAGAGCGAAAGCGCTGTTGAGGTGTACGCCGTGCCGGACCGGGTACGCCTGTCGCGGGAGCCAGCCGAGGACGAGGTCCGCGATGGTTTCTCCCAACGGAGTAAGGGCATCCGCCCACCTGCTTGCCTGCGGCAACTTGTGTGCAGCCGCGACCAGCATCGCCGCCCAGGCCCAGCCGTAGGGACGTTCGTACGACGGACGGTCGCGCAGGTACGCCGCTTCGGTCGCGATCGCCTCGTCGGTCAGCCGCCGGTCGAGGAGCTCGATCGGGGCCTGGCCGACCTGGTCCGGTGCGAGGGCGAGCAGCCGGACCAGGGACCACTGCATGTGCGCGCTGGAGTGCCAGTCGTAGGAACCGTAAAACGCTGGATGCAGCCGGTCGGGCGTCACGTCCACGTCGTCCGGGCCGTGCGAGGCGTGCTGAGCGCCGTACGGGTATTTGGTCTCGAGAACCTCGCACGCGATCTTGGCCCAACCGGCGGCGTACCTCATCTACAGCTCCTAGAAGGCGAAGACGTACATCAGGGCGATGTTGCAAGCCAGCAAGGGGATCGCGGTCGGGATCTGCGCTTTGATCGGCCCGTACTGGTCCTTCATCTCCAGTAGAGCAGCCGGGACGAGGTTGAAGTTGGCGGCCATCGGCGTACACAGGGTGCCGCAGAAGCCGGCCAGCATGCCGATCGCGAACACGACCGCCGGTGTGCCGTGGAACTGCTGCACCAGCAGCGGCCAGCCGACCGCGGCCGTCATCACCGGGAACGCGGCGAACGCGTTGCCCATGATGATCGTGAAGACCGCCATCCCGATGCAGTACAGCGCGACCGCCGCGATCAGCGAGCCCTTCGGCACAAGGTGATCGGTGACCCGGCCGACCGCCTTGCCGACGCCGGACGCGTTGAACAACAGGCCGAGGGTGGCCAGCATCTGCGGCAGGATCGCGGCCCAGCCGATGTGCTCGAGCAGGCGTCGGCCCTCGTGCAGCGGCACGGCCGGCGACTTCGGTTTGAGGAGCGCCATGCCGACCGCGAGCGCCAGCAGAGATGCGACGCCGAGACCGATGATCGTCGCGGAGCCGGATTGGAGCAGCGGTTTGCCATCTCCCAGCTTCACCTTTGCCAGCCACGCGCCGAAGGTCGCGGCAACCACGGGAATCACGAGCGCAGGCAGGAAGAGCTTGTTGCCGAACCGATCGGCGAAGCGGGCCCGTTCGTGCAGGGTGGTCGTCTGTTCGTGGCCGCGACCTGGGAAGCCCGAGCCGGCGAGCACCGCGAGGCTGATGACCGCGATACCGAGCAACCACGCCGGAGCCTGCTTGTTGACGACGAAGGTGCCGTAGCCGAACGACAGGCCGAGAATGCCCCAGAACGCCGCGCTGCCGTGGCGCTTCGGGTTGCTGCGATCGTTGACCACCTGCAGCGCGATGGTCGGTCTTGGCCTCGGCGGCCAGCTTGTCCAGCCGGCGATCGAGGAGCAGCAGCCGTACGCCGTGGATCAGCAGCGCGCAGATGCCGGTCGGGATCGCCCAGAGCGCGATGTCGATCGCCTCCAGGTGCAGGCCGTACGTCGCATCGACGAAGCCGGTGATCAGCAGGATCGAGCCGATCGCGACGAAGATGTCCTCGCCGAAGAACAGCCCGACCGTGTCGGCGCTGGCGGCGAAGCCCTTGATCTTCTCCTGCATCTTCTCGGGTAGTCGGCCGTAGCGTCTTTCCGCGGCGCCGGCGGCCATCGGGGCGATGAGCGGCCGGACCGCCTGGGCCGGGCCGCCGATGCTGGTGAGACCGAGTGCCGCCGTACCTTGCCGGATCAGCAGGTAGATGGCGAGCAGCCGGCCGGTGGTGAGGACTTTCAGCTTGCCGATCAGCTTGCGGGCCTGCTGCTGCAGGCCGTACCGCTCGATCAGCCCGATGACGGGCAGCGTGACGATGAAGACGGTGACGGACCGGCTGCCGGCGAAACCGTCGCCGAAGGCGTTCAGGATCTTGACCGGTGACAGGCCGCCGATCAGGCCGGCCACGATACCGGCCGCGGTGACGACCAGCATCGAGGTCAGCCGCAGTGCGAACCCGACGACGACCACCGCGATGGCGAGCAGAACCCACATGGTTCCTCCCGGGAGGGCGAGACGCGATTCCGGCCACCGTAAAGGATTGTTGAACGATCCTGCAATGGATCATTCGAACATTCTTGGACTGATTGTGGCTCGGCCGTCACCGAGCGCGCATGCGGAGACGCGCCGTGACCGCGGGGGCCCGGCGCGGTGTCGTCGTACCTGAGTTAGGGGAGGCGCCAGTCGACGGGGGTGGCGCCTTGGTCGACGAGGAGGGCGTTGACTCGGCTGAACGGGCGGGAGCCGAAGAAGCCGCGGTCGGCGGACATCGGGCTCGGGTGGGCGCTTTCGACGTACGGCGTACTGCCCAGCATCGGCTTCAGCGTCTGGGCGTCGCGGCCCCACAGGATCGCGACCAGCGGGCCGCCGCGCTTCACCAGTGCGTGGATCGCCTGCTCGGTGACGGTCTCCCAGCCCTTGCCGCGGTGCGCTCCGGACTTTCCGGGCTGGACTGTGAGCACCCTGTTGAGCATCAGTACGCCTTGGTCGGCCCACGGCGTCAGGTCGCCGTTCGAGGGAGCCGGTACGCCGACGTCCGCCATCAGCTCGCGGTAGATGTTGGCCAGACTGCGCGGGATCGGCCGGACATCCGGCGCGACCGAGAAGCTCAACCCGACCGGGTGACCCGGCGTCGGGTACGGGTCCTGGCCGACGATCAGCACCTTCACCTGCTGCAGCGGCCGGTGGAACGCGCGCAAGACGTTCTCGCCAGCCGGCAGGTACGGCCGCCCGGCCGCGATCTCCGCCCGCAGGAACTCACCCATCTTCGCGACCGTGTCCTCGACCGGCGCCAGCGCTTCCGCCCAGTCCGGGGCGACCAGATCCGTCAACGTCTTCGGGCTCACCCGCCACAGTTTCGCAGTACGACCCCCAGACGCCCACCCCGGGTCAATTCCAGGCAGGGCAAAGGGGGCGCACCGAGAGGCGCGCCCCCTTGTCCCTTGGGATGAATGCTGACGAACCGACTAGCAGGTCAGCGCAACCGTGCCGCTCAGCGGGTCAGTGGCGCCGCAGCTGAAGATCTGTGTCCCCGGCGGCTGCTCGATGACGAACTGGATAGACGTAAGCGTCAGCACTGGGTTGACGCCGGTCCAGTTCGGGTTCGGACAACCAGCCTCCGCCCCTGTGACCGTTGCGGGTGCGGTCAAGGTGGAGGTGACACTGATGGTCAGATTACCGTTCTTGATATCCGAGCCTGGGATGATGACCGGAGTAGTCGCCGGCCCTACCAGTACCTTGTTCTGGCCGGGCGCGGTGTTTCCGCCATTGTTCTGGCACTGGTAGACCGCGGTTCCGGTCAGCGTCTGGATGACCTTGACGTCGGCGTTGCCGAGGCCGGCGAGTGTGGCGGTACATTTGACGGTCAGACTCGCACCTGAGCCGGTAATGGTGCAGGTGGGCGAGCCGCCCTTCTTGAAGTGCGGGCTGTCGGCCAACGCGTTCGGCGCCGACAGCGCCGATAGGCATAACAGCGTGATGAGAAGTAGGGCAATTCGGCGCATGGTAACCCCCTGTTGAGCGCCGGAAAAACACCTTGTTACTGAAGCCCTTTCAGGATTTATTCGTGCTGATCGTGCGGCAAGGCACGGTGAAGCAACGGCGCGCGGTCGGTGGTCCGCGAGCCCGAGAGCGTAACGACGGCACCATGGGATTCCCCAAGCGAGATCCAGCAGTCCGCATGGCAGGTTCGGGGTTCTCCCCAGCAGCGCTCCGCGCCTGGCGTGATCAGGTGACGTCCCCCAGGCCGCCTTGGCCCAATAGAACCCGGAGCGCGACGCGTGGCCGCGTTGCCCCGAATTTGCCGCGAATCTACGCCCGCTGATGACGGTCTGCAAGGTCGTAGCACACTATTTGCTGATGATTCGGCGGGGCCGCGCGCAGTGTGGCCGGTCCGTTTCCCTGCGCTGTTGATCCTGATCGCGGATCGTGTTCCAGTTGCTCCGGTCAGTTCCCCGCAGGGTTCGGGTAGTTGCCCAGAGCATCCGCCAGGCGCCTGTTGCAGCTGGACCGGTTAAGGTGGTCTGGCGGTTCACCGGATAGTTCCAGAACGTCCTGTTTTGTTGGCGTGTTGGTCACGCAATCCGTTTGAAGCGACTGGTACAAAGAACCCGGCCCCGCAGAGGTATGAGCTTGCGGGGCCTTTGCTATGCCCGGGCCTGGTCGGTGCTATGGCTTGGCGAGGCGGCGGAGGGCGTTGGCGTAGCGGCGGGCGGTGTAGTGCTGGGCTTTGCGGGTGGCGGGGCCGCCCAGGCGGGTGTACCAGGTCGCGGGGCGGCTGTACGCGCGGATGGTGAAGTAGATGCCGTCTGGTTCACGCGTGACAACGAAGGACTCCTCACCGGACGCTGGGTGGCCTTGCAGTGTGCCGTAGGCGAAGCCGATGCGGTCAGGCTCCTCGACCGTCCACACCACTCGGCAGGGGACCGGCAGACCGAGTGCGCTTGCCTTCAGCAATTGCCCGGCCAGGATGCCGGCACCGAGTCGGCCGAGTACGTTCGCGCCGATCACGGCCGGGCTGTCGGTCGCCTTCATCTGCAGGCCGGCGGCCCGATGCATTCGCCAATGCAGCAAGGCTTCCCCGGCCCGACGGAAGACCTCGTCGCCTTCACCGATCCGGGTCTTGTGTTCGAGCCGGTGATAGCCCGGCGGCGTCTCGTCGTACCGGGTCGATCCGATCACCGTGTAGTTGAATCGCAGCCGAGCCAAATCCTCGAGCCTCATCCAACCCTTCCCAACTCGTCGCCACTCCGGCGGGTTCCTCGCGTCCATCCACCCCAAGCGTAGATAGCGTGCCGCCCCTCACGGGTCCCAAGCCCGGTGTCCGCATCTTCGGCGCTCGGGCGTCTGCGGCTTCCGCCGTACCGACGAACGGGTAGTGGTCGCCGGCTGCGGGTCCGGTGCGCGGGAGCAGGGCGCTGCAATCCCGAATCGGCCGACTTCTACCCGTCCGTCGGTACGCGGATCCCACCCAAGTGGGCCGCGGCCTTGAGACGGCGAACGCGAACCACCGGGGGGCTGGTGGTTCGCGTTCGTGGGACGGGAAGGGCGAGCGGTAGCGCTGAGGGCGGTCAGCTGGATTTCAGGTTGGTGGTTTTGTCTTCCTTGAGGGCGTTGAAGACGGCTCTGGCCTTTGCGGTGTCCCACTTGACGGCGTCGGCGCCGTTGGCTGTTTTGTAGCTGCTGTCGGAGATCGGGACGGTGAGGGTGACGCCGCTGCCGCCACCGGCGACCGCCTTCATGCCGCGGGCGAACTTGAACAGGTCCAGCGGGCCGGTCTCTTTGTCGATGGAGAGTGCGTCGGCGCTCGCCGTACCCAGCTGGAAGTACCGGACCGGGTTGACGAACGTCCAGGGCGACACCGCCTTGTTCGCGATCGAGCCGATCATCTCGCGCTGCCGCTGGACCCGGCCGAGGTCGCCGAGCGGGTCGGCCTTGCGCATCCGGACGTACCCGAGCGCGTTCTTGCCGTCGAGTTGCTGGCAGCCGGCCGGCAGGTCGATGTGCGAATCCTTGTCTTTCATTGCCTTGGGCAAACACATCTTCACGCCGCCGACGCTGTCGACGATCCCGGCGAACCCGCCGAAGCCGATCTCGACGTAGTTGTCCACCCGCAGCCCGGTCACGCCCTCGATCGTCTGGATCAGCAGCTTCGGTCCGCCGTACGCGAAGGCGGCGTTGATCTTGTTCTTGCCGTGGCCGGGGATCGGGACGTAGCTGTCCCGGGGCAGGCTCAGCAGCACCGTCGGCCCGGACTCGGGGACGTGCAGCAGCATGATCGTGTCCGTCCGCTGCCCTTTGTCGCTGCCGGTGCCGAGCTTGGAGCGTTCGGCCCGGGTCAGGCCTTCGCGGCTGTCCGAGCCGACCAGCAGGTACGTCGTACCTGGCGTGTCGGCCGGCCTCTCACCGGTGGGCATCGCGTCGACTTTGTTGATCCGGCCCCACGCGTAGAGCGGCACGCAGATCAGCATGAGGACGAACAGCAGGACGATCAGACCGATGATGCGGCCGAACCAGTTCCGGCGCTTCTTCGGTGGTGCCTGCGGCGGTCGGTCCACGTAGGGCGGGTCGATGCGCTGAGTTTGACTCATACCCAAGACCGTATCGGGGTCCGGTGGCGAGCACGTCACCCCACTGAATGGTTCTACCCCCGCGGAAAGTCGCCGCGCCTCCTTCAGAAGGAGGAAATCCGCCCGGCGAGCGAACCGGATCGCTGGAACGCGCCCGGTGAAGGACCGATACACAGGGTGAACATCACCGGCCCGACCCCAGTGGGCACGACCGGAATCCGAGGACGGTTTACGACCGTGCCGCCGGGAAAGTTCCCGGCCCCGAGGGTGACCGAAATGCGGGATTCTTCTCGCTAACGACAATCATTTCGGTTAAGGTGCTGGCGATCGACCGGGCGGCGTCTGAGGTGCCGCCCGGCGGCACGAGTCTGAGGGAGAGCCGTGAATCGCAACGAGCTGGTCGCCGGGGTGGCACAGAAGGCGGGCATTCCGCGGAACCAGGCCGAGAAGGTCCTCGACGCGCTGGGCGACGTCGTCACCGAGGCCGTGCAGAAGGGCGACAAGGTGTCGCTGACCGGTCTGCTGAGCATCGAGCGGGTCCTGCGCGCGCCCCGCACCGGCCGCAATCCGCAGACCGGCGAACCGCTGTCCATCCCGGCCGGGTACTCGGTCCGGCTCTCCTGCGGCAGCCGGTTGAAGGCTGCAGCCCGCGGAAACTTGCGCACTGCTTCCTGACGCTGTGCAGCTGCCGCTGCCGTCGCGGTTCGGTGCACGTAGCTCCCAGCCGGTGCTTTGCAAGTTGTCTTTTGACTGACCCTTGTGGCTAGGCAAAGCACCGTCTGTGAGCGGTTGTGGTGACGTCGTGGTCAGCGGCGTACGGCGGTGGCCCAGTAGGGGGTTGTGGGGGTGGGAGGGGTGGAGAAGCGGGCGTTGGGGAGGTAGAGGCGGCGGCCGAAGGGGGCTGCGGTGGTGGGGACGTCGAAGCCGGGGCTGGTGATCTCGCGGATCAGTGTGCCCCTCGTGCCGGCCCGGTTCAGCCTTAGCACCGCGACCTTGTTGTTAAAGTTCTGTACGACGTACAGCGTCCGCCCGAGCAACAGCAGACCGTCGCCGTTCGTCATCACCGCGGACCCGAGGTCGACCCGCTGGGTGCCACCGGTGCGCGGGTTCACCCGGAACAGGAACCCGGTCGCCGTCTGCACGATGATCAGCGCACGGCGGTCAGGCGTCAGCGAGATGCCGTTGCCGTTGAACCCCGGCTGGTGCACATAGTCGCCGGTCAGCGGGATCGTGCGTACGGCGGACTGCCCCAGCAGCCGGCCATTCCGCCCGAACGACACCTTGTAGACAACGGGCTGGCTCGAGTCGGTGAACCAAGCGGCGTTCCTGCCCAGGATCACGTCGTTCACGAAGGTCGAGGCGGCCGTGGTCAGCGTGTAGCTGATGAGGATCTTGCCGGTGCGGGTGTCGACCACACGCG